>Ga0209542_10005598_pt1 | contig 24941 bp, 31 predicted proteins | sample RifCSPhighO2_01_FD_184028 | JGI IMG/M metagenome (GOLD analysis project Ga0209542, IMG submission 184028) | Soil microbial communities from Rifle, Colorado - Rifle CSP2_plank highO2_0.1 (SPAdes) (version 2) | ecosystem: Environmental > Terrestrial > Deep subsurface > Rock core/Sediment ...
ATGAGCTTCATCAATAAACATCCAGATAAGGGGTATTTCTCTTTTTTTATTTTCTGTATAATCTATCCCTCTTTCAATTGATTCTATTTCCTCTTTTTTTCTTGCAAGCATTCTCTCGTTGAATATTTTTCTTGAGACTAATCCTATTAATAGAGCTCTTACATTAAAAGTAGAAGTTGATGGATAGACTGAAAGATCTAATATAGTTGTTTTGCCTGCCACTATCAATTGTCCTATTATTGTTGAGGGCTCATTTTTTTTAGCAAAAACTTTCCAGGATTTTGCTGCCTCAAATAATGAAGTTGCTGCTCTTTTTATTCTGTCTTCTGAATTTTTATCATTATTTATTTTTTCTATTATATCATCAAGATCATAATCAGCATTTTTCTCAAAATTTAGCATTGTTTTTTGTATAAGATTTGAAACAGGATTGATCATCTCGAGATTAAATATAGAAAGCCAGTCTTCTATATCCATTTCTGAAACTTTAAGTGCAAATTTTTTATCAACTGGAATTCCTCTTTTTGAATATTCTTCAAAATAACCAGCAGGGACCCATATATTGATAGGGATGTTTTTTGCCTTTAAGCTCCATTCGTCAAGTAAATTTATTTCTTTTTGATTTTTATATTTCATTGTCCAGAAAATTCCCATTGTATCAAAAATAAACGGGGCTATGTTTGATGAAATTTCTTTAGGTAAATTAGAGAGTTCTTCAGCTAATACTGCTATTGAATAGGATTTTCCTGAATTATGTGAAACAATTCCATTTGTTATAAATGAATGATTTTTATTTACTGAAAGATCATAAACCTTTTTTATTCCTTCTATTTCTTTTATAGATTTTATTTTTTTACAAACTAATTCTTTAGAAAAATAAAAGGTTTTTCTTCTTTTTGTTCTATTTGATTCATGTTTGTCTAATCTTTCTTGTTTAAATTTACTTATAAATCCAATTTTTTTGAAATTTTCCACTGATGTGTTATCAGTGATAAATAATCTATAATTTTCATAAATTTTTCCATTTAATCTCGCATTTTTTAATCTTATTGATGATTCTATATTAAAATGAGAAAGTAAACATTGTAAGTCCTCTAAAAATTTTCTAGATTTGCTAGAATAGTCGATAATTCTTCCAGTTTTATCTATATATCCATCACAAGAAAAAAGAGCTGATAAAAAATTTGATTTGAATTTATTTGAACTTTCCCATACTATTTTGGGAATTCTTATTATTCCGGCTTTATTTCCTAGAGGTACTCCTAAATTGTTTATTTTATCAATAACTTTTGCATGTAATGATTGAACTACAAAACAATTGCAATCATTTCTTTTGTAAATTTTAGTGTATAATCTAAATTCTTCTTGTATATCTTCTTTTGCAGTTTTTAAAACAGACTCATCATTACAAAATATTCTTAATCTACTTTTTGTTCCATTATATATATAACCTCTTCCATCTTTCCATCTCCCTTTTCTTTTACTAATAGTACCGTCAGATAAAACAAAACCTAATATTCTTGCAATTCTAAGACTCTCATCATCTTTTTTAATTTCAGGAATTTCTGAAGAAATAATTAACTTATCCTTTACTTTAAGTTTTTGTGCTAATCTCCAGAATATATATTTCCCATAATTCATTAATAGAGGATGTTCTTTTGTCAATTTTATTCTCCTTCCATCTTCTAACTCTATTTCAAGGAGTTGTTCTTTTGAGATATCGTACTCTAAAAGTTCTGCGGTTTCCCATTCAAATATTTTCTTTTCTTTATCAAAGGATAACACTTTATCCTCTTTTTGATTAAATTCTTTTATTGTTTTATATCCTTTATCCGTAAAAACTAAAGCATCTTCTGCGAGACATCCTCTTTTTCCCGCAATTAAAATAACATGACTTCTTACTATATCTAGAAATATTCTGTTTGAGAGGGAAGTATATTGCCCCATCTGTACATAACCCTTTCCAATAAAAATAGTTCCCTTATTCCCAAACTTTTTTTTATCTTCTTTATCTCTTCCTATTATTATATCATAAGCCATCTTTTTTCTGAACATAAAGAATAAACATTCTATTTAATCTTTTTGATATTTTGGGTATTTCTTTAGTAAACTTTATTTTATTGAATATCTTAATAATTATCTATAATTATATTGGCAGAATATAGATTAAATAGTTTTGGAAAAAGCTAGAAAGAGAACTTTTGAAAAGTTAAATTTAGGCAGACGAGCCGAAGGCTAGGCTGTTTAACAATAAATATAATATAGAAATATTATAGGAAAGTTTTTAAAGCTTTTTTCTTTTTGTTTTGAATGGACAAAAAAGTCAGTTTACATTCCAATTCAATAAGAATAAAAAAAGACCCCTGGGTTTTTTCCACACTTATTTTAGGAGTTATATTAATAGTTTTAATTGTTCTTTTAGCACTTGGAAAAGTTAACTTTTCTGGAGTAAGTGGAGGTTTTATAAATGGTGATGATGCTGGGATAAAAGTGGCTGATTTCCTAAATGCAAGAGTTGGTGGAGGAGTTACTTATGATTCATATGAAGATTTAGGTGATATATATCAAGTTAATGTTAATTACCAAAATCAGGTAGTTCCTGTATTTGTAACAAAAGATGGAGAATATTTTGTTCAGGCAGCAGTACCATTGGATGGAAGTGTTATTGATGATGGAACAACACCTCCTAATGCTAATGGACCCATAGAAGTAAGTGTTGATGATGATGCTTTTATTGGGGAAGAAAATGCTCTAGTTACAATAGTTGAATTCAGTGATTATCAATGTCCTTTCTGTGAAAGATTCTATCTACAGACTTTGGATCAATTAAAGGAAGAATATATTGATACAGGAAAAGTAAAACTTGTTTATAGAGATTTTCCGCTTGATTTCCATCCAAATGCACAAAAGGCTGCAGAAGCTGCGGAATGTGCTGGTGAACAAAATAAGTATTTCCAGATGCATGACAAGTTATTTGAGAATCAAGTTGCTCTTGATACAGATGATTTGAAAAAGTATGCTAAAGATATTGGTCTTAATACTGCACAATTTAACACATGTTTGGATACAGGAAAGATGGCTAGTGAAGTTGAAAGTGATTATCAAGAAGGAGTAAATTATGGTGTAAGCGGAACACCTGCATTCTTCATAAACGGAAAATTAATTGAGGGTGCACAGCCATTTTCAGTTTTCAAACAAGCAATTGATGCTGAGTTGAATAAATAAACTTAAATATATATAATTCTTAAAAGTCATATGAAAGAAAGAGGGAGTAAAAAGAAAAATAATATTTTTTCTCCTAAAAATTTGTCGATTGGTTTTATTGTGATAATAATTTTATTATTAATATTCAATTATTTTTATCCTGTTTTTTCTTTTAATAATAGATTTTTTAGTCAAAATTATGAAAATGGAGAATTATACTCAGAAATAGATGAAGGTTTGGAAGAGGGGTTTGCAGGTTCAAACGAGAACCAACCATGTAAATATAATAGCGATTGTGGAGGTAGAGGTTGTAATTATTGTGATAAGGGATTTTGTAATTCTTATGGGGATGGAGCATCTTGTAATTCTTATACAGGTAATCATGGAGTATGCAAAGATGGCAAATGTCCTGATTGTAGTAATTTAAATTGTAATAAACAATGTCAAGAATGTGTATTTGGAGAAGATGGTAATCCTAAATGTAAAAATTGGGATGTTACATGTTTGATTGGCGGTTATACTCCTGGAAAGAATAATGACTATACATGGTGTTATAATGGGGAATGTCCTGAAGATTGTAAAGGGAAATGCCAATTATGTCAGACTTGCATTAAAAAAGGTTCAAATGAATATGATTGTGAAAACGATCCAGGAAGATTATGTTATGTAGAGGGTTATCTCGGTATATGTAAAGAAATTCCCTTAACCGAAGTAATTGTATGTTGGCCAAGGGAAAAAAGGACATGATGATTTTACAAATTTATATCTTAAATCCTAAACCTGTTAAGATTACTTGATACAATAATTGCACCTTTCTTTTCTTTAAGATAATCAATTTCTTTTTCATCTAAATCTAGACTATCTTTTGTTTTTTTGTTTATATTGTCTAATATAAAGGGTATTAAATGATAATCTTTTGCAGCTTTTTTATTTGACATATGACATAACCTTCCATATTTCGCCAAGATAGATTTTTTCTTCATATTTTTCTGATTTGCAAGCCATATCTTCAATATTCTGGAAGGGGGCTTATATTTTATGAATTTATCTGAACTCATTTTTTTTGCCGATGATATTCCAAATGATAAAAAGAAATTTTGATAAACTAAAAATCTCCAATATTGCTGCCTGTAAATTCTTCCTTTAAATCTATCTGCATTGCTTAATGAATTATAAGCCCTTTCAAGGTTTTTTGGATCGTTGTATACTTCTGGAATGTTTTCTTCCACCCATAACATTATTTCATCTAGTTCCTTATCAACATTATCATATACATTCACTATTTTTTCATCTGTTTTTGACTGGAATAATCTTTTTAATGCATTGAATATACTTTCTTCTTTTTCTCTTTCTGATATTTCTTGTTTTATTATGTAATCCTTATTATCTATCACACTTTGTAAGTCATTTAGAGCTGCCCTCATATCTCCTCTTGATTTTTCTGCTATAACTTCAATTGTGCTTTCGCTTATTTTTTTATTTTCTTTTTTTAATATTTCATTTAATTTATATTTTATTTCATGAGTCTTTAATTCCTTTAAATTTATTATAGAACATTTTCTTCTTAGTAAATTGAATTTTTTATGCCATATATTATTTGCAGTTATAACTATAGGGAAACTTGTTTTTTCTATTAAAGCGATTAATTCAGGTACACCTCCTCTGTCTGTTCCTGTTATTCCATCAGCTTCATCCATTAGTATAACCTTGCTTTTTTTGAATAATGAGCTTTGCAATGCTGCAGGTTTTAATATTTCCTCAAGACTTAATCTATTTCTCAAATCACTTGAATTCATTTCAAACAATTCAAGATTGTATTCTTTTGCAAGAGAAATGGCAAGGGAGGTTTTTCCTGTTCCCGCAGGACCATTTATTATTATTGCCCTTTTCATCGGAAATAGTTTAAAGAATGTCCTTATTTCAGAAATTGCTTTACCCTGACCTACAATTTGATCGAAAGATTTTGCGCGATATTTTTCTATTAATGGAAGATTATTCATTTTCGTATGGAAACCAAGGTTTCCCTAACAAGTCACCCTTCCTTTTTGTCATAATTAATTCTTTGAATACCAGATAGTTTAAGGTTGATACCATTTTATCCAACAAGTCACCCTTCCTACCTGACCTGTGTTTATTTAATTTATCTAACATTATATTTTGATTTATTAATTAAATTTTGTAAAAATTTATCTTATTTTATTATACCTTTGCCTGCTAAAACAAATCCAGCTAGTAACGCTTCCAGCTGAATAAATTCATCACTTCCTTCAACAAGTCTAAATTCTATTTCCCCTGTTTTTTCAGTTAATCTTACCTTTAATTCATTATCTATTGGCAAATTCCATATTTCTTTTTGAATTGATTTTATTATATCAGTGCCTGCAACCGATTCTCTCAACATTACATCAAGAAGCTTCTCCTTTGCTTTGATGAAATCCCCTGATAATGCATATTCAAGCACAATTTTTATATCTGAAGGGCTTGCTCCTGAAACTAAGGTGCTTATAAGTTCAGCAGTTATTGAAGGAGATATAGATGCGCTTGCCTGCAATAAATTAATTACTCTTCTGCAATCTCCTTCGCTTGCTTCATAAATTTTTTCTATTGTTTTGTCTGATATTTCAAGGGTTTCTTTTTCTGCAATGAGCTTAATCCTTTTTTCTATGTCCTTTTTTTCCAGTAGTTTAAATCTGAAAATTACACATCTTGATTGAATCGGATCTATTATTTTAGATGAATAATTGCAAGAAAGTATAAATCTACAGGTAGAAGTGTAAATTTCCATTGTTCTTCTAAGTGCTTGCTGTGCTTCGCGTGTTAAAGCGTCAGCTTCATCAAGAAAAATAACTTTAAATGGAACATTTCCAATTGATTTTGTTCTTGCAAAATCTTTTACTTTTTGTCTTACAACATCAATCCCTCTTTCATCACTAGCGTTTAATTCCAGGTAATTTTCTCTCCAGTGAATGCCAAACAATTCTTTTACAACAATTAATGCCAAAGTTGATTTTCCTGTTCCTGCAGGACCTGCAAAAAGAAGATGTGGCAAGTTTAACGATTTAGTGAGACTTTGAACTTTTTTTATGATTTCATCTTGTCCAACAACTTCTTCAAATTTTTTCGGACGGTATTTTTCAGTCCATATACTTAATTCTGCAGTATTTTCCATCTTTTTTAGGTATAGTTTTATGTGCTATTTGTTTTATAAATATTATTATGGTTAATCAATACAAAAATCTAATCATGTCCATAAATCCTTTGGATTTTGGAGCACAAGAAAATCCTAAGGATTTTCTGTGCAGAAAATCAAATAAATTTTCTTGCATCCTAAAAACTCCAAACTACAGAGTTTTTTTGATTATGGTTTTATCTAGAATTACCTATCTCTTCTTTGTTTTCTTTTTTTCTTTACTCTTCTTAATCTTTTTCTTTGCCATTTCCATCTCATCTGGCGTTTTTTCTTCCATCTACGGCTTGATCTTTTCATAGATTTTTATTGCAAAAATTAATTTATAAATGCTTTGGTTCTTCATAATCTTTTATGGAGCCCAGATAAACCAATCTTTTTTATTACTGTCAAAAATATATCTATAAATATCCTCAATCCTTAATAGTTTTTTATAATGTAATCAACAACAGAAACTTGTTAGTTCATAATAAAGATTTAGATTGTATCCTACATATCCACTTCCAATTATTGATATTTTCATTTTCTACTATTATTGGTTATCTCAACTTTTGGAGTTGGAAAACTAGAAAATCTATGCTCTCCATATTCCAATTTTTTTAATTTTTTTGCTTTACTATAAATCAAGAAAATATCCCTTACATTCCAGATAGCTTTATCAATTGAAGTCAACGGTTCTTCATCATGTATAATACTCTTTCTCATATCGTCAAAAACATGATAAAATGCGTCACCATATCCATAATAATCAAAGATAGGAGTACCTTTTCTATTAAAACTATGAATAGTTCTATTTGGTATATCAATCTCAACCTTTCCATTATCATAGTCTATAACAAATTTCTTATTTTGGAGACTGCAACATTTGCTGACTTTAATCTCTGCTCTGCATTTATCAGAAAAAAATTCTCCTGATTTAATATCAAAACTTACTTCTATTCCTGTTTCTCCATATTTTTCATCTTGAATTATTTCATCATGAGATTTATAAGGCTGTGCTTCAACACTAGAATAATCAATTTTTGCTCCCATGTTCCTGAGAAAAGCAATCGCATGAATCCCTGTATCCATCCAAATTCCTCCACCAGACCTCTCAACTTCTATAATTTCACGATTCCTTTCATTTACAAAATCTTCTTTCTCTTCAATTGTTAATTCTATCTTCTTAACTTTACCTAGACCATATCCCCTAACTACATCTGCTGAAATTAATTTAAAATCCTGCAGATATTTTTTTACATTGCCATAATGTGAATAATGTTCTGCATCCATTATTTTTCTTTTATTAAGGCTAATATTTTTTAACAAACTTTCAAGTTCAATAAGATCTTCAAGAGAATTAACAATAGGCTTCTCAATAACCAAATTTCCATGTTTCTCCAAAACTTGCTTTGCCAATCCTAAATGAAATTTATTGGGAGTAGAAATATCAATAATATCATCCTCTTCAATATTTTCAAAAAATTTATCAGGTAGCTTTGGATTATCTTTATCTATCTTAATATAATTAATGGAATTTAAAAGATTATTTTTTAGAATAATCTCAATATCACTCTCAAATTTTCCTTTAATTTTCTCTTTCTTTATATATTTAAATAAATCATCAATTTCACCCTCATTCTTCACTCTTATTTCATTATAAATATCGATAATAGATAAAATATCAAATTTTGAACTAAGGTCAGTTCCATAAAAAGCGCTATATTTCCTAGTGAGACAAACATCCCCCAATCCTCCAACAATAACAAGGCCAATCTTTCTTCTCGCCATATTTCCTTTTCCAAAAAAGTAAGAATTTAGAGATACTCTGCTTAGAGGTATTTTACTTTTGTTAGATTAATCTTCTGTATATAAATTAAAACATCCAAAATTGCAGTAATAATAGCCACTAGGACTTATATAGAAACTACCATGTTGTTTTCCCAATAAAATATTGTTCTTTCCTAATTTTCTTTCTTCTCTTAATTTTTCTATTCTTTCATAAATTTCTACTGGTATCTCCAATTCTTTACTACACATTCCACATTTTTCAACTGTTATTTTTTGCTCCAATTCTGATATCATTTTAATTTTCTTACTCTTTATCTAATATAAATAGATATTTATTTTTTATCAATAATGAATATACTATTCACTATAGGAATATATCTAATATATTCAGTATATTGTAAGAATATTTATATATTCTTTTTCTCTATTATTATGTCCATAAACTTAAAACCCCATTCTTTAGAATAGGGTAGTAACTTTAGAGTTTTAAGTTTTGGATCATCCTAAAAACTCCAAACAAACCACACACTTTAGTGGTAAAATACAGAGTTTTTTTGATAATAGAGATTATTGGAAATAGTCTTCTAACTATACTAACTTAATAGAGAAAATAAAATGAAAAGAAAAATAATAAAACAAGGACATAATACTCTTACTATTACCCTCCCAAGTAAATGGGCCCGAGATTTTAATTTAAAACCAGGGGATGAGGTTGATATTAATGAGAGAGAAAATGGAATTTTTATAACAACTGAGAAAAATGATGAGAATTCTAAAGCTGAGATTAATATTATCGGTTTAGATATCCCAAGTATTTGGAAATATTTTATGGCTGTTTATAGAGAGGGATATAATGAGATGGTAGTAAAGTTCGATCCAAATGTAACATATGACAATCCATACAAATTTACTACAGCTCATTCAATTGATATTAAATATGAAAAAAAGCAAATGAGGCGAAATTACAGTTCGTTTGAGACAGTTCAGGAAATAACAAATAGGTTTATTGGATTTGAGGTAATTGAACATCATAATGACTACTGTATTATTAAAGATATGTCTGAACCTTCTTCGAGAGCGTTTGACTCTTCTTTAAGAAGAGTTTTTTTATTAATAGAGCAGATGGGGGAAGAAATTTTAGAAGCATCAAAGAAAAATAGAGTTGATAATATTAAATATATCCATGATGTTGATATTAATGTTGATAAGTTTCATGATTATTGTATTAGGGTTTTGAATAAAACAGGACTTAAGGGACAGAAAAGAACAAATTTAATTTTTTCCACACTTTATCTTCTAGAAATGCTGGCTGATGAATTTAAGAGTATTGCTAATCATATTGTAAGAGATATGAATGGCAAAAAATTAGATAATATTGTTCCAATGGCTGATCTGACTTTTAATCATTTTAGAAAATATTATGAGTTATTTTATAAATTTGATAAGGAAAAGGTTGTAGAGATTTCAAAACTTGATTTTGAGATTCATACTTACCTTCCAACTTTATATAAGAAAAAGCCTACAAAAAGATCTGAGTTAACCGATGATGAGCTAGAGATTTTCAATCATTTTAGAAGAATTAGGGAGTATGTTAATTCTTTAACTGAGTTAAGAATCGAGATGGAATTTTAGAAGACAAATTCTCATAAATATATTCTTATAAACCTTTGATTAATTTTAATGGATGTTTTATTGTTAATCTAAATAACCTTTAAGAAAAATATTCTTTAAATTATGATATATAATAGAATAATCTATATAACCCATAAAATCAAGATTTTTTCATTGATTATTTTATTTTGATATAAAACATAAAAATGTTAAACTTTAAAAATTATATTATTCAATTATTATAAAGAAAGCCCTGTGGTCTAGTGGTCAAGGATAATGCCCTCTGAAGGCGTTGGCCCAGGTTCGAATCCTGGCAGGGCTATTTTTATGTTAAATTGTGTTTTTAATTTACATATATTCTTTTAAATTGGCCTTTATTATAATTTTAATGGCTGATAAACCTATTGATGTACTAAATCTCTATCTTAATGATGGAATGTATGGACTTATCATATGCAGAGGGGATGACCCGAAGAAAAGAGTAAAATCTATTTTAAGAAATCATTTTGACGAGATAATTTTAGATATTTTAGATTATGATGGAAAGGGATTAATGTATAGGAATGCAAAAGAAGCTGGACATCTTATTACATCTGGAAGTATATATGATAGAGGTACTAATAATCCTCCAGATTTTAATGAGTGGATTTTGGAAACTAAATGCCATTTACCAAGCATTCAAAAGAAAAATATTAGAAGGCCTTGTTTCTTCTCATAATAGTTTTTATAATTTTACTTTTAATTCAAAAAAGAAACATTTATAAATAAGTTTTTTATCTATTTTTTACTTCAAAAATATTTATATATTTTAAAGCATTAAATATAACATGACAAACGCTCAATACATAGCAAGACCTACTGAATCAATTATAGAGGGAGTTCCTGGATTTATGATTTATGATGTTCCTCAAGAAGATGAAACTAGTGAATATAATGAAGCTAATAAAGGGGAACCTGAAGAAATAATTGGAGAACTTGTTTCTAGAATATCTATTAAAGAAGTTGAGGGAAGATATACTGGTAGACCTGGTTATGCTATTGTTAGAAAAAAAATGCCTTCTAACACTATAGATGAGATTTTAGATTTCATGCCAAAAGGAAAAAGATTTTCAGAAGTTGCTTTAAAGTCCGTTGTTGCTGATTATACTTTAGAGGAGATAGATAGACTTTATGAAGAATCAAACAGGCCATTTGATGTTGAGGATTTTTTGAATAGTTTGGGTCTGCAAACACGATCCAAAGAAGTATATCCTGGCATGGAAAATTTATTTTTAAAAGAATATGAAAAAAAACATCCTGAATATAGTTTTTTAATTAGAGAATATATACAAAATTCTAAAAGTAGAAGAAGTGAACTAGTATCTGGCGGGGCTAGTTCTGAAGAATAATAACCTTTTAATTTTTAACTGCAAATCTTTATATATATTGATACTTATTATTAATTATGGAAGGAAAAGAAATAGGAGTTGTTTTTAATTATTTTGAAAATATTGGTGTTGCAGCAATAGGATTATCCGCACCTTTAAAACTCGGAAATACAATAAGAATTGTTGGAGGAGATGTTGACTTTACCGAAGTTGTTGATAGTATTCAGATGAATCATAAATTTATAGAGAGTGCAAAAAAAGGTGATAAAATTGGCATTAAAGTGAGTGAAAAGGCAAGAAAAGGATACAAGGTTTATTTGCAATAGTTGTTCTGGTTTTTAATTATTATTTTATAGTTTGATTAAGTTTTTATATGTCTTAATAGTGATTAGACCCTATGACAACTCTTATAGGAGTAAGAACTAATATAGGTTCTGATGCAGTAGTTATTGCTAGTGATACTCAAATGAGCTTTTTTGATGAAGAAAGAAATCCCCTATCAAAAAAAACTTTCTATAAAATTTTGACAGGAGACTATTGGATTTTAGCTCATTCAGGTGATGGAACAGAATACTTGAGGAAATTTTGCAGCAGAATTACTTATCCAGACAGATTTAAGGATTTTGATAAAAAAGTGTTAAATAAAGAAATTATTGAGGCTGTTGAAAAGAAAAGATATCTTAGAATAGATAATCTAAATGCAGAACATTCTTTAGAAAATGCTATGGAAGTTGATGAAGATGATGAGATAGAATTTGTTGAATTTTTGTTTGCAATTAGAGAAGGAAATGGATTAAACAGTAAACTTCATTTATACCGTATAGATTCTTATGGAAATTTAATCCCCCCAAAAATTGGTTCAAGTTATTTAGTTCTCGGAACATCTAAGAAAAAAATTAAAGAATATTTAACAGAAAATGTTGATGAGGGTGAAAGTTATAAGTCTGGTAATCTTGATTTAGAGACTAGTCTTGATTTATGTGATAATATTCTTGAGAAGTTTGCAGAGACGGATATTTACACTGGAGGATTAATGGATTTTGCTGTTTTAACAAAAGATAAGATTTTTCATTATGGCGAGGAGTTAAAACAAGATTTAAGGGAGTTTAGAAAAAAAAGAATAAAAGATAAAATTAAAGAAATAATTCCTGATTCTAATGATTAGTTTTATATAGTAAATTTAAATTCTATTTTTGTAATTTATAATGATCTATAATGATTTACTTGCCCCTATAGTGTAGAGGCCAAGCACTTCGCCTTCTCAAGGCGGAAACCCGGGTTCGAATCCCGGTGGGGGCATTTTGTTCTAATTTAGGGACGAGAACCTTTTGGTGAGAATCACTTACATTCGTAAGAATGGAAGTTCCCAAAAATCAGAATGATTTTTTAGGACCGGTGGGGGCATATATGATTAATTACCATAATTTTTATAAATGAAATTATTTTTTAGTTTTTATGAGAGGATATCCAACACTTAAGTTAACAAAATATGAATATGGTATTCTTCCAAGAGACAATCAGATACCTGAAGGTTTTTTAAATATGTGTGAGCTTGGTTATAGATTCAGGTATCCTATAAATGGTCAACCTCTAGAAGATAAGATTGTAGGTGAAGTTGTTGACCTGAATTCAGTTATATCTAATCAAACTGAAAATAAGGTCATAGGTTCAGGTAGGGGCATTAATTATTATAAGGTAGAAATCGTAGAGAAAAAATAATTTTTATCTTTTTTTATTTCAGAATTTTATCAATTTCAGTTGCTACTTTGAAATCTTTATCGCTGAGGCCATTAAAAGAATGTGTGAATAATTTTATATTAACTTTTTTATATCCATGTAATAAAATATCCGGATGATGATTTTCTTTTTCAGATATTGCTGCTATTTTATTTATGAATTCTATGGACTTTTTGAAATTTTCAAATATAAAATCTTTTGTTATGTGATGATTTTCTATAACTTTCCAACCATTTAATTTTGAAATGTTAGATTCAATTTCTTCTTTATCAAGTGGTTTTTCATTCATATTTTATCAGTACGTTCTTAATAATTTATATTATAGCCGTATATTTTCTACAGCAAAAAAACTTGTAGTAATCCTATTAGAAATCCTATTATTCCTCCTATAAATGATATGAAATTTAATTCTTTTTTTACAACTTTTAAAATAATCTTTTCAAATTCTTCTTCAGTTATTGAATTTATCTTGTTTTCTATTGATTTTTTTAGAACACTCATTATTTTTCCTCCTAAATATGGAATTTTTTCAATATTCCTTATCATATCTGGCATGACTTCAGGAGAAACTTCTGCAATTCTTTTTGCAATATCTTTCTTTCTTTTTGGAAAAACTCCCTGAAATCCAAGGATTTTTTTCCTAGGATAAAAAAGCATAATTATAGCCAGATAATTTGTGAAATATCCTATTATAAAACCAATAATTGGCGGGATTAAATATTCTTCATACATATTTAGAAAAAATAAACTGTATTTTTAATTTTAACTACTTATTCTTATTGGTTATTTTTCTACCACAAACTTTTTAAAAGGTATATGTCATTAAATAGTTATGAAAGACCTTAAAAGCAAGATTAGTGCAGGAGTTGTTGCTTCTTTACTTACTTTAGGTATTACTCAAAATGAAGCTGATGCTCAATGTTTTACAGGTGGGCGTGTTGGTGTTGGCTTTTATGGTGGTAATGTACATGCACCTTTTAGAGGCGGTTCATATGGTTATGGTTCTACAGGTGTTTATGGATCTTATGGTTCATATAGCTCTTATGGCACTGGTTACAGACCAGGATACTCCTATGGAATAGCTTATCCACATCCTCAACCTCAAGTTCCAGCTCCAGTAGTTGTTGATAATCGTCAGCCTTCTCAAGTTGTAAGAGTAGTTGTTCCTGAAGGATATCAAGCACATATAGATGTTAGTTATACTCGCGGTAATCATAATAATTGTTCCAGAGATGATAATTGTAATGAAGAAGGTTATGAAAGAGGTTATAATGATGGTTATGATGAAGGAACAAGGGATGTAGAAGGTTATTATCAGAATAGAGACACAAGACAACTTCCTCCTCCATCTAATTATCAAGAAGAAAAAGTAAATTATATTCCTGATAGAAATCATAATGGAGTAGATGATAGAAAGGAATATAATGAAAGAAGAGATTTATATTATCAAGAACAACAACCTCCTTTAGATCATTATTCCAGATCTCAGCAATATTATCCACAACAAAGATCTGGTCCTTTAAATGCAATTATTGGCGGAACAGTCATAGTTTCAGGTTCTGTAGTTGAGGGTGTTGGGGAAGTTGGAAATTTTGTTGGAAGAGGTTTAGAATATGTTAGTGAAGGCGTTGCAGATTTTGGACGTGGAACAAGAGATGCGGGTGAAAGAATTTATCATCCAAATAGATATTAATTCTTTATAAAAATTTATAATGTCCATAAATCTAAAACCATATTCTTTAGAATATGGTAGTAACTTTGGAGTTTTAGATTTTGGATCATCCTAAAAACTCAAAACAAACCAGAGTTTTTTTGACAATAAAAAAGAAAACTTTATAATAATGTTTGTCTTTAATTTTTTGTGATATTTAAGTGATTTAAATATTAAAGGAGGTGTAAATATGGCAAAAAGGAGTAGAAGAGGCAATTCTAGTTCTATTTCAGGTGCAGTTAGTTTTCTTGCATGGCTTACAGGTATCTTAGTATCCTTAGCAGTAGGTTTTGGAATGATTGCTGGAACATTAACAATTCCTTATCCTTATATTGAGGATGTAGTTCCTTTTTTTGGATGGGTAGTTGTAATATTAACCTTAATTAGTGGAGTATTAGCTATTGTAGACAAACTTTAATTTTTTATCTTATTTTTATGGTATTACCATAATATTTTTATATAGACTTAATTTTATTAATTGAAAGAGAGGCTAAAAAAGATGATTAGTTGGATTATAATTGCAGTATTAGTAATCTTAGGGATATTTGCAATTAAAGCTAATCATTTAAGACACAGATTTTTTATAATCGTTCTGATAGTTATTGCCTTGTTTTTTTATCTTACAGTTATTTTTGTAAATAGTTCTAATAATCTCAATTTTAGCACTTCTGAAGGGATATTCAATTCAATGAGAGTATATGGGGGGTGGCTTGCTAATGGATTCTCCAATGTTAAACAAGTTACAGGAGAGGTAATTAAAATGGACTGGAAGTCAACCAATGGCAGTTTTTTTAACAATACAGAAAAAGAAAATAAAACTAAGAATGGAAAATGAAAATCTTTTTACTAGTCATGATATTTTTTCTTATGGGAGCCTTTTTTATAATTTCAAATGAAAATATAAAAATGAATAGCAGTTCTAATGTGATATCTTTTCTAGAGGAATATTTTTCTTGGTTTGATAAATTAGGTTCAAGCGGAAAAGGAATTGTCGGCTATTTTGCAAAGATGGAATGGCTGCCTGAAACTGGATAATTTAGGATTCTATTAATTTTTTGTTTAATCCCTTTTGGTATATAATATTAATAATGTTAAAATACTTCGGAAAAATCGAGCTGAGGAGATTTTGAAGACTTCAGAAATTTTTCAGGAGATTTCTGATAGTGCTCAAAAACTGAAAGTTTTTGACAAGTGAAGATTATTGGCAGCCGAGCGGAGCGAGGCTGGAAGTTACATAATAATTTTTTATAGTAGATTTTTTATAGGGATATTATTTAGGAAATTTATAATAATATTATATTTTGCCTGGGTAGTTTTAGCTGGTTAGAACGCAACATTGGTAATGTTGAGGTCGTGGGTTCAAATCCCACCTCAGGCTCTTTTAGCAATGTTTTTAAATTAAAGATTATAATAATATCTTATGAAGAAAGCTGTTGTAATATTATTAATTATAATATTTCTTTTTGTTATAGGAATTAAATTTTATTTTTTCATTTCTGATGACAAGGGTTCTATTTCTAATACTAGTCTTTCTGAAGTACAAGAGATTACTTCAAGAGCGAGAAGTGAAAAAGATGTTACTCTTTGTGATTCATTACCAACAAGAGAAAAATTTGAGTTAGATCAAGTATATCCAAGAGATAATTGTATATTCTATGTTGCAGTTGATACTCTCAATGTAGATTTTTGTGAGCTTTTTACATATAAAAATAGGAGAAGTAATTGTTTAACTGAAATTGCAATAGCAAAAAAAGATCCTGATATTTGTATGAATATTATTACAAATACTCCAATAGAAGCAGAGAGAGATAGTTGTTTAAGACGTGTTGCATCTTATGCCTTAGATATTCAAATATGTATGTGGATCTCTCAGGATATTTCAAAAGCTTCTTGTATAGAAGATATAGCTTTCACCCAAAAAGATGTCTCTCTTTGTGAATATATTAATGACTCTTCCATAAAACAAAGATGCATCCAATCTATTTCTAATAATTAGAGAATTCTTATTTTCTAAAATACATTTTATCTTTATCATCTCATCAATTTGATATTGGTAATCATGAGGTCGAGAGTTCAATCCTCTCCCCAGGCTTAATCTTCTCTTTTTGATATCAATTAACTTTATAAATGAACTTTTTTTCGTTATAAAATGGCTAAAGATAAAGACAATGACAAGAAAGATAAATCTGAGAAATCGGAATCAAACTTAAGTGAGTTGAAAGAGCAATATGAAGTTTTTAGAAAGAAGTATGACTTACCTATGTTTAGCGAATTAAATACTTTGTTTGAAATAGAAGAAATTGACGTTAACACCGAATTTTTACTTAGAAAGATAAGAAAGGTAGTTTATGAGAAGTTAGTAAATTATACTAGATTTATTGAGGTTATATTAAACCCTGCCAACGCCTCCTTATTCTTTTTTAAATTAATAAAAAAATTAGATAGTGATGATTTAGAAGAACTTTCTAAAATTTATGATAGTTTGGGAAAATTTGAAATAGAGATAGTTAAATTAGATTTAGATTACAATGAAAAAACTGAAGCTGAATTTATAAAAAAAGCATTTCAAATATTCAATGAGGAATTAAGAAAAAAGTTATTATCAGTTATAAATAAAATTTCGAATAATTCAGATAATTTTAAGAAGAAAAATAACGGAAGTTATTTTGGTTGATTTATAATATGGCAGGAATTAGTACTTTAAAACAAATTGATATTTCAAGAAATGAAAATTTTGAGCAATTATCTTGGAAAAAAGGAGAGGTTATAGGAATTGAATGTGGTGTTGATATAATGAGTCTTAAAGATAGTTTTATTTTGACTATACCACAAAAAATTATTAATGGCTATACCAATTTTGGATTAAATATATGTCATTTTAGAGGACATGAACTAATGAAATATAGCATTATACAAAAAGATAATATAGTAATTATTTTATATCCTTCTATAGGAGATGCAGTACACCCTGCACCTAATTATCTTTATGAAAATACTAATGATTTTAAAGATATTAGATATTCTTTTGAAAAAGCTTATTCTGGCAGAGATGCTATCCAAGGTGCATTTGAAGATAGCGAAAGATTTTCTTTATATGGTGAATATTTAAGAAAGGGTAAATTAATTGTTGAAAGAGGAAAGATGGGTAAAATTTTAGAAAAAATAGGTATGGAAAATTTTTTATCAGAGCAATTAAGATTTAAAAGATAATTTAGTTTTCAATCAAATTTTCTATATCAATTTCAAGACTTGCCACAGGCATCTTTATCTTATTGTTTTTCAATATGTTAGGATTTACTTCCCCGATTATTCCTATTTTTTTATTATTCATTATTATACTCCCAGCTCTTCCATCTATAAAACTTGGGTCTTCTGTTTCTTCAATTCTATATTCTTTTCTTAACATTTTAAATAGATAATCTAAAATTTGTTTTAATTCAGTGAAATTTGCTTTTTCATCACATATTGTTATAACTAATTTTTCTTTTTCTTCTATGCCTGTTTCAGAATTTTCATTATTATCATTATAAAAGACTTTTCCTAATTCAAATATTCTATGCGGGTAAGCTGCATCAGAATTTTCAGAAAGCACTTTAATTGAATTTGCAAATAAACTATTTCTCAAAATATTATTTTCTGTTTTTGAATCAACTACTTCTATTAATTTATCTTTGAATTCCTTTATACCTATTTTTCTGAACTGCACCTCTTTTGTTGAGAGATGATAGGTTGATATTTCCAATATTTCTAACCCTATCAATATCTCTGAAATCTTTCTTTTCATTATTGAAGTTTTATCTTCTTCTGCTATGGTTGATATATCTGGGATCTGAGAGGTGAAATTATCATAACCATAAGATATTGCTATTTCTTCTGCTAAGTCTATTTCGTGAAGGATATCTGTTCTGTAAGGTGGAATTAAAACATGATTATCTTTAAAGATAATTCCCATTCTTTCAAAATATTCTTTTAATTCTTTTTTATCAAGATTTAATCCCAATATTTTATTTAAGTTTTCTATTGAAAACCTCATTTTTTCTGGTTTTAAATCTGGTGTAAGGTATTTTTCTTTTTTTCCTTCATCTATAATCTCCACTTCATATACTTCTCCTCCCATATCCATCAAACTGCAAACTATCATATTAAGAGTTTTCTTTAAATATTCCTGATCAAATCCAGAACATTCTATAAAAATTTCTTTTGTATTCTCTGTTATCTTTCCTGTTTTTTCTGAATTGATTATAGGAGGAAGTGAAAGAATTTCTTTATTTGCATCTTCAAATATAGGAAATAAATCTACATCTTTTAATAGATTACCATATTCTCTTCCAGCTGGATGCTGAGATAGAATCTGTCTTCCTGTTAGAGTTCTATTTATCCCAAGCGGGATAAACTTTATATCTTCAGGTTTTTTTGCAAGATATCTTATGGGAAGTTTTATTTTTTCAAGAGGGTAAATTCCTATTGCAAGTTTTTTCCTGTTTCTTCCATAACTTCCATGAAGTTTTTCCTGAATATCTATTATCTCAATTATTTTTTCATTATTTAATTTTAGATTCTTTACTATTGTACATACAGTATAAGGTCTAACTTTTTTCACAGATCTTTCAATTGTAACTTTATAATTCTTTTGCGGCTTTTTTGGTTTATATTCCTTAAAATTTTTCTTCTTATCCAAAAAATTTAATATAGCTCTTTTGAATCCATGCATTGACAATAAATCAGGCCTGTTTGGAAAAACTTCAACTGAAAATTCTGTGTCTGTTATTTTTTCAATTGGAGTTCCAAACATTGTTATTTTCTCTTCAACTTCTTTTGTTATTTTACCAATATGATTTTCAAGTTCCTTTCTGTTTAGTGTTAATATTGTCATTTTAGTTTGTTTTTATATTATTTAAATTGTTAATCTTTCTTTTATATTGTAACTTGATCAAATTGTAATCTTTAGAATATTGAATTTTTGATATTAATATCATATTTATTGTTACTAATATTAGAGAGATTATAAATAGTCTAATTTTCGAAGGAGTTTCTAGAAGAAAATATGACCCTATAATTATCAGTATGAATTCTACTAACCAAAATGATATATCTCCTGTTTTCATATTAAATATATCTTTTCCATTATTTATCCCAGATTTTCATGTCTCTTAATTTATTTATGTCATTTTTATACATCTCTCTAAGATTATTTATCTCAAAGAACTCCATTATTATCCTGTCAAACCCAGGACCCCAGGCAAGTATTGGCACATACCTGCTAAATATTGGTATTACAACTTCTGGCCTGAATATACCTGCTCCTCCCAATTCAATCCATTTTTTTTGAATTGGATGAAAAATATCAATTTCAAGACTTGGTTCTGTATATGGAAAGTAACCAGGACGTATTCTTATTTTCTCATAACCCATTTTCCTGAAAAATTCTTTTAGATATCCTAATAGTTGCCTGAAATTAGCATTCTCATCTATAACTATGCCTTCTGTCTGATTAAATTCAAAACCATGACTCCAATCCACCGTTTCATTTCTGAAGCATTTTCCAAGAGCAAAATATTTTGCAGGAAGCTCTTTATTCTTTGCTATTTCTACTAATTTTTTCGCTGAAATATAAGTTGTATGGGTTCTCAAGAGCACTTTTTTTGCGTCCTTTTCATCCCAATTATACTTCCATCCTTTACTACCTTCTATTTTTCCTTCATGAGCCATTTTTATCTTCTTCATAAGTTCTTTATCATCTATTTTCGCATTTTTATCTTTTATAAAAAAAGTATCCTGCATTTCTCTTACTGGGTGATCTTGTGCAGTGAAAAGCACATCAAAATTCCAGAATCCGCTAACTACCACAGGGCCGGTCATTTCTTTGAAACCCATTTCAAGCCATATTTTTTTAGCATATTCTGTAGCCTGATTTACAAAATGTTTTTTGCCTCCATTAATTTTTGGAACAGGACTAATTAAGTCGTATCTTCTGAATCTTTTTCCTCTCCATCCTTCTTTTTTTATAATATCCGGCGTTAAAGATTCGATCAAATCATTTAATTTTGTTAAATCCTCTCTTATCAAACTTTGTCCAAGTTCTGTTAACTTTACCTCAATAATGCTTCTATTTGTAATTTCTACTATATCTTTTCTTGACTTTAAATTTTCAAAGGCATATTTTTCTTCAGCTTCCAGTTCTTGTAATCTTCTTGGAAGTTTTTCAAGAAATCTTTCTTCAAGAGTTTTCTTTGTTATTTCTTCCATTTTTCCAGAAAGAATAATGTTAGAATTTATTATATTGATTAATGCTCTTTTTTTTAGTGAGCCTAAAGCCGCTTTAAATTCATTTTCATTAAGCTTTGATTCTTTTAGTGCATCGTTTATAGAAATGGAACCTTTGCTTTTTGAAATCAGGTTTATAAGATTTCTTTCAGGAAGACCTTTTTTTAGATATAATATGCCATTTAAACCAAGTTCCACAATTTTATCTTCCTTTTTTCCTAAAATAACTATTCCTTTATTTGAAAGAAATTCTAAAGCTCGGAGGGTTGATGTATTATCTAACTTTGCTTTTTTTGATATATCATCAAGAGTTTTTTCTGTCAAATATGGTAGAATTTTTCTTTCATTAGGGCTTAGAGAATCCTTTATCTTATCAAATAATCCTTTTTGCTCTTTCATACACCAAATATATAATTTTTATTTATAAACTTATTTAGAATATATCTATTTATTCTGTGGCATTTTTTGCCTGTTCTGTTGAAGATTTTAATGTTTTAAAAAAGGATATCACATCAATTTTATCATAATTATCAGGATAAAGAGATATTTTTGCCTTTGCCCTTCTGCACAATTCTATATTTTGCATTACCCTCCCCAATATGATAGCTCTTTCTATTTTATTTTTATTTAGAATTTCTGGTATGTTTATTCCTATTGTTATATCATTTTTTTTTGCCAGTTTTGCCAATACTTCGTTTAGGCCTGAATTCTTTTGTCTTAGATAGTCTTTTTTTTCACTTAATTCCAGATTTATAATCATATCTATATGGATATTTTCAAAAATTTTCCTATTAAATTCATCGTTCTGTGCAACTACCACTACTTTTTTATTCTGTTTCTTTAGAGTATTAATCTTTTTTCTTGCTTCATTTATGTTATTAGTATTTATTATGTCCATCATTCTATTATTGTTCCAACAAAATGTTTTTTATTTAGAACATTATCCAGATTTTTTATATCTGTACCGATTATATAGGTTTTTATATCATATCTCTTTATTATTCTAGCTGATTTTTGGTCTAATACAAAATTTTGTCCTGGTTTGAATTCTATCTTTTTTGCCATTTTTAAAAATTCTTTATGAGATATTTCATGAATGAATTCAGCATTTTTATGCTTTTTTGGGTTTTTATTATATAATCCTTCTACATCTGTTAAATTTATAAATTCTGTATTGAAATAGTGTGCTAGTTTTGCTGAACAAGCATCTGAAGTTTCATCCTTTGAATATCTTAATGCCCCGCAAAATATAATATCATTCTTTTTTAGCATGTCTTTAATCTCTCTCATATCATTTGGAATACCTTTATTTGCTTCTTTCCCAAAAAAATAGGTCATAAATCTTGCATTTAATCTTGTGCTTGCTATACCTAGCAGAGATTGAAAGTATATTTTGTTATTAATAATCTGGTTGTCAAGACCTTGTATGTAATTTCTTGCCGTTCTTCCACCACCACAAACAACCACAAACTTGTAATTTTTATTATTTTTATCTATAACTTTTTTAAAATCTTCAAGAAATTTTACATTGATTTTTTCAGGGATTATAAGACTGCCCCCCAAACTAATTACTATCACCTTTTTCATACATTTTTTATGATTATTTTTTATTTAAATATTGGCTTTTTCTAAAATCATGAAATATATATCTGAAAATAGTATTATTTTTAAGCGTATTTAATAAGTTAATTATATGGCAAAAAATAAAGCCTTAGAAAATATAATATCAGGTTTAGAGAGATATTTTAGTGGAAGATTTCATCATCTAGAAAATATTGATATAAAACCATTGATGAATTTAGATAATAATACTTATTCTATGATGTATAGAGGAATCCATTATTTCTTCTCTTTTGATGAAGATTATAATTTTTTTATGGAAGTAGAATTAAAAGAAAAAGATGAAAGTGTTAGACATAAGTTAGAAGTTTATAGAATTCCTAATGAAAAATTAGAAAAAACAAAATATATTAAAAATCAAGAAATAGAAATTGTTGATAATAAAATTAAGATTAATTGCAGGCTTAATAAGTATCCAATTAGTAATAGAGAAATCACTGAATTTTGTGGTAACTTATGGACAGATGTAATAAAAAATATAATGCTTTCTATTTATTGAGAGTTATATTGTAAACAAATCACTATCTTTCACATTGAAGATTTTTAATCTTGCTCCGCAATCCATCCATCCATGAGCGTAATATATTGCCCCAAAGGAATTCACATAATCTTTTTTATTCTTAAAATAAATTGAATCCTCAAGGTAACACTCAACTATTTTTATTATTTCATTTGCTTTTTTCTTTTGATTCTTTGAAATTGATTTTTTTGCTATATTCAATGCATTTTTAGTTACATTATAATATTTTTCTATTGTATCTTTTGTTATTTTGTTTTGCATTATGTCCATAAATCTAAAACCATATTCTAAAGAATATGGTAGTATATTTAGAGTTTTAGATTTTGGATCATCCTAAAAACTCAAAACAAATACAGAGTTTTTTTGATAATAATAGATTATTTTTGATTTTAAACTTTTGCAAAAAAGGTTTTTCTGATGTATATAAACTGACTATATGTTCTCATCTGTATATATTCTGAAAGAAGCATTTTTAATCAACCTATCATATAATACTTTTCTAAGGACATAAATGGTTTAAATAACTAATCACTAAGCTAAATTGCAAAAAGGTGCAATGGGAGAATATAATTCTCCCTATACCAAAAATTCTACAAATTATTTTGCTAAAATAGTATAAGGAGAATTTTTATTTATTATAAATTTTGAACCAACTAAATCAGAAGTTACAGCAGCTATTATCATATCATCGACAGCAACTTTCAATATGCCATCCACAACAGGTATTCTTGATCTTCTTGAAAAATAATCAATCACCCCGTTTATTTCTGAAGGACTTAACATTACTTTTACAATGTTTATCTGATTATATCTCTTAATCAGAAGGTCTTTTCCAGGTCCTCTGCATTCTATTGAAAGTATTGTTTTATCTCGGAATAAATCATTTATTTTATTCATTCCAGACATATCAATCATTTCTTGCGGTGCGGATTTATTAGGAATTTGTTTTTGATCATTTTTGTTTCTAACATTTTGTTTTTCAAGAATGTGGTATTCTCTTGGCAAGTTTTTTTCAATAATTGAGTGATTAGTCCAGCTTCCTATGCTTCTTCCTGGTCTAACCTCTATTTTTTCAGGGGGTTTATTTACCTTAATTTTCTTTAATTTTGTTTTATCTTCACCTTTATCTATGATTGACAGATTATTAGATTTTCTTTGTATAGGATAATTTTTTTTGATGAATTTAGTGATATTATCCTCGTTTTCTTTATTATGGTTTTTGCTTAAAATGTGAGATATTCTTTGTTTTACCCTTTCTTTTTCTATATTTTTCTTTTTCTCGCTTCTTTTATGTATATTTTTTAATATTTCAAACGTAAAAAGCTTTAGAAATATTATTCTATCAATATGCTCCTCTTTTTTTAATTTCATATAGAACTAATACCTTGGAAGTTGCCTTGGTTTTATTTGGTTGTTATTTTGAGGACTATTCATACGAGACATTTGCTGGTTTGCATATGGTCTTTCTTTTTCTCTTATCCTTTCTTCTATTAATATTATGCCCCTTGATATGACTTTATTTTGATCAATAAGGATATTTAATTTATCTACAAATTCTTTGTCTACAATATTACTTGCCATTATTCCTCCTTCATTGTATTTCTCCGCAAAGCTTTTAGCAGAAATTTCAAATAATTCAAGTAATTTTGATATATTTGAAGATAGCTCATCAAATTTAATAGATAAATTAGTAAGAACTTTTTGCAGATTTATGAAATTGTCCACTAAGGTCTTATTTATATCCTCCGAATTTCCAATATATCTCCCATCCATTTTTTTTGGCATTTTTACTTTTAGAAATAAGCAGTACTTATTTATAAAGATTAGTATTTAATTTTTTGGTATTACAAATGTTTTTAATTATATGATCTTTTTATTTTGAATGGTTAGTTTAATAGAAGCAGTTATATTAAGCATTGTTCAGGGTATAACTGAGTGGTTTCCTGTAAG
>Ga0209542_10005600_pt1 | contig 24938 bp, 28 predicted proteins | sample RifCSPhighO2_01_FD_184028 | JGI IMG/M metagenome (GOLD analysis project Ga0209542, IMG submission 184028) | Soil microbial communities from Rifle, Colorado - Rifle CSP2_plank highO2_0.1 (SPAdes) (version 2) | ecosystem: Environmental > Terrestrial > Deep subsurface > Rock core/Sediment ...
ATCCCGTCTAAAATAAAAAGAGCGCCGACAAGAATCGCCAACCCCGAAAACGCGGCTATAAAAATATGTTTCTTTTGGCGCTTCATATGTTTAGAGTCCCGGTCTCTAAACATTAATGTTTAGAGACCGGGACTCTAAACATATGGAAACGATTCCTATTTTAGCGCTTTCCAACCGCGCCCCAGTCAATGGTAGCCATAAATTTTTCTATATAGTCTTTCCGGCCTAAGCCGTAGTCGGTGAGATACGCGTGCTCAAACACGTCCATCACCAAAAGAGGCGCCGCTCCGGCAAAATGGCCGGCGTCGTGCTCGTTGATCCAGACGTTAAACAAGCGATCGGCGATTCTGTCGTGATATAAAATAACCCAGCCGATGCCGCGTAGGGCGCCCATCGCTTTGAAATCTTTTTCCCACATTTCATAGGAACCCCACTCTTTTTCAATCGCTTTCGCTAACACCGAGTTTCTGTCCAACTCTTTGAAATCTTTGATTAAATTTTCAAAATAATATTCGTGTAAGCGCATCCCATTGAATTCCCAGCCGAACCGGCGGTTAAGCTCCGCGTATTCAGGCGATCCGAACTTCCCTTCTTTTTCTATCGTCACTAAAATATCATTCAACTTATTGAAATTAGTCACATATCCGTTATATAAAGTGAAATGATCGCGCAACAACTGCTCGCTGAATCCTTTAATGCCTATTAAATTTTCGTAGTTTTCTGGTTGATACATAAGAAGCTGTTTTTAAGGATAAATTTGCTCCTCATCGTCGTCGTATAAAAATATAGCTTTGGCCGGGCAGGATTGCGCGGCCGCGAGCAATATTTCATCGCTCACCTCCGCTTTCAGCTCGCCGCGTCCGGCCCGGTTCACGCCCTTCTCTCTGTTCTTGATTTTCATAACCGCCTTGTTTTCCTCGTCCAGGTCAAACACATCCGGCGCGGTCATCACGCACGGCGCCGCTCCGATGCACAACCCCCTGTCCACCACGATTTTCGCGATCTTTCTACTCATATTTACATTATAGTCTAATAACTGCTTCGGTCAAATAAAGCGGTATCTTTTAATCGTAATTTAGTCACCTGTTTAACGATGGTGACTAATTCAAATAAACCGCCTCAAAAAGAAAAGGCGCCTCTAAATATATAGAGAGCGCCTTTAGTGATCATTATTCACAAGGAACCGGACTCGGTTGCGGAGCGGGAGCAAAGACCCCTTTTACCGCGTTCACGAATTTCTCTTTCCATTCTTTTACTTTTGACTTTGCCGGCGGGAGCGGATCGCAAGCGGAGAAATAATATAACAACCCCTGCAAGAACATTAGAAAGGCGAGCATTGCGCTGAAGTAGAACAGAAAATAACCGATCATCAAGTTGATAGCCATAATAAAAAGACAAAGCAAGATAACGAATAAAATCGTAATCCTCCAATCGTAATCCAAGACCTTGAACGGATTCGACAGATTCTCTTCTCGCAAGACAACCAGCTCTCTGTGCTTTATCAAAGCAAAGTGCTTAAAAACCGTGAAAAAAGTAAACATCATTAATATGCCGGATACTATGGCTACCGTCTGATCCCCCAAGAATACGCCAGGCATTAAAATTACAACGATAATAAGTCCGTGAAAGACCGCCGCCATCTTCGCCAGCCAGAAGCAATTTTTCCCGGTCAGTTTTTGAAACCAGTGGGAAAATTTTTCCAGTTTTCCAAGCAGCCAAACATCAATTTCTATCAGCATCGTCTCGCCTCCTTTTTGTTTCTACTCCGCAAACTTCCGACACCCAGCATTTCTCGCAAATACCGTCCTTGGTGCATTGGCCGTCAACCGCTTTGAGTAATTGATCCGCTCTTTGCAATATGAGAGCGTGGATTTTCAACGCCCAGATTTCTCCGGCGATGAGATTGCGCTTGAATTCTTCAGGCCTTCTTATCACTATGTCCAGTTCGTATTGATAATACCTTTCCTTCAGATCAAACGGCTCGCCAATCTCCGCAAGCGCGCGATAGGATTGTACCAGATTGAATAGCTCTGGGCTGGGGAGTTCGTCTAGAAAACCATCCCCTTCTCTGTCGATTAACCGCGAGAACGATTCCTTGTACTTATTGTACGCGGTTTTAGTCGATAATTCTTTTCTGGCATGATTCATCTTCTCAGCCGCTTTGCGAGATAACTCGCTCATTTTCTGAATATGCCGATCCAGTATCCCGACCGATCTGGCGTACTGCAAGGCGCAGCAGCCATCGAGCAAACAACTATCACAATTATCTCCGCATCTCATTCCATTATCCATTTCAATCCCTCCTTTTGTTTTTTGATTTATTTTTCTATTCACTTTTTAAGTTTCTGTCCGATTTAAGCGATGAAATCTTAATATCATATATTTACATATTCGTCAATATTTTTTTGGCGAGTAGCGGAAAAATAAAAAGGCGCTCCTTATTTTAAAGGAACGCCGCGCGCCATTTCATCCTCGACGCATGTCTGACAGATTCCCCCTGTCAGGTAATTGACCCGCGCTTCGCACCGCGGGCAATATATCACTATCGGCTTTTTGTATCTGACGCAATATAACAATGAGCCAAATACAACTACTACAAGAAAAACCGAGATGGCGATAGACATATCTATCACCTCCTTTCATTTTTAATTTTAACAGTATATCATATCTTTAATCTGTTGTCAATAGTTCGTGTGCAGGCTTTTTATGATAAGATGCAAGCGTTATGCTTAAAATATACAACTCTCTCACGAATAAAAAAGAAGTTTTCCGGCCGCGAAAAAGCAAGCGGGTCAATATGTTCGTCTGCGGGATTACGCCTTACGACTCTCCGCATATCGGGAATTTCCGCGCGGCAATCGTGTACGACCTTTTGGCGCGATATCTGCGCTTCGCCGGCTACGATATCTTTTATCTGCAAAATATCACGGACATAGACGATAAAATCATCAGGGCCGCGAAAGAAAAAAACAAGGGCTGGAAAGAAATCGGGGATTATTATTTCAAAGAATATCTCGCCATCGGCAAAAAACTCAACATCACAAGCGTCACCAAATACGCCAAGGCGACAGCGCACATAAAAGAAATTATCGCGCAGATTGAGACGCTGATCAAAAAAGGATACGGCTACGAAAAAAACGGCAGTGTGTATTTTGAAGTGAGTAAATTCAAAAACTATGGCAAGCTATCGCGCCAAAACTTGAAAAAACTTTACACCGGGGCGCGACTGGAAAAAGATCCGGACAAAAAACATCCGTATGATTTCGTTCTCTGGAAAGTGCGTGAATCACTTGGACGTGAAACGTCCAAGTACGAACCGGCTTGGAAATCGCCTTGGGGGCTAGGCCGGCCCGGCTGGCATATTGAAGACACGGCTATTTCCGAACACTACTTCGGCCCGCAATACGATATTCACGGCGGCGCGGTGGAACTGAAATTCCCCCACCACGAAGCCGAGGTCGCCCAACAGGAAAGCGCTTCGGGCAGAACACCTTTTGTAAAATACTGGGCGCACTGCGGCATCCTGTTCATCAACGGAGAAAAAATGTCCAAATCGCTCGGTAATTTTATCGCCGGTAAAGAGATGGTGGAAAAATATGATCCGGATTATTTCCGCTTCATGATAGTGTCGGCACACTACCGCTCCCCCATTGATTATTCTGAAAAACTGATTCACCAGGCGAAAACCAATCTGGAAAACATCAGAAACTTCGCGCGAGAGTTAAAAAAGATCAAACAGAAAACCGGCGCGCCTTTTGACGCCGCGGCTTTTAAGAAACAATTTTTACAAGCAATGGACGACGACTTCAACACGCCCAGAGCCCTCGCCGTCACATTTAAAATGATGCGGCGAGCGAACGCTCTTTTGGCGCGCCCTGTTAGAAAAAAGTCGCTACAAGCGACTAAGGTCGCGCCTGATGGCGCAGCGTTTTCTAACGGGGGGCGCGGCAAACTCTCCGCCGTTTCCGCCAAGGAAATTATCAGCTTCTTCAAAAATGCCGAGGGGATTTTCGGCGTATCATTTACCAAAACAAAAACCGTCGGGATTCCGGCTCACATCAGAGAACTGGCCAAAGAAAGAGAGAAGTTAAGAAAAGAGAAAAAGTGGGCGGAAGCCGACGCTTTGCGCGGGCAGATCAAAAAAAATGGTTATGAAATTAAAGACTTGGAAAGTGGTTACGAAATTACCCTAATTGTTTGATTTCGTCAAAGTTGTATCCCGACGGCAAAAGATTTAGAATAACTATCATTCATTGTTTTCTTGATTTATTGACTATGTCCTCGCGCAATACCAAAAACTTTCCGGCCGACAAACTACCGCCGCAAAACACCGAAGCGGAGCAAGCCGTGCTTGGCTCGCTTCTGCTTGACCGCGAGGCGATTATTAAGGTGGCCGACACGCTCCAGCCGAAAGATTTTTACCAGAGAAACAACCGACTTATATATGAGGCGATTCTGTATCTTTACGAGCGCTCTGAGCCGGCCGATCTGATCAACGTGTCCAACCGTTTGAAATCGCTTGAACTTCTGGAAGAAGTCGGGGGTATGAGCTACCTGACGAGTCTGGTGAATATGATCTCCACGCCGGCTCATGTCGCGTCGCACGCCAAAATCGTCCACACCAAAAGAGTGTTGAGAGATATGATTTCTGCCGCGTACGATATTTCCGCCTTGGGATACCGCGAGGATGAAGAAACCGACATACTGCTTGACGAAGCGGAACAAAAAATATTTTCCATCTCGCAGGACATTCTTTCCAAGAATTTCGTAGCCATCAAAGGCGCGCTGGAAGAAGCGTTTGAAAGAATTGAGCGGCTCCACCAGGGACAGGGCGATCTGCGCGGCATCCCCACCGGGTATCCGAAACTGGACAACATCCTGGCCGGATTTCAGCGCTCCGACTTAATCATTTTGGCCGCCCGACCCAGTTTGGGTAAAACTTCGCTCGCGCTTGACATCGCCCGCCAAGTAGCCACTAAACACAAACTGCCGGTCGGCATACTTAGTTTGGAAATGTCAAAGGAACAATTGGTGGACAGAATCATCGCCGCCGAGGCACGGGTGGATGTCTGGAAGCTCCGGACAGGCAAACTTTCCGACCATGGTGAATACAACGATTTCGTCAAAATCCGCGACGCGCTCTCTACCCTTTCGGAAGCGCCGATATTCATAGAAGATTCCTCCAGCCCCAACGTGATGCAGATCCGCACTATCGCCCGCCGGCTCCAGGCGGAACACGGTTTGTCTCTTTTGATAGTTGACTACCTCCAGCTCATCCAGCCGCGCAACACTTACGACTCGCCGGTGCAGGCGATCACCGAAATCTCGCGCTCGCTCAAAAGTCTCGCCAAAGAGCTGAACATACCCGTACTCGCGCTTTCCCAACTATCCCGCGCGGTGGAACAGCGCACCACCCGCATGCCGAAGCTATCAGACTTACGTGACAGCGGCAGTATAGAACAGGACGCCGACGTAGTGCTTTTCATTTACCGCGAAGACCGCGACAAAACAAACACCGACCGCAAAAATATGGCCGACATTATCGTCGCCAAACACCGCAACGGCCCCTTGGGCAAAGTTGAGCTTTACTTCAACGAACAAAAATCAAGCTTTGAAAACCCTACTCACGAAAGCTACGACGACAATACCTCCGTTCCCGATGTGTTTTGATTTTCGATGTTTAGAGTCCCGGTCTCTAAACATCAATGTTTAGAGACCGGGACTCTAAACATGCTATCAAAAACAATAAAAAACGCATCTGACAAATTCGCCTCTCTTCCGGGCATCGGACCGCGCCAGGCCGCGCGGATAGTTTCGCATCTTTTAAAATCGCCGGTCGACGACGCGGCGGCTCTAGCCGAATCAATCCGCGAACTCAAGAAAAAAATCCGCGCCTGCCCCATTTGCTTTTCAAGCTACGAGCCGGCGCAGAGCGACCAAAAAACCTGCGCTTTTTGCGCCGACAAAAAACGCGCCAAACAAATCATCTGCGTCGTCGACAAAGAAACCGACATGGAACCAATAGAAAAAACCGGCCTGTTCAAAGGCGTGTATCATATCGTGGCGGAGGAGAAAAATTATCTGGACAAATCGGTCGCCCCGTCCGTGAAGCGCCTGCTAGAGAGAATCACTTTCATAAAAAAGCAGCTGCCTAAAGATAAGACGAACGAAATGGAAATAATCCTGGCGCTGGACGCAACGGTGGAAGGCGACGCGCTCGATTCATATCTGGAAAAACTGATCAAACCGCTCAACGTAAAAATCTCGCGCCTCGGACGTGGCCTCGCCACCGGCGGAGAGCTGGAATACGCCGACCGGCAAACAATCGCAAACGCCCTGGAAAACAGAAAAAGCCGCTAACATCAAAAAATCATGAAATCAATTAATCAAAGAAGCCCGACTCCCTATAGGGAGTCGGGCTTCTAAAAATTTTCTATTCTACTCGCTACTCGCTAATTTCTATATTCTTAATAAACACTTCCGTAAACGGCTGACGATGGCCGCCTTTTTTGCGCACGCGTTTTTTGGGTTTGTATCTGGAATAAATCACTTTTTCGTGCCGGCCCTGCTTGACGATTTCGCCCGAGACTTTCGCTTTGACGACATACGGCTTACCGATATGCGCTTCGCCGCTGTCGTCAACCACCAGCAAAACCTTGTCAAAGACAATCTTATCCCCCGCGCCGCCTTCAAGCTTTTCCACTTTAACATTCGCCCCAAGCGGCATTTTATATTGTTTGCCTCCCGTTTCCACTATGCTAAACATAATAATAAATTAATACTGATCTGCGGATAAATACGAATAACACGAATATATCATATTCGCTTAAAATATTCAAGGGCTTTGCCCTCAACTGTTTATCGCCACCGCCATGTATCCGTTAAAGAGCATGACGGCGTTCAGAAGCGGGATCAGAGAGATTAAAATATACGATGAAAAAATATCGTAATTATAAGCCAGACGGGCAAAAAACAGATTAAGAATTGAAAACGAAAGCGCCGCGTAATAAATATTATATATGTCAACAGCGTTGCCGATGAGATCAACGCCGAAAGACGCCGTGAAATGCAGAGTGGCGAAAGCATTGGACGGATCTATGGAAATTTTGAGGTAATGCCATAAATAACCATTGGCGGCCACGCCCAAAACAACCATTAAAATAACAAACTTATCTTTCACGAAATCAGATAACTTAAATTCTTTAATAATGGCAAGCATAATCAATGGACTTTTTAAATCTCAACTACTTTACCCCAATCGTCGTACTCCGGCGAATGGGTGAAAATAATGATCTGAAAAGCGGAGGAAAGGTCGGCGAGAATTTCTTTGGTCCGCGCCTTTCGGCCGGCATCAAAACCCAAAAACGGGTCATCAAGCAAAACCAGCGATTTCACTCCTTTGTTTAAAATGTCCAAGATGGCAAATCGGGCGAGCAAGTAAAATTGATCAATGGTGCCTTTGGATAAATTTTCTTCCGGCACAATCATCCCCTTTTTATCATCCGACCATACTTCAAAAGAGAGATCGTCTTTCACCCGGACATTGTGATACCGGCCATCGGTGATCGCCGACAGGTACCGCCGCATATATTCCTCTATATGGGAGCGCGACTGGGCGATGGCTTTATTTTGAGCTTCGGCCAGCGCGCTTTGAAGTTCGCCCAGCACTTTCATTTTACGCTCGCCTCTCTCCTTCCGCTTTTGGGCGTATTCTATTTTCTCCTCCGCTCTCGCCAGTGCTTCGCCGTCGGCGCGCGAAATATTCGCCGCCGCCTCCAATTGCGCGATCTCTTTTTGCAGGAGCTCCAGTTCTTTTTGATATTTTTGCATCTCAATCTCAAGCGATCTCTGCTCTTCCGGAGCGGGAGGACGGGCATTGTTTTCAGCCGAGGAAATTTTCGACCCCTCAACCGCGACTCTGTTCAGCAGATCGTTTCTGGACCGCGCGAAATCGTCAAACGCTCCGCCCCGCAAAACCCCTTCTTCTTTGCTTTCAAGACGGGCCAGTTCCCCGCCGTATTCGTTGTATGTTTTCACCTTCTGAATCAGCTCTTTTTCATCGCGCGCGCCGTTTTCCTCAAGCATTTTTTCCGTCTGCTTTTCAATCACCGCGATCTCGTGCGACAGACCCTCCGCTTCGCGCGACATCACCGTGCCGGTGTGGATCTCATACCCTTTTTTGAGAACAAAACTGTAAATGAAAGACGTGAAAAATAAACCAAAAAGCGCGAACAGACGCTGATCCAGAAAACCCAGAAATCCAAGCGCGAAAAAAGCCAAAGTCGCGATCAAATGGGGTTTTTTGATATGGCGGGCGGCGGGCTTTTTCTCTTTTTTTAATTGCGCCGCCTCTCTTTGGAAATGGCTAAACTTTTCTTTTTTGGCGGCGAGCGTCTCTTTTTGCCTGGAAAATTTCTCCCAGTCAAAATTGGCAAGCGCGCTCATTTTATTGAGTTGGAAATAGAGATATTTCTTTTTGTCCGCGATCTCTTTGAGCGTTTCAAAATCGGCGTTAATTTTGGTAAGCTGGGCATTGAGCCGGTTTAATTCTTCAATCGTCTTAAAATATGCCAGATTTTTTTCATATTGATTTTTCTTGGCTTCAAACCCGTTTTTGGCTTTCTCGTATTCCTGATTAAGCGCGCCGATTTGCGCGGTCTGGCCGGCGCCTTGCTCCAGATCCCGCGCAATTTTCGCGCGTTCGGTCTCCAGTTCTTCTATTTCGCCGGCTAGTTGCTTGATAAACCCGGGCCGTTTCGCCTGGGCGCGCGAACCACGCTGAAGATCGGAAACGATCTCGGAAACTTTTTTCAATATTTTTTCCGAGCTGACATTTTCCGATGAAGAAGTGAGTAAGCCGAGCAACGCCTGGGAAATATCCTTTTTCCCTTCGGCCACGCGGGAAAGCGCGTCATGCTCCACGCAGGCGGTATGCTCAAAAAGCGCCAGCGACCGCAAAGCCCCGATTTTGTACAAGTATTCGCCGATCTGTATATGTGTTGTCAGCTTTTCACTTTTGGTTTTATTGGCCAGATACGCTTCGCCCGACTCAAAATTTTTGTAAAACTCCAGATCATCGCCGTCGTGCTCAATATTGAAACCGATTTCATACATCCGGTCGGAGTTCCATGATTTGAGCGCTTGAATGTCCTGGTTGCTTTTTTTCGGATCGTAAAAAAGCCCGGCCAAAAAAGCGGACAGGAGCGTTGACTTGCCGCGCTCGTTCGGCCCGCGCACCACCGTGATGTCGGCCGGAAAATCAACTTTCAACTCGGAAAACTTTTTGAAATTTTTTAGCGAGATGGATTTGATGAACATAGCGCTTTATTAATCACAAAATACTTTTTCGCTATCTTGAATTTATTTTAAAATCTGATTGTTTTAATTTCTAATTTCTAAGCTCTAATTTCTAATAAAATTTCCGATGACTAAAAAACCTTGCGTTTAAATAATCTTTTTAAAAATTTAAAATTATAAAATTGCTTATTGGGATTTGATTAGAAATTAGGATTTAGAAATTAGTAATTTTAGTTTTCCAGCACGCCTTTCCCTTCCAATTCCGCCACGCCGATTTGCAAAGCTTCTTCCAGAATCCGGCGCTGATCCGCATCCGTCTCACCGTCAATTTTGGCGCGCATTATTCTGACAAACTGACCGATGACCAGTTCTTCCGGATAATTCTGGCCGGTGATCTCCCCTATTTTCAAAGTAGTGTCATCTTTGACGGAAATGCTGAAAAATTTATCGCGAAAATCTTCTTCCATTTTCTCCGCATCAATCAATCCGACCGCGTCCGAAAACCCGAAAATATTGACGCGTAAAATCACGTTGGATCCGGCCGATTTTTCAATCTCGTGATAAACATTGTCCATATTTTCATAAATCTGCATATCAATATCAATCTCTTTTAATTCTTTTTCGGATACGCGCGCCGGCTCCGCTTTTACCGCGCCGTCGTCAATCTCAACCAAAACCGCGTAACCCTGTCCCAGCCCGCCTTTGCCTTCCTGATAAGTGATTTCGGGAGAACCGGCGTACCAGGCGATCGTGCTCCCGAAAGAAAATTCCTGACAACCGTGCCAATGCCCGAGCGCCAGATATTGAACGCCGGAGGAAGATATTTCCCGCAAAGTAATCGGCATATCGTCCGCCGCCGCTTTGCCTTCTATCTGCACCGACCCGTGCGCCATGGCAACTTTATATTTCGTACTCGCCGACTTGACGACCGACTCCAAAAAAGCCGTCGGGCTCTCGGTTGATTTATTGGTCGTATTCGGCTTGGCGAAAAGAGTCAGATTAATATCGGTAAATTCTTTTTGCATAACGCTCGCATCGTCAAAAACAAAGACAAACGGCATCTCCGCTCCGAACCGCTCGCGCTTATAAATAGAGTCTTGGGAAAGACAATCATGCGTGCCCGGCAAAATAGCGGCGTGTATTTTGGCTTCATTGAGCCGATTGAACTGGCTTTTTACGAAATCAACCGAAGCGCGCGACGGAAAATTGGAATCAAAAAGGTCACCCGAGATCAAAACAATATGCGCCGAGCGCTCAATCGCCATATCAACAATTTTAGCCAGCGCGTTCAAAATCGCCTTTCTCTGCGCCTCCGCTTTTTCGCCGAAAGTCCCGAACTTCGCCCCGATGTGCAAATCCGATGTGTGAATGATTTTAAGCATAATGAGATTTGACCTCCGGGAGATCCGATGTCCGCCTGCTGAAGGAGGTTTGACCTCCACCTCCTTTTCCCCCAGCAATTATCAGAGCTATTTGTTTTTAAAAAAAGGAATGGAGTTGATATTAATTCCCGTTGTTGCCTGCCCGCCATAAGCCTAGCACCGTGCTTCAATGATACTCCGCAAGATAACTTAACTCGGTATTTTACAAACTTTCTTTGACAGGCTTTGGCAGGCGGGCTTATGGCGGGCAGGCAACAACAAAAACATTGTGTAATTCCTTTCTTTTTCGCGAAGACAAATAACTCCGGTGATCATTGAGAGTCAGCGGGCGGAAGCCCGACCTCTTTGGACATCGGATCTCGCCAGATTGGGAATTTAACTTTACGCAACTAACATCAGTAAACATATTAACACAAAAAACAATTTTGCAAAATAAAAAAGGCCTCTGTGTTGAGAAGCCTTTTTGCCCCGCGACAGCGGAACTATTTTTTATTTTTTCTCTTTTTTCTTTTTTTCCGACGCCCGAAGGTGCCGGTTTTGACAACGTTCATTTTTTACCTCCTTCCATATATTATATTGCATTGGTTAAAAATCCATCTATGAAATCACTGCCTCATTTATAACATTATTTTATGCATTTCGTCAACCCCCTTTTTATAATTGTACATTCGCGCTGCAACCTCAAGATATTAGATCACGCCGATAAAAATTATCAGTGCGGAGGCGAGAGGATTTGAACCTCTGATACCGATAAGGGTATGCCGTCTTTCCAAGACGGTGCACTAGACCACTATGCGACGCCTCCACGCTAAAGAAAATTGAATTATGATGGACTGCTATTTGTGATTTAGTAAAATCACCTACTGGGTTGCCAATCGCTTCGCTCACGATTCGACCTTCGGCCTCCCCGCACTGCGTTTTGTAGCTTCGCTATGCTTCAGACAAAACGGGAGCTTGGGCAAACAGGGAGCAATCTCGCGCACCCGGCCCCTATGCGATGCTTCATCGTGCCGTCGGGTGCGATGCTTCATCTGACGCCTCGTCACCCTGTCGAGGGTTGCCGTCGGGTGCGATGCCTCCGTAAAACAAAAAGGATTATTTCTTCAGACTGCCGGACTTAATGATTATATTCTTACCATCTTTTTTGGCTTTATACAACGCTTTGTCGGCGAGATGAAAGAGGTCGTCAAAATGCTCCGCCGTGTCAAAGCCGGCCACGCCGCCGCTGATGGTCAGCGAGATAGTTTTGCTTTTCCATTTGATCTTGGCCGCCATTATTTTTTTCCGTATGTCGTCGGCAATGCGGAAAGCGTCGTCTTCGCTCGCCCCGACGAGCCCCAACACTATCTCTTCCCCGCCCCAGCGCGCCGCGAGATCTATATTGCGCACGGATTCCATAATAATCCCGCTAACCGATTTCAGCGCCTCGTCCCCCGCCTGATGGCCGTAAGTGTCGTTTAGTTTTTTAAAATTATCAATGTCAAAAACAATCAGGCTGAAATTTTTAACGATAAACGATTCCCGCCGTTCCGGATACCTTTTGAATGAAACTATCTCCTTGAGAAATTTCTGGACCTCCTCCGAAAAGCCGTGGCGGTTGTAAAGCCGAGTCAGCTCGTCTTTATAGGCGAGTTCCTTGAGACGGCTTACTTCCTCTTTAAGCTCTTGTATCTGATCGAGCAGATTCTTGGTTTTGAGTTTCTCCATATGAAAGCAAATCCTCCGTATAATATTTATTGGGATCGCCCGCGATTTCTTCTTTTAACACGTCAGGATGCGATGCAATAAATTCGTCTTCATAAGCCAGCTTCTCTTCCGGCGCGTTAAATGGGGACTGTTCGATATATTCCCGATCTTTACTTGCTTCGTGAGATAGCTTGTCTTCATTGAATAATGAATCATCTTTCATTATCTCTTCAATCGCTTTGCGCAAAACGACGATAGGAAAAACATTATTCGCCTCCGCCAACCTATTAAAAACCATCAATGATTCCGGGTTCAAAGAATCAACACCTATTTTCTTAAAATATTCATCGGCCGATTTTCCCTGCGCCTCTTTCAATTTCGCTCTTATTCTCTTTTGCGATTCCAAAACTACTTGATCAATGTCAATCTCCGGCGCTTCGTTAAAATCTTCCTCCGATTTTATTTCTTCAAAATTTTCTTTTGTCATATTCTTAAATCTTAAATCTTTCTAATCACACATCCATCCCTCTTAACGCTTTCACCCGCTCTTCTATCGGCGGATGGGTCATAAAAAGTTTGGTTAGAAAACCGGCGCCGTTTTTGGCGCGGAAAGGGTTGGTGATGAAAAGATGGGCGGTCGCGTGATTGGCGGAACGCATTTCAGCCGGATATTGGGAGATTTTCACCAGCGCGCTCGCCAGCCCATCGGGATAGCGCGTAAGCAAAGCGCCCGACGCGTCGGCCAAAAATTCGCGCTTGCGGGAAATGGCGAGTTGCATTAAAGTCGCAACGATAGGCGCGAGAATTGCCAATACTATGCCGATGATCATAAATATCGCCTGCGCCTGCCCTCCGCCTTCCCGGCTGCCCCGTCGGCCGCCGCCAAACCATGTCCAGCGAATAAAAAAGTCGGAAAGCAACGCGACAAACCCGACCAGCAAAACCGCCACGGTGGAAACCAGCATATCTTTGTTGCCGATATGCGAAAGCTCATGCGCAACCACTCCCTCCAGTTCCTGCTTCTCCAATCGTTCCAGCAATCCCGATGTGACCGCCACTGCCGCGTGTTCCGCGTTCCGGCCGGTCGCGAAAGCATTAGGCGCCGGATCGTTGACAATAAAAACTCTCGGTGTCGGCAAACCGGCCGTAATCGCCAGATTTTCCACAATGCGATAAAGATCGGGCGCGTCTTGTTTTTTCACTTCTCGCGCGCGAGTCATCGCGAGCACCAGTTTGTCGGAATACCAATAGCTTAAAATATTCATCGCAAACGCGAAAGCAACCGCGCCGTATAAAATCGCGGAAGATTGCATCGCCTGCGCGAACACCCAGCCAACCACGATCACAAACGCCAAAAACACGGACATAATGATCCAAGTTTTACGCGTGTTAGCCGATTGGTGAGTGTATATACTGGACATTTAATCTTTCTTTTTTATGGCGTTTAATATAAGCTTGGGCGTAAAATTGGCGGGCATACGGCCGTATCTCGCGTATTCGTATAAGACCACTTTGAATATCGCATTGAGCGTGGAAGAGATAACCGCCGTCACCACAAAAAATATTATAGCTAAAAACGCGGCCGTCAAAATCACATAAAAATTTCCAAGGAATAAGGTCGCGATAAAAATCGCAAAACACGCAACAAATCCCAATAGATAAACAATGCCAAAAAATAATCCCATGGAAAAATTCATTATCAGCGTCTCTCCCCAAACGCGCTTAAAAGTGATGCTTGACTCCTTGATAGAAGCGAGTGCCGATTTGTTTTCACTTACCAAAACAGGGACAATAAAAAACGTTAAAACACCCCAGGTCGCCCCTAGTATTGATATGACTATTCTACCAAGCAATCTTGACCGGTCAAAGATAATTTTCATTATTAAGCCGAGTGTCGCCGCTATAAGCGACCAAGTAAATATTTTCCATATATTCCGAAGAGAATTTTTAATCCCGTCGCCAAATGACAAATCTTGACCATTAATCCTTGCTAAAACAATGGAAACCAGCCCGGCATTGAAGAATGTAGTGATAAAAATAGATGCTAAATAAACTAAAAAGATAAATATATAATTGACAACAGCAAATCCGCTTTCAGGATCTTCCATATTTTTAGATTCTACTCCGGAAAAATATAAGGTGGTATAGAAAAATAACGCCAAAGCAGCAAAAACGATCAAATTGAAAATAGTTGAAAGAATGGGGAAAAATATCACTTCCTTATCTTTCCTTAAAAGCTCAAAACTCTCAACCACTAACAAGTAACTTGCCCTAAATCTGCCCATCTTTATCGCCGAAACAGCGGGGATCGGCGTTTCGTCGGCCATCTGAGGATGAATCAAATTTATTGCGCTATCTATCTCATTGCCCGGCCATCCGGCTGAAAGCAAAGCATTTTTTATTTCACCGACTGAAACTCCTTTTGACACACTTTCTCTGACGTACTCTAATAATTGTTGATTAGCCATGATTTTAGCTTTTTAAAAACTTACTTCCACCGGCTGACGCGCGGCGGATTCGCCTTCTTCAAGTTCAAAGAATTCTTGCTTTTGGAATTTAAAAATATTGGCGACAAGATTTGACGGGAATGATTCCATCAATGTGTTCATATCGCGCACGTTGCCGTTGTAGAACCGGCGGGCTGCCTGGATCTTGTCTTCCGTGTCGGTCAGTTCGCGCTGAAGCTCCAAAAAGTTTTCATTGGCGCGAAGTTGCGGATACGCTTCCGCGACGGCAAAGAGCGATTTCAAAGCGCCCGAAAGCATATTCTCCGCTTGAGCGTGTTGGGGCATCGTCTGGGCGCCGATCGCGGCCGCGCGCGCCTGCGTCACCTTTTCAAAAACATCTTTTTCGTGCGCCGCGTACCCTTTCACTGTTTCCAGTAAATTCGGGATCAAATCATAGCGCCGTTTCATCTGCACTTCAATGTCCGACCAGGCTTCTTTCACCCGATTGGCCAGTTGCACGAACTGGTTATACATGGCGATAACCCAAAGAACCAGCGCCCCGATCGCGACCGGCGCGACCATCTTCCACGAAGCGACGCCGAACAGCCCGCCAGCCACCGCTATCGCCACAATAAGCAAAAATACAATGTTCATCCAACACATAACTAACACAACAACTGACGCGAGGACTTCACAAAATCACCGCATCATTTTCACGTGTAGTTTTATTTATTCCCATACATAACCAAAATAATGTGTTAGTTATGTGTGGGATTGACTTAAATTATTATGTTTTTATTTTACTAAAAACCGGAGAAAAATACAATAACACAAAAGAAAAAGCCACCTATGACACAAGATGGTGCCCATAAGTGGCTTAGACCCGACTACCAAACTATTTGCTGTTGGTAAGATTTATCTTCTTTAAAAATTGGCATGCCCTGATGCGTATTTCTCTCCCTCCATAAAATGAATTCGCCAAATGGAACTCTGGCAATCCTCCTTCGCTCGCCGTCCGTGATCTGAAGAAAGCACGCGACAGTCACATCGCTGATGCCCTCCCTTTCCTTGATCCTCTTTTTTGCGTGCATTAGAGAATCAACCACGCGGATAGGATGCATGTCGTACCTTCTCGCCATCGCGCAAGGAAAATGGTTTATGAGGCATAGCGCTTCATATCCCATTTCCACGGCTTTCTTTATGTCATTGATAAAATCTTTGTCCGTGGAATGACCTGACAGGACAAGAGGAGAATGTTCATCAAGGACAAGAGTCCCTCCATACCTAAGGAGAGGCATGAAACAAAGACTCTTTGTTTCATCATACATACTCATAAAAGGCTCCAGCACGCCCCTTATGAAATGCCGTCCATCAGGACAACAACCGACGGCAACATCCTTCTTTCTACGGAAGTGATCTTTACTCATATCCTGTAATAACCCCCATTTGTCCAGGATATTTTCTACTTCCCTTTCTTCAGACGACAACTCCATCAGTTTAATCATTCCTGCCTCCTTTGTTAGTGGTTTATATTTGGTTAGGTGCTACTTAAATTTCAAAGAGCGAAAACACAGTTTAAAATGGTACTCCTAATAAACAATAGCGTCAAGGCATTATGTTCGGTGGCTTGAACACCCCCACACTTAGTTGGCACAATATTCATCAAAAATTATTTGATATAGGTGAAAAATCAACAGCTCCATCAAAAAAATTTAAAATATTACTAAAAACATAGTGCCAACTGAGTGTGGGGGGGTCAATAGTCTTTGGCTAAAAGGTCAAAGCCATCTTTTTTTCTTGAAAAATAACACAAGGACGAACAGCAAAACCGCCATAATTCCGACCACAATCCAGAAGTCATACCGGCCGTCGCGCAGAGGCATTATCTGCTGATTCATCCCCCAAATAGAAGCGATGAGATTCAGCGGCAAGACGATAGCCGAAAACACGGTCAGCACCGCCATAATGTTTGAGATGCGCGAAGAAAGCAAAGACTCGTTGGTGTGGTGAAGCATCTCAATCGTCTCGCGCTGATTTTCAACCAGATTCTCAAACCTTTCCTCGGTAGAAAGCACGTCGGCGAAATACGGGCCGACGGAATGTCCGTAAAACTGCTCGCCTTCCGCGATGAGCGATTTCAAAACCCCCGACTGCGGCTTGAGCGCCCGCCGAAAGTCCAGAATATCGCGCCGGGCGTGAGAGATATCTTCCACCAGTCGCCGCCGATCTCCCTTTTTGAAAATTTCATCTTCAATCCGGGTGATTTCTTTTTCCATAAATTCCAACCCGCGCGCCAGCTTCTGAAAAAGCTGATCAACGATGTAATGCAATAAAAGTCCGGTGTGCTTGTGTGTCAGTCGTTTTTGCACCTCTTCGTTTTTTTGAAAATCGTCAAACAGCGTTTCAAGATTCTTGAATTCCATATAGGTGATCGTCACCAGAATATTTTTCGTGATCAAAAAATCAACTTCGGCGACCTTGTTCGCGTGCTTGCTTTCGTAAATGATCGGGAAATGCAAAATAAGAAAAAGATGGTCGTCAAAACTGTCCACCAGCGGATGAAGCGTCGGCGCGACAACGGACTCTTTCACCAGCGGATGAAACGAAAAAATGCCGTCCAGGTACGCGAAATCATCGCGACTCGGGTGCGTGATATGAATCCACTTCAAACTGTTTATTTCACATTCTTTACGCATACCTGACAATAATATTACCTAATTTACAGTATAGCAAAATGATGTATTTCAGTCACGGCTTTTGATTAATAAAAACCGATTCCTTTTTGTTTCAACTCGCTTCTGATTTCCCGATGATCGGGAATCGCTTCAACAACTAAATCCCAAAACTTCCGCGAGTGGTTGAATTCGCCTAAATGGCACAATTCGTGGACGATAATATAGTCGGCCAGTCTTTCGGGAAGCAAAGCGATTTTATAGTTAAAATTAATATTTCCTTTTGCTGAACAACTACCCCAGCGAGTCTTTTGATTCCTTATATTTACCTTGTTAAATTTAAATTTATAAACGCTATTGAAATATTCCATTCGCTTTTCTACCAGCTTTAGAGCGCCTTCTTTATGCTTTAAAAAATCACTTTTGTTGCTCTTGATAAAAGTTTTAACGGGGAACTGCTTGAAATGATTGATTTTATCAATAACCCAGCGCGACTTTTTGATGATAAACCGCTCAATAATATTCTCGCTCGCGCTTTGCGGCGCCGTTACCACAAAATCGCCCCCGCGATAAACAGCTAAGCGCATATTGCGTGCCCGCTTGCTCACTTTTAAAGTATATTCGATTTTTTTATTATTGAGTTCTATCTGTTTTATCATGCTCCGCCGGTTTCCTATTTATTCACAGGAATCCAATAGTTTCTCGCGTAATATATCTGTTCCTTCTTTATTTTTTGCGGAGTGCGGAAATATTTCTATTCCATCGGACTCATTTTTCATTTTGATAAACTCTTGCGCGATTTCTTTTTGGTTGAGTTTGTCTATTTTATTAGCGACCACAACATAAGGATAACCCTGTTCTTGAATAATCTGAAGCATTTCCTTGTCAAAATCCGTAAATCCGGCTTGTATATCGGTAATGAGCGCCACTAAAGCCGGTTGCGCCTCACCCGATGTGAGATACCAGATGATAAGTTTTTTGATTTTTTCTCTTTTTTTGATGTCGGCGCGCGCGTATCCATACCCGGGCAGATCAACAAAGTAAATTTTCTCGTTAACCAGGAAAAAATTGATCTCCGTGGTTTTCCCCGGTTTTTTGCTGACTGCCACTAAATCTTTTCGATTGAGCAAAGCATTCAATGTGCTGGATTTGCCGACATTTGAACGCCCCACAAAAGCGATTTGAGGAAGACTGCTATTTAAGATCGGATTGGTCCCCTTGATCCCTCTGATAAATTCCGCCGATTGTATTTTCATTTATTTTTTTGGCCGTCATGCGATGCTTCATCGTGCCATTGGGTGCGACGACTCTGCTCCGCTCTCCGGATTCGCGGGTTGCCTTAGCGGACTTTTTAGCCGTCATACAATGCTTCATCTGACGCTTCGTCACCCTGTCGAGGGTTGCCCCATTGGGTGCGACGACTCCTGCTCCGCTCTCCGGATTCGCGGGTTGCCTTAGCGGACTTTTTAGCCGTCATACAATGCTTCATCTGACGCTTCGTCACCCTGTCGAGGGTTGCCCCATTGGGTGCGACGACTCCTGCTCCGCTCTCCTGGTTCGCGGGTTGCCGCCTCTGTCAAATCCTCTAGATTTTTTAAATTCACCCATAAAAATAGTTGTTAATTAATTATTGTTATTTTAATTTTTGATGCGTCATTTTTTTAAGCCCTTGCCACCAGGAGTTGATAAAATCGGGGTTGTTTTTTATCTCGGCTAAAATCTTCTTGGCCGATTCCGTTTCCAACGCCGCTTCCACATTGTCTATCCAATTCTGCGCGCCCTTACGCCCTTGCTCCAGATGAATCTTCGCCTGCAAAGCCACTTCCAGCCAATCGGCATCCTGCGCGATGACACCCTCTTTCGTGTTTCTCGCCTTTTTTTCTTCAACCAATTTCAATATCTTGTCTCTCAATTCTTCCGGCAAATTATTAAAAATTTCATAGTCCACGACCATCTCTGCTTCTTTCGTACTTAAATATCTCGCCGAAACTTTGTTTTTATCCCCCAAACGGGTTTCGTGATTGTCGTGAAACAAACAAATCGCCGCGCACCGGTAAGGATCGGCGCCTTCAAGATGTCCGAGTATAAACGCGATCTGGCTCGTAACAGTGATGTGCTCCGCTACAGAATCTAACTGCTCCGCGCCCGCTAAAGCGAATCCGCTCCGCTTCACGCGTTTCAACATAAACGTCTCCGACATAAATTTTGATATGTTTGACATAGGTTTTACGCTATTTTTCAATATTAATAAATGGATAAAATTGTTTCTCTTTCGTGTTTTTTTATTTTCTTATTAATTTCTTTATAAAAAGATTCTCTGATATTCCCTATAAGCTCAATATCCCACTCAATTCGTTTTGACGGCGGAATCAAATTATTGATCAATTCAAAAATTTGATTGTCCACAAAGTCTTGGCGATCTATCTGCCGTTTTGTGAGTTGAGTCATGGTGTATTTGTATTATACGACTATTTGCTAAACTTTGGCATACGGTATATTACCCCTGTTCCGATTTTCTCTGTCCTGATTTTCAACCCCCTTCTCCCACTACATCCTCACTTGGAGCTCGGACGGACGGGATTTTTGGCGGCGACATTTATCTTACCCTTTGTGTTGATATTTTTGAAGCCATGCCCACGCATCTTTCGGTAGCCACCCTTGCGCGTTATTCGGATCAATTTCGACAATTAGTAAATATCGCTGCGGAACGCCCGGATAAATTGCATTATAAAGTTGGCTAACATTTAACGAAGAAACGACTAGGTAAGCAGTGTCAATGTAGTGCCACCAATCAGTAACATATCCGTACTGAGATAACGAGCTAACATGATTGTGAAAAATAGTTCGATTAAAATTAGCGTCCGTATTGTATGTAACTAGATATACTTTATTCATGTTCTTGTTGGGGAGGTGGCAACCTCGGATTATTTATGATAGAAACTACATCATCAGCATTTGCCTGCAATGGATTATCTTTATCTCCTAGTAAACGCAGGGAGTTCATTCGTAGTTGATACTCTTCTGAACGTAGATATTCTGGATTTTTGAATAGCAAATATAAATAACTAAACGCGAATGCCCCGACAGGGATGAGTGCAACAATAAAACTTGCGATTGGTAGCCATCCATCAGTTTTGCTGGACAAAACAAATAAAGGAACAGAAATTACAACGCAAGCCCACAGCGAGGGATTAACTGCACTTTTGACGGCTACTTGTTTAGCTAGTGAATCTGTTCTAAATGGTAAACTCATGATGATAGCTCTTGTAAAAATTCATATTCAACCTTCGAAAATAAACTGCTCGGCAAATCATTAAGCCGTTTTTGCACAACCTTGATTGCTGGCTCTGACTTATCAATTCCAATCCAGTTGCGATTGAGCGATTGTGCCGCGACAAGTGTTGTGCCGGAGCCAGCGAAACAATCAAGCACCAAATCTCCCTCGTTTGAGGATGCCCCAACGATAAACTTCAATAGATCCAAACTTTTTTCTGTTGGATATTGTGGATATTGCGGGTCTTTGAATTCCCAAATGTCCTGCATTTTTTTTCCGTCTCTCTCGTCAAGAAAGATTTTTTTGCGGGGCACGCCATTTGCAGACCACTCAATCAATCCCTGTTTATCCCATTCTTCCAAAATAGCCGGATTGGTTCGCCAATGGCGACCATTCGGCGGCTTCATTCCTTTCCATTCTTTGCTCGTATTTCCGTTAGAAGTTTCTCCGGGCGCGTGAAGTGGAATTGTTGTATATTGTCGCCCGCTCTTATCTAACTTCTTAAATAAACGCTCCTTATCTTCTTCCGTGAAAGGGACGCGCGGGTCATTCCAAATCGGGCTTTCCGCTTTTGAATAAAAAAGTATTAAATCTTTTATATTGCCGTATGCTTTTCGATGAAAATTCTTTGGATTGCATTTGATACGAGTTATATCGTTGCGGAACATATCACGGCCAAATACTTCGTCCATTATGAGTTTTACATAGTGTCCAATTTTGTAATCAATATGGAGATAAATTGACCCGCGTTCTGATAAAAGCTCACGCAAAAAAATCAGCCGTTCGCGCAAAAATTCCAAAAACTCCACTCCAATCAAAGTATCGCTGTACGCAATAGCGTCTCCGTTACTACTGCTGATTGTATTTGCGCGATCATCGCTAATTTTGAAATGTCCGTTTGTGGCAAACGGAGGGTCAATATAAATTAAATCAACCCTACCCGAATAATCGTCAAGCAGGGTTTTCAGAGTAGAAAGATTATCGGCGTGAATGAGCTTATTTTTCGCTCCCTTGCCCGATATAGTTTTTAGTTCAACTCTCGAAGTTTTTTCGAGAATATCTTTCTCATGTTTTTTATTGTCATAGGTAATAAGCATGGACGCTAGAGTTGATACAGAAACTCACGCAAAACAAGTGCGCTCATAATGTTTTTCTCTTTTAATTTTCCGGTTATATCTTTATACATTTTGTTTTTGCCCTTGATATAGAGAACACCATCAAGAATTGCCACCTTAATCGCCTTAACATTTTTTGCTTTTATTGTGGCGATAGCGTCATTAAATTGAGCGTTTTGGTGTCCGCCAAAATCAGTCAAAAACTTTGCCTCTCCGATAACATATTTTCCGTTGAAACGACCGATAAAATCCAAACCTTTATCGTGTCTGTAATTTAAGTGTTTCCTTGCAAACGCCATCATTTCAGCATCGCTTGCGTCCAAAACCGCATTCCCTTTCACTTTCAAAAACTTTTCCAATTTTAACGGCTCAACGCCAAGTGACTTTTTCCTAAGCCAGCGCTTGAAAAGCGGACCTATCTGTCGGTTAGTTTCTTTTGGTTCGGATGAGTGAGAGTAAATTTCATCAAGTCCCATCTCGTATAGACGACCACAAAGGCGATCAATTGTTGCTGGATTGCGCTTTAATGCCTCTTTATCCCGTTTGAGATACGCAACATATGAATCTTTGATTGGAAATAAATCAAGCTGTAAAAGATTTTCAAGAAGCATGGAGTTGTCGCGCTTTTTAAACGCTTTCTCAACACTTTTCCAAATACCGATATCAATATCGCGAATTCCTTCAGGAACTGTCGGATATACTTGAAATAAATCGTCCAAGTAGCTCCTTTGGTTTGCGTATTCGATACTTAATTTTGTCCATTGGTTCATAGTTTTATATATAAGTATTTCTCAATTCCTAACGACTTAAACTTTATGAGACTGAGTCTCGTAAGATTCTATTGCTGGCCTCCTCGGTATCGAATAACCACAAGTAAGACCATTAAAGCATTTTTGACGTCTACTTTCAACCCGCGAACCCGGAGAGCGGAGCAGTCGTCGTATGACGGCAACCCGCGAACCCGGAGAGCGGAGCCACGACTCGGCAAAAGCCTCGCTGGACTGCTGTTTGTGATTTAGAAGCTGTCTAAAAAGCTATCGCCATCCAAAGTTTCGCAAAATCCGAGGAAAAAACGGCGCAGACGAGGAAGGTGTATCGGGATACTCCGACCGAGGATAAGCCGTTTTTTACCGGATTTTGCGAAACGACGATGCGAAATACCTTTAGTTATAACCGGTATGGTAGCTTTTTAGACAACTTCTTAGTAAAATCACCTACTGGGTTGCCAATCGCTTTGCTCACGATTCGGCCTTCGGCCTCCCCGCACCGCGTTTTGTAGCTTCGCTATGCTTCAGACAAAACGGGAGCTTGGACAAACAGGGAGCAGTCGTCGCATGACGGCAATTCTCTATCGAGCAAATACAAATATGGACAATAATAATAATCCCTATCCACATTTCCCGCGCGCGCCTTTTATAACTTCCTATATCTCGTACCACGGCCGAGGCCGATCCGCTCAACTTTTTTGAGGCGAAGTAATTTATCAAGAGCCTGACTGACCGTCGGCCTTGCCACTTTTGCTCTTTTGGCAATCTCGCCGGGAGTTGCCTCGTCCGCCTCTTGCAAATATTGCCAGACTGAAAGCTGTTTTTTTGAAAGGAGTTTCTCAATATTTTCTTTTGATAGCAACTCAACAGCCATCCTTGATTGTTTCAAGAAAATAGTTAAGAAAAAATCCAGCCACGGAACAATGGTTCCTTTGTCTGTTTTGAATGTTTTTTGGCTTTGGCGAAGCGCGAGATAATATTCCGGCTTGTTATCTTCCACCAATTTCTCATGTGAAACATAGGGCATATATAAATATCCCTCTTTAAGCAAAATAAGATTCGTGAGAACGCGGCTAAGCCGGCCATTACCATCCTGGAATGGATGGATCTGCAAAAATTCAACAAGAAAATTACCCGCGACAAGAAGCGGGTGATATTTCTTCTCCATAAGAGCTTCTTGAGTCCAGTCAACCAATTCCTGTGTTTCTTTGGATGTGAGATATGCCGGCGTAGTGTCAAAAAGAGTGCCGACCGATTTACCGGCCGCGTCAATCATTTCAACCTTATTTTCTATTTTCTTATATTCACCTCGGTGCGGTTCGTCTTTTTTCACATACTTCAAAAGCTCTTTGTGAAAATGCTTGATGGCGCTTTCGTTGAAGCGCAGATTTTTCCACGAATCAAATATATTTTCCAGCAATTCGTAATATCCCTTCACTTCCTGCTTATCTCTATCGGTGAATTTCTGGATATCAATCCCGCGCATCAGTTTTTCAACATCTTCATCAGAGAGCTTCGCTCCCTCAATGCGCGTAGAAGCACCGGTTGAAGTAATCAAAACCGACCGCTTAAGACGACCTAAAACTTGCGGAGACAGTCTAGCTCCAGCAACCCACTGCCCCTTTAATTCATCAATTTGTGCTATCTTTGACCAAATTTCTGATGGGATAGAAGCAATCCTCTGGTCAAAACGGTTGTTTTTTACCATAAATTATCTAATACTTTAACTATATTAGATTATAGTAGATTGTAATATAAAAGTCAACCGCGGGAGAATCTTTAAAAGCGCTTATCTCAACGCGGTTTTGATTAAATTTAATTTTTCCTCTCGGTGCCAGCTCTTGATTTCGCTTTCGCGCCGTCTGGCTGGATTGAGAGCGACGAATCGTTCTGAGTAAATTAATTTCACCGGCCTTCTTATTTTGGTATAGTGAGCTCCCCATTTGGACTCGTTGTGCTGTTTGACTCTTTTTTCCAAATCATTCGTGCATCCGACATATAAAGTTTTATCTGAACATTCAAGAATATAAATGAAGTGCATAAGATTGAAAATCCGAACCTATCTCAAAAAACGTTCGTCGAAAATGTGCTCATTTCGACGCGATTTTTACGCTTAAAAATCGGCTGTGTCTCCTGAACAAAATCCGAACTTTTTTCCAACAAAATCCGAGTGAGGACTAATCTGCGCGCCTCGTCCGCTCCCTGCGGTCGCGGGAGCAAAAACCAAAAATTTTCCTTACCTTTCTTCTTTTCCTCGGCGGGGGGTGTGGGGGGAGCCGACAAAAAATGGAAAGGAAA
>Ga0209542_10005601_pt1 | contig 24932 bp, 28 predicted proteins | sample RifCSPhighO2_01_FD_184028 | JGI IMG/M metagenome (GOLD analysis project Ga0209542, IMG submission 184028) | Soil microbial communities from Rifle, Colorado - Rifle CSP2_plank highO2_0.1 (SPAdes) (version 2) | ecosystem: Environmental > Terrestrial > Deep subsurface > Rock core/Sediment ...
CGGCGGAAGCCGCAGAGCGGATCGTCCGCGAAATCGCCGAAGCGCTCACCGTTCGGACAGAAACACAAACCGAAACAAGACATTGAAACGAAAGGAATAAATATGAGAAGTATGACAGCAGAAGAAATTCTCGCTATCAAGTCTATCGAAGATCTGCGAGATTTGACGTGGGGCGACATCGATGATCGACTCATGACCGCGCCGGAGACAAACCACATCTTCAGGTTGTGTGATTCGTTGTGGCTCCATTCCGGAAATCCGGCCGATCCGCATGCGGAGCTCACTCCAGGCAAATGTAGTAACGGATTTGTGGACGTACTGCGAACGCTCTGCTACACAAATCTGTGCGAGCTCTTCGCTTACCAGATAAACTTGAGATTGAGACGGGACATTCATTCGCCCAGAAGATGGGTCGTTGGTTCCGATCACGCAGGAGCGGCCTTTTCCCATAGCGTCGCAATATGGCTGAATGCGAAGCACGACTTCACCGAAAAAGGGCCGAATAAGGCACAACTCTGGCAACGATTTACAATCGAACCCGACGAGGTAGTGATCCAGGTTGAGGAGCTCATTACCACCACCTCGACATTGCGGGCGGTGCGGGAAGGAATCCGCAAAGGAAATTCAAAGCAACCAGTGAATTTCGCTCCCTTCGCGGCAACGCTCGTGCATCGCTCGAACGAGTATGAAATCGAAGGGTCGCCTATCATACATCTTGTTCACTACGATATTGACGTGTGGGACGGCCCGGAAACGTGCCCGCTCTGCAAGCAAGGGTCGAAACGCCTCCGACCCAAACACGCTGCCGAATGGGCGGAACTTACGGGCAAAAAGTAATTAAAAAACACAACACGGGAGCGCACGGAAATCCGGGCGCTCCTTTTTATTTTCCCTCCCGCAACGCATACGCCACGATTCCGAACGCTACGGAAACGTTTAAAGATTCCTTTCCGCGGCCGGTGCGCCGCGGATGGTGAGCGTGTCGAACCATTACCCCGCGCATCGGAATTTCCAAAATCTCGTCCGCATATTTCAAAACGGATTGCGGCACGCCGCCGATTTCGGACCCCATGACAAGCGCAAGCTTTGATGCGCCACCGCGCGCTTTTGCCTTATAATAAAAAACTGACTTTTTTGCCTGCTCGATAGCGAGAATTTTAAAACCTTCGGCTTTTAATTTTTTTATAATGCGTATCGCACTCTTTGCTTCTTCCCATTCAAGATGCCGCTCTGCCCCAAGTGAAACTTTTATAAATTGCGGAATAAATTTCCCGAAGCGATCCACAGGCGACGGCGTGATGCCGCACAAATAAATTTTTCTCGCGCCCGCGCCGTCCGCGGTGCGGAAAATCGAACCGACGTTATGGAGACTGCGGATGTCGCACAATGCAACAATGACCTCATTTTTTACATCATTCCCTCTTTTCATCCGTTCTTAAAATTCGAAATCGGGATAAAAAAACCGAATCGCGCATAAAAATCAGGCTCTATTTTTCTTTCCTTCCTCCATCTCCCTGCGTTTTTTCTCGAATGCATCGGCGTGTTTTCCGTCTTCACAGTTGCACTCGGTGAACGGCTTTTCCTTTTTATGACACCCCAACGCTCCGCACATTTTCGGAACGTCCGAAACACCGCGGCATTCTCCCGTACATACGTAGTGTTCCATGTGTATGTGTAATGTATATGCATCCTCCCGCGACCTTTTGAAATTAAATTTTACCACGCACAGCCGGGAAGGAAACAAACTAAAATACCTTGATTTTGAGCAATGAAGGGGGTACTCTAGTTATCGTCCTTTGACAACAATATCAACGACTGGAAAAAAGCTATGATTCAAAACCTAGGATATGCAATCACCGTAATAATGGCGCTGACCCTTGGCATCATTTCACTTGCAGCGATGCTCAATGCCGCAAGATCACTGTCTGAAGAACTAGCGGCTGGGGCAAGAAAAACGAACGCGCAAATTCCGGCCCAATTCACAACCACGAGGCAACCGGGACAAAGCACGACTTATACGACATCCTTCGCCACGACCAAAACTTGCGTTCTGTGTCGGGCACCGATAATGGAGGGAGTGCCCCTCTGCGACGAATGCAGTGAACCACTCGCGCGCTAAAACCGCGAGTAAAAATTTAGAACGCCGCATCGCATCGATGCATAGCTCCGCGAAAAACGATCGGACTCCATGAAGGAGTCCGAATTTTTTATACCCGAAAACGACGAGCGCTAATCATCAGTCAATTCGCGCAATTCGCAAATAGTTCCTGCCTCGTCCCAGATTTTTACGATTGCCCGGTGGGGGAAATACAGCCCGATTGGCATTGATCCGACAAAAACTCTGAATCGCTCCATTGTTCGCACAACGCGGACATAATCGAACCTTACAATAGCCCCCTCAATTTTTATGCCATCATCTTCTGCGCCGTGCCAATTTCTAAAAATTGAGATGTCTGCTTCGGGCGAAAATTCAATCATCGTCGCCCGGACACTCCAGCACACAGCGGTGTTAACTATTTTCGTCGCGCGCACTAACTGTTCGCTTAATTTTTCGTCAACAAATTTAGACATACACATCCTTTTTCAAATGCTCCGAATAATTTCGGAGCCTAGACATATATAAACAAAAAATCAGACTCGAGGCAATCTGCGTATCTATAAAACCAGCATTCCATCCCCGAACGAGAAAAAGCGATAGCCTTTTTTGATCGCTCGGCGATACAATTTCAAAACATTTTTACGACCGGCGAATGCCGAGACGAGCATAAGTAGGCTGGAACGTGGCACATGAAAATTAGTAATAAGGCCGTCTGCGATACGAAAACGATATCCTTCGCGGATGAAAAGTGACGTCTTTCCGTTGAGTTTTTTTATCACTCCGCGAACGTCAACAGAGGATTCGAGTGTTCGAAGCGCGGTAGTGCCTACGGCGATAATCGGCCGCTTTTCGCGCACAGCCTGATTGATTATGCGGGCAGTAGTCTTGCCAATACTATATTTTTCTCCGTGAAGCGATTTTGTTTTCAAATTTTCGGGCGTGAGTGGAGCGAATGTGCCCAAGCCGACATGGAGCGTGATGAAAGCGGTCTCAATACCGGACTTTTTTCCTCCGGAGGCAGATCCTCTTCCGGAGGAGAGCACTCGAAGCAATTCGGGCGTGAAATGGAGCGATGCCGTCGGCGCGGCAATCGAGCCTGGCGTTTTTGCGAACACAGCCTGATATTGGCGACGCTGTTCTTTTTTAGTGAGCGGCGAGTTCTTTATGTACGGCGGGAGAGGAGCCTCGCCGTGGCGTTCGAGAAAATTTTTCAAGTTCAAACGGCGCGCTGAGGTAAGAACAAGATAATTTCCTTCGCGACCATAAGCGCGAAATATCGGCCTGTTATTGAAAGAAAGTATGGTGCCAGTATTAATCGAACGATCGGCAAGTACGCGTAGGCGCTTTCCCGCAAGATCGATAAAGAGAACACGAACTGCCCCACCGGTTGGCTTGGCGAGCGTGAGGCGGGCGGGGACGACTTTGGTATTGTTGAAAACTAGAAGAGCTCCCTTTGGAATAAATTTCGGCAAATCGCGGAATGTCGTGTCGGTTGTGCAACCGCTCCGGCGGTCATACACCATAAGCTTTGCGCTATCGCGGGGCGTGGCTGGCAAGGCGGCGATACAATCCGGCGGCAACTTATAATCGTATCTTTGAAGCAATTTTCCGAATGCTGACCTTTTCATGCAATTTCCCTCCACAGAACATCCTTATAAACTTGAGAATTTAAGGATGTTATTTAATGAATCGAAAAGATTCCAAAAAGTGCGCAAAGGTTTTTCCATAGGGCGAAAGCGTATGTTCAACAAATTTCCCCCGATATTTTTTATTAATCAACCCAGCCACGACGAGCCGCCTCGTATGTTCTCCTATGGTTTTTATATTAGCATTGAGCATCCCCACAATCCCATCAAGAGTTATCCTGTCATTTTCAGCTATAGCAAGTAAAATTTCGATCCGATAATGGTTTGCCATTCCCTTAAGGTGCCTTTCCATTTGTTTCGCCGTCTTCGATTTCATTTTGTTAGTATACCATATCCTTAAATTCTCAAGTTTATAAGGATGTTTTTATAATTGTACCGCTATAGACGCCCGTTTTTAATTTTTGTACGAATATCGGCAACGAGCTTGTTGAAATAAAAAAGGTTGTGGAACGTAAGGAGCGTTCCCGCGGTCATCTCGCGGCTACGAAATAGATGGCAGAGATAACTGCGGGAGTGGTCGCGACAGACAAAGCATTCGCAAGCTGGGTCGAGCGGTTTTGCATCTTTGAGGTAAGCCGATTTATTAATATCGATGCGGCCTTTTGAGGTAAAAGCTGTTCCGTGCCGCGCGTAGTGGGTCGGCACAGTGCAGTCGAATGTGTCTATTCCCTCTTTCACTATCCGCTCGATGTCTTCGGGGTGGCCGATGCCAAGAAGATGCCGCGGCAATTCACTCGGAAGTTCCGCGACGACGACTTTGAGCATCTTGCTCATCGTCGCCTTGTCGTCGCCGAATTCACCGCCAATGCCGATGCCGTCGAACTGCTGCGCGGCAATAAACTTCGCGCTCTCCTTTCGCAGATCGGCGAATTTTCCGCCTTGCACAACTCCAAAAAGCGCTTGTCTCTTGTCTCTTGTCTCTTCCTTGCAAATCTGCGCCCAGCGGTGCGTCCGCTTGAGCGCCGCGATCGTATACTCGCGATCGGCAATGGGAGAAGTGCATTCATCGAACGCAAAAATAATATCCGCGCCGAGCGCCTTCTGAATTGCCATGGACTCGCGAGGCCCCATAAAAAGCTTTCGGCCGTCAATAGGCGAGTAAAAATACACGCCGTCGGGCGTGATTTTCAAAAACGCCGGCTTTTGCCCTGCGACAATTTTCCGCCCGGACTTTTCTTTTTCCTTTAAAATCTTGCCCATACCGTAATCGCGTCCGAATCCTAGACTAAAAACCTGGAATCCGCCGGAGTCGGTCATAAGCGGCCGGCGCCAGTTCATAAACTTGTGCAATCCGCCCATTTTTTTAACAACCTGCTCCCCCGGCCGCAAATGCAAGTGAAACGTATTCGCGATAAGCAATTGGCAATTGGCTTTTTCGGCCAGTTCGTTCGTGAGCGCCTTTACCGCTCCTTGCGTCGCAACCGGAACAAGCGCGGGCGTTTCCACCTCGCCATGCGAGGTTTTTAGAATCCCGAGGCGGGCGCGGGTTTTTGTGGAGTTTTTAAGAACGGAAAATTCCATGGATTGAATCCTATCCCGTCGGAGAAAATTTTTCCAATCTATTCCCTTGTCGACCTTGCTCATTACAAGCAAACTCAGGGCAAGCGCCCATTAGCTTAATTTCTCAATTCGCACACCAATAAGTCGTACCGCTTTTTTATTCGAATTTTCGCGGGCATCAAAAAACGGCATGAGGAGTTTGAGCGACTCGAATTCTAAAACTGTTTTCGAGTCAGATGGTTCGGCCAACGTGTGGCTGCGATTTTTCGTCGCGAAATCGGCGAACCGCACCGTCACAACGATTGTGCGAAACGTATCAAAACCGCTTTGCTCAAAACTTCTAAAAACACCTTCGCATAGCGCCTTGAGCCGCCCGGAAATAAAACCCGGGTCGCGCGAGTCTTTCTCGAACGTTTCCTGTTCACCGATGGATTTTGCTTCATATTTTTCGACAATCGGTGAATCGTCTATGCCGCGGATTTTTTTATAGAGTTCGATTCCCCATCCCGACGCCTTCAAGGGTCGGGACCCCGACTTCTGACGTCGGGGCTTTCCGAATAAATCGTTTAATTCCTCTTCCGAAAACTTTTTGAGATCGGCGACGCGCGCAACTTTTATCTTTTTAAAGACTTCTTCCGTCTTCGGCCCGATGCCTGGAATTTTCCGAATCGGGAGCGGCTCTAAAAACTTTTCGGTGTCAGCTTCACGAACAACCGTAAGCCCGTCCGGCTTTTTCATGTCAGACGCGATTTTCGCGATAAGCTTATTCGGTCCAATGCCGATCGAGCACGTTAGTTTTTCTTTTTGCGCGATTTCTTTTTTTATCTTCTCACAAATTTTTCGTGCCTCATCAAACGAATCTGCAAAACTTAAATCAAAATACGCTTCGTCAATACTTGCCCGCTCTAAATTTCCGCCCGGAAATTTAGGCGGGCGAGCTTGTTCGACTCCCAAGTCCCCCGCAGACATACCAACATTCTCAAGTATGTTGGTATGTTGTAACGCCGCAGATATGGCCTCTTCCAAAATGAACATGACATTTTGAGAGACCTCTGAATATTTTTTGAAATTCGGCTCGATAAAAACAACCTCCGGCTTTCCGACTCGTTTCGCTTCCTGGGAAAATCTCCACGCAGTCGAAATCGGCAGCGCCGAACGAATCCCATACTCGCGTGCTTTATAATTCGCGGTAGACACTATTCCGCGCCCTTTTCCACCCTGCGGATCTGAACCAACCGCAATAGGCATACCTTTAAGCCGCGGCCGATCGCGTTCCTCGATCGCCGCGAAAAAAGCATCCATATCAAGATGCGCGATAATTCTTTTCATAATCAGTTTATTTGTATATAATACAGGCATGAAAACAATACTTATAGTAGTCGGTGTTGTGGTGGTCGTCGGCGCGGTGTTTGTGTTTAGTTCATACAACGGCTTTGTACGCGCGAACGAAGCTATTAATAACCAATGGGCGCAAGTCGAAACGCAATATCAACGGCGCTTTGATCTTATTCCCAATCTTGTAAGTTCCGTGCAGGGAATCATGAAGCAGGAACAAAAAATTTTCGGCGATTTGGCGGATGCGCGAACCCGCTACGGCGGCGCGGCATCAATAGAAGGAAAAGTCGCCGCGGCGAACCAAGTGGAATCTGCTCTCTCGCGCCTTCTCTTCGTTATGGAAAACTATCCGCAACTCAAATCATCCGAGAATATACAGACACTCCAAGCCCAGCTCGAAGGAACGGAAAATCGAATAAGCGTTGAGCGCGGCCGTTACAACGATGCCGTGAAAAGCTTTAACGTAATGGCAAAAACATTCCCCTCAAACGTAATCGCCGGAATGTTTGGATTTACGGAACGAATTTATTTTGAAGCCGCACAAGGCGCGGAAAATGTTCCGGCAGTTTCTCTCTAATAGTATGCGAGGCGGCGCGATATGCGCGAAAGCAATCGCCGTCGCGTTGTTTGTGCCGTGCGTTGCCGCCGCGTACTACAACCTCGGCAGTCCATCGGGATTTGTAAATGATTTTGCCGGGATGCTCGGCGTGGACCAAAAAGCCTCGCTCGAAGCGAAGCTTGTCTCGTTCGAGCGCGACACAGGAAATGAAATTGCTGTCGTTACCATCCCAAGTCTTGACGGAGACACCATCGAAAATTTCGCTGTAAAACTTTTCGAGGACTGGAAAATCGGAAAAGAAAAGAATGACAACGGCGCGCTGGTACTCATCGCGCTCGATGATCGTAAGATGCGCATAGAGGTTGGGTATGGGCTTGAGGGCGCGCTTACCGACGCGCAAAGTTTTTGGATCATCGACACTATTATGAAGCCAGCTTTTCGAGCCGGAAATTATTACGAAGGCACGGATACCGCCGTTGATAAAATCATCGCGGCCACTAAGGGTGAATACGTTCCGGAATCTAAACCGGATAAAAACACTCCTTCGACTTTTGAAACCCTGGAGATAATCGCCTCTGGAATATTTTTTGTGGCAATGTGGCTCGCGAGCATTTTGGCTCGATCAAAATCGTGGTGGGCCGGAGGCGTGCTCGGTGGCGTTATCGGAATGGTTTTGAGCATTATATATGGATTTTTCTTTTTCGGTCTTGGCGCGTTACTACTTTTTATTCCGCTTGGCTTATTATTCGATTTCGTTGTGTCGCGGGGCTATGAGCGCGGAAAAATGCGCGGACACATTCCGTGGTGGGCGGGCGGGAGATCGGGCATCGGCGGACACGGGAACGGAGGCTTCGGCGGTTTCGGCGGAGGCTCGTCGGGCGGCGGAGGCGCAAGCGGAGGGTGGTAGAAATTTTAAATCGTTTATAGCGCTTTTCGAATCAGAGCTGAAATGCTCTGAAGTTCTTTTTCGGGCGTTTCTTCTCTGCTTCCCGGCCGATACAAAAACTTTCGGGGTTCGTATTCCGTAATTCCCTCATCTCCCACTTTGCGTGGAATAAGATGGAGATGAAAATGTGGTACCGATTGTCCTCCAGCCCTTCCATGATTCCATGCCTGATTGAATCCTTCCGCGCCGAATAATTTCGTAAGTGCTTTTTTGAGTTTAGTTTGCAAATCAAAAATCGCTTTTCTTTCTTCTTCGGTCAACTCTTCGAATGTCGGAACACAGCGGATCGGACAGATGAGAACATGGCCTGGCACAATCGGAATGTTTGTCGGAAACGCCCACGCAAATTTATTGCGCGCGATTTCCATTAATCTAACTTCCGGTAACTCACAAAACGCACATTTCATGCGAGTATCGTCATAGCATCCTTAAAACAGAGTACGCCGCAATGATCGCCGCTGTTTCCGCGCGGAGCGTGAGATTGCCCAGCGAGACGACGCGAAATCCCGTTTTTTTCGCGAGTTCGATTTCTTCATCCGCCCACCCGCCTTCCGGGCCGATAAAAATACCCGCGGTTTTAAAATTCTTCCCGTCAATATCTTTTATGTCCTCGCCGTTCGCGTGGAAAAAAAAATTTATATCATGCGCCCCGGCCTGGCGCGTCGCGGACAAAAACGGGAGCTCTTCGCCAAGTTCGGGGATAATTCCCCTGCCCGATTGTTCCGCGGCTTCTTTTATAATTTTTTTGAGGCGATCTGCCCGCACATTTTGCTTTACCGTCCGCGCGCAGACAACCGGCACAATTTTTTTAACGCCCGCTTCCGTCGCTTTTTCCACAACCAGCTCAAAGTGTTCGCCTTTTAAAATTGCGGCGTAGAGAACGATACTTCTTTCAGGCTCGTTTTCATTCCTTGAGACGCCCATGATTTCCACCTTGGCCGTGTTTTTGTCGAAAGAAATAATCCGCGCGAGTGCTTCATTCAGTTTCCCGTCGCACAAGATAATTTCACTCCCCGTCTCCAAACGCAGAACATCCCGCCACTGCGCGACAAGATTTTTGTCGCGAATAGAAATTCGGTCGCCCCTAAAGTCGAACTCTCCGAAGAATTTATGTAAGCGCATTGGATAGTAAATAGTACATTAGAAAATAGTAAATAGAAAAAGCATGATGCATCCAGCTTACTAATTACTTGTTTTTATCGCTTCCAGCAATAAAAACAACGGTATCTCTTTCCGCGCCTTATTTTCCGCCACGGCTCGCGGACCCGGTTCGCTTTTTTTATGAGAAATCCACTCTTCAAGCGATTCAACGGCGAAGCCCGCCTTCCTCAACCCTTTAAAATATACCTGGAGCGGGCGGTGGAATGAAAGAGTAAAATCATCCGGCCGGTCCCCGGGATGCATCTGTATTTTCACCTTTGCTTCGGAAAGATATGAATCAATCCGGCGGTATTGCGCCTTCTGTTCCACATCCCACCCCCAACCCGATCCCTTTGGCACCCGAAACGCCGGATGATTCAATACTATATATAGGTGCCCACCCAGCTTAAGCACGCGATTGCATTCAATAAACGTTTCATTAAACCGTTCAATATTCTGAAGCGCGAGAATGATCGTTATTTTATCAACGGTTGCCGTATCGATGAAATCGAGTTTATCCGAAGGCGATGTATAGTAGCGCACCTCCTCGAGTGAATGCTCGCGCGCAACATCAATCATAGCTTTTGAAACATCAACCCCGATCACCTTCGCTCCGAGTTTTGCGAACGTAGCCGAGAAAAAACCCGGCCCGCAACCAAGATCGAGAACTTTTTCTCCTTTTTTAACATCGAGTACGCGGATCACATTTGGGAGAATCACATCCCGCTGGTACGTCCCTTCTTCGCCTAACAGTTTTTCGTACCACTTCGCCGCTCTGCCCCACGATGTGCTTTTATTTTTCGGTGTCATGAGTTGTTAGTTATACATTGCGTGTCATTAGTCATTTTACTTTATCTCAAAATCCGCAGAGTTGTTATCTGTATCTTGAAATGTACCGCCGGAACTTTTTCTAACAAGTTTTTGATTCGCTTCAGGATTTGTAGGATACGCCGCGCCTTCTATAAAAATGTTTTCTGCCTCACCCCACGCGGCGCTATCAATAATTGTCCCCGTATCGCTTGGACCAAACCGAATCGCAATTCCATTATCGTCTGCAATACTATCAGCCGAAGTTGCGTCCGGAGTTTCTGAAATTGTAAGAAAAGAAGAATGCGCCCACAGGTAATATCCGCTGGCAGGAATAAAAACATCCGCAGTCCAAGGCTTGATTAATGTATCGCTCGTGCTTATTTTTGCCCGCTTAACAAGACGATATCCTTTCAAATTAAACGGCACCGAAAGTGGGTTATAAATTTTTATGAAATCATTCGTCGTAAGTCCAGGACCGCCTGTTATCTGAATCTCGGCAATCAAAAGATGAGCGGAAACGCTTGAAGAACTTGAGGAATCGGGAGGGGTTTCAGCAGAGGGCGCCGATCCTGGTTGCGCTTGGCCGCCGACAAGCGAAAACATCGCGACAACCGAAGCGTTTGCCGAAACCGCAAAACTGCAATTTCCCTTGCCAGTACAAGCGCCGGACCAACCGTCAAAAACAGAGTTTGAGGCAGGTTGCGCCGACAAAATTACGGCCGTCCCAATCGCGTAGCTCTCCGCGCAATCAAAGCCGCAGTTAATACCGACTGGGTTGCTTACGATATTCCCAGACCCGTTCCCCTGCATTGAAATACCGACAGTATAATGTACATCGAAATTGTTCGCAGTAGAGGTCGGCGCAATCGGGTTTGATTGCGGAGCAGGAGAAATAGCCGCCGTAGCCGGAATAGAATTTTCCCCGCGGGGCGTGCCGCCGGGAGCAATGCTCGTGTGCCAACCAAAATCGTTTACATTTCTCTCGAGCGTTTTTTTTGATTCGTTATCTCCTCCGGGCCATCCGGCAGTCGCATTAATTTCATCGGAGATGAAACACTCGTCGCTAAAAATTCCCGCATGCATTCCGGAATTTGTGAGCGACCCGGAATAAATTTTATCCGCCGCAACATCTGGAACGGAATTTTCGTCCGCGCGCTCAAGGAGAAAAAAACCATGCGCGGCTATCGCGTCTCCCGATTCAAAAACGATTTTAAATTTCCCCGCCGCGTCGGAAATTTTCCATGAAGATAAATCAATCCGCCGCGCGGAATTATTTTTAAGTTCGATCCATTCATTGTTCGCGGCGGCGGCAACGGATTCTCCGTTTCTCGGGAGCGAGCCCATCCACGCAATTTCATTCACCGTGACATCGTGACTCGGCGCGTTCGCTGTTCCAAAAACGCATTGCGTGTCCACTGCGGGAGAATTTTTAATGACGGGCGCGGCAGAAATATTTTCCGATCCCGACGAACTCGATTTCTCCGTCACGCGCGGCGAAATAACGGAAACAGAATTATTATTTCCTGCTATTTTCTCTCCGGAGCTTTTCTGCGTTATTAATTCCGATTTTTTTGGCGTTGAATTTTGTTTTTCGGAGGCAAGAACGGCTGAATTTTTTATTTTCACTCCGAAATCAGACGAGGCTATCGCTCCCGAAGCGTTTTTTCCTTCCGCTCCGAAATTTTCCGCCGCGAGATCAATCTCGGCGACAAGTTTTTCAGACTCACGAGAAGAAAAAGTGTCCGACAAGCTTTTATAAAAAATAGATCCGGCGCTTTGGAATAAATCTCGGGGGCCGGATGTAAGAGCGCAGAATAGCGCGACTCCGACGACAGAAAAAATTATATATACCTTACGATAACTTTTTTTCTTCGGCTGCGTCTCTTCGATAGGGTCATCTGTCAAGCCCTCTCTTGAGTTCATATATGTCACAACACTATCAAAACCCGCTCCGATAGGTCAAGAAAATTAATACTATAGGAAAATGCTGTTTTTCAGGGAAAATTCGACCAGATATTCCCGCACATGGGACGCAGGATACCTATGTATGCGTATGTAATCAAATAAGAATCCCTTTAAATAAGTAAGATTTCCCAATTTCTCTCGTATGTGTCTCCCATGAGAAGAAATTTTTGAAAAAATTGACACACAAGAAGCGTCTGTGTCGGGGTTTTAATCTTTCCCTAAAAAATTTTTGGGGTGCGACAAAAAATTTGAAAGTTATCCACAGTTTTTATGTGCAAGCAATGTTAGAATTGATAGGCACATGTCGAAATAAATTTAAAAAATTATAAAAATTTCTCTCCGATGTTTTTTTCAAAAAAAGTTGAGTTCAAAGAAGTGCGGAAGCGGGATGGCCGGCTGGTTGCGTTTAATGAGTCGAAAATTACGAGCGCGATTTCGCGCGCGATGCAGGCAGTGGGCGAAGGCAACACGAAAGATGACGCCGAAAAGGTTTCGCAAGCAGTCGTGGAAGCCCTCGCGAAGAAATTTGAAAAAGAACACGTCCCCAGCATTGAAGAAATCCAGGATGTTGTCGAAACACAGCTGATTTTGTCGGATTTTCCGAAAACCGCGAAGGCGTACATCCTTTACCGAAAGGACAGGGCGGAAATCAGGGAGAAAAAAAGATCGGTTCCGGAGCGCGTCGTGGAACTCGCGCACGAAAGCAGAAAATATTTCCGAAATCCGCTTTCGGAATTCATCTATTACCGAACGTACTCGCGCTGGATTCCGGAAGAAGGCAGAAGAGAAACATGGATTGAAACAATCGATCGCTATATGAGTTTCATGAAAGAGAATCTTGGAAATAAATTAACGGACGCAGAATACGCGGACGTGCGCGAAGCAATCCTCCGGCAAGAAGCGATGCCTTCAATGCGCCTTCTTCAATTCGCGGGCACAGCGGCGCGCAACACAAATGTCGCCGCATTCAACTGTTCATACATCGCTCCTTCGAAAGTCGAGGATTTTGCTGAAATTATGTATATCTCGATGTGTGGCACGGGCGTCGGCTTTTCCGTCGAGGGCCAAACCGTCCAAGGGCTTCCGCAAATAAAAAAACAAACAGGCAAAAAACTTTCGGCGCACGTAATCGCGGACAGCAAGGAGGGATGGTGCGATGCTCTTACCCTCGGGCTTAAAACCTGGTTTGACGGCAAAGACATTGATTTCGATTTTTCCCAACTGCGCCCCGCCGGAGCGCGGCTCAAAACAATGGGAGGGAAAAGTTCCGGCCCCGAACCTATCCGAGCGCTTCTCTCGTTCTCCAGAAATAAAATTCTTTCGCGACAAAGCCGCCGCCTTTCAAACATAGACGTCCATGACATTTGCTGTAAGATCGGCGAAATAGTCGTCTCTGGCGGCGTTCGCCGCAGCGCGATGATTTCCCTCTCCGACCTCGACGATCCCGATATGCGATCCGCAAAAACCGGCCAGTTTTATTTCACGGAGCCCCAGCGCGCAATGGCGAATAACTCCGCTGTCTATAATGAAAAACCGAGCTCAACGCAATTTTTGGAAGAATGGATATCTCTCGCAAAAAGCGGCACGGGTGAGCGGGGCATTTTCAACCGAGGAGGCCTCGTTTATCAAATGCCTGAACGGCGCAAGAAAATTTTAAAGAGTGAAATATCGAAAATAGGGACAAATCCCTGCGGCGAGATACTGCTCCAACCCAAAGAATTCTGCAATCTCTCGGAAATTGTCGCCCGAGCCGAAGACACCGAGGCAACGCTTATGAAAAAAATGCGGATTGCCACGATTTTGGGGACATATCAGTCAACACTCACTTATTTCCCCTATCTTTCAAAGGAGTGGAAGAAAAATTGCGACACAGAGCGGCTTTTGGGCGTTTCGATCACGGGTCAGTGGGATTCCGCCGCGGTACGAGATGAAAACACGCTCCGCAAACTCCGCGACTACGCGATTGAAGTCAATGAAGAGTACGCCTCGCGCTTCGGCATTAACGCGTCAGCCTCCATCACCTGCGTGAAGCCCTCCGGCAATCTTTCGCAGACCGTAGATTCATCTTCAGGCATCCATCCGCGGCACGCGAAGTACTACATCCGCCGCGTGCGGATCGCCGTCACCGACGCGCTTTTCCAGATGATGAAAGATCAGAAAGTTCCCTACTTCCCCGAAGTCGGCCAGTCGCTTTCCGCAGCAAACACGTTCGTCATCGAATTTCCGGTAAAGTCTCCGGAGGGTTCGGTCACAAAAGACGACCTTACGGCTTTGGACCAGCTCGAATATTGGAAGAAGGTAAAAATGAATTACACCGAGCACAATCCGTCCGTCACGATTTCAATCGGAAACAACGAATGGATCGAGGTCGCCCACTGGCTTTATAAAAACTGGGAGATGATCGGCGGCCTTTCATTCCTCCCCCGCGAAGAACATTCGTATCTTCTCGCGCCATACGAAGAAATCACGAAGGAGCGATACGAAGAACTGGCGGCAAAACTTCCTCCGATTGATTTCTCGCAAATTCTTCTCTACGAAGAAACCGATTCGACAGACGTGAAAAAAGAGCTGGCCTGCGTCGGCGGCGTATGCGAAATAGAAGAATCGGTACTTATAAAGAAATAACGCGTGCCTGCCTGCCGGCAGGTAGGGCGACAAGAAGTAAAGGCACTCTGGCCTCTCCAACCCGCCGGTTCATGAACCGGCGGGTTGGTTTTTGCCTTATCGGAATAGTTTTGGCAAGATGAGCCCAGCAAAGCCACAACTAAAAAAAAGAAAGGTTGAATATGCCCTACGAAACTCTTGCAACGCTTGGACTCTGCGAGCACTGCGGAATTATGGTCTCAATGGCAAATTTTCCCGCCGATGCAATGGGTGCCGAATGGCACTGCCCGAATTGCAAAGGCATTCTCGGCCACGTATCGTTCGGTTTTGACAAAGCTACGAGCGGAGCGAAGAAAATCAAGTGGGTCGGCCCCGGCGGCACATGGACAGACGTAGAACCAAAAGATGATTTCAAGCTCGGCGAAATCTATGTTCACATACACTCGCCCAGATATTGATTCCAATCAGCTCGCAAAAATCATAAACAAGGAATTCAAAAGAATTCCTCGTTTTATTTTGAGAAACTAAAACAGCGTCCGATATGGACGCCGTCGCGTTGAATCGAGTTGAAATAACATAAAGATTTCTGATACAATCTTATCGCGGGAAAAGACGCGAGCGGCTGCTCGTTGAAACAAAAAGAATATTAGAAACCCAAGCTCCCCGGTAGCTCAGTGGTAGAGCAGATCCCTGTCAACGAAGTTGACCCTGAGTCTTATCGAAGGGTGAACTTAATCAGGCAGCTTCCCGAAGTAATTCGGGTTGAAAAACGAGGTGAATTCGGGGAAACCCCAAAGTTGCTAAAATCGACCGGGCAATCCCGAGCCAAGCTCCGACGTAAGTCAGAGAAGGTGTAGAGACTATCTCGCAAGAGAGTACTCCGATGTGAGGTCGGAGGAAGCGCCTCGCTCCCCTCGCGGGAGATGATATAGTCCGTCCCTTTTGGGAACATAAGGATAAACGTAAGGATAAGGTCGTAGGTTCGAATCCTACCCGGGGAGCTTGGAGAGGTCTATTTTTTCTTTTTGAGGCAACATCAAGTTATGATAAGATAAATACGTATGATGCAAAATTAAATGGTCGGTTCTTTTGCACGCGGATAAAAATTGAAAATACAAATTAAGCTAAATAAAAAATATGGATCAAATAAATCAAGGAAAGGCGACTTCGAAGAAGGGACTGTATATTGTTGTCGGCATCGTAGTTGTTTTACTCGCTGGATATTTCTTACGTGGCGGCTCGCCTGGAGTTGTGGGAGGAGTTACCATTGACCAGAATCTTGATGGTTCAGCGACGTATTCCAACAGCGAAGGCACAGTAACCGTTGGTGGCAATAAGCTACCGGAAAATTGGCCCTCTGACGCGCCAACCTACCCCAATGCCACGATTCAATATTCCGGTTCATCCGATCCCCAGACTGGCGAGAAAGGATCGGCAGTTGTTTTTACAACATCCGATAACGCGCAAAAAGTTGCTGACTTCTATAAACGGGAGCTCTCTTCTAAGGGCTGGGCTATCGATCAGACAGCGATGATGGGGGCAAGCACTGTGCTGACCGCCACAAAAGATACACGAACATTAGGTGCTTATATTACCGACACCGGCAACGGACAGGTGAGCGTCACGATTAGTATCGGCATCCCAGATTCGCAGTAATCATTCTTCGATATTAGACAGTAAGAAAAATCAGTCCGCGTGAGATGGGGCTGGTTTTTTGCTTGGTGCGATCGAGCGCCCACTAGCTAATTAGATTGGTCTTAGGCAATGTCCTGCCGCGAACAAGCAGTGCGAGCTTTATTGCTTAATTAAGCAGATTTATATTTTCTTCCTTTCGCGATACGCTTTCGTGTACTCGTAGATCGTAGACCAAAAAGCGCCGGCAAAAAAAACTACTCCGATTTCTTCGAGTGGAATACCGAGGATTAGAATACCCCAGGTATTTTTAAGATTATAAAAATGTTCGACAAAGCCTTTGAATAGTGCATCCAGTAAAATTAATACTCCGAAATAAAGAAGGCTGAAAATAAAGGCGCTCGCGCATATTTGCTTCCATAAATCCCGGCGCAAATAGGCAGTGATAGCGGCTCCGATAGCGCCGGCTATCATCAGGTTATAGATCGCTTTTAATGGAAATAAGATTGACATGGCTACGTAAACAAGCGGAATAAAAAAAATCAGCCAGAAATGAGCGCGGCCGCCACGATTTAATTTTACCAGTCTCTCTTTTCGTAAAAATTCATACACAACCGAAACAATGCCGGCCATGACGAAAAAGAAAGCAAAACTCTCTATGCCTATGCCATATTTTTTTATGAGGCCGAAAAGCGAATCGGGATTCCAATATATTGGTACCAGAAAAAAATCGATAAAACCAAGGGGCATTCCCCAAATGCTTGCCCACAGCATTTCTTGACGCAAATCTTTCCGCTTTAGAAATATAAAAAGCCAAAAAAGGAAAAGGATTAAGCAGCCGGTACTGTATGCATATGTATACGACATTCAATTTTTGGCGTTCAGATAAATTTGGAAAACCGATTAACGCGAGAATTATTTGAAAACAACCAACCAGAAAATGATGGCTGCGAATATACGGTAGACGCCAAACGGCACAAAATTATGCTTTTTAACAAAATTAAGCAGGAATTTAATACTTACTATAGCAGTCACAAAAGAGACAACAAACCCGACGGCCAAAATCCCAAACTGATCTACTGAAAAAGAATCGTAATTTTTTATAAGATCCAGGCCGCTTGCGGCAAGCATTGTCGGCACAGCCAGCAAAAAGGAGAATTCCACGATAGTTGCTCTCTTTAAGCCGACGAGCAAACCGCCAATGATAGTCGCCGCCGAACGCGAGACGCCCGGAATTATGGCTACAGACTGGCACAGCCCCACCCAAAAAGATTGTTTATATGAAATCTGCCCGATTCCATCCGCGGCGTCTTCGGATTCCCTATGCCAGAACTCGAAAAGTATCAGCGCCGCCCCACCGAGCAGTAGTGCCCATAAAACAACAGTTTGATTGCCAAGAAAATATGTTTTCACGACTTTATACAACCCGAAGCCGATAATGCCGGTGGGCAAAAACGCGAAAAGAATTTTCTTCAGGTTCTCACTATTCAAAAATGATTTCCAGTACAAAACCACGACCGAGGAAATCGCCCCGAGTTGGATGATTATTTCAAAGCTTTTTGTGAAATTTGACTGACTTATCCGTAAAAGCCCGCTCACCAGTACGAGGTGACCAGTGGATGATATCGGCAAAAATTCCGTAATACCCTCCACGATCCCCAAAATGATACTGTGCGCCATCGTCATATCAGTACTATATCAAGTAATACAAAGAAAGCTACGGCGGACACCCGTTAAGCGGACAAACTCTGAACCTCCCCGAGCTTACGCTCGGGGGTTTGCTGGCGCGTCTAAACAAAAAAGCGGCGCTTCTTTCGAAACGCCACCTGCGAGATTGGAGACGGTTAACTGCTCATGATGAAATCCAGACGTGCTGGCTTGTCTGGAATGACTTTCATAGCGAATTCCTTTGTGGCCGCATCGCGGCACGCGGCCGCGAATCCTTCGGGACCGAAGTAAGCGGTTCCGTTTTGGAGCAGTACTGGGTTGTCGGGAAGTTCGTCGATAGCAAGCGTGGCGGCGGTATTTGCCCTTGGAGTCTTTCCTTTGAGAGCAACGCCGATGACCCACACAAGCTCCTTGCCAAAATATCGAAGCCAGCTCTGGAGCACTCCGGGCAAAGCAGCTTGTGTGGGTGCCGCGGCAATAACGATCATATCCTCTGTAACCCTATCGCGCGCATAGAGCCGCAAGTCTTCAGGATTCCGATGACAGCTAATGATGTGGACGCGGAAACGCACCCCGCGCTTTCCGAGTTCTTCAAGGCCCCCTTGAATTTGATCCATATCTGATTGACTCCCAAGAACGATTTCGATTTCTCGATTATTTCCAGTCATGCAACACTCCGTTTCTTCTTTTGGTTAATTATTTCAACTGCTCCCCTTTCTGAATGCACAAACAGAAATTCGTCAGTTCTGCCCTAAGGGTACGGCAAGCCAGATTGAAAAGTCAAACACCCGTGAAGCTTTCACGGCCTACAGAGCCGCGGCTTTATGGGAAACGGGGGTTCCGTGGAGCGGAACCCCACACCGAAAGCTCTTCGATTTTTGCCATCGAAAGAAATATCCAAAAATGGTATACTAATAAGACTTCAAGGTCGATACAAAAGTATTAAAAAATACATGGATACTCCGAATCAAAATGCTTCCGCGCCGAAAAATGTCGGAATGGGAATCCTTGCTTATATCGGGCCGTTGGTCATCGTTTCATACCTTGCCGCGAAAGATGATCTGTTCGTAAAGTTTCATATCAAGCAAGGATTAGTACTGCTCACAATAGAAATCATCGCATGGCTTTTGGGCTCGGCGCTCTGGTCATTGTGGATGTTGCTTAATCTCGTGAATCTCGCGACGCTTGTGCTCTCCGTCATCGGCATTATAAATGTCACAAAAGGGGAAGAGAAAAAACTTCCTCTCGTTGGAGATTTTGCCAAGCATTTCACGTTCTAAAATCTTGTTTCGAAAAACTTTGCTTCACGACTTACCGCCACGGAAATGGGCGGTAAGTTTTTTGATCTCAACAAACGCACTCTTGATGTATTCTCGTGGTAGAATTATGCCATAAGACAATGGCGCATTTCGCATTGACCGAAAAACAGAAGAATAATTTATTGCAAGATTTTTTAGTCATTGCGATCAGCATTGCGTTTGCGGTCTGGCTTGTACAGAGTAATACGCTCGTTAATTTTCTTGACGCGACACGAGACATGCAGTTTCTCGAAAGTTTCGCGGGCGGCCTGTTTTTTACTTCCGCGTTCACAACCGCCCCTGCGATTGCGTTCCTCGGGAAAATCGGCCAAACAAATCCGATTTTTTTGACGGCACTGTTCGGCGGCCTCGGCGCGCTCTGCGGAGATTTGGTTTTATTCTCGTTCGTCAAAGACCGTTTCTCGAACGACTTGATGGCACTTATAGGAAAAACCGGATCGGATCGGCTGCGCCACATTTTCACATCAAAGCTCTTCCGATGGTTTTCTCCGTTCGTCGCCGCGCTCATCATCGCTTCGCCGCTTCCCGATGAACTTGGAATCATGCTCCTTGGATTCTCGAAAACGCGGGCACTATTTTTTGTTCTGTTTTCTTTTACCGCGAACTTTATTGGAATCCTCGCCATTACCGCGATCGCCCGATCGTTTGTATAAACGAAATTTGACAGGCTACACCTCGCGCCGTATCCTGCAAAAAGCATGATTACAAAAGAAAAAACTTGGATTTGCATAGCGGCGAATGGTCAAAATATCAAAACGGGGAATGGCCATCCGTGGCGCTGCTGCTTTGGACGGCCTGGTAAAAACATGGGCGAGGAGATTCAGATTGCCGATTGCCTCGTCACCGGGGAGGCTAAGGGAGCGGAAAATTTTCTCTGGCGCTCAAATAAGAACGGAGGAACTCGCATGGAAGGAGTGGTCGGCTGGATTGAATTTTTCGGCGACGCCGAAATTAGAAACGACGATGTTCTGCACATCGCTCTACGAAATCCGGAAACGGACAAACTATAATGGTGCCCCGCGAGAAACAAACCCGCGCAAAATTCAAAACCGCCTCGACTCTCGTCGGGGCGGTTCTTTTTTGAACTCTCCAAACTCGAGATTTTTCATACCTCCGAGCAAGTGCCGGGCATTGTAGCTTTTTCTCCTTTGTGCTAAAAAAAGCTCAGCAAAAAGGGCGATTAATTTTTTTCGCCACAACCCACAACAAAATAAGGAAAGACCAGATATGACAGACATGATCTATAAAACATTGGTACGGCCAACTCGTTTCATGATGGGCCCCGAAAATGCCCACAAACTTGCGCTTCAAGCTCTTGCACGCCTCGGAAAGACATACTCCGCTCGCATGCTCGTGAAGCGGTTTTATACGGTGGAGAATTTGCGCCTTAGTCAGAAACTTTTTGACCACACATTTCCCAATCCCGTCGGACTTGCCGCTGGGATGGACAAAAGCGGCATTGCTCTTCTGGGCTTTGAAGCTTTAGGGTTTGGCCATCTTGAAATGGGCGGCATTACCCGCTATCGGCAAGATGGCAATCCTCTACCGCGCTTATTCCTCATCGAGGAGGACGAGGCTATTATAAACCGCATGGGGTTCAATAACCCGGGCGCTAAAATCACAGCCTTGCGGCTTTCACAGACGCAAGGACCTATTGTGCCTCTGGGCATCAACATCGGCAAATCAAAAGCGGTGCCGCCGGAAAACATCAAAGAGGTCGTCGAAGATTATCTTTACACGCTTCGAGCGCTCTACGAATACGGAGATTTTTTTACGCTCAACGTTAGCTCTCCCAATACGCCCAACCTTCGGAAACTCCAAGCGCAGGAATCGCTTCGGGCCATAGCGACCGCGGCTGTGAATGAAAGCAAAAAGCTGGCCGGCGAGGGACGCTTTCAGCATAAGCCAAAGCCAATACTCGTGAAAATAGCGCCTGACCTGACACTCGAGGAAATCGACGACATACTCGAGGTAACCCAAAGCGCGGGTCTCGCGGGAATAATTGCCGTAAACACGACAACTGCGCGCACGGGCCTCACGTCAAAAAGGGCGATTATCCAAGAGATAGGCGGATTAAGCGGGAAACCCCTTAAACGCCGGGCGCTCGAGATTGTCGGCCACATCAGGGCGCAGTGCCCCACGCTTCCTATAATCGGCGTCGGCGGCATCTCAAGCGGCGAAGACGCGTATAATATGCTTCGCGCCGGAGCAAACATCATCCAAATATTCACCGGCCTTGTTTATGAAGGCCTCGGCCTTCCGAAACGCATCAATCAAGAACTCCTGAAATTCATGGACAGAGATGGGATCAGTTGCATCAAAGACATCAGAGAAATGAGTCTATCCGTCACGCGGTAAATAATCCGCGCACGGAAAAACACAACACAGGGCAGGTTCGCAAGAACTTGCCTTTTGCTTTTACTGTCCGTAGCATGAAGCCAGCGCGTGCGGAATTTCCCGCACGCAATTAAAACCAAAATACCGAGGTGAATATGCAAAAAACAGTATCTGATGGAACGAGAAAAACGCTTACGGGAACATTTGATGGTCATGGGCATCTGCGGCGAAACAAGAAAAGAATGATGCAGACGGTCGCACGGGACGTTCTTGCCGAGTTCTGTGGCATGGTAGTGATGCCAAATCCCAAACCACCAATAACGACAACCGACCTTGCCCTCGAGTACGCCGGAGAAATAAGTTCGGCAGCGCCCCAGCGGGACAATCCTCGTTTTAACTGGGTGCTCACCTGCTATCTTACGGATGAAACCAAGGCTGATGATGTAATTCGCGGGGTCGAGGAGGATATTTGGCAGGCAGTGAAATATATGCCCGCAAATGGTTCGACCAACACAGCACACGCAGTTACAAGCATCGAGAGGATATATCCGCTTCTCGAAAAGCTCGAGGAATACACGCGCCAAAACGGCCGGAAAAAGAAAATTCCGGTTTTGTGGCACGGAGAGACGGTCGGAGAGAATATTGATCCCTTCGACTCGGAACGGGTGTTTATGGAAAAAGACCTCCCGCCGGTTCGGAAATGTTTTCCCAACTTACCCATCGTTCTCGAGCACATCACAACCAGAGAAGCCGCCTGGTTTGTGGAAGAAGATAAAGGACCGACGTGGGCAACGCTCACGCCGCAACATTTGCTCTTTGACCGAAGCCGAATCTTCCAACGTGGAACAGTCGCAGCTGGAACATTTGAGCGCGGATTTTTTCCGTCTATGGTGTGCTGGCCGCTCCTCAAAGAAAAAAAGGACAGGGAAGCGCTTCTTGCGCTCATCAAGGGACCCGCGAGGAAACGCGTAGGGCTTGGCACCGATCGAGCTCCCCACGATTACGAAGAAGCAAAAGTTCCGACGAAGGAATGCGGCGCGGGCGGGTGCTACCCGTGGCGCGTTGCGCTTGGAATGTATGCGATGGCTCACGAAGAAGCGGGAGCGCTGGACTACTTGGAGGATTTTGCCTGCCGAAATATTCCCATCGCGGTATACGAACTCCCTCAAGGACAGAACGAAATAGTCCTCGTGAAAAGCGCCGCGAGCCCGATAGAAATCCCGGGACGGATTGAAATCGAAGATGGCTTCATCGTCCCCATGCTCCACGGCGAAAAAACCCCGTGGCGAATCGAGACGAGCGAATAAAAAACAGCAAAAAAACAAAAAGCCGCTGAACGCAAAACGTTCGGCGGTTTTTCTTTAAAAATTTTCTTCTTATTCTCCCTCCTCCTCGTCCGCCTCTTCCGAATCATCTACAACTTCCCTTGATTGCCTTTGCACTCTCCCGCCGGAATGAACGTGTGCCTTCCGCAGCAGCTCGCGCCGCACAAACTGCGCTTTATTTTTGTCCAACGCCGGAAGGACGATTTCTGAAGGGGCGGAGTTTCCGCCGCCGGTGCCTGTCATAATAATAAGATGGCCAACGCCAATCGCGCGGTCGAAAATACCGCACTTCACCGTCACGTACTGAATCTGCTGGTACACGATCCCCATCTCGTGCTTCACAAAATACCCGCGCGTCACGTTGAAAAATTCTTCATCGAACCTGAACGAATATCCCCGGTATTCAAAAAAACTCCGTAGAAAAACGAAGACTAAAAGCCCTATCCACACAAGGGCCAGAATGTTAAGCCCGTAGTCAGTCCAATCATGATACTCAAAAGGCACCCGACTTTTCTGCGTCCATAGAGCTACAAGCACCACAGCGAAAATTGCCGGCCACTTCAGGCGGCGGCTTAAAAAGAGCAGGAATGCCCGCGTACCGAGGCGATGCGTTTCGGCTAAATCCATCCCTTATATTATTACATAAAATTTCAGCGCCCGCACATTGCGCCCCGGGAAACCTAAAAAAAGAGCCCCACGGAAAAATCCGAGGGGCTTGCATTTACAAACCGTTTCCAATTAGTACGACTTACCACTTAAGGTCCGGATCCCACCATTTAATCTCGCGATTCGCGAGGTGCGGCAGGAGTTCCGCGACTGTAACTTGCGCAAAGCAGGAATAATCGAGTATCGGCTGGCTTGCGAGAAACATGACATCATTATCGGTCATAAGCGCGAACGCAAGGGCGGGATCCACTCCTTGACCTTTAAGAATTTTCTGTAAAAACTCGTAGATTTTTGAGAGAATCGAATCGGCGTTGGAGGCATTGAGCAGGGGGTAAGCTTCGTACATTAAATTCTTTGCACGGCAAAATGCTTCCGCCATTTGAGAGCCATAGAAGGCGACTCCGCCCATCCTAGCAGACTCTCCAACGAGCGCCGTAATGAGTTTATTGACACGCTCCCGCTGATTCATGCCAAAACTCTGCATAAGCTCATCGAGTTCCGCCCGCTTCTGATACCCAATCCGTTCCATGTCGTTGTAGTCTCCGGTGACGTACGCGAATCTATCCGCCCACATAACTACCTTCGCTTCTTCAGACATTGGCGGGATTTTTTCGCCTACAACCTTAGGCCACGCGTCTCGGACAAAACCGGAGAGCACTTCATGCGTAAGATTCAAACCTTTGCCTCCGCGCTCGATATGCTGCGCGATCACAACTCCCATGATCTCGTGTTTGAACGCGCGATTCGGAACCAGCGTATTCAAAAACGCCTCGCCGTCATGTCCGAAAGGCGGATGGCCGATGTCATGGCCAAGCGCGATCGCTCTAGCAAGCTCGACGTTTAGCCCCAAGAGAGCCGCGATAAACGACGCGGCTGAAGTAACTTCCCCCGCATGCGTGATACGTTTCCGAATATGCAGATTGCGCGGGTTTGTGAGAACCTGCGTTTTATCAAGCATCCGGCGAACTGCTTTGGAAGGCGCGATCTTAAGCTCCGAGTCGATCAAGAAGGGATCGATGCCCGAAACAAGAAGATCCTCGTCATCTGTAAATCGCCGTCGAGCTGTGCGCGTCCGCTTTGCCTCAAGACATCCTCTCTCTTCACTCAATATAGATATTTCTCTCTGTAATCCTGTATTCATTTGACAAACCCTTTCTTGTGTTGGTAGTTAACCAGCGCTATGGTAAAACTATCACACAGATAAATACCGAGGCAATAGCCCGCGTGCGGCTCGCACTGCGCCGCATCAAAGACAATCCAACTTAAAACCAAGAACTGATTACAACATCAATATGCTTATAGACAACGTCACCATTAAAGTACTTGCGGGGAAGGGAGGCAGTGGAGCCGTCGCTTTCAGTAAAATAAAAATGTCGCTTGGG
>Ga0209542_10005602_pt1 | contig 24928 bp, 30 predicted proteins | sample RifCSPhighO2_01_FD_184028 | JGI IMG/M metagenome (GOLD analysis project Ga0209542, IMG submission 184028) | Soil microbial communities from Rifle, Colorado - Rifle CSP2_plank highO2_0.1 (SPAdes) (version 2) | ecosystem: Environmental > Terrestrial > Deep subsurface > Rock core/Sediment ...
GCAGCGCGGCTAGCTCCACCCTAAAATCACGGGTAAATTGTATGTGCGACATCCCTGTGTGTGGTTAGCTGATACATTTGCGTGTACCGCTATGCTACTGCGGGGATGTTGCGTTTGAGGCTAGAATGTAGGCACCGATACTTGACATTTACCATATATAATAGGTATACAATGGAGCAAGCTTCCCCTCGGTACCGCAGAGGGCCAGAGGGAAGCTGGGCGGGGTCTTTGGACCTCGCCCTTTTCTATTTATCCTTTAAATACTTCTTCCCTTCTAACTTCTCCGGCAGGTAGGACTCTTTGCCGTACAGCTTGTAGCCTTTATGGTAGCCCAGATTTTTCATCAACTTCGTGGGCGCGTTGCGGACTTTAAGCGGTATCGACAGGTTGCCCAGCTTTTTGACGTCATCTGCCGCCTCAAAGTACGCGTCGTAGCTTTTGCGTGATTTTTTACTTTCTGCCAAGTACGCCACGCCATGCGCCAGGTTTATCGCGCACTCCGGGTAGCCTATTTTGTCGCACGCCTCAAATACGGCGTTGGCCACCACCAAGGCCGTGGGCTGGGCCAGGCCAATGTCCTCGGAGGCAAACACCACCATGCGCCGCGCGATAAACAGCGGGTCCTCCCCCGCCTCGACCATCCGGGCCAGGTAGTAAAGCGCCGCGTCGCCTTGGCTCGCGCGCATAGATTTTATAAACGCCGATATGGTGTTGTAGTGCTCCTCGCCCTTTTTATCGTAGCGCAGATGCGTGGACTGTATGGTCTCCTTGAGCGACCCCACGTCGAGTTTGCTGTAGAGCTTGTGCGCGCTCTCGATGACACCTATGGCCTGGCGCGCATCGCCCTGCGCCATCTGCACCAGCCAGTCGCGCGCGTCTTTTGCAATTTTGGCCTTGAGCGCTTTGGCGGCCCGCGCAATAATCTCCTCGACATTTTCCGCAGTGAGCTCGCCCAGCACAAATACGCGGGTACGCGAGAGGAGCGCCGCTATGACCTCAAACGAAGGGTTTTCAGTAGTTGCGCCTATGAGCGTTAAGTCGCCCCGCTCGACAAACGGCAACAAAAAGTCCTGCTGGGCCTTGTTAAAGCGGTGTATCTCGTCGATAAAGAGAACTTTGGGATGGGCGGCGACCGTACCGGTAGCAAACGGTAAGACTTGGCCTAGCGGCCCGGAGCGCCGCTTGTCTCCGGTACGGTCGCCGCCCAATATCCGCTTGATGTCATCCTTGCCGGAGTCTACGGCCGACAGCTCATAAAAGTCGGCCTCTAAGGCATTGGCATACAGGCGCGCCAAAGTGGTCTTGCCCGAGCCCGGCGGCCCCCACAAGATAAAGCTAAACAAGTGCTTGCCCTCTATGGCCTCGCGCAGGGGCTTGCCCTGCCCCACCAAGTGCTCTTGGCCGACAAACTCCTCGAGGCTCTTTGGTCTGATTTTTGATGCCAACGGCTCCACCTCTACACTATACTCTTTTGCCGCTACACAAGGTACACAAATGGAATGGCATAAAAAAGCTCCTACAAAAGGGAGAGATGAACGGGACCCCAACTCCCTTTTGCAGGACTTTTATATGCCCACTATTGGGCCTTAATTACTACCGTAAGCGCCGCTTTGGCGGACTTGGACATGAGGCGCGCCTTGTGCTCGCCCACGACCTTAATGGGCTCTGCCAGTTCGATACCGGATTCAGGAATCTCCAAGCTGTGCTCGGCGCGGATAGCCTTGGCAATATCGGCCTCGGCAATAGATTTAAACAATCCGCCCTTTTCCGTTGCGCGGAGGGTAAGCGTAACAGACTTGCCCTCGAGCGATTTTATTTTTTGATTGAGCGCCTCCTCCTCTTTAGCTTTGGCGGCGTCGAGCTGGGCTTTTTTGGCCTCCATCTCTTTTACCTTGTCCTCGGTCGCGGCTATCGCGTACTTGTGCGGCAAAAGGAAGTTGACCGCGTAGCCCTGGGCCACCTCGACAACCATATTGGCCTGCCCGCATCCGCGCACGTCCCTCAGGAGTATTACCTTCATATACCCAAACTATACTGCCACTTTTACTGCGTGGCTAGCCACTTAAGCGCGGCTTCTTTTTGGGGGTCTTTGCCCGCCACGACGTCGTCGCGGGTGCGCGCAGCCTCGATGTCGGCCTTAAGCCCGCCGTCTGATATGGAGGAGCCGTTGGGCGTGAGCCACCGCGCCACCGTAACCTTAAGCTCCGCTCCATCGCCCAGCTCGATAAGCTGCTGGACCGAGCCTTTGCCAAAGGTGCGCGTACCCACCAGCTTGGCGACGTTATGCTGCTGCAGGGCGCCTGCCAAAATCTCCGATGCCGACGCCGAGCCCTGGTCAACAAGTATCGCCATTTTTATATTTTTGCCGGCAAAGACATTGTAGCCCAGCGAGCGATGCACGATGTTTTGCTGCTTGCCCTTGTAGTCCTCGGTTACGACCGTGTCGCCCACCGGCAAAAAGAAGCTTGCCATCTGGACCGCGGCCTCCAAGTAGCCGCCGGGGTTGCCGCGCAGGTCGAGTATGAGCTTGCGGTCGCCCGACTGGATAAACTTCCGCAATTCGTTGCGGAAGAGCTCTGCCGAGTTCTGCGAAAAGCTGTACAGCTCGATGGTAAACACGCCTCCCTCCCTGCTCGAGTTAATGAGAGGGATATTTATGGTGTCGCGCACGATGGAGACGACGACAGGCTCTTTGGCACCCGCGCGCACCAGGGTAAGCTTGACCGTCGTGCCCTTTTCCCCGCGGATAAGCTTGACCGCATCGTCGACGCTTAAGCCCTGGGTCGAGGTTGCGTCTACCATGACGACCACGTCGCCCGACAGTATCCCCGCTTTTTCTGCGGGCGAGCTCTTAAGGGGTGCTATAACGGTTATGGCGCCGTCTTTGTTGCCCATTTCCATGCCCACCCCGCTAAAGGTGCCGTTGATATTTTCGTTAAACTGGGTCGCCTCTGTGGGAGCGAAAAAAGTCGTGTACGGGTCGTCGTACGAGTCGGTCAGGCCCGCTATGGCGCCGTATATTTTTTCCTGATCGGAGGGGACAGAGGATGATGCGTGCGTCTCGACGAAATTCTTGTTTAAGAGCGACCACGCCTGCCAAAATTTGGAAAAGTCGACATCTGCGGGCTGGACGCCGGAGACACCGGTGGTCTGCGCGGACACGAGCCCCGAGACGCGGTCGGAGACGCCCGCGTACATGCCGGCCCCAAACGCAAAAGCCAAGCCTAAAAATACTCCCGCCACTGCAAGCTTCTGTCTGCTCATATGCACATTGTAGCATATCCGCGGCACGGGCACGCGCGAACGCGCGGTATACTTTATATATATGCTCACGCGGTACTCCGAGCGGGATTTGACGTGGATAGATATGGTGGCGCCCACGCCTGCGGAGGTCCGCGCGCTTATGAACGAGTTTGAGCTAGCACCCCAAGTCGCCCAAGAGCTTTTGTCGGCCTCGTACAAGTCCAAGGCAGTGCGTAGCGGCGAGATGCTGTATGTGATACTGCACTTCCCTACCCTGCGCGGCGGGCTGCGGCAACGGCCCGAGCAAGAGATAGACTTTATCATCGGCAAAAAGTTTTTGATAACCGCACGATACGAAAACATCGACCCACTGCACACGTTTGCCAAGGCGTTTGAGGTGGGCACGCTGCTCAATCGCAGCCACGCCGCGCACGGCGGGCACCTCTTTGCCGCGATGGCGCAAAACCTGTACCGCAGCTTAAGCGAGGAGTGCGGCCTGATGCGGGGCAAGCTCGAGGAGATAGAGACGCGCATATTTAAGGGCGACGAGCGGCGCATGGTGTTTGAGCTGAGCCACGTGGCCCGCGCCTTGTACGACTTTAGCCGCGCTTTGGAGCCCCACCGCGAGATGCTCGCCTCTTTGGAGCCGGCAGGGGCGCGGCTGTGGGGCCAGGAGTTTAACCACTATATGCAGGAGGTTGCCGCTACCCGCGCCCGCGTCGAGCACGAGCTGCGTAGCCTGCGCGAGTCGCTCGGCGAACTGCGCCTCACCAACGACAGCTTGCTTAATACCAAGCAAAACGAGATTATGAAAATACTCACCATCATGGCATTCGTCACCTTTCCCCTCTCGCTCATTGCGACCATTTTCGGGATGAATACCCAGTACCTGCCCTTTGTGGGGGGCCCGGGCGACTTTTGGATAGTCATCGGCATCATGCTTGTGCTTACGTCGAGTTTTTTCATCTTCTTCCGCCGCAAAGGCTGGCTCTGAAAATACATTCCAAACCCCAAGCACCAAATTACAAACAAAATTTAAAAATTTTACATTAGGATTTATTTGATATTTGTGATTTGCTATTTGGAACTTTATGAGATTTTTAAAACTATTTAAAAAAACAGCAAAAAAATCGAGTTCTTTGCCGCCGCTCAGGCTGCGCAACACGCTCTCCGGCGAGCTCGAGGTGTTTACGCCGCTCAGCCGCACGGTCAAGCTGTACAACTGCGGGCCCACCGCCTACGACGAGCAGCATATCGGCAACCTCTTTCCGCCGGTGGTAGCCAACGTCCTTAACCGCACCTTGCGCGCGTGGGGCTACCAAGTCGAGGAGGTCAACAACATTACCGACTTTGGCCACTTGAGCGAAGACGAAAAGAGCGAGGACAAGATGTCGCGCGGCCTGCGCCGCGAGGGCCGCGCGCTCAACCTCAAGAACATGCGCTGGCTGGCGGAAAAATACGCCGCGCTCTTTTTTGCCGACTTGGCCGGACTTGGGGTATACCCCGAAAAAGTCCGCTACCCGCGCGCCAGCGACTATATTGCCGAGCAAGTGGCGGTCATAAAGACCCTGGAGCAAAAGGGTTACGCCTACCGCACCCATGACGGCGTGTACTTCGATATCTCGCGCTTTGTGGGCTACGGCAAGCTGGGCGGGATAGACTTGAAGGGGCTCAAGGCAGGCGCCCGGGTCGAGGAAAACAAAGACAAGCGCAACCCCGGCGACTTTGCGCTATGGAAGCTCGACAAAAAGATAGGGTGGGAGTCGCCATGGGGCCTCGGATTCCCCGGCTGGCACACTGAGTGTGTCGCCATGATATTTACGCTGCTGGGCAAGCAGATAGACATCCATATGGGCGGCGTGGATCTCATCTCCATACACCACAACAACGAGATAGCCCAGGCCGAAGGCCTGACCGGCAAGCAGTTTGTGAGCTACTGGGTGCACAACGCGCACATCACCATAGAGGGCAAAAAGGTCTCCAAGTCATTGCGCAACACGGTGTACCTGCACAACCTGGTAGACAAAGGGCTCGAGCCGCGCGCCCTGCGCTACTGGTTTTTGACCGGGCACTATCGCACGCCCATGAACTTTACCTGGGACGCGATAGAGGGCGCCAATACTGCGTACGGACGGCTTAGCCGCGTATTCCTCGAGCTGCCGCCCTCGCACCTTAAGCCCGACCAGAAGTTTTTGGCAGATTTTTACGCCGCCATGGCCGACGACCTTAATACGCCGCAGGCCCTGGCCCGCGTGTGGGAGCTGGTAAAAGACCCCACGGTAACGCCGGCCGTTAAGCGCGTGTCTTTAGCAGAGGCCGACAAGATTTTGGGGCTGGGGCTGGGCGAGCAGGGCCCGACAGCGCGCGTGTCCGTAATTTCTGTGGGCGACCTGCCCGAGGAGGTCCAGCGCCTGGTCCTGGCCCGCGAAGTCGCCCGCAAAAACAAAGATTATAAAAAATCAGACGAGCTTCGCACCGCCATACTTAAAGCGGGCTATGAGGCCAAGGACACCGCCGATGGCCAGAAGATAACCAAAAAATAAGCTCCGCGGGTTTCCCCGCGGAGTCTTGTCCACGCTGCTGCCTATTTCTTCTTTTTTGTTTTTTTCTTCTTGCCGACGTAGACGAACGCGCCTGCAAGAAGCTCATTGTCGACACCGTCGGCAAAGCGAACGGTAAACAGAGTGTGTGTACGGGGCGATAGCCATCTTGGCTCTTTGAATTTTCTAATCTTCTTGACCACACACTCTTGGTTTTGATACTTGGCATGGAAAGCCTTGTGATCTGTCGGCTCGCCAGCAGCGACCTCGACACTGTACGGAAAAAGCAATACGTCGCCCACCGTAACCCTGACGTCGGCCAGCATCCGGACCGTCGTCCTTGCAATAATCCTCCCCCTTTTACGTTTTGCCATCGGCCTCTCCCTCTGTGTTAGGCCCGATATAGGCCTTCTGGATGTACTCTACCCCACCCCTGTCTTTTTGTCCCAAATAGCCCAAACCAGCCATTTGACTTGGAAATAGCTGATTAGGGGCAAAAACTTACTTTATCCTATAGCATGTCTTAAGTTACAAAGACGAAAGCCACCGGAATGGCAATCGCCTCGGTGGCTTATAGGTTTTTCTGCTTCTCCTGCCGCATCTTTAAGAACCGCTCGACCTGCTGTTTCCGCCGAATAGATTCTGCTTTGGCGCGAATATGCACCTGTTGATGCAGAATCCGGATTTCGCTCGGCGGACGAAAAAGCCGGTGCGCCAATACTCCGATCGACTTGTCATCAAGGTATGGCACGGCGAGGAGTTTTTTTTCATCGCTCCTGGTCAGCTTTTTGCCGCCTCGCGATCGCGTTTGCACATTTGAGCTTACAGCCTGGAACCAGGCTCGGCCGTTTTTTACTCGAAGTCCCATATCTGTCCCCTCTCCTTTACTAATAAGTATTATATCATACTTTCTACTTTTTTCAAATTTTGGCTTATCTCCACTACCCAACCATTGCTCCGATTTATCCGCCAATTCAACAGGTTAAGAAAAAAGCCCCAAGTTTCGGGGCTTTTTTATTTTAAATATTCAGTTATGCAGTTGCAGGGGTACCAGAGATTATCTGAAGAGGAATTCCTTCCAAAACGTTTCTCTCAAGGCTGCCAACATCGCCCAACTGATTAGAAACATCCAGCATCTCTATGCCTACCACGTTTCCAGCATTGTCGAGGTCAGCAACTAACCTATCATTCATTTTGATAGTTTTAGTTATTTTTCCATCACTCATCTTAAAGTAGATAGCGTCTGCAATTTTATCGTAGTTTATTTTCATATTTTTCTACAAGTAGTACGCAGTGACGATAATGTATTCTTCCTTCTTGTCCCGGAAAGCCTCTTTAAAGTATATCACTTCAATCTTCTTGCCATCCATTTCCTTGATAACCCGGGTACGGCCTTCAAAAGTTTGCTCCTTGGTATCCGGCTCACGGACAGCGAGTTTTATGTGGTCAATATTGATACCACGCTCGACTATACGCTCCCGAAAGTGAGGGGGAAACTTGAGATGCATAATAATATCGCATTTTAGCATTAAAAACAAATGAAAGCCTCTGAAAAAATATTTGACAAATATATACTACGTGGCATTTTTATAGACACGGAAAGACACCGCCGAGGGCCAAAAAATCACCAAAAAGTAGCCCAAACCAGCGGTTTGCCGGGCAAACCGCTGGTTTGGGCAAAAGTAACTTACTTTATCCTATAGCCAGTTTTAGGTTATTTATCCCCTTTTTATCCCCCTACCCACAGGTGAGGCTCACATTTGTGTGTGGCCCCTTGCGGGCCGAGGCGGTAGGATAGGTACATGGCACGGGGCAACTTTGTATCTAAAACGGGCAAGCGAGACGCGTTGCGGATGCCGCCGCAAACTCTGGAGACTGAAAAGGCTTTTCTGGGCGCCTTGATGATACGCCCCGAGGGCATGGTGGAGAGTTCCGACACCATCTCACCCGACGCCTTTTACAGCGAGAAGCACCGCATCATTTACCGCGCGATGATAGCGCTCTACGGCAAGAACGAGCCCATAGACATCGAGTCGGTGCGCGCCAAGCTCCAAGATAGCGGCCAGCTCGAGGGGGTGGGCGGCATTAGCTACCTGGCTGAGCTTGCGGCCGATGTGCCGGCCGCCTCCAACGCCCGCCACTACGCCGGCCAGGTGCAAAAAAAGTTCATGCTCCGCAGTCTTATCGACGCGGGCGAGTTTGTGGCGGAGTTGGGCCACGACGAGGCAAACGATTTGGACGAGACCCTCGACAAGGCCGAAAAGAAAATCTACGAAGTAACCTCGACCCCAACGCTCTCGCGCTTTACCTCGCTCAATGAGTCCTTAAAAGAGGCGTGGACAAGGCTCGAGTACCTGCATGAGCACAAAGACGAGATGCGCGGCGTGCGCTCGGGCTTTAAGGACCTCGACAACATGCTCGCCGGGTTCCAAAAGTCGGACCTCATCATCTTGGCGGCACGGCCCTCGGTGGGCAAGACGGCACTCGCGCTCGATATTGCGCGCCAAGCTGCAGTGCAGCACGGTACCACCGTGGGCATATTCTCGCTCGAGATGTCGGCCCAACAGCTCATCGACCGCATGGTCGCGGCCGAGGCGCAGGTCAACTCGTGGAACTTGCGCACCGGCCACATAAGCGACCAAGACGACTGGGGCCGCATCCGCGAGGCCTACGAGCGCTTGGGCCAGGCGCCCATATACATAAGCGACGAGCCCGCGACCAACGTGCTTAAGATGCGCGCCACCGCGCGCCGGCTCAAGAAAGAGAACGGCTTGGGGCTTTTAATAGTCGACTACCTCCAGCTCATGGTCCCCACCAACGCGCGCGCCTCCGACAACCTGGTCCAGCAAGTAACCGAGATATCCCGCTCGCTTAAGCACTTGGCCCGCGAGCTCGATGTGCCGGTCCTAGCACTCTCCCAGCTCAGCCGCGCGGTCGAACAGCGCGGCGGCAAGCCCCGCCTGTCGGACTTGCGCGACTCGGGCTCTATCGAGCAGGACGCCGACGTGGTCATGTTTATCCACCGCGACGACAAGACCAACAAAGAAAGCGAGCGCCCCAACATTGCCGAAATCCTGGTCGAGAAGCACCGCAACGGCCCCGTGGGCAAGGTCGAGCTCTACTTTGACGACAAGCGCACCACCTTTAGGTCGCTCGAAAAGGCGGACCTCAGCGCCTTTGACTCGGCCGAGGCGTTTTAGGGTATGATGGGGAGGCAAAAACAAGTCTCACCTCGCGCACATACTATTTTGCTAAAAATTTGCTACTCTCGGCCCGTCGGCCTACGAGATGCTCGTCTCAACTTGTTTTGCCTCCCCTCATCAACATGGACTCGATAGAACGCCTGACCGGTTTATTCGAAAAGTTCCCCGGCATCGGCCCGCGCCAGGCGCGGCGTTTTGTGCAGTACCTTTTAAGCACGGGCCCCTCGACACGCAGCGAGCTTGCCGAACACATTAAGCGCCTAGGGGCCGAAAGTTTGCAGTGCACGCGCTGCTTCCGCTGGTTTGCCAAGCAAGAGCAGGCCGGCGAACGCTGTCCCATTTGCGCCAACCCCGCGCGCGAGACCGCGATTATATTTGTGGTCGAAAAGGACGCCGATATAGAAAATGTAGAGCGCTCGGGCTTTCGGGGCCTCTATTTTGTCTTGGGCGGGACAATAGCGCTTGCCACCGAGGAGCCCGAAAGGCACGTCCGCCTGCGCGAGCTGCTGCGGCGCGTCGAGGCAGACGCCTCGGAGCTTAAATTAAACGAGATGATCTTGGGGCTCTCGGCCACCACCGAGGGCGACCACACCCGCGAGATACTGCAGGAAAAATTGCGGCCGCTTAGCGAGGGTCTTAACTTCCGGGTCTCCAGCCTGGGCCGCGGGCTCTCGACCGGCTCCGAGCTCGAGTATGCCGACCCGGACACCATAGCGCAGGCCCTGGGCAACCGGCATTAAAACTGCGTAAAAGCAGGCCGGCGGGAGTACTCGACTTTTCTGAGGAAAATCGACAGATCCTCGGCCGTCGCCTGCGGAGCCTCCCGCCAACCTCTTTTACTTCGCATCAAAAACCGTCCCCTAGGGGACGGTTTTTGCGGAGCGGAGCAAAATAAGTCTGGCGCAGTGTCGCGAGGGCGACGGCCCGGAGCGTAGGAATTTTCCTCAGAAAATATCCGCACTGCGACAGGCTTGTTTTGCAAAGCCCTACACCAACTTGGTGATTTTGACCTCAAAGAAGGGCTGGCGATGACCGCGCTTTTTAAAATAGTTGGACTTTGCTTTGTACTTTATAACCACGACCTTCTTGGCGCGGTCTATTCTTTTTATCTCAGCCATGACCTTGGCACCCTTTATAAACGGGTCGCCAATAGAGGTGTTCTTGCCGTTGTCTACCAACAGGACCTCCTCAAAGGTAAGCTTGTCGCCTACCTGGTAAGCTTTGCGTCCGTCCTTTGTGAGCTCGCCCTTCATGGCCTCGATGCGTACCATATCGCCCTCGGACACCATATACTGCTTGCCGCCGGTTTGTATTACGGCAAACTCCTTAGCCGCCTGTGCGGCGGCTGCCTCTTTTTTAGCTATTTTGGACGGCTTTTTGCTTGCGGTTGCCATAGTGGTATGAAAAACGAGCCCTTGGCTCGCATATCGATACTACCCCAAAACCCCCCTGTGCACAAGCTTGTTGCATTCTCCCCTGGACGCGCGATGATTAGGGCGGGTCTGGGCAAGGAGGACAACTTTATGACGAGGACCTGGTCGGAGGAAACGTCTGCAGGCTTCTGGACTTTCGTTTTTGGTGTCGTCGTCGTGGCCGCAGTGGCCGTGTTTGTGTAATACAGCGAAAAGAGCTCGGTTGCGGAAGGGGGCGGCGCAAGCGCCGCCCTTTTTTAATCCTCGAGCGACGGCTTTTCCAAGAGCGGTACCTCTAACCCCTGCGCTACGCCGCTTATCTTGTAGACATCCTTGTCAATCTTCTTAAACTCCTTGCCGGCAAAGTTGTACTTGTTTATGGCGGTACTCAGCGCCGTCCCAAGTCCGGTATTGTACTCCTCGTAGGCTTTAAGGTGCTTGCCAAGCTCGCCGACCCACTTTTGTATTTCTTTGGCCTTCTCCTCAATCTCGAGCCCGCGCAGGCCCTGCAATACGGTCTGCAGGTACGCCAAAAATGACGTGGGCGAGACAATAATGACCTTGTACTTGGCGGCGGCGCGCTGTATCAGGTTTTCTTCCTCGTCTTTAAGCGCCCCGACCGAGTTCATCAGCAAGTCATAATAAATAGCCTCGTGCGGGATGAACATAAAGGCAAAATCCATGGTCCCCTCGGCCGGCAATATATACTTGGACGTCTCGACGATGCGATTCTTAAGGTCATTGACGAACACCTTCTCGAGCCGCGCGCGCTCGGTGGGCTCTTTTTCCACCACGAGCCGGTTGTAGTTATCGAGGCTAAACTTGGAGTCGATGGGGATTATCTTGTCCTTAACAAACACCGCCGCGTCGACAATGTCGCCGCCCGCAAACGTGTACTGCATCTGATAGCTCCCCGGCGGCATCACATTCTTAAGCAGGGTCTCGAGGTAGTACTCACCGAGTATGCCGCGCTGTTTGGGATTCTTAAGGATATCCTGCAGGGACTGCAGCTGGTCGGCAAACGACACCACCTGCCGGTTGGTCTCATCGAGCTTGGTCAGGCCCTCGGTTACGTCTTTAATAAGCTTTGCGGACTCCCCCAGCTGCGTGCGCACGGTCTCGTGCACCTGCTTGCTGCTCTCGGTCATGCGCGCGTCGAGCGTGCGCGTAAGCTCGGTAAGCTGGTTTTGGAGGAGCACCATGCTCTGTGTGTCCTGCGGTGCCGCCCCGCTGTGCCCCATGCGATACAGCAGGGCAATAATCCCCAGCGCCAAAAGTATGAGTACGGCTATAAGTACGGTCAAAAGATCCATACCCCCATTCTACCCTCTTTGTATAAATGCGGTACACAAATCCAAAGGGTGTAAAAAGCTCCACCAAAAGGGAGAGATGAACGGGAGCCCTACTCCCTTTTGCCGGACTTTTTACACCCTACATCCGAGGCAAATCGAGTTTTGCCAGTGCCTGCGCGTAGGTCAGCCCGACCTTTTTGCCGGGGTTAAAAATGTCGTGCGGGTCAAATATCTTCTTTATCTCCAAAAACAGGGCATACATCTCGCGGCCAAACATCTTCTCGACATACGGGGTGCGCACCAGGCCGTCGTTGTGCTCGCCCGATATCGAGCCGCTGTAGCTCAGCACCAGGTCGTACACTTTGTGGCTCAGCTCGTCTATGACTTTGCCAATAGTCGGGTCCTTTGGATCGATAAGCGGGATAATGTGGAAGTTGCCGTCGCCCACGTGGCCCGCGACAGTGTAGGTCAGCTGCGGGTACTCCGCCATCATGGCCTGGAGTTTCGGCAAAAACTCGGGCAAGGTCGCGGGGGGTACCACAAAGTCGTCTATAAAGGGCGCGGTGCGCTTGCCCCGTATCTTTTTGCGCAGCAGGTTAAAGCTCTCGCGGCGCACCGCCCAATACTTGCGCGCCACCGCCTCAGTCTTGGCTACGCGCACCGACACATGACTTTTGTTGCGCGCCACCTCGGCGGCGAGCTTTTGGGCCTGTGCCAGCGCCTCCTCCTGCGTGTCTCCCCTAAACTCCACCAACAGCACAAGCTTGGGTATGCCGCCCGTTACAGCCATCCACAGCTCGGGCAAAAACGACAAGCCGATAGAGAAGAGCCCGGCCTTCATCTGGCGGCCTAGCTCCGGCAGGTATTTAATAGCGATGGAAAAGGTATGGTCGTCGTACGACTCAAAACTGTCGGGCCGGTAGCGCAAGACCTCCGGCACCAGCTCGCCCAACTGTGCGAGGTTGTTGACAAATATCACCGCCATCGACGAGTATTTTTTAGGATGCACGAGCCCGAACTTTATTTTAGTCACAATGCCCAAGGTCCCCTGCGAGCCCACCATAAGCCTCGCGAGGTTAAGCGAGCTCTTGCCGTCGCCCAGGTCCCACAGCGCGTAGCCCGACGAGTTTTTTTCGACCTTGGGCTTGTTCGCCTCGATAATTTTGGCGTATGCGGGGTTGCTTACCAGCGCCGACACCTGGCGGTACACCTCGCCCTCATAGCCGGGCTCTGCAAGTTTTTTTGCAAGCTCCTCGCCTGCCAGATTTTTAAGCGTGTGCACTTGCCCGTCGGCCAAGACCACGTCAAGCTCGCGCACATAGCGCGCTGTCTTACCGTATTTTAAATTTTTCTCGCCGCCGGAGTTGTTGCCGACCATCCCGCCCACGGTATTTATCTCGCGGCTCGCGGTATAGCTCGGCAACTCGAGGTTTTGCTTTTTAGTTTCTTTGTCAAAGTCCCTAAAGTACATGCCTGGCTCCACGGTTGCCTCCTCGCCCTCGAGTGTTAAAAACTTGTTGAGATGCGCCACCATATCGAGCACGATCGACGTCGTAAGCGGCCCGCCCGACATGTCTGTGCCCGCCGCGCGCGGCGTAATATGCAGGTCGAGCTTATGATTCGCCGCCTTTTGTACCGAGACAAACTGCACCAGCCTGCATACATCTTGCGCGTCCATCGGCCGCACTACTGCCTGCGGCGTCACCTTAAAGAGGCTCGCATCGCGCGAGTAGGCCTCGAGTGTTGCGACGTCGTCCAACACCTCGCCCTTAACTACTTTTTTCAGTTCCTCCCCGAGTGGCATTTCCGACATTTTACCATGCAAAACCGCCCCAGGCCGGGGCGGTTTCCTAAGATTTTTGCACTGCGGCCGGCTATGCTATGGGGTTGCGGCCCTGGATAAGCCGTATCAGCACCATGATGACCGCTATCACCAGGAGGATATGTATGAACCCGCCTACGGTGTAGGAGGTCACGAGGCCCAAAAGCCACAAAATAAGCAATATGGCGGCGATGGTTACAAGCATACGTAAAATATTAAGGATTAATGGCTTTACCCTACCATTGAAGCGCGACTATCCTGTAATGAGCATGAACTAGAGCTCGTTGCGCTTGAGGAAGTTGTCGCGCTTTATGACCGAGCCGTCTGCGTTAACCTCTATATCTCCCTCCTTAAGGACCAGCTTGCCTCCCTCGTTAAATATGCCAATCTCTTTTCCGGAGCCTTGGGTTACGCAGATGACGCCGGATACCTCGTCAGACAGGAGCGGTGTCGAGGAGGCTCCGGCAAGCGCGCAGGTGCCGCGATAGCCGCCTATCGGGACATCTACCCCCGCGATAGTCAAAAATACGCGGGCCGACGTGCCCCCGGTGTCGGGGTCCACTCCTTGGTCGACTATCTTCCACTGGAGCTGCTCGACTACGGCCGGGTCTACCTTAAGCGCATTGAGGCGGCTAACCAGTGCCCAAGCGCCCACTGCCAAAACGAGTAATACTACGGCGGTTATAGCGTATTTTTTGTCCATTGGTAGTAGTATACCAAAATGAGGATAAATAAATACCTCGCCCTGCATAACCTGGCAACCCGCCGCGAGGCCGACCGCTACGTGGCCCAGGGCCTGGTCTTTATCAACGGCAAGCGGGCCGAGCTGGGTAGCCAGGTCAATGAGGGCGATAAAGTAGAGGCGCGCCTCCCGGAGCGCCATTACCGATACTTTGCCTACTACAAGCCCAAGGGCGTTGTCACCCACTCGCCCCAAGACGGACAAAAAGGGATACAAGACATTGCCGGACTCTCGGGAATCTCGCCCATGGGGCGCTTGGACAAAGAGTCGCACGGCTTGATTATATTGACCGACGACGGCCGCGTAACGGAAAAGCTTTTGGGCCCCGACGCCGGGCGCGAAAAGGAGTATGTGGTGCAGACCCGCGAGCGCCTGCCCCCGAGCTTTAAAAAGCGGATGGAGCAGGGCGTCGACATTGAGGGCTACACGACCAAGCCGGCTAAAGTAAAGCTCTTAAGCGACACCAAGTTCTCCATCATCTTAACCGAAGGCAAAAAGCATCAGATACGCCGCATGTGCGCCGCGTGGGGCTATACCATAGCCGACCTCAAGCGCGTGCGCGTGATGAATATAAAGTTGCATCCCCTCCAGTCCGGCCAGTACCGCACCATTAAGGGCGAGGAGTTAAAGGTGTTTCTAAAAGGCTTGGGGCTTTAACTTTGTACAAATCGAAGGCGTCGCCTTCGATTTTGCTAGGCGTGGGTGCCGGCTACATAGCCGGTGGTCCAGCACAACTGCAGGCTGTAGCCGCCCGAGGGGCGGTCGATGTTGAGCATATCGCCCACGACATACAGGCCGGGCACTTTGCGCGACTCCATTGTTTTAAAATTTATCTCTTCCGGCACTACGCCGCCGGATGAGACCACTGCCTTGTCGCGGCCCAGAAGCCCCTTGATGTTTATGGGCACGGACTTTATAAGCTCGATAAGCTTGATGCGCTCCTCGTGGCGGATACTGTGGTTGGGCGTATCCCCCGCAATGCCCGACAGTTCCAGCACCGCTGGCACCAAGGCTGCGGATACTATCTGCCCCAGCGCGTTCTTTAATTTTTTGTTGCTCTGCTCGATGAGGAGCGCCTGCAGTTTTTCCTTAAGCATCGCGTAGTCGAGCCCGGGGCACAGGTCGAGCATCACCACTACCTCGCCGTACTGCAATAGCTCGCCAATGTCCTTGCTCATATTAAGTATCGTGGGGCCGCTTACGCCGACATGGGTAAACAGGAGCTTCCCTTTTTGCACCTGCTGTTTGGCGCCGTCCTGGTAGACGACAAGTTTTATATCCTTAAGCGTCACCCCGGCGAGCTTTTTGGCCCAGACGTCCTTTACCGACAGCGGCACGAGGGCCGCACTATTTGCCGCCACCGTATGTCCCAGCTGACGCACCCAATTAAATCCCTCGCCGGTCGAGCCGGTCTCCGGCCGCGAGGTGCCGCCCGTGGCAACTATGCACGATTTGGCAGATACTATCGTATTGTCGGCCAAACGTACGCGCAGTAGGCCGCTCACTGCGTCCCGGCTTATGCCCGAGACCGCAGTGCCTGTGGCCACCTCTACCTTGCCTTGCTGTATATAAGAGACAAGCACGTCGTGGACCGAGCGCGCCTTATTAGACTCGGGGAACATCCGGCCCTCGGCCTCCTCCCGGGTATGCATGCCGCGGTCCTTAAAAAAGGCAAGGGCATCCGTAACCCCAAACTGGCTAAACGCCGAGTACAAGAACGGCTCGGCCCCTTTATATTTAGGCAGGATGGTGCGCGGGTCCGGCTTATGGTTGGTGACATTGCAGCGTCCGCCGCCGGTAATGAGGAGCTTTTTGCCGAGCGAGGCATTCTTTTCCACAAGCAACACCTTACGCCCGCGCTCTGCGGCGCGGCCCGCGGCCATAAGGCCCGCAGCCCCTCCGCCTACAACCACTACGTCCCATAGCTGCCCAGCTGGTAGTTTCTGCTTCATATAAAATATATTGGAAGCAAAAACGCCCCGCTCGCGCGGGGCGTTTTTGGCGGCGCTTACGCGCGGCTAACGTTTACGGCGTTGAGACCCTTGGGGCCCTCTGCTACCTCGAAGGTAACCGAGTCTCCCTGGCGGAGCTCATCGAACGTAACGCCATTGAGGTCCTTGGAGTGGAAGAAGAGGTCTTTAGCCTCGCCCTCGCGGGAGATGAATCCAAATCCGCGGTCCGTCAATGTTTTAATAGTTCCTGTCATTGTTGTTTTTTTGTTTTCTTGCTCGAAACCCCGACCCTTGTTTCTTAGTCTTTTAGACTCCTTTATAATACCATACCCTGTCTATATCTCCTAATGTCCACCAGGCCCTTTAAAATAAGGTGCAAATCATCCAATATACTTAGTCAAGAGTAGTAGTGACTAAATATTGTATATGTGGTAAAATATGACCATGCGCATAGCTATGAACGTTACCCGGGACTACGTCGCTGGCATTACATCGTCCAACATAAACATCCTCAATACGCTTTTGGGCAATGACCACGAAATGGTCGGCATTGAGGTAACCGGCAAGATACATCTCAAGAGCCCGATTATCTTCCGCTCCTTTGCCCCAGAGACGTTCGACCACCATACGCTCAACCTCCACCACCTCCCCATAAATCAAGTGGTCAAGAAATCGCGCACCTTGCGCGATGTCGAGGTCGCCTACAAGCCGGCCATCGCCCTCATCCGCGGCATTCTGCGCGAGACCAAACCCGACTGCATGCTGCTTAATGGCACGTACTTCATACCGTGGCTCATCGCGCTGGCCGCGCGCGCCGAGGGCATCCCCGTGGTCCTATGGTACGCCGGGGTGCTCACCCGCGAGACCGAGCATTATCCCGCCCGCTCGCGGCGCATATTTAAATCGATGGAGCAGTCCATGGTGCGCCAGGCCAAAAAGATCATCTTCCCCTCGGACCTCTGCCGCAAAGAGGTAGAGGAGCGCGTCGCCGGCAAGCGCCTGCGCAACTCCTATGTCGTCCCGAACCCGATCACGCCCATATTTACCGAACAGAGCGCGGCAGAGCCATCGCTCGAGCGGCGCATCGCCGCCGTCGGCCGGTACTCGCCGGTCAAGAACTTCGATGCCTATTTCAGCCTGCACCGCCGCCTCCTTAAGGAAAAGTGGCTGCATACTGCCTCGTTCGTAACCTCGACAGAAAAGATCCCCCGCATGCCGCGCACTGTCCGCATAGCGCCCCCCATGACGCAGGAGGGCCTTAAGCGCTTTTACCTCACCCAGGGGCTCATCATATGTCCGTCCACCTTCGAGACGTTCGGCAACGTGCCCATGGAGGCGGCGTGCCTCGGCATCCCCGTCTTGGTAAACAAGACCATGGGCTGCGCCGACATATTGCGCCAAGCGGGGCTCTCCAACATGATTGCTGATTTTACCAATGAGGACGAGGTGGTGCGGAAAGTTAAGGAGTTGTGCGGCCAGTACATACTCCCGCGCCAGCTCAATGCCTTGCGCAAGCTGCTCGACTATCGGTTTATCGGCAGTGAGATAGAGGGGGTGCTCAAAAGCTCCATTAAATAAAATAGCTACTTCCCCCGCCTGATAAGGGCCAGCTTGGCCGCGCGGGGCCAGGACTTTATCTGTGCCTCGCGGCGCGAGGCGGTGCTCCGGTTGCGCTTGCGCTCGCTATATACTACCCTGCCCGCGCGGCGGCTCCTGGTGTACTTAGCGCCCCGCCCGGACCGATGCTCGGCAAGCCGGCGCGCGATATCGGTCGTAATCCCCGTGTAGAGGCTCTTGTCGGCGCACTCAAGCAGGTAGACAAAATACATACGCTAAACGATAGGGATAGGCTCGCCCAAAAACTTGGGGCTTCGGTGCAGTATCACCTCCAAGACCGCTTTAACCCTGGCAAAAGACTCGCGCACTTCGTTGCGCGCCAACAGGTGCACATTGTCCGATCGGTACCCTACGGCATCGAGCCCCAGGCTGTGCGCGATAAACAGCGCGCGCGGCAGATGGAAGGACTGCGTCGCCACGATAGCCTCCGTTACGCCGAATATCTCGCGCGCCCGGTACATCGTGCTATAGGTGTCAAAGCCCGCATGGTCTAGGTAGATATCGGCTGGCTGGACACCCATGCTTACCAGGTATTTGCGCGCCGGGTCGACCTCGTTGTGCTCCTCGGTGCCATTGTCTCCCGATACCAAAATTTTGCGCGCCTTGCCCGCATGGTATATCGCCACCGCCGCGTTGGCGCGGTCCAAAAATACGGCAGACAGCGCCCCCGAGCGCAGCACGGCAGCGCCGGGCACTATGACTACCGCGCGCTCGGGGAGGTCGGCCACGCTCGCGTGCATGTATGTTTGCTCGCCCGAGACCATGGCGGCGTTTATCAAGACAAACGCCGCCGCTGTGCACAGGAACGCCATTCCACACCAAAAAAAGATTCTTTTAAGCATTACGCCTGGTCGTACGCCTCCAGTATACCAAACTAGGCGTGGTGGTACTTGCCGCCCGACAGTATCGAGCTCGCGCGATAGAGCTGCTCTACCAGTACCAGCCGCACCAGCATATGGGGCAACACAAGCGAGGATATTTTTATAATCGCGTCCGTACGGTCTTTTACATTCTCGGCTATGCCGAAGGCCCCGCCCACGATAAACACCAAGCGCTTAGATCCTGCCTGCATCTGTTTATCGAGCAGTTGGGCAAAGGCCGGGGTGTCTATGTCGCGGCCGCGCTCGTCCAAAAGCACGACATAGTCGCCGTCCTTAAGCAGTTTTAAAATCGCTATGCTCTCCGTGTCCTTATCACCCGCCTTGGGATGCGCCCACGCCAAAGCAAACTGCTTGAGGCGCTTTTCGTATTCGGCAACACCTCCTGCCACCGTGTGGTCGTGCGCCTTGCCGGGCGAGATAATGAGTATCTTCATGTGGCGCTAGTCAAAAAGGTCGACGAGGTATTCGTCTATCTCGCGCTGCTCGAGGTCATAAAAATTCTTTTCTTTTTTATGCAGGTACGTTGCCAGCTTAACCCCCACAAACCGCCAATGCCACGGCTCGTACACATAGTATCCATTGCTTTTTGGGTATGACAGTATAAAGCCGTACTTGTAGGCATTTTTAGTAAGCCAGGCAAACGTTTCCGTCTTGTCAAACGAGTCGACGAGCGACTCGTTCCTCGAGGCAGACAAGTCGAGCGTCGTCCCCAGCTGATGCTCGCTGTATCCCTGGTCGGCGCTGAACGCGTTGGCCGTCCCCGCGCCATACGTTACGGTATAGCCCGACTTAAGAGCCTTTTGCTCCTCAAACGAGCGGTAGGCCGATCGCACATACAAGTCCACGCCGTTGTCCTGCGCCTCACCGAGCAAGTCTTCCAGATACGGCCGCACTTCCGCAAGGATTTTCTCAGGGCGGTCTTCGTCGTAGATATATTGCTCCTCCATCTGCGCCAGGCGCGAGGGCGCATAGTGCTCGTTTAAAAAGAAAACCTTCGAGTACTTCTGCAAGAGCTCGCGGTCGGTGTTGCGTAATTTCTCGAGCACATCGACTGTGCCCGATATATCCCCCACGGTATTTTCAAACCCGCCCAGGCGCTCTTGCACCGCGGCCAAGCCCTGCTGGGCTGCGTACAAGCCGTCGGACAAGGCAACCACCTTTTCTTCGAGTTGCGCTGTCGAGCTTGCAATCGCATTTGACGATGCAACGCTTGCTCGGTACAGGCTCATATACCCAAACACCCCTGCGCCGGCAAGTAATGCCAAAGCTCCTAGTACATATAAGAATCCTTGGGGCAGTGCGCGCAGATGGTTCATGCTGGTGTACGTAAGTATACAAGATTGCAGCTACCAAGGCAGCCCAAGCAAAGCCTTAACGCCGGCCAGGTTTTTGTCCCAATCGACGCCCTCGTGCGAGGAAAGCTCTACCGTAATAGCCGGCACTCCAATAGATGCAAGCCAGCCCTCGGCGTCTCCGGTAACAGAGTACGCGTCAAACGTGTCGACAGCCGGGTATCCGGCTGCCTGCGCATAGGCAGTCATGCCTGCGCGCGTGGCGGCAAGTATGCCCCCTTTGCACTCGGACGCGTACACCGCGTTTGCTTGGCTGTGCCAAAAAACCACCATGGTGGGGCGCCAGGCTAAAACAACAGTGCGTATGGCACGCGCCTCCGGCTCGGAAAAGGGTGCCTGGCCGGCGCTTACCTCGGCACTTCGCCACGTGGCTCTAGGCTGCCATTTGCAGTCAAAGTTGCGGTTGAGGTCTACCTCGTTGGCGTTAAAGCGGCCCTCTGCCTGCACTGCGGCCGAGGCCGTCACGTTTGCCGCGGCAAAGCGCCCCGTGGTGCCCACCACTTTGTACAAGCCGTCGGGGTTTGCCGATGGGATAACCATTATCGCCGTACCGCTTGCAATCGTGCCCGGCTGTGACGCCAAGTAGTCCATAAACCGGTAGGCCAAGAGCGTACTGTTCCACTCGTATCCGCCGTGCACGCCCCCGACAAACAAAAAGCGCCTGGCGCCAGTGCCGTAGGTATAAGCATCAATAAACCGCCCCTCGACCGAGGTCCCCACAACCGCGTGTACCACAGCGGGGGCTGGCAGCAGTGTCTGTGCGGGCTCGCGCTGCTGGTATCTATACCCGGCAAGCCCTATGCCGCAGAGCACTACAAAAGAAAGCAGCGCAAGCGGCCAGCGCAGCCTTTGTATCATTGCGCATAATGCTGGAGCACCGCCTTGATGCCGGCGCGGTTTTTGTCCCACTCCACTTGCCCGTGCGTAGTCAGCAATACGCTTATGGCGGGGGTGCCTCGCTTGGCGAGCCAGTTGACCATGTCGCCCGTTACCGCATAAAAGTCAAAGCTTTGGTACGCCTTATAGCCCGATGCATCAGCATATAGTTTGGTAAGCGCGGTCGTCTCTGGCAATGTGCCGTTATGGCAGTTCGATGCAAACACGCCGCCCGCGGCGCTGTACCATACCACTACCGCGTCCGGTTTTTGGGTCTCGACATACGACTGCATTGCCTTGCTCTCAGGCTCAGAGAAAGCCGCCGTGCCTCCGCTTACAGTCTTGTTTTGCCATACGGCAGTGGTCTTCCAATCGCAGTCAAAGTTGCGATTGAGGTCTACCTCGTTGGCGTTAAAGCGGCCCTCTGCCTGCACTGCGGCCGAGGCCGTCACGTCCGCCGCGGCAAAGCGCCCCGTGGTGCCCACCACTTTGTACAAGCCGTCGGGGTTAAGTACCGGTATCACCGTAACGCGCTCATTGGCAGGCACAGCGGAAGGGTTTGCCGCTAAATAATCCATGAGTTCGTAGGCCACAAGCGCCGTGTCCCACGAGTAGCCGCCATGGATGCCGCCCACAAACAAAAGCTCGGTATCTCCCTCACCAAAATGATACGCCATAATAGCGCGCCCCTGTGTCGAGGTGCCAATCTGCTCCTCGTGCTTGTCGGTGGCTGCTTGTGTATCTGTGGTAGTCGCCACAGGAGAGCTAGGCAAGGGCTCTAGCTGGGTAGGCCCGGCAGTCATGCCCTTGTAGATAAAGTACGCACCGCCAGCAACCACAATAAGGACAACCAACCAAATGAGAAAGTTTTTCATAGCTTACTAATGGTACACCCAAGGAAGTTAAATACCCAATCAGGGGTATATGCTATACGGAGCGGCGCAAGCGCGCGGCATACAGGGCAACGGCGGCGCTCGCCGCCACATTAAGGGACTCGGCTTTCGGCTCGATATCTATAGAGAGCATCTCGTCGCACAGCGCGCGGGCATAGGGCGCGACTCCTTCGGCCTCGTTGCCCACAATGAGCATGCTGCAGGCTGCAAAGTGCTCCTGCTCAAGCGGCAGGGCGCCGTCGGCCGCCAAGCCCAGCACGCGGACACCCTTCTTTTTAAGCGCCGCAATAGTCTGCTGGGGGTTAACTACGCCAACCAAGGGCACTTGGAAGGCCATGCCCGCTGACGCGCGGATGACCGATGCGGTTATGGGCGACTGTTTGTGCGTAGGTAAGAGTACTGCAGCCGCGCCGAACGCCGCCGCCGATCGGATTATGGCGCCGACATTGTGCGGATCCTGCACCTCGCTCAAAAACACGATGATGCCCCCGGGCTGTGGATTAAAGGACTCCACGAACCGCTCGGCATCTTGCAGGAGCTCGCCTGCCCCCATCAGGGCTACAGCGCCCTGGTGCGCGACAGAGCCCTCTATCATCGAGGTAACGCGCCGCAGGTCCAGGGGCTCCACCGCAATGCCTTTGGCGCGCGCCAAGTCGCGCAGGGCCTTGTCCCCCGGCTCTTCTAAATAGAGCGCACGTATGGCCCCGGGCGCATGCCGCAGAGCCTCCGCGACCGCGTGCTTGCCGTATATATAGAGCTTGGTGGGTTTTTTAACTGCCATGGTATAAGTGTACCCGATACCCTAGAACAAACTTGGCTGGGAGTATGGGACGATGTTGGGGCCTTTTTAGATAGCGCTTCTTAACTTAGCACGCTCCTCGACATGCACTTTCCTCCAAGCGGGATACAGCAAAAATATCACGTTTCCGGCCAACGCCGGATATGCCCCGCTAATAAGGAAGACTGCAAACCATAAGACCTCCTTCCAAAGCCAGTAGGACCCGAGCCACTCATGGCATGATTCGTCAGATGCCTTTGCGGCGACCATCGCCTCCGACATGCGATAACCAACCTTTGCATGCAAAAAAGAACCGATCACGGCTGCCGCAGAAAGCCAGATTATTAAAAACTGTCGCAGTATGTCAGTATTACTTCCCAATAAAAATGGGTTCGGCGTCGTGCAAACCGCAACCGTAACCAATATCAGGGCAACAAACGCGGTTTCATAATGCCAGGTCGGTCTTGGGCGCTTTGGCGAAAGGAGCCAATGACTGATAGGAACAAAAATCGGCCTGAACAAGTTTGCAATAAAAGTGGTGGTGGCCTCGGTCATAATTTGCTGGGTGTGTGGGACGATGTTGGAACCTTACTGGGCTCTATAATAGAGGTCTAGGACCTTCATTGTAACCGGGCCCAGACTGGGCAACTTGTCTAACTGGAACCATTTCACCTCATCTATCTCAAAGTTGTCTACATACACCTCTTTTTTAGACAACCCTCCTGCAAAAGCAAAAACCTCGTCTTTTTTGTATTCAGCAGTAGAAACGAAAGAACCTAAGAGACGCGTGGTCTCCAAATCAATTCCTAACTCTTCCTTGATTTCTCTTTTCAATCCCGCCTCGGGACTTTCTGTTTTCTTAATTCCTCCACCTGGCAGCGTGTACTTATAACCGTAGGTATTTTTTATTAAAAGAATCTCACCGCCACTTACAAGAACAATTTTAGCTCCCCGCGTATGTGGGCGAAAAATAAACCAAAAAGTTCTACTGAGTAATACGATGACCGGCCTAAAAAATTTGATTACATTTTTCATTCTCAATTTGCTACATTATACGACCAAGTCCGAACCTATTTCGAGCGACTGAACTGATGTCGCGCGCTCCGCGCGCGTGGTGGCTTTGTACGCAGTGGCACGATTCGACCGCGTTGCGACTCCCTGAACCCCGCCACACCTCGACAAGCTCGGTGTCCCGCCCCTCGCCTTGCCGCTCCTCTCCATGCTGATTTTTTGCGGGGGGGGATTTGAAAAAAGGAATGGGCGGCAAAGGCGAGGGGCGGGTTCCGCTCTTTAAATCATGGACTTGTAGACAAAATTGATGGTATGCTTAAAGCATGAATCGCACATTTTTAAACAAATTCGTATACTGGGTGGTCACCCTTATTTTGATGTACGGATTCATCTATGGGTTCAATTTTCTTCTTACCACTATCACGATAGCGTATCACGGACACTCTGCTCCTACATTTGAACAGCAACCCGAAATCTATAAATTTCTAGTCTTCCCGAGAAGCGTGAGTGTACAGATTTACAGCGATAAAACTTTTTCAAAGTCTGTCGGTACCCTCGATAGAGCCGTTCAAACAGATGCCCAGGAAATAAAAGACGGTGTCGTTGCTATTGAGTTATATCCAGGTAAGGACGACTCGGGTTATGTTAAATACAATTCCCTCTCCTTCCTGCCGCAAAATAATGATCAAAAATGGCTACAAAGCTCGCAAGAGTTCCTCGATGCTTTTTATGGGGACGTCGAAATAGCCTGGAAGTCCTTTCTTAATTCTGACGGAACACTTAATGTTCAGTATACTGTTAAAGACTACAAATATGCACGTGCAGCAACATATATGTACCTCACGGATGGTGAACACTTACTTAAAGTTCATCCCCTGATTCAAACGATAGGCGTCGCTCCAGCTCGCCTAGTTATGTACGATATTCCCCTCCTAATACTCCTCATCATCATTGCCTTTATAGTTAAAAGGAGGATTTTCCGAAAGATATAAATTTCTGGTTTAAACACTGTCCACTAGTTGCTTTATGGTTGTATAAAACCTTGCACGGCATTTAAGGGAGCCATCCCCGCCGTTTTATAATGTTCTCCCAAAACGGCGGGGATGGTTGTGCGCGCACGGGTGGGTGGGGCAAACACGTACAGATTTTGAGCCTCGCCATTCCTTAAAGAATTTTGCATGGCGAGGCTCCACTTGTATTTGAATCCCACCACTTCCTTTTTCCTAAAAGGAACCCGCCCCTCGCCTTTGCCGCCCATTCCTTTTTTCAAATCCCCCCCCGCAAAAAATCAGCATGGAGAGGAGCGGCAAGGCG
>Ga0209542_10005604_pt1 | contig 24927 bp, 26 predicted proteins | sample RifCSPhighO2_01_FD_184028 | JGI IMG/M metagenome (GOLD analysis project Ga0209542, IMG submission 184028) | Soil microbial communities from Rifle, Colorado - Rifle CSP2_plank highO2_0.1 (SPAdes) (version 2) | ecosystem: Environmental > Terrestrial > Deep subsurface > Rock core/Sediment ...
CCGTTTAAATATTTAACTATAACTTTAAGATATTTGTTAGGAGATTTCCAATCTTTAAAAAAGGAATAATAGTAAGATTTGTTTTTCTCTTCAAAATGTCTTTCTTTTATTGGATTTAGAAGCGTCTTTTCTATGTCTTCCCACTTCTCTAATGATGGATGTTTCTTTCTAATATGTGTCCATCTCTCACTTGTTAGACAAATTTTATTACCTTTTTTATTAAATATTTCGAAAATATTTTGCATTATAATTTATAGAGTTTGTTATTGATAAATTTTTTGTTATATTTGTTACTAAAGCTGTTTTTTTTTGTTTATAAGGAAAAAGGTGTAATTTTATTTAGTTAAACGAACTCTTACCTTGAGCTTAAGGATTTTAGAGATGATTGAAAGATTGAGCGATGGGAAAATTCTTAGATTACTGAATTAAAAATAGTTAGATGTGTAAAAAAATATAGGAAAGACAATTTAAAATTACTATAAATATTTCGGTCCCTAAAGATTTATATAGATATTTGAATTTGTTGTTATATGAAAATATTAAAAGAGAAGTCTAGGACCTATAAAGGTGTAAGTTATTATAAGTATAAAGTTAATATTCCTGAAGTTATACTTAATAGAGCTAAATTAAAAGAGGGAGATGAGTTAGAAGCAGATATTGGAGAAAGTGCAATTACCTTAAAAAGACGAGATAATTGATAACTTTTGAATAAACCTCTTAAAATGACCAAAAAGAGGGGTTTAGGTCTCTTAAAAGACGTGTTAATGTATCTTGTGCGAACTAGTGGAAAAGAGGTTTAATGAGGTTCGGCGGTTTGTAAGGTGGCTTCTAGTTGGCTGATTGCTTGAGTAATTGTTTGATAATCAGAATTTGTTTGTCGCATTTTTCTGTGCCTATCATCAATGGAAAAGGAATCATCGAAACGTTCATCTAAACATTCACCAAAGGAGTAGTCTAGTGACCTGCTAAGAGGGCCGTGCGCATGAGGAAAAGTTATAGAATGAAAATGATCATCGTAACTATAATCCTCCCTAGGAACTCGTCCTGTTTTATATTCTAGAAGATTTTGAAGAAACTTTAACGCACTTGGACTTCGACTTGTTGCGAGTTGTTTAATAGCTCGGACCTGATCTTGATGAGTTGGAAGAACTGGTTGCTTACGCCAAAAGTTTCTCCAAGTACCTGGTACATAACCCTGCACTTCATGATTCACTATTGTTTTTAATTTTTCAATAGATAGAACTTGTTCGGGAGAGCTAGTCTCTGTCATGAAAGAGGAAGAGGGATATTCTTTATATATTTTGTTTTTTATGTCGGGCGCGATCGGCGCTTCGCGCCTCTCTTAGTATTGAGGCTATTATTTTGATGTTTTGGGCTGAAAAAATAGGGGGAATTTATTATTTAAACGAACTCTTAATGTGTGCTGAAAGATTTTGGAGATGATTGAAAGATTAAGCTTGATGGAATTGATGATATTTATGTTAATTTAAGTTAAGTACGCTAGTATTCCCAGAATTCCTATTAATAAGAGATATAATGCGACTACTAAATTTAATGCTTTGGGCCAAATGAGAATAAATATGCCGAAAAGAAATGCTAAAACTGCTGAAATTATTCCTGATGTGCCTATTCCGATTAATGCCATTTTTTTATTAATACTTTGTAGTATATATAGTCTCCTTTATTTTGCGGAGATTTTGTGTGTTCTTAGGGGTTTTGGAGATGATTGAAAGATTAAGCTTGTTGGGATTGATGCCATTTTGATAGAATAAGGATTGCTATAACTGAAAGAGCAGTTATGATAAGGGCTGAATAAACATCTGCGAGGTAAGGGTGATATATGAGAATGCCTTTCTTTGGAATACTATTGAATGCTTTCTTTATTACGTCCTGCCAAGATAATGCTATAACTAATCCTAGGGCGGTAATAATTGCTGCGAGGGTTTGGTTTTTAAATTCCTCTCTAAATTTTCTTGTCTTTTCTAACATTTCTATTAAAGCTTTTTTTGATTTTTAAATGTTATCTCTTTCTTTTAATATTGTTGAACTTCTTATTGCTTCTTTCAATCATGAATATTCCTAAAAGGGTGGGAATTAACCCAGGAAGAGAGTATAAGATTGTTTTTGTTGATGCGTCGTCCTCTGTATGTTCGTGCTCTTCAGCTTCCTCAGTCTGTGAGTGTGAAGATTCATGAGAATGACTATCTATTCCAGTCAAAAAATTAAAAACAGGTGTTTCATATGCGTTAAGCCAGATTAATCCTAAAAGTAGGAAGAAAAAGCCGAGCGCATATTGTGTTTTATAATACATAAAATAAAAAATAAAATGTTTTTTGAGAATTACTTCTCAGCAGTATAGTATACCAACAAAGCGACAATACCTATCACTAAGTGAAGGACTGTTATAGCTGTGTTTATCATAAGATATTGACCTAGCATAACTGTTAAAGCTGGTATAAATCCTAATATACCTAGAACAACTCCAATCCAACCGATTGTGCCGTTATAACCTGGACCTTTACCTTTTGTTCCTACATATAAACCTATTAAACCTGCAAGCAAGTGTAATACATTGTGAGTTGTATTTGTAGTAAATATTCCTGTTTCTCCAACAATTGGATTAGCAAAGAATCCTAAAATACCTACCAATAATAGGACTAAACCTAAGATCATTGCAAAAGTCTTTTGTGTACTTCTCATTTATTTTATACCTCCTTTCAGTTTCATTGAAATTTTATATCTTATATTAAATTAGTTGGTTTAAATATCTTATCATTTTTAGTTCGTTTAATTTTATATAGTGAGGCGTTGCTGTTTTCTGAAAGAGGTTTTTTGGGTGATGTCGGGCGCGATCGGCGCTTCGCGCCTCACTTAATATTGAGGCTAATTTTTTCATTTAAGGGGCGGAATCTTTGATTTGTGGGTGTAGTTCGGGAGAAATTTTATTGTGTTTTTTGATTTTAGAGGGGGTGAATTTTTAGTATATTTATGGTTTGTTGTTTAAAATTTAAAAGAGAAATTGAGGGGTTTTTTTGAAAAGAAGTAGATTATTTTTTGTGTTGACGAGGATATTTGAGATATTTTAGGGTGTTTAAAGGTGTTTAAACAGCTGTTTGAATTTGATTTAGGGGTGTTTAGGGGAATTTTTTAAGAGTTCTTGAGTGTTTAATGATTTTTATTCTTACTATATTTTATACCCTTTATAGAGCTTAAAAGCGTAAGATTTATATATTAAGGGTGTTGGTATATAGTTATGTTATGGTTTGGTATTAAAAAAAGAGTTGAGAATTTTGAACAAAAAATTGAAAATAGTTTTTCTTCTGTAAAAAAAGACATGGAGGGTGTTGGAAAGTGGATTAAACACCTTGATCAGAGAGATAAACAGCTGTTTGATTTAATAAATCAAATTCAAGGAGATTTATCGTCAATAAAGGATGACCTTGTTGGTTTGAAAGAAGGATTTGAAATGTCTCAAGAAGCCCGAAAAGATAAACAGGTGTTTAAGAAATTGCCTGTTTTGGATAAACAAACAGGTGTTTTAGATGTTCAAGAAGCTGTTCAAACAGCTGTTCAAACAGGCAATTTTTATGATATTTTAAAGACTTTAAGCAGTAATGAAAGATTGATAGTTTTCACTTTATTGAATAGTGAAATGAAACTGAGTTATGAAGATTTAGCCCTTTTATTGGGAAAAGAGAGAGCTACGATTAGAGGGCAAATAAACACTATAAAACAGAAAAGTGAGATGTTGATTGAAGAGATTGTAGAGAAAAATGGGAAGAAAAGAGTGTATATTCCCCTTGAAATTAAGCAAAAATTGCAGAAATACGCAAAAGTGAGAGTTAAAAATAAGAGGGAATCGTAATGGAAAGGGTAAAAGTTCGGAATAATCAGCAGATAATACAAGGAATTCGAAAAAGTGAGAGTTCTGGAGAGATAGGTTTTGTAGAAAAATGGATAAAATTAGAGAGTTTGTTGAGAAAGATGGAAAGATTGAGAAAGAGAGAGATTTTGATAGTAAATTCGGTGAAAAAAGTGAGGAAAGATTGAAAAAAAAGGAACAATTTTTCTGATTTGGGTAGTTAAAGTAAAAAGGAGAGTTGGGTAGATTTGCCTTTATAGACCTTAAAAAGCTTAAATTTGGGCTTTTTAGACTTTTTAAGATTTAAAAGAAATTGTTTGGCTTATTTGGAGAAAGATATTCGGTGAGTAGAAAAACTATATTTCCCTAAGTTGAAATATGGTATTTAGAGTTGCAATTTTCTTTAAATCTTGGGGTATAGATAAAAGAATTTTTTTGTTATTTTCCTTGTATTTCTCTAGAGGAAGACCTTTTTTAATTATTCTTTGAGAATAATCTCTTATTGATGATTCGGTAAGAGTTAATTTTTGAGCTAAAAGAGAATAATCGACGATAAAACCCTCTTCTTCTAATTGGTAAATTGTTGAAAAGACTAGCATTTCTTGGTTAGTTAACTTCTTTATTTTTGATCTTAGTTCCTTCTTTATTGTATCTAAGGAGTTGAGGAATTCTGTAATGTTCTGGAGTTTTGTTAAATGGGATTGATGAGGAGGTTTTGAGGATTGTGCGAACTTTACCCCCCTATTTCCTGTCGAGTTGTCTGTCTGTTGGTCTGTCTGTCTGTCTGTTGGAACCCCTTCATTTCCTGTGGAAATTGATGAAATTGGGGTTTTTAAGGGTTTTAAAGATAGATTATCTGTTGGATTTTGTGTTGGAGATGTGTTGGGTGTCTGTTGGGATGGGTTTTCTGTCTGGTTTTTTGTGTTGGTTGTCGGTCTGTCTGTCTGTTGAAGAGATATTGTTTTTCTGATTGAATCTATATCCTCTTTAAGTTTGTTCATATCTTCTTTTATTTTCTGAAACGCCTCTTTTATTGGATCCATTTGGTTTGAAGTTATTTAGATAATATAAGTATTTGTATGATGGGTTTAGGTGTTGGAAAAGATTAAATAATGTTGATTTTTTGATTTGGGATGATAGCGACTAGGAGTGAAGTGGTAGGAGATAAAACTTATATTTTAGAACCTTCTAATGATCCTCCTTTCGGTATTCAAATGAGAGTTTGTTCTAAAGAAGACCCGATGGGACAGCCCACTAGATTTAGATATTGGATTAATAGAGATGGAGGGGTTGATTTAGGTGAAAGAGGTTTTAGTATAAGGAGTTTAATATTAGTGGGTTTTCCTTCGATAGGAATATGGACTGATAAAGAAGGGTTTGAAATTTATGCTCCTCCCCTTAGGAGAATCCCTGTGGGTAAGATTAAATATTTTAGAGAAGATGAGGTAAGGGAAAGACTCACTCAACTTGCTTTAGGGGTTTTTGAAGGTCTTTTAAATTATGAGAGAACTTTAGAAGAAAAGAGGGTTTTGGTGAGACAAGGGATTGACGGAAATCATTGACGTTTATTATATGCAGAATAGGCCTCTTGGGAAAGGGTCCAACGTTGTCGTCTTGAATAATCCTTACCTTGAGGGTTCTTTTTTATTTCTAAAAGAAGATTTTTTGATTTTAGATTGGTTAGAAGGACTTTAGTAAATTCTTCGTCTCTTGCTATTTCTTCAGCTATGTCTGATGTGAATTTTGGCTCTGGAGAGACGGAGTATAAGTAATGAATTAGATGTTCGGATATTTTGTCCTTCTTTTTTTGAGATATTTTGGGCATGGGTAGTATAGAAAATTAAGGTTTATATTTTATGCGGTATGTTTAAAAGCTATTGAAGATGAGGAAAAAAGAGGCAGTATGATTAAGAATTTAGAATTTATTAAACCAAATACAAATGTAGAAGTTAGGTCAATTTTAGAGCCTTTGGTAGAAGAATGGTTTTTTGGCAGATTTAAGGAGTTTTCATTGACGCAATTATATGGAGTTAAAAATATAAGTGATAGAAAGAATATACTTGTTTCTGCTCCAACGGGAGGAACCAAAACTCTAACTGCTTTTTTAGGAATAATAAATTATCTTGTAAGACTTGCATTAAAAAAGGAACTCGAAAAAAAGATTTACGCTGTTTATTGTTCTCCGTTAAAAGCTTTGAGCAACGATATATATGTTAATCTTATTGGTCCTTTGGAAGAGATAAATAAGCTTGCTGAGAAGAAGGGAATTGAAATGCAAGAAATAATTGTTGGGTTGAGGACTGGAGACACGAGTGTTAGTGAAAGGGCTAAGATGGCTAGAAAGGTGCCCCATATACTTGTTACTACCCCTGAAAGTTTGGCTATCGTTCTTACCTCTCCAAAGTTCATTGAAAATTTGAGTGCTTTGGAATTTATAATTGTTGATGAAATTCATTCTCTTACTAACAAGAGGGGTGTTTATTTGAGTTTGACTCTTGAAAGAATAAGTGAGAAAAGTATTATAGACCCTGTTAGGGTGGGCTTAAGTGCAACAATATCTCCGCTTGAAGAAATTGCTAAATTTTTAGTAGGGGTGGGAAGAAATTGTTTGATTGCAAAAGTTAATTTAAATAAAAAAGTTGAAATAGAGTTGGATTTTCCTGGGGAAAAAATAATAGAAGCTGAGACTCTTGAAAGTCAAAAAGAATTATATAAGATATTAGATGAGGTTATAGAAAAGAGTAAGACTACTCTTATATTTACTAATACTCGCGCTGCTACTGAAAGAATAATTCATTATCTTGATTTGCACTTCCCTGGAAAATATGAGGGATTAATTGGTGCACATCATAGTTCTATGAGTAAGGAACAGCGATTTATCATTGAAGAAAGATTGAGAAAGGGGGAATTGAAAGTGGTTGTAAGTTCAACTAGCCTTGAATTAGGAATTGATATAGGAAATATTGATATTGTCGTTATGTTAAGAAGTCCAAAGGGTGTTGCTAGAGCATTACAAAGGATAGGAAGGGCAGGACATAAACTTCATGATAATCCGAGAGGAAAATTTATTGTTATGGATAGAGATGATTTGGTTGAATGCTGTGTTTTGATGAAAAATATGATAGAAAAGAAAATAGAGAATGCTGAAATTCCTAAAAATGCTTTAGATGTTTTATCTCAGCAAATATTTGGAATGGCCATAAATAAAATTTGGAAGGTGGAGGAAATGCTCAGTACAATTAGGAAGAGTTATTGTTATGAAAGTTTGAGTAAGAAGGATTTTTTTGATGTTGTTAGCTATCTTGCTGGCGATTATGCTTTGGAACATAGACACGTTTATGGAAAAATATGGTATGATGAGAGTAAAGGAGAAATAGGGAAGAGGGGAAAACTTGCCAGAGTGATATATATGACTAATGTTGGAACTATTCCGAGTGAAAGTTTTGTGAGTGTGGAAATAGCAAGCCCTTCTGAGAAAAAAGGAAATATTATTGGAAAGATTGATGAAGGATTTTTGGAGAGGATGAAAAGAGGAGATGTTTTTGTTCTGGGTGGGCAGAAATATCAGTATTTATATTCGAGAGGAATGAAAGCTTATGTTAGAGCAGATGTATCAAAAAAAGTAACTATTCCTAGCTGGTTTTCTGAAATGCTTCCTTTGAGCTTTGATGTTGCACTTGATATAAGTTTGTTTAGAAAATTTATAAAAGAAAGGATAAATAATAAGAAAGAATGTATTCAATTTATAAAAAGTTATGTTTATTGTAATGATAAAATTGCTAACGAGGTATATAATTATTTTTATGAACAAGGAAAATTCTCTGAAATTCCTAGTTCTGATGAAATAGTAGTTGAAAAGTTTAAAGAGGAGAAAAGTTACCTGATATTCCATACTCTTTATGGAAGAAGAGTGAATGATGCCTTGTCAAGAGCTTATGGATATGCTGCTGCGAGACTTAAAAATAGAGATGTTGAAATAGGTATAAACGATAATGGTTTTTTTATAGGTGGAGAAGATTTAAACGAGGATAAAATAATAGATTTTGTTAAGTCTAAAGATTTGAAAAAAATACTTGATGAAGCCATTGAAAGGACTGATATTTTGAAAAGAAGGTTCAGACATTGTGCGGCCAGAAGTTTGATGATATTAAGAAATTATAAGGGAAGAGAGAAAAGTGTTGGTAGACAACAAGTTCATTCTGAATTTTTACATAGTGCTATAAATAAGATAAGTAAAGACTTTCCTATTTTGAGAGAGGCGAGAAGAGAAGTTTTTGAAGATCTGATGGATTTCAAAAATACGGAAATGATTTTGAAGATGATTGAAGAAAAGAAGATTAAGATTAAGAAAGTGAGTAATTCTATCCCCTCTCCTTTTGCGATAAATCTAATTATACAGGGAAGAAGCGATTTGATAAAAATGGAAGATAAAGTTAGTTTTTTGAAGAGGATGCATGAGTTACATTTGAAGGCTATTGGGGAAAAGGTTTGAGAATGAAAGGAGAAGAATTTGATTTTAATGATTGAATCTGAACCACCTCGTAGAAAAGTGCGTAGGCTTAGTTTTGGATATGATGCTCGGATAGCTGAATCTAGAAGAGAGGTTGGGAAAATATTTGGCGAGTATTTGAAAGAAGATAATACTTCTCTAAGGTCTTTTGCAGATGATAATGCTTTGCAGTTAGGATATGATAGTCCTGGAGATGCTTATAATAAATTAATTTGTATTCGTTCTGGAAGAAAACCTGGGGAAAATTATAGAGGTAGTGAGGGTCTTCGTTTTGATGATAGAGAACTACCTAGATTATCCTTGTTGTTGGGAAAGATAGGAGTTGAACAGAGAGACCCTTTGATTGATAAATTAAAGAGAATTGAACCTAGATTTAGATATGAATTGGAGCCTGAAAAAAAGAAGAGGGTTTTCTTGCCTGGACTGAAAAGAAACGAAAAGGCTACTAAAGGGGGGAGAGCGTGAAGGTTGAGGATAGAAAAGATAGGATGAGAAAATGAAGATTGAATTTATTGGTAAATGTTTGATGATTGAAGAAGGTGGCGAGAGGAATTTAATTATTGGAGATTTACATTTAGGATATGAAGAGGCCTTAAACAGGGGAGGGGTTTATGTTGGGAGAAAGATGTTTGATGAATATATTAGTTATTTGGAAATGGTTTTTGAAAAAGTAGGGGAAATTGATAGAGTTATTCTTTTGGGGGATGTTAAACATACTTTTTCTGAAAATTTGAGACAGGAATGGAATGATGTATTAGAGCTATTTGATTACTTTTTTAGTAAAAAAGTTAAAGAGATAAAGATTGTTAGGGGAAATCATGATAATTATATAAAAACGATTGCTGGAAGAAGAGATGTTGAAGTTATGGATTTTTTGATTTTGAAAGAATTTGCATTTATACATGGAGATAAGGATTTTGAAGAAATAAATGGAAAAGATATAAAATATTGGGTTTTGGGTCACGGACATCCTGCAGTTAAATTGAGAGATGGTGTAAAAACTGAAAAGTATAAGTGTTATTTGATTGGGAAATATAAAAATAAAAAAATTATAATTATGCCTAGCTTCTTTGAGTATAATGAAGGAAGTGATCCTAGAGAAAACGATTATAATATGCCTTGGAATTTTAACTTTGATAAATTTGATGTAAAGGTTGTTGGAGAAGATTTAGACGTTATGGATTTTGGAAAGCTTTCTAAAGTTAGTTAGAATTTTGACTTGTTTTTACGTGTGGTATTGGTATGTGAGGTAATAAATTTAAATCTTCCTGTAAAACAAGCGCTTTTGTTGTGCATTTCTTGATTATTATATTTAATAGAGGTATTTTGAATTCGTCTGTAAGACTTTTTTTCTTCCATTCTTTATGAATTTGTTTCGCTTTTTCTTTTTCTAAAGATAATAATAAACTTCCTTCTATAACTATTTTTCCAGATTCTTTTTTGTCAGATTCTTTTTTCTCTTCTTTTTCTGTATAAGATATGGAAAACTTAAAATTTATTTTTACTACGTCTAAATCTTTTATTAGGTCTATTTGCTCCTTTTCTACATTTATGAATTCAATATTTGTATTTATAGAAGGTTTTGAGTAAATCTCTTTTTTTTCTGCTTCTATTTTGGTTATATTAAAACCTATTATTTGTCCGCTCATTTTAATTGTAAAAATTTAGATTAAATCTTCCTCTGAAACTACTACAAAATCACCTATTGCAATTATAGTATTATAAGGTACTAAAGGTTCTTTATTTGTAGATATCTCTAGATTGAGGTTTCTTGTATAAGGTGTTGAATCTTTTAAGATTATCTGAATTAATTCTCCTGTTCTTGTTTCAAAAGTGATATCTTTTACGAATCCTAGCCTCTTACCTTCCTTTGTAACCACCAGTTTTCCGATTATATCTCTTAATGGTTTTTTATCAATACCCATTATTGAAATCAGATCATGTAGTTTATAAATATTTGTGTAGGTTTTTATAGAGGTTTGAGAATAGAGGAGTATTTCTCGGGAAAAGGATTTTTGAGGAGAGTGGTATCTCTAGTGTTGGGAGGTTTCATTAGAGTTGAGAGGTGCCTTGAGAGATGAGAAGCGTCCTGAGAATTAGAGGTTGTCTTGAGAGTTGAGGGGGGTGTCCCCTTGGTTTCGTCTGGAAGTTATGAAGAGATTTAAATAGGGCTTGAAAGATAGTTTATGTTTTTATTTTTTATTTATAAATATATATATTATATATTATATATTATAGTTCGTATTATTAATTAAATGAATATTGAAGTATGTTATAGTTCGTATTATTAAAATTAAATAGATTTGAGTTATTGTTATTAATAAATTATATTAACAGAACTATAAACTTTTATTTAAATTATAAACTTTTATTTAAATTATAAAATTTATAAATATAATATTAATTAAAATTATATAAGAGACTAATTATAATCTCCATTGGAAATAGGGGTGTGAGTATTTATTTGATTATTTGAGTCGATTTGATATTTATAGACGATTATTTTATTCTTTTAGTGGAAATAGAGGTTTGAGTAAAGATAAGTTTATAAAATAAAGAGTATAAGTTATTTCAGAGGTGACAAAATGGATAAAATAGATAATATTTTTAATTCTTATATGGAGAATAAGATGTTTAATAATAAATCTGTTTTACAGGCTAATTATACTCCTGAGACGATTCCTCATAGATTTAAGCAGATAGAAAGTGTTGCTTCTATTCTTGCTCCGGCTCTTAAAGGTGAAAGAGTAAGTAATTTGTTTGTTTATGGTAAAACTGGAAGTGGCAAGACTCTGAGTGTGCAACATGTAGGTAATAGAATAATAGCCAAAGTTAACGAATTGGGAAATGATAACTTAAAGTTCCTTTATTTAAATTGCAAGTTAAGGAAAGTTGCTGATACAGAGTATAGGATAATCGCAGAATTGATTAATTTATTGGGTGGGAAAGTTCCTTCAACAGGTCTTCCTACGGATGAAGTTTATTCGAGATTTATAAATATAATAGATTCTAAAAAGCAAATGATTATTCTTGTTTTGGACGAAATTGATCAAGCAGTTAAGAAGATTTCTGATAATTTTATATATACTCTCACAAGAATGAATTCCGAACTTAAAAATACGCAGATAAGCATTATAGGAATAAGCAATAGTCTTACTTTCATGGATAACTTGGATCCAAGAGTTAAAAGCTCTCTAGGAGAGGAAGAAATTATTTTTCCTCCTTATAACGCTTTACAACTTCAAGATATATTAAGGGAAAGAGCTCAGGAGGCATTTAAGGAGGGAATATTGGAAGAGGGAGTTATTTCAAAATGTGCTGCATATGCTGCTCGAGAACATGGAGATGCTAGAAGGGCGTTAGATTTGCTTAGAGTTGCCGGTGAATTAGCTGAAAGAGAAAATATGAAAAAAGTAAGTCTTAAGTATATAGATCTTGCAAATCAGAAAATTGAGAAGGATAAGATGTTGGATGTAATAGAAAGTGAGCCTGCCCAATTCCAACTTGTTCTTTATTCTATAATCGGACTTTCAAATGATAAAAGTTTTGGAAGTATTTTTACAGGTGATGTTTATAATAAATATCAAGAGGTATGCGAAAAGACAAAGAATGAGGTTTTAACCCAAAGAAGAGTTTCTGATATAATTGCTGAATTTGATATGTTGGGAATTATCAATGCAAGAGTAATAAGTAAGGGAAGACAGGGAAGAACAAGAGAAATAAAGCTAATGTTAAATGATGTTATTAAGGAAAAGGCGACAGAAATGATAAAAGATAGTATTGGAATGAGGGGTGAATGATGAATCAGGAAGTTTTGAGGGATGTAATGGAGAAAGGGTTGCTTCTGGATAAAGAGGTATTTGATATTATTAATTTAATTAGTGATAAAGGATTAGCTAAGGCTATATTGGATAATTTGGAAAGAGTAAGTGGACAGAAAATGATAACAAAGTCTATATTGAGAAATAATGAGGTTCTTGTTAAGAGTATATTATCTAATTTTTCAGGAGAGGAGGAGTTAAAGTTCGAATATTTTTTTAAAGAAAAAAAAGAAATTGTGGAAGAGGTAAAAAAAAAGATTGGTGGGGAAGAAATAAATTATAGTCCAGATTATAAAATATATTATGCGAATACTTTGCCCGATCATAAATTAGAAGTTAAAGATTTTACAGGACATTTTAGGGCAAGATATCATGAGATACAAAAGATTTTGATGAATAGACCTGAAGTGCAGCAAAATCTTGTTTCTATAGGAAAAATAGGTGGAAATAGATCTTCGATTTCCTTAATAGGAATGGTTTCAGAAAAGAAGGTAACCAAAAATAAAAATTTATTGATAAAAATGGAAGATCTTACAGGAAGTATTAATGTGTTGGTTAAAGTGGACAATGAAGATTTATTTAGTAAGTTTGATGAACTTCAGCTTGATGATATTGTGGCTGTCAAGGGCTCTGGAAACAGAGATATAATGTTTGCGCATGATATTTTTTACCCTGACTCTTTTATTTATGAAAAGATAAAATTTGAAGAAGATATTAATATTGCTTTTTTGTCAGATTTACATTGTGGAAGCGACAGGCATTTGTCCCAGAGTTTAGATAATTTTTTAAACTGGATAAATAGCGATGATATAAATGCGAAGAAGATAAAATATTTGTTTTTTGTAGGAGATAATGTTGATGGTGTTGGAATTTTTCCCGGACAGGATAAAGTTTTAAAATTAAAAAGTATGGATGAGCAATATCAACTTCTTGCTAACTATCTTAAAAGAATTCCAAAAAATATTACTATGTTTATGTGTCCTGGACAACACGATGCTGTGAGAGTTGCAGAACCCCAACCTATAATTAATAAGAGATATGCACCTTATCTTTATGAAATAGAAAATTTGGTTCTTGTCACTAATCCTACTCTTATAAAACTAATAGAAAAAGATAAAGAATTTAAAATTTTAATGTATCATGGAGCAAGCATTCATGGATTCATAAATGAGATTAAGGAGTTGAGACTTATGAAGGCGCACAATAGTCCTGCGAAAGCAGTCAAGCATATGCTGAAAAGAAGACACCTTGCACCCTCGCATGGGAGTTTTGTTTATATTCCTAATATGGAGAAGGATCCTTTGGTAATAAGTGAGACTCCAGATATTTTATGTACAGGAGAAGTTCATAGATTAGATATAGAAAATTATAATGGTACAATAATCATAACTGGTAGTTGTTGGCAAGCTCAAACACCCTTTGAAGAAAAAGTTGGAAATATTCCAGACCCTGGTAAAGTTCCTGTTTTTAATTTAAAGACACGCGAGCTTAAAATATATGACTTTGGTGTAGAGGAGGAAATAAATCGTGAATATTGATAATTATTTTGAGGAAATAAATCAAAAAGTTCAGGAGCAATTTTTGATTGCAGGTAAGGCGAGAGAAAAGGGTTTAGATAATGTTAACAAGGTGGAGATTCCGATAGCGACTTCTCTTGCTGAAAAGGCAATAGGTTTGATTTCAACTATTTATCCTCAAATAAATGACAAAAGGATAGTTGAAAGAATAATTGAACTCGAAAAGGAATTTGGTCAACTTGATAGTTGTGTTCCATTTAGAATTGCAGAAGAGATTGCAAAGGAAAAATTTTGTAAGTTTGAAAGTCTTTTACAAGCCATTGATGCAGGTATAAGGGTAGGGTTTTCTTATATTACTTTAGGAGTCGTTTCAAGTCCTATTGAAGGATTTACTGGTTTGAAAGTGAAGAAGACGAAAAATGGGGAAGATTATTTCGTAGCTTATTTTTCTGGCCCAATAAGAAGCGCAGGAACAACGGCAGGATGTGTTGTTCTTATGCTAATAGATTATCTTAGAGAAGTTTTTGGATATGCTAAATACGATCCAGATGAAAATGAAGTAAAAAGATATGTTACTGAAAATTATGATTATCATGAGAGAATAACTAATTTGCAATATTTACCTAGTGAAGAAGAAATAACTTTTCTTGCTAAGAATATTCCTATAGAGATTTCCGGAGAACCAAGCGAGGATAGAGAAGTTTCAAATTATAAAGATTTACCTAGGATTGAAACTAATTTTATAAGAGGGGGAATGTGCCTTATTTTTTCTGAAGGATTGGCGCAGAAGGCTCAAAAAGGATTCAGACTTTGGAAAGGAGTTCAGAAAAAAGGATTTAATGTAACTGGTTGGGAATTTCTTGATGAATATATAAAGATAAAAAATAAAAAAGATAAATCAAAGTCAGATAGTACTCCGACGTATATCAAGGATATTGTTGCAGGGAGACCTGTTTTTTCACATCCTTCAAGGAGTGGAGGTTTTAGGTTTAGATATGGTCGATCTAGGAACAATGGGTTCTCTGCAGTTTCGGTTCATCCTGCTACAATGGGAATAACAGATTCTTTTTTGTCTGGAGGAACACAGCTTAAAATAGAGAAACCAACAAAAGGGTGCACTATTAGTTCTTGCGATGTTATTGATGGCCCGATAGTAAAAATGAAAGATGGGAGTGTGAAGAAAATTAGAGATTTGGAAGAGGCAAAAAAGGTTTATCCAGATGTTAAGGAAATAATATATCTTGGAGATATTTTGTTTACTTTTGGAGATGTTTTGAATAGAAATTATGAACTTTTGAAGGCAGGTTATGTTGAAGAGTGGTGGGCTTTGGAACTTGAAAAGAAAATAGGAGGTAAATTGGATTTTGATATGAATGATGTTGGATTTGAAAAAGCGATTCAAATTTCTAGAGAAATGGAAATTCCCCTTTATCCAAAATTTATTTTTTTCTGGAGAGAGATTGATTACGAATCTTTTCTTTTTTTGATAGATTGGATATCAAATTCTAAAATAGTTGAAGATAAATTAATAATGCCTTATACTTTGAAAGATAGAGAATTTTATCATGTGGCAAAAAGAGCACTTGAAATATTAGGATGCGAACATAAGATTTTTCTTGAAAGTGTAATTGTTTCTGGAGAAGAGGCTAGAGCATTATTAATTAATTTAGGTCTTGAGATGACTTCTGATTTCGGTGAGAAGTCTTTGGAGGTTTTAAAAAAAGTTAAAGAAAGCGAAGAGAAAGAAGTTTTAAAGATAGTAAATTCTTTGAGTAAATTTATTATTAAGGATAAATCAGGTACTTTTATAGGTGCTAGAATGGGTAGGCCTGAAAAGGCGAAACTGAGAAAATTAGTTGGGAGTCCACATTGCTTATTTCCTGTTGGCGAAGAAGGAGGAAGACTAAGGAGTTTTAATTCTGCTCTTGAAGTAGGGTATGTACGAGCAGAATTTTCCAATTTTTGGTGTAATAAATGTAGCTGTGAAAGTGTTTATTCAAAATGTGAAGGGTGTGGAGAATTTTGTTCAAAAAGATATTATTGTCCAAGGTGTGATGAAGATAAAATTGATAAATGTGATATTGAAGGGCATAATTCTTTAGAGTATAAAGAAAGAAAAGTTGATATTCGGAGTATATTTGAAAATGCAAGGAGAAAAACAAAAGTTAGTGCGGATGAAGTTCCTATAATAAAAGGCGTAAAAGGGACTAGTAATAAAGATCATAGTTGTGAAAATTTGGGGAAGGGGCTTTTGAGGGCAAAACATAATCTTCATGTTAACAAAGATGGAACAATTAGATATGATATGACTGAAATGGTATTGACTCATTTTAAGCCGAGAGAGATAGGAACGAGTATTGAAAAGTTGAGAGAGATGGGTTATGAAAAAGACATACGTGGAGATGAATTGGTAAAGGATGAGCAGATTTTAGTTTTGTTTCCACATGATATTTTACTTCCTGTTTGTCCAGACACTTTGGATGAAAGAGCAGATGATGTTTTTTTGAGAATTTGTAAATTTGTTGATGATGAACTTGAAATTTTATATGGTCTGCCTAGATTTTTTAATGCTCAGAAGAAAGAGGATTTGATAGGTGCCTTAATGGTTTGTATTGCACCACATATATGCACGGCAACTGTTGCGAGATTAATTGGATTTAGTAAAGTACAAGCACTTGTGGCTAGTCCTTTTATGCATGCGGCTATGAGGAGAGATTGTTTGAGCTATGGTAGTTATGTTCCTATAAAAAAAGATGGCTCTTGGCAAATTATTAAGATTGGAGATTTTGTTGAGGGAATTAAACCTGATCTCAAAGCAGATATATATGGTACTTTGAAAAAAGATACTTTGGGCTTGGAAGTGTGGAGTAATCCAGGTGGAAAAAAAATAAAACAAGTTAGCAAGCATCAACCAACAAAAATGCTAAGGTTCTCTCTTGAAGATGGTAGAAAAATAGAATTGACTGAAGATCATAAATTATATTTGAAGGGAAAAAAAGAGAAAAGGGCTAATCAGATTGAAGAAGGAGAAAAACTTATGGTTAGTTATAAAAAAAATATTGTTGAAAAAGATATTTCTGAAATAATTTTACCTTATCTTTTTGAAGATAGAGCCGATATTATGATTGGGAATATTAGAAATTATCTTGATAAATTCATTAGTCTAAGTAAACATAATAATTTTGTTTTTAGAGATAGTTTTCCTATAAAATTTGTAAAGGAAATTTTGATTAAGAATAATAAAAAATTTGAAGATTTGCCTTCTGAAGCTAGAATTTCAATTAAAAGAGATAGTGTTTCTTTACCTTTAAAAATTGATTTGAGTAGAGAGTTTCTTGAAGTTATAGGGCTATATATTTCAGAAGGATATCTAAGAAAAAATAATTCCAAGAAAGGATTTTATCAGATATCTATTGCAGGAAATGAGGAAATAAGGAGTTTTGTCAGAAAAGTGTTTTTTTCACACTTTGGAATTTCACCCTCTTTTGAGAATAAAGATCAAGTTGTTTTTTCTTCAAGAATTATTCATGAACTATTTGAAAATTATTTAAAAATTGGTAGAAAAGCACATGAAAAGAGAATACCTTCTATATTTTTAGATTTGAAAAAAGAAAAGATGGCCTCTATATTAAGGGGGTACTTTGAAGGTGATGGGAGCGTAAGTTTAGGTAGTATAAGAGTTTCTTGTGATAGTGTAAGTGAGGGATTGAAACACGATTTAAGTTTTGTTTTATCGCGCTTTGGAATTTATACGAAATTTTATGATTATGAAAAAGAACCGGGGTCGGTTGTTAGGGATTTCTATATAAGTAGAAATAGAAAAGTACCTAAATTTAAAATAACTAAGATAATTATTCCTTCTGATTTTGTAAAGAATTTTAAAGAAATAGGATTTTTATCTAAAAGGAAGAAAGAAATATTAAAAAAGATTTTAGACAAAAAACCTAAAGGGATGAAAATAGACTTTGATGAAGATTATATTTATCCTAAGATTGTAAAGATTGAGGAGATTGATGAACAAATAAGCTATTGTTTTAATGTTTCTGATGAGCATAATTTTTTTGCTAATGATATTTTAGTACATAATTGTGATGGTGACGAGGCGGCGACTATGCTTTTAATGGATTTACTTCTTAATTTTTCTAGAAGTTTTTTACCTGCTCATAGAGGAGGAACACAAGACGCTCCTTTGGTATTAAATACATACATAAAAGCGGGAGATGTTGATGATCAGATTTTAGATTTTGAAACTGGACCATATCCTTTAGAGTTGTACGAGCTTTCTGAGCAGGGGAAACATTCTTCTGAAGTAAAAATTGAAAATGTAAGACAAAGACTTAAAGATGGAAAAGGCGCTTTTAGTGACTTGTTTATTACTCATAATAATTCAGATATTAATTTGGGAGTAACTAATACCTCTTATAAAATACTTCCAAGTATGGCTGAGAAAGTTGATAAGCAAATGGAACTTTGTTCTAAAATAAGAGCGGTTGATGTGACTGATGTTGCTAGGCTTATAATTGAAAGGCACTTTATAAGAGATACTAGGGGTAATTTAAGAAAATTTTCAATGCAGAGATTTAGATGCTCAAGCTGTAATGAGAAATATAGGAGACCTCCTTTGACAGGAGGATGTACAAAATGCGGGAAGAAAATAATATTTACAATTTCTGAGGGAAGTATTCTCAAGTATATGCAAAAGAGTCTTGACCTTGCAAGGGAGTATGACGTCGGGAAATATATTCTTGAAAATTTAGAACTTACTGAAATGTATATTCAAAGTATTTTTGGAAAAGAGAAAGAAAAGCAAGAGGCTTTGAAGAAGTGGTTTAATTGAAAATATAAAAGATTATAGATGGAAGGATTAGGGAACCCATTAGATTTATTTTCTTAGAATTTGAGAGCTGAGCGTAGATTCCGAGCGAGGTAGATGTAAATAGTATAAACAAGCTCAATGGGCCCGAGACAAGGAAATTAATTAATATTATCAAAAATAGTATAATTATGGAAAGAGAGTTATAATTTATTTTTGAAATATTTTTCACAAAGAATTTTGCTAGACTTATTGAGATTAAAGAGGAGATAATAATCGTAATGATGGTAGTAGTTATAATTGCACTTATTTCTAAATTGCTTATTTTTCCTAGGTAATTCATTATAGCTACTGCACTTCCTGTTCTTGTTTTATTTATTGAATATGATGCTACAAAACTTAAGCACATTGTTAAAATTGATATAAAGCCTATTAAGAAGAGAAATTGTTTTTTGTTCTGTTTTGTTATTTCTGAAGATATTGTAGCAGAATGACCTGAGCCTATTCCAGGCAGAAAAGACATGAAAGGAGTTACTATAGTTCCTGCTAAAATAGTTTTTAGGAATTTAATTTTCTTTATTTTTGGTTTTTCTATTATCTGATTTGGGATTTTGTTATTCTTTCTTATTGAGAGGATTATGGAGGAGATTCCGAATAGTCCAGATAGTAGAGGTAATAGAGGTTCATTTACTGGAGCGTTAAATGTGAAATATCCTAGAAAACCAGACATGAAGAATATTATTAGAGCAGGAAATATTTTGTCTTCTCTAAATATTAAATAAATGCTTGCAATGATAAGAATTAGTGGAATAAGCGGTTTAATTGATTGGAAGATATGTGGTAAAATTAGGATGTAGATTAGTGATAGAAAGGGAATGAATAAGATGGATGAAATTGCACCATATATGCAAAGAGTTATTGCTTCGTAGGCTCTTCCTTCTAATAGCATTTTGTGTCCTGGGAGGATTGATAAATAGGAGTCTTCTTCGGGAGCACCTAATAGGATGGAGGGAATAAAATCTGTTACTATGTGAGTTATTGAAAGGGAGACCACGAATAGAGCCATCGGAAAAGGATTTGAAGAAATTATTTTTTCAAAGAGGGAGAGAGATAGAAAAGTTATTATGAGATTTATGTGGAGTCCAGGGATTAGGCCGGTGATGGTGCCGATTAGGATTCCGATGAGGAATGCGAGGATTAACTCAATTATCATTAAGTTAATCAATAATTTAGACTTATTAATTTTTTAATTGAAAAGAAATATTCTTGGTCGTGGTTGGGAGATACAGAAGATTTAAATATTTAAAATAATTAGAGCATCAATGTTGAAAAGAGGGATGTTTGTTCTATTTGCTTTATTGGTTGTTGTTGCCTTATTTGGTTTTGCTTATGCAGAAGAGGCGGAAGCGGGTAGAGAAAGTATTGATGTTGTTGGGGATATGGAAGATGCTGGTGGAGAACAGCTTGAAGGAGCTGGAGAGGAATATCCAGATGCGCAGTTAGAAAAGAGCGCAGGAATAACTCCCGATAGCTCATTCTATTTTGTTGAGGAAAATATATTAAGTAAATTCAGAGGCGATTTGGAAAATAGAGAGAAGATGATTGCTGAAATAAAGGCTATGGTGCAAGAAGGAAATATTGAAGACGCTAGAAAGTCTCTGGAGAGATATAATAGATATGCTGATGAATTGGAGAAAGAATCTGATCCAGAGAAAAGAGATGAGGCGAGAAGAAGCGCTGTTGCTATAAAAAACGTATTAAGAGAAATTGAGAGCGAGATACCTGAAGAAGATAGGGAAGAATTTGTTAATTCTATAATTGAAAAAGAGAAAAAGATTGTTACTGCTGTTGAGATTGCAGGAAAAATAAAAGATCTTTGCGAGCAATTGAGCGGATTGGATCCTTTGGAATACAGTAGAGTTTGTAGATTAGAAGGAGATGGGCCTGATTGGCAGAAAAAGCTTGATAAAAAATTGACTGCAGAACAGAGAGAGGAGGCAAAAAAGTTTGGAGAAATAATGTCTGAATGTTTTAGGACGGCTGGACAGGAATGTAGATGTGAAGATATTCCATTCCCTGATTTTGCCGCCACATGTTCTATTGCTGCGCCTTTGGCGACGGCTTGTGAAATTAAAGGAGATGAAAAAGCATGCGAGGAGATGGATAATTTAGAAATGCCTGAATTACCACCACATTTACAGGACATCATGGATGAGTTGGAAAATAATATTGGAGATGATAGATTTGACTTGCATATGCCAAAAGAATGTGAAGAAGCAGGAGCAACCGATAGGGAAAGTTGTTTTAAGGTCATGTTTAAATTAAATGCTCCTGAAGAATGTGTTGAAGCATTGGATAAAGGAGAAATAATTGTTAGTAATGAGAGAGAAGCGAGAGAGAAATGCGAAGAGGTAATGTTTAGGGAGAATGCTCCTGAAGAATGTGTTGAAGCCGGATTGAAAGATCATAAAGAATGTGGGAAATTAATGTTCAAGGAAAAAGCGCCACAGGAATGTGTAGATGCGGGGATTACAGGTGAAAATAGAAACGATCCTAAGAAGTGTGAAGAGTTAATGAGAGAATTTGGAGATAAAGAAAGAGGTGAGGGTTTTGAACATGGGGGGTTCGGTGGAAATTGTAGGGATGTTCAAAATGCAGAGGAAAGATTAAAGTGTTATGATGGTGCAACTCAAGGAGTTAAGAATTTTGATGAAAGATTTAGGCAGACGAAGGAAAAGGAAAAGCAGTGTGCTGAATCTTGTTTGTCTAGTGGAAAAGCGTGGGATTTCTCAGGTGGGATGTGCACGTGTAGGGAAGGGGAAGAGAGAGAATATAATTTTGATCAGAAGAGAGAGAAATTTAGAATGCCTTCGGAGTGCCAGGGGTTGAGTCCCGAAGAGTGTGGAGCAAAATATTATGGTCAAGGGCCTAGGCCTTATCCAGAAAACAGACCGAATATCGATTGTGCAGTAATGAGTTGTCAGCCTGGGTATAGTTGTGTTCAAGGAAGAGGATGTGTCCCTGATAATAATTATAATGAGCCAATTTATGGAGATAAAGATTATGTAGACAAGACTGCAAAATATGATTGTTCGAAGTTGGACTGTGGACCTTCGCCCAATTATTGTGATCCTTGGGGGGGCTGTATAAAGGGAGAGGGTGGTCATAATCCTGATGGGAGCAGTTGTGATGAAGGATATGAATGGAGTGGTTCAGGATGTATTCCATTTGGCACAGGAGATTATGGTTTTGATGATTCAAGCGGGGAGACGACATCACCGCCCCCAGAGCCAACTCCGACTCCATCACCTGAGCCAGCACCTGCACCTTCATCTGAACCAACTCCGGAATCTTCGGGAATTACTGGAGGAGTTATTCAAATAGATAATAGGTTCACTGATTATTTCTTTGGGAAGTGAAATTTTGACTTATTAATTTTTGATTTTGTTTCTTAATTTATCCAACCTTTTATTTCAGGAAGATGTAGTTCAATAAATTCTACAATTTCTTTTTTGAATTTAGTGTTTAATGAGATTCCAGTATAATTCGATTTTTTAGTTATTAACAGCCAACCTATTTTGTTTAATTCCTTCATTATCTTTTCTAAATTAGGAAATCTCTTAAAGTGTTCTAGTCTATCATATTTTGTTCCCCAATTTTTCTTTGAAAAGGCTAACTTAAACATTAATTGTGCTTTCTCTTTTTCCATATTTTTTATAAAATAAGATAATATTTAAATGTTTCTTAACTTGATAGTTTTAATACACTTTATAGAAACATTTATAAATGAGAGATTAGCTAAACTGGTATGAAAGAAGAAAATACCTCTGTCTTTTTGGAATATTTTGGAGATACTCCCAAATTGAGATTCTTAAATTTCTTAATTGGAAATCATTTTTTTGATTTTAATATGACTGATATGGCTAAAGAAGCAAATATTAGTTATAATTCTTTATTGGTTTTCTTTCAGGAATTCTTGGATAAAGGGATAATTATTAAGACGAGAAGAGTTGGAAAGTCTGATATGTATAAGTTGAATATGGATAATGCTATTTCTATAAATTTCTTGAAATTTGCTTGGTTTTTGACTAAGCAGGATTTGGGCGTTGGTGATAAAATGGGAAAATCTCAAGTGCCTGTTTATTCTTGAATTTATCATATAAATCTATATAAACTTCCTGGATTTTTGTTTGTTATGTCAAAGGTAATTATTTCTAGAATTGATTATTCCGGAACTTCAGCTCATCTTGCCGAATATTTGACGGAGCTTCTTGATAATAGAAGAGGGTGTGTTTCTCCTAATGTTTTTAGGTCTTTTGGAGAACTATTTGATTTAGCGGGAAGTCATTTAAATTTAATGTATCATGATGATTTCTATCGTGTAACTTCTAATATAATAATTATGCCTTTTCTTTCGGAAAGGCAAGGTCAAGCCTCTAGGTTATTGGGTGAAGTAACTGGTATTTCAGAGCATCCTCTAAATAGTGCAAGGTTACTTGCAACAGAAATTAATAGGTTGAAGAGATTGACTTCTTCTTTGCCTACTCTTAAAAGGATTCCCGAAGATTCTAGAGGAGAATATATTCACTTAAAAGATTTTTATTCAAGATTAATGAGATTTGAATTGGGGAGAGCAGAAAGAGAACGAGGGTTAGAATTAAGGCAGATAGTTTAATACTTTATCTTCATTAACTTAATGAGATGAAGATCATTATAGGATTCTATTTTACCCTCTGCAATAATTTTCTTTTTTATTAAAAATGGACATTTTTTGTCGCAGATTAGCGAGATATTGTTTTCTGCTAAAAGGAGTTTTGAATTACCAAAGTTTTTTTCTTTTATTATTATTGTTTCTAAAATGACTCTTTGATTGTCTCTTAAATTAGGTATTTCTTCATTATTATGTATTTTAATTGGATTGAGAGAGAGGGAAAAGAGGGATATTGATAAAATGGCTATTATAGAAACTAAAAGGGATATTTTTTCAAGCATTTTATTTTGTATGGAATTCTACTATATCCCAATCTTTCAAAATGTGAGAAAGACCAACTTTTTGATTGGAGAATTTTGAAGAAGGCCCTGTGAGTTTTGTTCCTTTTACCTGTTGTGAAAAACCCTTTCTTATTGATTCTGCTACATCTTTAACTGAGGAATTTTTTGGAAGGGTAAAGGGGTGAGGAGATTTTTCTTTTCCGGGCTCTTTTGTGAATATTCTTATTACATCCATATGTTCAAGCATTAATTTTTTTAGATTTTCTAAATTGTAGTTGGTTTTTGTAGAGATTATTATTGCCTTTACTTTCTTTGATTTTATTGTTTCTTGTAATTTTCTTAGTTGATTTTCTGTTAATAAATCTGACTTGTTTATTATAATTATTTTTTTTCTTGTTGCTCTTTCTGTTGTACTCTTTATTTCCTCTAATTCTTCAAGTGAAGTTATAAGAATTAAAATGCAATCTGCCGTATGAACTATCCCTATATCAAAATCTTCAGATTTTATAGCAGGCATGTCTATTATTTGAGCTTTGACTCCTTGGTATTCAAAGGTCCCTATTTCTGGATTTTTCGTTGTAAATGGGTAATCTGCAACTTTTGGACTTGCATTTGTTAGTTTTGATAATAGAAGAGACTTTCCTGAATTTGTTTTTCCTATAATGACGAATTGAAAACCTTCTTTTTTTATTCCTTTTTTTGAAGTTTTTCCTACTTTTTTGTTTTTTTCTTTTTTCTCAAGAAATTTTTTAAGACGAGTTTTTAATTCTGCAAGGAGATTTTCGCTTCCTTTGTGCTTTGGAGCGGTTTTTATTAATTCCTCTAGTGCTCTTATCTTTTGTTCTAGAGTTTCTGCTTGAGCATATTTCTTTTCTGCATTTAGGTATTCGTAAGAGGCGTTGATTGGCATTTTTGGTTTTAGGCGGATTTAGTTAAATAGTATTACAAAGATTTATTAATAATTCTTTTCTTTTTAGAAAGTAGTATGAAATCCGCATTGTTAGTTATAGATTGTCAGAATGATTTTTTGAAAGATAGTTCTCCTTACGCATGTCAGATGTTTGATGATAATTTGCTCAAGAAAATTGTTCAGCTTATCTCTATTTGTCGTGAAAAGAATATTCCTATTGTATATACTCAACATAGTATTAAAGAAGATAAATCAAATGCAGAGATTGGGGAGCCCAGTGATGTTAGAGCATGTATTATTGGAACAAATGGTTGGAAGTTAGTAAAATCATTAAGTCCTAAAAAAGGAGAGTTTAAGGTACAAAAGGATAAGTATGATGCTTTTTATGGTACAGACCTTAATAAAATATTAAAAAATCTTGGAATAGATACTTTAATTCTCTCAGGAGTATTAACAAACAATTGTGTTAGAGCAACAGCAGAGGGAGCTCATTATAGAGGTT
>Ga0209542_10005608_pt1 | contig 24918 bp, 22 predicted proteins | sample RifCSPhighO2_01_FD_184028 | JGI IMG/M metagenome (GOLD analysis project Ga0209542, IMG submission 184028) | Soil microbial communities from Rifle, Colorado - Rifle CSP2_plank highO2_0.1 (SPAdes) (version 2) | ecosystem: Environmental > Terrestrial > Deep subsurface > Rock core/Sediment ...
TCAGTTTGACAAACATATCCCGGACAAATTACAATTGCTTCTAATTGCTGGAAGAGCGTTGTATTAAGTTTAATTAAATATATGAAAATAAGAAAAGCAGTTATCCCGGCCGCTGGTTTCGGCACCCGGTTTTTACCCCAGACTAAAGCTTTACCCAAAGAAATGCTGCCGATTGTTGATAAACCGATCATCCAGTATGTGGTTGAGGAAGCAGTAGCTTCGGGCATCCGCGACATTATTATCGTTACCGGCTGGCACAAGCGGGCAATTGAAGACCATTTTGATTACCCGTTTGAGCTCGAAATGCGGCTTAAAGAATGGGGAAAACTTGAACAGCTTGAGGAAGTCCGCCGGATTGCGGACATGGCAAATTTTATTTACATCCGGCAAAAAGGTCACTATGGTAACGGGACGCCGGTGCTTTCGGCGCGTGAAGTAATCGGAGACGAACCGTTTGTGGTACTCTGGGGAGATGAATTTATTCATAGTACACCGCCCAGAACCAAACAGTGTATCGAAGTTTTTGAAAAATACGGCGACCCGGTCATTTCCGCAATTCAAGTACCAAAGAAAGATGTCAAACGCTATGGAATTGCCGATGTCAAAAAAATCGAAGAGAATATTTACCAGATTTTTAATTTGATTGAAAAACCAGAGCCGGAAGAAGCTCCTTCAACACTCGCGGCACATGGTTGTTATGTGTTAACACCGGATATTTTTGATGATCTGGCTAAACTTAAACCCGGTAAAGGTAATGAGATCTGGCTTACTGACGCAATTAAAAATCTGATGAAACGTCGGCCGGTCTATGCCTGTGAGATTAAAGACGGCCGTTACTATGATACCGGCAACAAGATCGAATACTTAAAGACGGTCGTCGAGTTTGCGCTCCAACACAAAGAACTGAACGGCGACTTCCGCGAGTACCTCAAAGGATTGAAGTTGTAAATTATCAGGTTATAAACGGCGGAATCAGTTGCGAGAGGACTTCGGTTGCCAACAGGTTTGACCTTCCAGTTCGTCGTTGCACTCTTCTGGTATGCCACTTTTCAGCTCGCTCACGAAATTGGGGGTTAAAATAATTTTTACCATGTCGGTCTAATGCTTCACTTATTTCAAGTAACCATTCAGTACCAAATTGATTTGCGCCATGTACAACTAAATATGCTAAACCTGTGGCCACCCACGCATGGTTTAAATTCTTGAGTTGATCAGCAACTCCGTGAGGTGAGTTCTCGACTACGTACACTTTGTTTTCACCATCATTGATTCGTTTAATAACTTCAGCTGTTGCAAGAGAAGTTGTTCCACTAAACATAATCTCCGTTGCTGTACTTAATGGATTATGTACAGCGCCGATACAAGTCATTTCAACTAGTTCAGTTTCTGGATTAATTCCCAGCTCTTCACGCGTTTCCCTATGAATTGCCGCAATAATATTTGCATTTCCGTTCAAGTCACTATCTTTTAATATCTCCATGAATCCACCTGCGCTTGTATTTAAGCCTCCAGATTTATAATCAGACAATCCAACACGATGAGTAACAACTAGTTGATTGTTTGAAGTTGACAAAAGTAATCCAACTGCAGTTGGATTTGGCCAGAAATCTGAAGTAAACGTCATGCGAAATTCTGGTCCTCTGCTGCCGGTAAAGTCTCTATAACTGACGCAGGGATCAAGTGTTATAGTTAAATTACTATTTTCAACTCCGGCGTTCACAAAGCGATATCGGGAAGGGTTTACGTCATTAGGGTATTTTTTTCCCTGAAAAAATTGCCACTGCCTCTCTATAAATTCTTCTGAAGCAACTGACTGCCGTAACGAGTTACTTGTATAGACTGTTTGGATCGCGTCAATGGGAAAATTTCCTTGGAACAAAATCTCAAAAAATGCATTTTTGAGTGATGGATGTTCACCGGTTTCTTTTGACATAAGAAAGGGCGTATTCAACTATAGATTTATTTCCTGCCAGAATTTCGTATCCTTTCGTATGATCAAGCGGTTGGTTGCCAATATCATTACCTTGTAAATCAACCACGACTCCGCCGGCTCCGGTAATGAGTCCATAAATTGCGCCGATTTCCTCACTCTTAACTGCAATGCCACCCATGAGTGCTGAAGCATTTGAGAGCACACAGACGAGACTGTAGACTAAAGCTCCCTGATTCAGAATGCGAAAGTTGCGGTCAAGCGGCGCAAAGATATGATAACCTTCCTGATAAATTTCCAGGTCTATTGTAGGAGAAACAGGTTTCAATTGCCAATCAGCTTTTAAATGAATTTCATTGTTATCTTTGTCTATAGTACGTCCCTCGGTATATAAAAAACCTAGATTATGTTTATACTCAACTGCACCAGCAACGACCACATTCTTTAGTTGTGGTGTAAGGCTATCAAAAAAAGCAAAAAATGAGCCAAACGGACGTAATCCCTGCCCAATCCGATAATTTGTACTACCATCAAGTGCATCAACAACGAACGTAAACTCCGGATTAGCATGCATGTTGATCACTGCCACACTATCTTCAGAATACATAACTACGGGTAGATTATTTTTCTGAATATATTCTTTGAAAACCCGCTCCATTGTTTTATCCATCTCAATTGTTGGGGTACCCTTGGGGTCATAGGTACCGGTTTCAGCAGTGAGTTGGGGAGAATTTCGTACGGTGTCAATGCCTATTTCCATCAGGTTTTTAGTATGGTTGAGAAGTTCGGACTTATTCATGAAATGTTATTATCAAGGGATTGTAGCGCAGTGAAAGTTAAGACACAAGTTTTTACAATTAATTTAATTCATCCTTTGATTTCCACATGTCTCCATTTGTTTTTTCACCCACGCAAACTGTGTGCGAGCCTGTTCGAAACTAACAACCCAGCCGGTGCGGACGACACTTTTATACACAAACGGCGCATAGATTGAACCGTCTGTGGCATACACTTCCGGGTAACCATGGTACTTTTTAATATTTTCAGTGTATGCCTGCAATTGTTTTTCAGCTACACGGATATATTCTTCATTACACGTTAACAGCCCGAGGGTTGACAAAAGTTTCGTATACTCCATACCCCAATTACTCCAGATTGTGGTGGAGCCGTAGGAAGGCGCAAAAATTCGGACCGGCAAGTACTGGCGGCTGCGGCGGGATTCGTTGTGGTACCTGAGAGCAAACGGCTCATCTATTTTGTTTGTGCGGATGTAGTTAATTAGTGTTTCGAGATACTTCCGGTCTTCGGTGTTTTTCGGATCCAGAAATCCAGTCATGTAGGCAATTAACCAGTCAGAAGAATAATAGTTATCCTTAATACTTTCCGGACTTAAATCTTCCAGAAAATGACCTTCGCTCGGCAGCCAGAAGGCGTTAAGAATTTCCTGTTTCAGCTCATGCAGAAAAGCCGCATTTTTTTCCGTTAAGCCGAGCGTTTGCGCCAGTTGGTGCGTTTTCCAGAGAATAATGTTTTGATAGAACGAACTACGCTGCTGTGTTATATCTTTAGTTCCTGAGAACAGGCGGTCAGTGCGGACTAAATTCGTATGTGAATCAACGATATCGGAAATAAATTTATGAAAATGATACGTCAGTTCCGGTCGATATTCGTTGAGTAAATCACGCGCTGCCTGAACTGTATGAACTGGTTGATAATTATTCGCAGTAAAAGGATATGTGCTGATAAGCTCTTCCGGATTTTGTAAGGTTTGCAAGGCGTACAAGAGGCTGTAGAGGGTATCAATCGGCGGACTGTAAATATTTAAAAGAGTGACTGATTGCGGGGCGATGGGGACGATAGTGGTTGACAGGTCTTTGGCTTTGGCAAATACATCAAGCGCGTAAGCTAAAGTTTTTAAATAAATGGTTTCCCGATGTAACCAGTCGTTATCATCCAGAGCCGTGCGCGGATCAAGTAGCGTGTGGTAAAAAATGCCTAAGGAACGTGGGTAGAGCAGGCTAAAGTGATCGCCGGAAATAAGATACGGCAGTTCCGGATCAAAACGCAAAGCATGGATTTCCCGGATAATTGGCTCGATGTCGCCACTTACAGTGGTTTTGCCGCCGGTAAACCGGTTATTAAAAATATGCCAGCCGGATTTAAGATCAGCCAGCAGACGCACGAGTACATTAGTCCGCAATCTGAGCTCAGACACCTGTTTAAGTTCCAGTTGTGAATCGCGGTTCAAGGTAAACTCAAACGGGTCGGCAACTACGGAAAACTCGACAAATGGATTGGTGAGATAGGAAAAAATTGCAAGGGCGGTTAAAAAACAAATAATTGCGGTACCGAATTGACGCAGGCGTTTGCGGCGGCGGATAAAATTAAATCCACGGCGATGAATGTTCACCAAATTATTGTAGCAGAAAGCTAAGCGTATAAATAAAAACCTCATCTCATGCCTCTTCCTGAAACAAGATCAGGACAAGCTGTTAAAGGTATAATTTGCAAAATACCTGGCGTTTTGATCTAATTAACTGGAGATTATTTATTTTTATGCGTCATTTAGGCAAAATTAAACGTGTGCCATTCATTATCTGGTATACACGGCATCACCTGGTACATTTAACGATTGGTCTTATCTACGCTTGGATACTGCGGGAACTGTGGGGAGAATTTTCACTGAAGTATATCCTCATTGCACTTATCGGTTCTGAAATAATTGACGCAGACCACATGGTCTACTTTTTTCTCTATGGCCGGCATGACCACTACTCACGTGAGGTGAAACGGTTTTTACGTGAGGGGCGCATCAGTAGTTGCATCAAGTTTATGTCCGACAACCATAAATACAATACCAGTCTCGCAACTCATAATGTGTACGTGTTGGGATTTTTTGTGCTATTTGCGTTGATATCGTTTGCACTGGACTGGAAAGTACGACTCGCCTTTTTTGGCGCGATTGCACTTCATCTTCTCTATGATATTTATGACGACTGGTGGGCGCTTGGATACATAAATGAAAACTGGAAGCATCTGCGGCGGAATAAAGCAGCTCCACCGGTAGTTTCCGAGATAGACTAAAACTTCCGCATTCGCCTATTCATTTACTGACTGATATACTACAGGCGTTTTTAAATAATCCAGACAACTTTGTCAAGACGATGATTTTTATCAGCCTGATTTTTTTATCGTTTCTTTTTCTGTTCATCGCGCTTTCCGGGTATGCGGTCAGCCTGGTTTTTAATTTGCAGACTGACAACCGGCTTATTCATTTGGGAACTTTGTTAACCAGCGGCATTGTTGTAGTAACTCTATTTAGTCTGCTGATGAGGAGTATGGGAGGCGACTGGTGGTTACTGTGGGGGTTACTACCGTTGGTGTTCATGATTATTTATTGGCAGCAACCCCGGCCCATTCATTTCGCACGAATAGAATTAAGCGAACTTCTCATTCTCGCCCTACTCATTGGTTTCGTAATCTTACAGTGTTTGACCTTGTGGACGGGATTGCACTTTACAACAGAGGGACTCAGAGTTCCGGCTGTGCATGATACCATGTGGAATATCGCCATTATTGAGGAGCTTTACTACGACTTTCCGCCGGAAAATCCCGGATTTGCCAGAGTACAGCTCAAAAACACGCATTACCTGTACCATCTGTTTGCAGCCGCAACCGAACAAATCACCCGGATCTCAATTATTCCCCTGTACTATTATTTTTTGCCTGCACTGGTTTCATTATTATTTGGGCTCGGAATCTATGCAGTCGGGACGATTGTAACTTCCGATTTTCGTTTTCATGCGCTCACGATTATTTTAGGTTTTCTCTGCGGCAATGCCGCGTATTTCGTGCCTTTGTTTTTAGGCAAAAATTTTGACTGGAAAGGAAATACTTTTTTTGCAGACCAGCCCTTTGACCAGTTAACGAATCCCTATACGGTATTTGGATTCGTGTTATTTTTGTTTGGCACGTACTGGTGGTTTCGAGCTACACATAATAAATTAAATCTCAAGCATCTCTCTATTGCCACAATATTTTTCGCGATATCATACGGGTTTAAATCGTTTGCCGGAGTGATTGCATTACCTGCAATTATTGGTACCAGTTTAATTCTGACAGTTTTGAAGCAGGATAAAAAATATTTACTGGCAAGCGGATTGTTTTTAATTATATTTGTTCCCTTATTCTTTTTGACCACGACTTTTGGCAGTGTTGGCCTCAGGTGGTCTCCGGGCTGGTTACTCCGGGAAATGATGACTTCGGCTGATAAATTAAATATGCCCGACTTTGCCGACAAGGAAGATTTTTATGTAAATAGTAAAAACTATTTGGGATTAGGAAAAGTGAAACTGATTGAACTGGCAATTTATATCGGGGGTAATCTGGGAGTACGGCTTGTTGGATTAGTTGCCCTGGTTAGTTCACTGGTAATTTTGTTTGTAAAAAAACAGACTCATCCACTTTTGCCGGCTGCGGTACTAACAACTTTTATAGTGTTTGGTGGTTTAAGTCTGCCGCTTCTTTTTAATCTCGGAGCGAGTGCGCATAACGTAATTCAGTTTACGCCGTATGCGCTGTTATTCCTGGTTTTTCCAACTGTATTTGCAATCGAAAAAGTCTGGCGTTGGCTAAATAAAGTTACACCGTTGTTTGCAGCTTTGTTTGTGATTATCTGTGTCGCACTTGCGGCGCCAGTAAATCTAAAAAATATCAGCCAGAAAATTCATGCATCGGGTGAACTCATTCCACAAACATATTTAGAAGCATTTGAGTTTATAAAGTGGCAGACGCCACGCAGTAGTGTGATTGTCGCTGATCTTGCGCGTTTTCCTACTGCACCGATTTATATTTCGGCTCTCGGTACTCGCCGCATGTACCTCGTAGAAACCGGTTTTGCCCAGCAGACCGGCAATGATCCCCAAGCTCGCTTACAATTGCTAGAAAAGTCTTTTAGCTCAAATCAGTTTACGAACTTTCTCGATACGCCAATAACCCATATCGTGATGTTGCAAACACAAGTAGATGCACAACTTATTAAAAAATTAGCTGCAGACCTGACTTTGGTGTATCAAAACGAAGACATGCTGATTTTTGAACTGAAGCGATAGTTGCCATTAACCTGGTAACTTTTCAAATTGAAAATAATTCCTGGCTTGGGCTAGACTAACGAACTCAAACCCGCTTTGCGCAAGCACTTTGATCGAAGGAGAGTTACTGTGATGTGCTTCAGCTGTAATTTTGACAATTCCAAGATTGGTAAATGCAAACCGGGTAAGCAATTTTACCGCATTAGTCATATATCCCTGACCTGTAAATTCACGCCCCAGCCAGTAGCCGATTTCCCCATCCTTGTTGTATTTCCAGTGATTAATCAAGCTTACTGATCCCATCAGTGCATTTTGTTGGTTTCGAATCCCGAACCAGAATAATGTACTCGGCATCAATATGAGCGCATTCTGCACACTCACTGATGTTGGGTATTTTTGGGAGATCCGCTCGCCAAATTGCGACAGGTGATTACGGTTCCGATCAATCAGTTGAAACAGTTCCTCCGCATCCTGATAGTGAAAATGTTTGAGCTGAAATTCCGCATCCGGACTGACAATTTCCAGTGACAGTTTTTGTAGGTATTCATGCATAGCGTAAATTCATCTGTTACAATTATTTTTAGAAAAACCCGCCTTCTCCCTAAAATTAAGGATTGGCGGGATTCGGCGAGGTAAAGGAGGTGAGATTATATGAGTTTTTCATTAAATAATCCATCACCACTTGCATCTCTGGTATTTGGCGTCCTCATCCTTATGTTCCCGAAATCCCTTAACTACCTGATTGCAATTTACCTCATCATCGTGGGACTTTTGGGGTTGGGGATTTTACGATTGGGAGGGTGAGATACTCTTAATACCTATTCTTCAATAACGGGTTGAATTAAATTTGGAAGATATTCTTCCGGGATTTGCAATTCGGGGTAAGTTTGTTTTGGTACATTTTCATTTAAACGAGCGACGCACCACTTATCCATAAGTGGAATGCGCGAGTCCTCATAAATTGGTGTTCCATCCCCGTAGCTTATTTCGGCGATTGGTTTCAAAATATCAATGTCATGGGCTAATTGATAGGTTTCATAGTCAAAAACTCGTAATTTTTGGGGTAGGGTAATTTGAAGGTTCTCATAGAGACGCATAACTAACCACGCATCTCGAAAACAATACCACCATAAGAAATCTTTTTGCTCAGGAGTGCCCCAGGCAAGAACGTATGGAATATCCCCTGGTCCCTCGATATCCATGGCATAAAGGTTAAGTTTACCAGTTTGTAACCGGTGTTGTGCAACTGTTTCAAGTTTGGGGATATGTTTCATCCTAAACGAAGAATTTGCAACAATATAATGGGCTAAATCAAAACTACGATTGTATAACTCCTGGATTTGACGCTCATTGCCTCCAGCTTTTACCAGGATTCGATTGTCAGAATGTAAGCCTGAGTAGGTAACCACTTCATCATGTTTTCCTAAGTAAGCTAATAGTTCAGAAACCTGTTCTTGTGGCCAGTAACGAATAGCGCCGGAAAAATCTATGGTTACTCCGATTCCAAATCCGATATCTTCAGTTGCGTCAGACAATGCAATAAATTCCGAATCAAAAAATACCGGTTTTGTATTCTGTTTTAGCCACACAGGTATATATGCGTCCGTCACAAAATATGGCAAGTAATCACTGTATTGGTCGTTTCTGTCTAGTGCGGTTTCGACAAGCCAGCTAAAGGTTATAGGTTCTTTAAATGGGGCCATCATTTGATTTCGTTGTTCAACACTTAATAACACTTGTTCTTCGATTGTGTGTTGAAGTTCACTAAGTGGCCTAATCTGAGTTGGCAAAAGGTACGGTGAGGTTTCTGGCATCCATTTATTATACAAAGGCGAGTCAAATTAGCTAAGTACAAGCGGTTACAATTAGAACTGATCTAGTTTCCTGGTAAATGTCACTCAAACTTGGTACAGAGTTCTTTTTGAAACGGGAGCACTTTTTCCTGCCAGCCTTCACCAAGCTGTTTCTCAAATGCCGCCGCAAGTCTATAGGGAAAACAATAATACATATAAGAAAATACGCCGAACTCTTTTTCAATCGCGCTTTGCTGTAAGTTAACAGTCAGCTGAGGTCTGTCTGCTAATTTTTCTGGAAATCCGTAGCTTTGAAGATAACCACATGAACCATTTGGTTTACAGTGCAAACACTTCGGGAAGCTTTCTTTGTCACTCATAACTGAAACGAAGGTTACTTTATTTTTAACCTAAAGTAAATCAAGTGGTCTTTATTATTTAAATCCTGGAGCATGCAACGAAGCACATTAAAAAGGCTAAAATTTTGCAGGCCTGGAGTGAATCGAACACTCGTCATGGGTTTTGGAGACCCAGGTCCTACCACTGAACGACAGGCCTAAATAAAAACTAGGGTACTATTTTCAGCCAAAGGATGATCCGCCTGAGGCGGAAACTACGCCCCTAGATCCCGTAATTATACCATCTTAACCAAAGCCGCGGAATCCGCTTAGATGATATTTTTGCGTTTTGTGGCAAATGTTCTATAATAACGATCTTATATGGAAAAACAGTTTTCCGGAATGATTAAAGATCTCACGCAACGATCCACGTTTGTGGAGACAGTAACTTCTGCAGAATTGCGGCCAGGCAACTTAATTATTGTGAGCGGGGGAAATGAGAAGCAGATAGTAATGGGTTATTATGTAAGAGCTGCGGAAGAGGCTCGTGGTCAACTTAAAACATCCGGTACACTTTTGTTGGACGACACAACCATTGCATTAATGGGAGTGTCCCCGATATTACATGATGCCCGTTTAATAAAACCTTTAGACGAAGAACCCGGACCTTTTGAGATACGTGCGCACAACACATTTCAGGTTGCAGTTCCACGAATACACCTTGGCGTCGCACTGGACGAGATTGAGAAAAATAAGCTATTTAATTTTATTTTTCAGTTACCAAATGTTCTGCCTATGTATGTGGTATCCGGGGGATTACCCGCTAATTTAATCAATTTAATGAAACAACCCTTAGAAATCAGAAAAGATTTGATGAATGCTTATTTAAAAACTGTGAGCAACTGGCCGGGAAAGAATAGGGCTGACAATCCGATTACTGAAGAAAACATTCGAAATCACTTATTTATAGCAACCAGAGGAACAGTTTCGCCACGACAGGTATATTGGATTAATCCGGATTCGGCTCAAGCTTCAAAATACGGCCTGCCGATTTCTGATCCAGAAAATATAGATACCGTATGGGATTTAGCAAACTTATATCTTACAGATTTTTATCAAAGTGGGAAAACATTCAGTTTGGAGCGAGCTGCGGCTTTGTGGTACTGGGGGAAGAAGTTGGGACTGGCCCATCCTCGTGAACTTACCGAGCAGCTGCGCGTTCAAGGGTTATGGGAGTAATAACGAAATCTACAATGGTCAGATGATTTCGTCAAACCGGATTTGTCCGGTAGCGCCGCCACCAAAAAAGTATTGCAATAGAATATCGCCGGGTTGTAAACTTTCCAAAATCCCGGCCATTTCGTGCCCCCAAATAATACAAGGTCCATTGCCATAGTTGCCATTCCATTCAAATAATCCTTCCGGCAAACCAAGTTTTTCAAGTTCACGGGCAAATTTTTCGCGTAATTTACGGCTTGGACGATGACCGATCGCCTTAATCCTTTTGTAAAATTTAGTCGGTAATTCTTTTTTAAGAAAATCTTCACCACCATCACTTTTAAATTTATCGGTTAAAGTTCTGATAAATTTTATAAAAAACTCCGTAGTTTCCCGAGCTTTCATATTCATTGCTTCGCCATTTGGGGGAATAGGTAGTTCTACGACGGTTCCAAACTCACTATCCCATTCAAGTTCTGAAATATGTGCTCCGGCTAAACCCGCGGTATTTATTGCAGCGAGAGCTCCAGCAGTGTCTTTTTCTTCATGTTTAACTTCAAAAAGTTTTCGGAACCGGCCAAGTTTACCTACAAATGCCACTGCGCCATCAGAAAAAAATGACAAAGCTGTTTTATTAGTTGTTCCTTGCCATTCAGAAGACATTGGCCAGCGCATAGCCATCATTGTTTCAATACCAAGTGTCAGACTTAGTTCATTAGGAGTTTCTGCTTCATTAATACCTTGCTCAATGGCCCTGGCAAACGAATTACATGCAGCTGAAACAATTTCGTAATCTTCAATACCGAGTTCTTCGGCAATATAACGTGCAAGTAGTAGCGATGCTGGAGCGCTAACCGCGAGTCGTAGTTTTTTGATCTTTGTTATTTCGTCTGGTTTTAATCCTGATTTTTCAACCGCAGCTTTAGCCATTTCAACGCCAACCGCGACTTGCAAAGGAAGCAATTCAGATTTAGTAACAGCGCGCGTCCAGTAGTTTTCAGTAAATCCGGTTCTGCCAGTCATATCGTCTCCAGTAGGAGTTCTTCCAAACTCTCTTTCCATAAACTCAACATGTTCATTAACAGCTTTAGTAAGTGTAGTTTCGTCATGTCGGTCTCCCCAGACTGCGACTACTAAACCGGCGCTTAGAGTTTCATTGGCGACTCGTTCAGTAACATGAAAATCTTGTCCTTTTAACAAAATATTTCGTAACTCGGGATTGCGCCAGTCTGAAAAATTTTGCCGGTCATGATGAAGAATTGCAGCTGTTTGTTCCGTTGTATAATTTGATTTTTTCTCTAGCGTTCTTGTCATAGATTTATTTGCAGTTAAAAACTGACTGTATTCAGTAGTTTCTTAAACTCTTCACCAAACCCAAAAAAGCCCACATCAAGTTTAGGGTTTTTGGGGTGGTCGATGATAATGGCGTCAATGGGCGTGCCGTCTTTGGCTGCAGCGTCGTGATACAACTTGGTTTTGATGCCGGCGACTTCAGTGTCTTCAATTTTTGCCGGGGGTAACGGCGGGCGGGGGATTTCCGGAGCGCAGGCAATGGCAATTTTATTACTAATACCTTCGGTGGTAAGGGTAGCTGCCATAGAGGCTTCGGTAAGGGTTTGATTATTTGTATAACTAAATGAAACGCCGCAACCGCTAATCGTGTAGGTACGGCTTTCGGCGGTAGCTACCGGAGTTGGAGTCGGCGTAGCTGGTATGAGCGAAGTTGAACGGGGAATAAATCTGCCAATATTAAGTCCAAACAGGAACATGGCTATAAGCGCCAATGCGATCATAAGCCGCGTTGTATTGGGATGCATGTTAGTCGAGTTTGCTTGATTCCTTATGCTTAGTGACTTTGCGGCAAATCTTGCAGTATTTGTTAAATTCCAGTTTTTCTTTAGTATTCAGCTTGTTTTTTTCGGTTACGTAATTGTGTGATTTACAAACTTCGCAAACAAGCGCAAATATGGTCCGTTGTCCCTTTTTAGCCATAAGTTCCTTTCAAGATCAGTGCATTATACCGTAAGTGGGCTAAAACGCGCAAGCGTCGGCCTCGGCTATGGTACAATACGGGCATAATGAAAGGCGAAACGATTTGTGATGATGGGGAGTTGTTACACGCGCTTGAATTATCTGCGGATACAGTTAAGGCACAGCGGAAAAAAGCGCTCAATTTTATGGATCGGCTTGAAAGCATCCGTAAAGTTGAAGGAGTTGCTAATTTTACAGTGACAGCGGGAAGTGGAAACGACAGGCTGTTATTTTTAAGTAAACCCATTGAGATTGTTCTTGAACCAGAAATTACTGAAGGAGTGCAAAGACGAACGATACGGTTGACTTTTGTTGCAGCTTCCCAGTGGGGGTACTATTCATTTACCTGGGAACGGGAGACAGATTTTTCTGACTGGCGAAATGAGTTATCAGAAACTTCAGAATTTGACCGCCCGGTTCTGGCGATTACCAAAGCTATTTCTACCCGGTCTGGAAAACTCAATAATATCAGCGTATCCTGGAAAAATGGACTGGAAGGATATACACCACAACTTTGTGAGGCATGGCCGAAGTGGGCATATCCTTTATATATTGCTACGAGACTTGCAGGAAAATCGAGAGAACAATTAACTTTGTTAAGATCGCTTGAACAATTTCCGGTAGAACTAGGGGCAAGGTTATTTCAGAACGCAATTGAAGAAGCAATCAACCGGCAGGACGATTTTGTTTCCACAGCAGAGCATATGGAGTCGATGTCAGCTCAAATATCGAATGAACCGAGGAAGGGAATTGTAGACAAAATAAAACGTAAATAAATTGATAGATTTTTCCTCATGAAATCTACTATCTGGTCTGTGCTAATATTATTATTTGCGCTTGGACTTGGCGGCAGTTTTTTTTATTTTTCCCAAAACAATTCGCCAGCGCCAGCTTTAGTTCTTCCCGCGTTTATTTCTTCAGTTCCGACCACTGGTTTTCCTATTCCCTCGCCCCAATCCTGGACTTTGCTTATCACCGGTGACGTGATTCCGGCGCGGGTGGTGAATCAAAAGATGGTCGCTAAAAATGACTTTCGCTGGCCGCTTACCAACTTTTTTGAAATTCTGCAAAACGCGGATCTTACACTTATCAATCTCGAATCGCCACTTCTTACCAATTGTCCGGTAACCAATGAAGGTATGAAGTTTTGCGGAGATGCGCGGTTTGCGGCGAGTCTGGCCGAAGCCGGAGTGGATGTGGTAAACCTGGCCAATAATCACACGTTAAATTATGGATGGGAGGGATTGGGTGAGACGCAGGAACAGCTACAGAGAGTTGGAATTGAGACAATGGGGTTCAAGCAACAATCGGATCCGGTCATCCTGAACTCGTTTCAGGATCCCCAAAACCAAAAAGAAATGCTGAAACAAGTTCAGCATGACGAATTTAAATGTGTAAATAGTGCTTTCTGCAGCTCGTTTATTGCCAAAGAAATAAAAGGATTGGAAATAGGTTTCTTAGGTTACAATGCAGTGGGACAAAAAGTTGATCGGGAAATTATACAAAAGCAAATTAGCGTCGCGGACAAACTGGTTGATGTGCTGATTATTTCAGTGCACTGGGGTAAAGAATACACGCGCGAGCCGGCAACTGACTCAATTGCAGCAGATGATCCTAAGGAATTAGGCAAATTATTTGTTGATTGGGGAGCAGATGTGGTAGTTGGCAATCATCCGCATTGGTACCAACCCGTTGAATGGATTAACAATAAACCAATTTTTTATGCGCTTGGTAATTTTATTTTTGACCAGGAATGGAGTCCGGAAACCAAAGTCGGCTATTTGGCAAAGTTACAGTTTTCCGGGAAAGAAATTATTAAAAATAAACTGGAAATAATTCCCTTAGGCATCAAAGACTACGGCCAGGCATTTAGATTGGAGGGAAAAGAGAAAGAAGAAGTGATACAAACATTACATATAAACTAAGTGTGTCCATTACCGTTTTGATGACCGTTATCGTTTTTGTGAATATCTGATCCCTCTTTTTCAATTATATATTCCTCAAACATATTTAAGTAATACCAATCGTTAAACCAATCTACATGATGTCCTTCAATGTTTGTATGAATTTCACTTCTTACTCTTTGAAAAAAAATTTGCCACTCAGTTTTGTAATGTTCTTGTGCTGTAAACCAATTGTTGTCTTGACTGCAAGCAATTCCATCTTCAGGCTTATCTGCAAGCCATTGCGCATAGTCACTGACTAATTTTGGTTTGAGGATACCAAATTGATTTTCAAATGGTTCATTGGGAATACCATGCTCTTTCAGTATATCGGCGGGTGTCAGGTGAAAGCGTGAATCTAGGCGATGAAGAACTTCCAGTCTACTATCAACTGGTTGAGTTGTTCGTGGCAGGCCTTCTGTGAGCACTACCATAGCACTATAAGTCTATAATATTTTTTCGATTTGTGAAAGTAAGAGCTTGCTAAACAGTTCTTTGCCGGCATCGCTCGGGTGGATGTGGTCGCCGGAATTGACGTGTTTTGGGTTGCCTTCATTACCCTGCAAGCTGGCAGCATACGCATTGACGAGCGGATAACCTTCGGACTGGGCAAAGCGGACGACGTTTTGCAGATAGGCTTTTACCGTTTCACATTCGATTTGTTTGCGCGGCTGGGGTAAATTTGCCGAACCGTCAGTATAGGTAGGACAGAATGGCGCAATGGCGGCTGCCAGAATGATTTTCGTATCCGGACTTTTAGTTTTCACAAGACCCACAATTTTAGCGAGTGTGGTCCATTGCCGGTCCAGATCAGATTGGGTATTATCCCAGTGATTGTAGGCGAATGATTCGATGACCAGTATATCCGGGTTTTGTTCGAGTACTGCGGGTCGGGTTTCGCCCAGATAACTATAGCTATTGGTCAAGTGGGCAAAGCCGTTGTCGATGTTGGTCGCTCCGGTGCCATGATTGATGAGCGTAAATTGAGTTGATGGAAATCGTGCTTTTAGTATTTTAGTCAGGTGCGGCAGGTCTTTACCCATCGTATCAATCATAGAGTCTCCAAACAACGAAATCGTATAGTGTGATTTTCCCAGCTTTTGCGGCGAATTCACTTTTTCCGTTGATGGGGTAGCCACAGTCTGATCGCCTAAAACTGTTGGTTTACTATTTATCTGCGCAAATGATACTTTCGGTTTTGTAGTTGCGCTACTTTTATCCTGCACATATGCAGTTATATCATGGTTGGTGAGCGTAATTTGTGTATGTGGGAGCGCAGTTCCCGCCAGCGGCACAGTGGCGGCAAACACTGTTGCTATACCGGAAAAAAATCCGGCTACCAGTAATAGAATCAGCATAGATCTAGAGTAGATAAAAAAAGAGGTTGATGCAAGAGGAAAGATGTTGTTTATTTCACTTAGAACTCTTCAATTCTAAAGTCTGCAAACTCAACATCCATAAAATCAGTGCGAATCCCTCCATAACCCGGATCTAAAATTTGAACAGTCTCTGAGCGCTTGGGCGAGTCAACGGTATCTAAAATAAGTTTCCAGTCACCTGTTTTGCCGATGTCCACAAATACTTTTATTTGTACCTCGTTATTATTATTGGTTTGTACTTCGCTCTTGAGGCCTATCCATTTTTGTTTTGGTAGCAGATTAGGGTTGGTTTCCCTGCTGTAACTTCCAGGAATATGTTGTTGGTAAGCCAGTGTGTAATACACGCCATTTATTTTTTTCTTGACGACTACTCCGCCGTCAACCCTGATCCCGGTGTAGTAGGTATTATTTTCATCTACATATCTATTGAAAAAAAACAATCCATTTGATTCATTCCTTTGTGGGCTGTCGCTTAAATTATCTTTATTAATTTTAAAATACGCCTGTTGGGTAAAATTCAACCATTGAGTCTTCGTAGTGAGCCTAAAAATATTTTGGGGGTGCAAACCAGAATCAGTATCAATAGAGTTTGACTCGGCGTATATATTTTGCCATTTTGATGACTGCGGCAAGTCGCCCTGGATGGTCTGAGCGGTTCCGTTATTTATATTAAAACTACCACCAGAACTTAACCACCAATTCGGACTGCCCGATGAACCTACGCGTGCTGTTTCAGAAATGATTGCAGTCCCGCTAAAATTATCGGTAAAGGTTTTTTTCGGTCTGGGAGAATACACAGTTGCTGCAGTAGGGTTAGGAATAGTTATGGTTGGCGCAGGTAAAACAAGAGTTGGTGCGGGCGACTGAGTTTGCAGATAACGAAATGTGACGACAGCAACTGCAATTATTAATATACCAATTACTAAGCTACTGGATATTTTACGCATAGGTGCGGAGTTATTTTATGGGTGTTACGGTCAAATTTTTCAATGCTGTTTCGCCAACCGCATTATCCCCCCACGTTTTTAATCCAACTCTTCCGGAAGGGATAAGGGTTATCGATTTATCGAAGACTAAGCGATTATCAAAGTAAGCCCGAATTGACCGGTTGGTTATTGACAATTTATACTTATGAAATGTTTTTAAGTCTTCAGACAAAATTACTGAGGGTGCAAGCTCTTTTTCAATACCCATCAGTGTTTCTCGAATAAATAATCCACTATCAGTTATGCCAAAAGACAGGTAATTATTCTCATTGTAGTGGTAAGCTAGCAAAACCGTCGAGCGACCGGTAACGCGCTTTATTTCCGCTTCGATTTCATAATTTTTCCATTCATTATCACCAAATAAAGCTTTTGCAGTATCTGCTTCCTCACTGGATTTTAAGTGTAATCCGTCTGCTTGCATATCTCCTGTTCCATACAAAACAGTTATTTCCTGGTTAATGATGTCAGGTTGTTCAATAGACAAACTGAACGGCAGTTTCCGCGGGGCACTATCTGCAAGCAAATTCTTTAGTTGATCGGCAGTCAGGTTTTTAACCTCAAGCCTGCTTATAAAGTAAGGGTTGGTATCACGGTAGTTATACAGCGGCAAATTATAAATCTTTGAATATTTATCGGGATCTCCACCTGAGTAACCTTCAATAAATGCTAACTTGAAGTATTTTTTAATCATCTGCAAGTTAAAATCACCAGCCCTAGAATAATTTGAAACAACACGTGATCCGTATTCGTTTAGCGGGATAGCATAAAAAGTGGGGATGGTCTCTAAATTCTGTTGTAAATCGTTGCTATTTTGCACGTAGTCATTTTCCACTCTCTTTTCGAAATCCGAAATACTTTCCAGACCGGTTCCCCGAATGTAGCGGAGCGATGTTAAAAATTTCCCGGTATTTCCCTGGTCGTCAATTTTAATCTTGTCATGGGAATAGGTACCATGTGCCTCAATTTCCCACCTACCGCTGTCTTTCATGCGTTTAAGTTCTCGCCAGTTTAAAAAAAACGGGTCTTGTTGTCGTTGCTTACCACTGGCAACAAACATAGTCGCGGTAAACCCCAGATTTTTAAAAATGTCGTCCGTAGGATAGTAACTATCTCTTCTGCCATCGTCAAAAGTTATCACCACCGGTTTGGGAGGAAGTACAAATTCTCCCTTCCAAAATGAATAAAACTGTTGCATTGTTATACTTTGATAGCCTTCTCGTTTGAGCATCTCAAGTTGTTCGATAAAACGGTTCTGTTCGGTATTGTCTGAATCAAAGTTTTTTAAAATACCGTGGTACATAAGTACGGGAACAGCTGTGGCGGGAGCCAAGTGGGAAGTCTCTATTTCCGATATCACCGGGTGAGCAGGTTCATAGTGATAATAATTTATTCTGTAGGATGTGAAAAAATCACTAAAGATTGGATATCCAATCTTTAGTGCAAATGCTAAACCGAGTAGTATTCCAAATAAAGCAACTGTTTTTGCTTTCGCGGTTTTAATCCTCATCTGGTGCCCCAACTCGTATCCCTGATTTTAATAATTGCATACGGCATTTGCCAAATTAACACAAACGTATACAAAGCAGTAAACACCGTCACATAAACCCAATATTTATTTGGACGGATGAGGTAATAATACAAACCAAATAAAATACTCATGCTCACCACGCCATTTACAAAAAAGAGCGGTGACGTTCCGCGTATCAGAAAATCAAAAAAGATTATTTTAAACACTATAAATGGCCCAACGATGGGAATAATCAAGTTTATATAGAATGACACAGCTGAAACCGGATGCTTTTTCCACATAAAGGAGCCAGCGTTAACAATGCCTTCCCTGATCCAGGATTTTTTCCATCTAAGTTGTTGTAAAACAAACTGGCGAAACTTCTCCGGTACAATGGTTGTGGCTACTGCTTTTCGGCAATAAATTACTTTCCATTTGCGTAAAATATAGTTGGTTAGACTTCGGTCATCTCCATACGTGCTTCTAGTTCCCAAAAATTTGTGATACCTCCACGTTTCCATGACTTGCAAAATAGCACTCTTTCTATACGCGGAAAAACATCCAGGGCAACAAGTGACGTTTCCAAACACACTTTCGCAAACTTTAAAGATGTCAAACGAAACTCCATATCGTGCAGCTTGTATTTTTGTCAATAGATTAACATTTGAATTTTCAACGGTACTATTTCCCGATACTGCTCCTATTTTGGGGTCAATCATAAAATGAGATACGATCTGTTTCGTAGAAAATTTACCGACAAAACTATCAGAATCTATAAATATGATGATGTTTCCCTTAGCTTTCAACACGCCTTCGGACATGGCTTCTCTTTTCCCCTTATTTTGCGGGAACGAGATAATTTTAAGTAGTTGCTCACCGTATTTTTTTTGTGATTTGTTCATTTCCAATAAGGTGTTGTCCGTTGAGCCATCGTTAACCGCAATGCATTCCATTTTTCCAGGATATACCGAAGTTAAACATGCCCTGATTGATTTAGAAATCGAATGCTCTTCATTTTTGCAGGCGATCACAAATGAAACCGGAGGATATGCTGATTTTTTAAAACTGCGTTTGTGGTCATCTTGATAGTAAATCGCAATAATGAGTCTGGAAAATAAAAAAAGCGCTGTGGTAGCTCCGTACAATTGAAAAAAAAGATTGATTGAAGAATTGTAGTAATTATAGAGTTTATACATTAAAAGCCAATAAAGGACAGCAAAAAAGAGAATTAAATGAATAATACGAGGTATATCGTTAGCGAGCCTGAATATCGGATTTTTGTTTACATTTTGAATTAACATATAGTTTCGCTGCCATTCTATCCCGGACTGCATTTTCCCTGCAAGAATATTGTTTTAATTAATAAATTATGCAGTGGAATGAGGTTGACAATCAAGTTAAAGTACTATCTTACAGTCTGTAAATATGTTCGTTTTGGAAGTGGGACAGCGCGTTTTGAATATCAAAAATTGGCACTTCGCTGTCAACCATCTGCTGGTAATCAAGATTTGAGTGTGGAGTAGAAACCAAAACCAAGTCGTGTTGCTTAATTAAATCTTTGGTTAACTGGATTGAATGGTTGCCGTTCACTACCGGTATATGTGGATCGTGGTAGGAAACCCGCGCATTTCTTTTTTCCAGTTCCTGCCAGATTTTCAGAGCAGTTGATTCGCGAACATCAGCCACGTCTTTTTTATAGGTTATGCCGGTGAGTAAGACGCGCGAGTGGCCGTTTTTGCCGTATTTTTGCAAGATTTCAAACGCCCGTTTGACGATATAGCGAGGTTGAAAACTATTGGTTTGTAACGCCTGTGCCACAATTGGAAGTGCGACCTGGTTTTTTTCAGCGTGTTCAAGTAAATATGTTGGCAACACTGGAATGCAATAGCCACCAGCTCCGGGTCCCGGATAGTGCGGCAAAAACCCAAATGGTTTCGTCGTAGCTGCCCGGATCGTTTCCCAGATATCAATTCCCACAGTATCAGCATACTGCGCCATCTCGTTAATGAAACTGATATTGACCAGGCGAAAGGTATTTTCTAGGACTTTGGTCAGTTCGGCGATTTCAAGTGTTGCAACCGGTACGACCTGTTTTACCAGTTGTGAATACAGCGTAACTGCAAGTTTAAGAGAAAGCGGGTCAGCCCCGGATACAACTTTGGGAATTTTATTCATGGTTTCTTTATTTCCCGGATCAACCCGTTCCGGAGAGAAACTGAGAAATAAATTTTTACCAACTGTAAATCCTGATACTTCGAGTAGTGGTTGTATAATATTTCGGGTAGTTCCGGGAGCAACACTGCATTCCAGAATTACCAGACAATCAGGATGCAAAACTTCGGTTACGGTTTGGGTCGCGGTCACGAGTAGATGCAAGTCTGGTTTACCCTGATGGTCAAGCGGAGTCGGGACACAAATAAAAAAAACAGAACAGGTCTGTAAATCGGTTTTAGAATTCGTTAATTTGAGAAGCGAGTGTTTATTTTTTCGAAGTTGGGCTAATCGGTTTGCATTTATATCAAAACCAATAGTTGTAAATCCGGCGCGGGTAGTTTCGTAAGCGACACTTGTACCAATGTATCCCATGCCAATAATTCCGATATTGGCAGAACGGGTCGTAATCTGTTTAAGCAAGGGTAACGTACTGTCCATTTTGAAAAAAGACAATCCTCAAAAAAGGATTGCCTCCGTGTGCGGTAAGCATTTGTATAAATTGTTATCAGGTCTATAGGCCAGTGTCAATAATGAAAATCGAACACAGTTGGGGCTCGTAAAATAGGAAACGATTTGCTATTCTAAAGGATATGCGGAAGTTCATCGCAGTTTGCGTAGTTATTTTTCTCTGCTTTGCAATTTCGGTCAGCATAGTACGAGCCCAAAGTTTTACGGTCAATGTGGGGCAGCCCAGTACTAGTACATTTTACGGTACATTTTTGGGTTTCGGGGCAGAATGGGATCCGTTTCTTTTTAACACCAATAATTTAAACCGCGGGGTCACTGAAGCTGATTGGACGCTTGTGACTCAAAGACTCAAAGATCTTAACGTCGGAGTCATTCGACTGATGATGCAACTGAACTGGGCGACCTCAGACCCAAACCTGGTAAACTGGAACTACAATTCGCAGCAAATGCAGTCAGTTTTCAAATATCTGGATTTTGCCTGTCAGAATAATATTACCGTGATTCTGACCGACTGGGGCTGGTCAGTCAGAAACAGCCTTTACGCCAATCCCACTGATGCCCGGTTTGGCACGGGGATTGCGATGTATCTGGATGAGTTTATCAATAAGCGCGGCTATACGTGTATTAAATATCTGGTGGTAGGTAACGAACCGGATAATGAAATCCAGCTACAATATGGAATGGATGCGTACGAAACCATGTACCGAAATGTAGACGCCGCCCTCAAAGCCAAAGGCATTCGAAACCTGGTGAAACTGACTGGTCCGGACATGGGTGGTCAGTGGAGCTTTATGCAAGATGCCGTTTCGCGACTTCACGATATTCTCGATACGTATGATTTTCACCGGTATGCATCAACTGAGGAAACCGGCAACTTTAATCTTCCCGGAACTTGGGAATCTTTATGGAGCCATCTGGATATGTGGCGGGGCCAGGTGAACTCGCGCGACACTAATGCCAGTGGTAAGCAAGTATTGCTCACCGAAATGGGAAATGCCGGCGGCTCGACCAACTCCCACCCTGCAATTGATACGTTTGACTACGCGCTCCACATGGCTGATTACGGAACTACTATACTGACTACGCGTGTCAACACCGGAATTGCCTGGTGCATGCATGATGTTTACTACTTTGATGGTGGCCAGTTTATGCAATGGGGCATGTGGAAATATAAAAATGACAACTGGCAGTTGCGGCCGTGGGCTCAGTCTTTTGGACTACTGATCAAACACGCACCTCCCGGTAGTATTCAGGCACCCATAAATGGAACGCCAGCACAAACACCGGCTTTGTCCCAGTACCGCGCCGCGGCAGTCAAGCGACCGGATGGCAAATGGAGCATATTTTTGGTTAACCGGACCACATCGCCGGTAACGATGACCGTGAATCTGCCGACTGCACCCCAAGCCAACTTTGACCGTTATGTTTTTGACCGGAATACTTATGCCGCGCATCCAAATCAAATTGCATTATCACCTACCGGAACCGTGAACGCCGCATCACAACTGGTGATTAGTATTCCGGGAGAGACTTTTTATGTACTCGCCGAGCAAACTGGTACTGGCACGTCGCCCTGTCCCTCAGCCACAAACGACGTCAACGGTGATTGTCAGGTTAATGGAGCGGACATTGTGCTTTTAGTTACCAACTGGTTACGGGGAAATTGTACGCAAATGAACTGTGATCTTACCGGAGATGGAAAAATCAACGTTTTTGATTTTGGCAAAATTGCCGCGGCTCTGCTGAATTAACTAAATTAAGGCGCACTTCTGATAATTTTATACACATTCCCGGCTTTGTCATCTGAGACAAACAGACTTCCGTGCGCATCAAAAACTACGTCAACCGGTCGGGCAATTGCCTCACTACCCTGCAAAAATCCGGTCAGAAAGTCGGTTTCACCTTTGATCGTATTTCCCTCAAGGTCAAGCCGCACGACCTTGTAACCAATTGGCGATGACCGGTTCCAGGAACCGTGATAGGCAACCAGTAAATCATTATTCCAATCAGCCGGAAATTGTTCTGATGTAATAAACGTGAGTCCGAGTGGTGCCGAGTGGGCGGGAATTGCATACTGCGGCGGTTTGGTATCCATGCACGGATCGCGGACGTAAATATTGCGGTCAAAGACGGTATCGTGTTTGCGATCACCCCAGCAGATCGGCCAGCCATAATTTTGATTGGATGAAATAATATTAATTTCATCAGGCGGCGTAAAATCGCCCAAAAAATCCCGGCCCATTTCCGTGCCCCAAAGCTCGTTGGTTTGTGGATTAATGGTTAAAAATACCGAATTGCGCAAACCCTGGGCAAAGCGGCGCGGATTGGTGCCATTGCTGTCAGAAATAACTACCGCTGCCAACCACTCGTGTTCTTCTTCACAGACATCACAGGTGGAACCGATTGACACAAACAAATCCCCATTTTTATTAAATGCAAGTGAACGGGTCCGGTGCCGGCCACCAGTTGGCAGTTTAAATAACTCCATATCTTCGTTGGCAATGAGCGAAGATTCATTCCAGAAATAACGAACGACCCGGGTTTCTTCGGCGATAAACAGTTGTTTATTAAAAAATGCCAGTCCGTGCGGTCGGTTTAAACCTGATGCTACCGTGACCTGCTCATCCGCTACACCATCGAGATCGCGATCTGGCAGCGCAATTACTTTCCCGCTTTCCGGAATAGAAACAAGCAGTGTACCTTCAGGTGAAAACTCGAGGTCACGGGGCACACCCAATTTTTTGGCAAAATAACCGATGGCAAATCCTTCCGGTATTTTTAAAGACTCGGTGACCGGATCACTAATACGAGCTTCGGTGATAGAAACAACCGGCGAAGGCGTAGGTTCTACTTTCTGAAATAACCGGGTGATTGTAGTTAAAGATGGAAAAAACGCTGGCCGGAAATCTCCCAATAAAAATACGGCTACCAGCAACAATCCGAGTAACGACAGGGAAATAAACGCCACAACCAGAAGGATGTTTTTCATAACCACTTTCCATTATACAAAACCGGAGAAAAGAATACAGCAGAAGTAAGTATTTGCACAGGAGCATGATTTTGCTATTCTAGCGCTTTATACTACAATACTCTTTTATGGCAAAACTGATTGAGTTAGGTGCAATTAGAAATCCGGAGATTTACGAGCGGGTTCACAATACCGATGTGTTAGGTTTAGTGCCCGAAAGTGGAGTGGATTTTGAGCAGAAATTTTTACCCAAAGATACTTATGATATTGTGACAATACCTCGCTTTCACAACCCAAACGGCTTACAGGCAATATATTTGCATTCAAGCAAATTACTTGAAGACAAACTTGATGAGATCCCGGATTTACCAACTGATACGCTAGTTGAGAGTTTGGACACAAAGAGAGAAACAAAAGTAAACACAGGTCGCAAAATGCTTGCGGCAGCAAGAAAAAATGCTGTAAAGTTATCCGAATTCAATCCTCTCGCAGTACAGACTTTACGTGCAGAATTCAAGTCTGCAGACAGAATCAGTTCTGAACTGAATAATCCAAATAGTGATTTTTACGAACGGAAATGGATGGTGTATTTAAGAAAAAAAACTTTTCGATTGCTTGTTTGGGATGAAAATGATTACTTGTTTGAAATTGATCTTGACGAGCTGCATAAAAAGCGAAAAGAAGAATCAAATATTGTTGCAGATATGATTATTGAATATCACAATAGTGAAATTCTAGAACGCGCACTCAAATATGAGTTACAAATGCGTAGGGAGCAGGAAGAGTCAGTATTGAAAACTGGCGAAGACAGCTCAAGCGTTCATTATTGGTTAGGGCTAATTCGAAATCTAGGTCGCAATTTCGAAATCGCATCGCGGTTGCCCGCAAGTTACGAAGACAATCTGGTAACGCAAACAATTTTCACAAAAGACGAAGCGCGGGTTTTATATCGTATGAGCAGAGAATCCCAAGCTGATTCGGCAACAAAAATAGACAATGCGTATGAAGAGTGCAAAAAGGCTGAACAAGTGCTCACAATGTTCAGCCTTTTTG
>Ga0209542_10005610_pt1 | contig 24915 bp, 21 predicted proteins | sample RifCSPhighO2_01_FD_184028 | JGI IMG/M metagenome (GOLD analysis project Ga0209542, IMG submission 184028) | Soil microbial communities from Rifle, Colorado - Rifle CSP2_plank highO2_0.1 (SPAdes) (version 2) | ecosystem: Environmental > Terrestrial > Deep subsurface > Rock core/Sediment ...
AAAAAGCAAGGACGGGACACAGAATATATGCAAATACACAAAGATCAGCTTAAACTATGGTAAGGATACCCCGACGCTTGCGTCGGGGAGGAAGTCATTCTATTTTAGGGATACATGCGAAGCAGTAATTCCCCGCGGCTTGCCGCGTAGGGTGATACACTGATAGAGTGAACATTTATATCCAGAAAAGTCATACTGTATCAGTGCTGTTATATCATCTTATCTGTGTAGCAAAGTATCGGCAGTTGATTTTTGATACCAGAGGAGATGAAGAACTTAAGAATGTATGTTTAGAACTTTCCAAACGATACCAAATACACTTCTTGGAGATAGGAACAGATCAAGATCATGTGCATTTTCTGATCCAATCTGTTCCCACCTATCAACCAACAAAAATAGCAAGAACCATCAAGAGTCTGATAGCACGAGAAGTGTTATGTAGGATGCCAGAATTAAGAAAAAAGCTCTGGGGAGCAGAATTTTGGACTGATGGATACTTTATCCATACCGTGGGAAGACAAGGAAATGAAACAACAATACAACGATATGTTAAACAACAGGGAAAAAACGAAAAGTATGTCCTATTACACAAAGATCAACGAACATTGTTTTGATTGTTTTGATACCTCGCAGCTTGCTGCGAGGAGTTTCATTAAAGGAGCTTTAATTAAAAGTCTCAGTAAGAATAAATTATTATTGAGACGGTTTAAGCTTTGGATAATGACGCCGGAGATTTTTTATTTTCTTTATTCTGATCGTATCTTCTTTAGCAAAATCTTCATCACTTGATTTTGAGAATCGCGGATCATCTACCAAGTTACCAAACAAAAGATCACTTTTTCTTGTATTGGATCTCCTGATATTTCTTTTTTGATCAGTTGTTTCCAGATTTATCAGTTTTTCCAATATTGGTTTTGATTTTGTATTTCTTTTTTTCCCCAGCCAGTAACCTTGTGTATGGTTGCGTATATCTTTGAAAAGACGATCGGTAATTGAACTGATTTTTTTAAGCGGAGTATTGGGTGAAGCATTAAAGGAAAATTTATGGTCCACTTCCTCACCATTTTCATCAACGCAAATCCGCTCACTGACAATAAAGTTTGGCGATCTGACGAATTTAATAGAATGTCTGCCGAATAAAAGATACTGCTTAAACAATTTTGCCCACTCATAATCAAGGTTGAATTTATTCATGAGAAGCCGGACCTCATAATCAAACACTGCTTCGAGTTTGTTTCCCAACTCAAGGATGCGCGGATATTTTTCAAAATAATCAAGCGGGATCATATTGACGATTTTTCCATCCTCAATTTCGTAGACAATTTCATGCTCATAATAGACAACGTTATATTTCTTTTTAGGTATTATTTTCTGAATGGTGTTATACCAGTTTTTCAGTTTTTTCTCTTCTATAAAGCCGTTCCCGAGGATTTGCCAATCTCTCCTAAATTCATCAATTTCTCTCCAATAAAGTTTTTCAATGGGGATAATCACCAGCTTCAGGAATTTATCCAAACTATCAACCTTTTGTTTTTTCTCTTTCTTTCTGTCCATAAGTTTTGATCAATAAAATTATTGTATATGTTTTGAGCAACGGATTTAAAGAAGAGGATAATTTTTCCAAAAAAAAAGGGACCCAGGATAGCCCTAGTTCCCAATGCATTGCAATTATATTATAAATCCTTTCCTGTTTGTCAGGAACTTTATTAGCTTTTACCTTTTATCATTCTTGAAATTGGATTATTCTCAATTGTAGTTGGTCCTCTGAATCGTGTTATGTGTTTATCTCTTCTATCTCCTCTCAATCTTATTGCCCGATCGCCTAAAGTTTGACAACCATTCATATAAGCTACTGCAACACCTTCTACATTTGGAAACATTCGCGCAGCCTGAACTAAATAAGGAATTGAAAAACGGCAAGTTCCCCAAATAATAAATTTTGATGGTCCTTCCTCAGTATTCATATGAAAAAAACCAGGAACCTCACGGAAAGTTTGATAGCCACCCAATATCGTATTAAAGTTACAACCTCCATGTGCAATTAAATCTTCATCTCCGTTGACTTGTTTATGAATTGTTCCAACAAGACAAGGAGTGTCGGCACAAATAGCAAATGGTCCGGTTGTATTGGTTTATCGCTCATTTTACTGTTATAAAAACAGTTTGGTTTAACTCTATATTCGCATACGTAAACACCATCAAGACCTTGTGCTTCTTGGGGCAAATGACCTTTAGAACAATTTCCTAACACGACTTCGATTTGTTGATCTGTATTTTGGATATGTTCGATAACTGAACCAATAGACGGATCTGCCAGATGTAAATTTAAAGCACAATATTCATTTCCATATTCGTCTTGAAAAGGTTGAATTCTGCCGCTTTCAAAAAAAGATTTTACGTATTCTTGACCGATTTTAGCCATACCTTGAGGATTTAAGAATCCTGCCTGATGTAATTCTTTTAATGCCGGTACAGCTTTTCGTAGTTTGAATACTGCGTGTGAAACAGTGTTTATTAATGGGCCGTTATCATTATTGATATCATATCCACCTTTAACAATGACGTTTCTATCTACCCAAAAATATAATCTACTGCTTAATTCATCAAGAAAAGAAAAGAGAGGAGAATCAAGTAATCCGTTATTAGTTGGGCTTTCTATCTTAATGCTTTTTTTAAGCGTATCTCGCTCCATATATTTGAATACAAGTAAATGATATAATATTATATATTAATATAGGCTTAATATCAATAACTGTTTATTAAAAATAAAATGGAAAAACACATCGTTAGAACAGAAAATTTAGTAAGACCTGGGAAAGATCCTCACTTGGGAGCTAAGCTATTAGAATTATTACCTATAATATATGGAAAGCGTGGAAAAGCAGTTGTAGGATATTTTAGTTATTTTCGTTGGGTCGACGATGTGGTTGATGAATCATCATTAACTTCTCAAGAAAAATTAGGTTTTCTTGAAAGGCAATTTGATATAGTGAGAGGGACATATCCTGATAGCCGATATCCTATGGAAGATGTGCTGATTAATATTTCAACACAACGACTACCTTATACTGCAGATTTGCAGACAAAAACTAATGAAGTTTTAACTTCGTTTGTTGATGATGTACAACATTCATCATTTTTACCCAGAAGAGAACAGGAACTAAGATTATACAATTCTAGAAGCCTTCTTATGTGTTTGGAAGCCGTTGGAATATTAATAAATGGAAAACCTATAAAAACAACAACGCAATTTGCTGAGCTAGCTAATTCCTGGAATAATGTTGGGACATTACTTCATTTAAAAGAAGATTTATCTCAGGGATTAATAAGGGTATTTTTATCAGACGAAGAATGTGGAGCAATTGAAGCATTTTCTGACCCACAAGATCGAAAGGGTAAATTTATTTCCATAGTTAATAAAGATCGTTTTATAAAAGATAGAAATAGATGCGCTTCAACAATAACTGAGAATATTCCTTCAATCTTTGATCTTGATATTCCTGCTTGGCAGAAAATAATCGCAGCAGTCTATATGTATAAAGTTGCATTTAAAACAAGAGTTTTAATGAAATATCCTGATGTTGAATTTGGTGTAAAATAAATATATATGAATTTAGATTTTTGGCTTCGAGCGATGACAATTTTAGTATTTATTATTGTACGTGTGTATTGGTATAAAGCTAAATATAAATCTAATTTGGAAAAACATAAAACTCAAAACAAATCTCTAACTATTGAAAAAATTGGAATAGTTATAAGTGCCCTTATCATAGGAATCAGCGTACTCGGTTTTACACTATTTACTTTTGAAAACGTAACTATTCAATTATTGGGTTTTATTTTAGTAATACTGGGAAGTATGGAGGCTATTTTAGGTCGACTAGCTTTAGGTAACAATTGGACGGAATCCTATGAATATCAAATTAAAAAAAAACACGAATTAGTTATTCATGGGCTATATAAATATGTACGACACCCAATATATGGAGGATTTATGATTGCGGTAACCGGCGCTTTCATTGTTGCAAAAACATATTTATTTATACCTTTGTTTTTTTTCCAATTAATATTAATGACAAATTTTGCCAAAAGGGAAGAAAGATTATTAGGTAGTTATTTTGGAAAAGAATATATCATATATATGCAAAAAACAAAAATGTTTATTCCCTTCATTTTTTAGTTCTAAAGCATAAACTAAATCCGGTAATAGACCGTCAGACAGGAATAATCTGAAGAATTCTGGCAGTCTGGCTAAGATCACGTCAGGAGCTCCGAAAACGATAAAAATAGCCACAAATGCACGGTTATGAATAGAGATACAAAGAAAGCATTTAGATGGATAGTTGGCATCCTTCAAACATATAAAATTCCGTTTCAGATAACAGGTGGATTTGCTGCCCGATTCTACGGCGCAAACCGTCCTTTGTATGATATTGACATCGGGAGTCTTGTGGCACTAACATAGAAGATTCTGTTACTATAGAAATATATGGTATTAACGTTCCCATAATTCGACGGGAAGCATTAATTGAGTATAAAAAGAAAATGAAGAGACCCATTGATTTGAAAGATATTAACGAAATCACAAAAAAATAGCCGTAATTTCTCATCTATAATTATGACAGAACAAAGTATAGTACCATCTCATGTTCGTGCGCAACCGGACAAACAGGAGCAAAAAAGTAATTTTTTGAAAAAAGCAAAAGTTTTCTTCACTGGCTTTGAAACAGATGAAACCGCAAAGAAACAGTTTTTTGGAGATATAGGATTGGTTCCTCCTGAAGTAGAAAAACTTTCCTATCTTTTTCATGGCACTAATGAAAGACATCGCGCAAGTCGAAGCACATCTCCAAAGGTAAAAAAAGATCCTATTTTTTGGGCAGATTCGATTACACGTGCCCTATTTTTCATCGAGTCTCGCATATTTGAGAAAGCACAAAACATGTCGCAAAGAGAATTTAACCATGAATTACGTGACGATAGAGAGTTGTGGCAGCCTGTACTTTATATTGCGAAAGCAAAAGATATTTTACGTGATATAAAAACCGGAAAACGGGAAAAAATTGACGCAGAACTGGCAGAAGAAGTGATGCAGACGACCGGCGAACTTCAAGAAGAGCAAGTACTTACTATTCGTACAAGTTCTGAACTTGAGAAATTAGAAGATTACTTTGTCCAAAAAGATCCGCGCCTTAAAAAATATTTTTCTGTGCATATTCAAAGATGGAAAGAGCATGAAAAACGAGTCGGGAAGGTGGAGCAAGAAATAGGTCGTTCTAGAGACCTATAAAGAGTAGCACAGAAAGAATGAGCCGATAGAGTCCAAATACTACGAGGCTGCGGTTTTGCAAGAAACGCACAAACCAACGGATAACGAGTAAAGCAGTGATAAACGACGTCACAAATCCGATTGCGGTAAGGAGCATATTGCGTGTGTCGAAAATAACGGTTTTATCTGTTTTTATAAGATCAAAAAGTGAAGCAGCAAAAATCGTCGGGACCGCAAGAAGGAATGAATAAATTGCGGCCTCACTTCGTTTAAATCGCATGAATATCATCGCGATAATCACCATGCCTGCCCGTGATACCCCCGGTACCACAGTGATAGCCTGCGCGAGCCCTATCACAATAGCTTCTGGGTAAGAAAGTGTATGAAGAGATCGCGTCAGTGATAATACACGTTTTTTGATAGATAGCTCAACCAATAGAAATACTACTCCCACCACTCCTATGCTTACGGCAATAAGAGAAAATGAGTCAAAGAAAACATTTTTGATTGTCTTATACAGTAAAAAACCGACGATTGCGGTGGGAATAAATGAAAAGAATAGGTTTTTTATGAGGCGATACCGTGAGGATATATAGGAGATATACAATACCACTACTGCTGCTATTGCGCCAGCTTGTATAAATACTTCAAAGAACTTGACAAACTCCGAAGAAGGGAGAAAAAGAAAATTTGCTGTAAGAATGAGGTGGGCGGTAGATGAGATGGGAAGAAATTCAGTGATTCCCTCGACTGCCCCGAGCACGATGGATTGTATGATAGTCATGTATGTACAGTATAATATAGACTATGAAAATTGCTCTTGTGCACGATCAATTGCAGGAGTTTGGAGGAGCAGAGCGAGTGCTGGTCGCTTTGAAAGAAATATTCCCCGAAGCGCCTGTTTTTACCTCTCTGTATATTCCCCAGAGACTAGGCATTCATAGAAAAAAAGTAGAAAAATGGAAGATTATTGCGTCATGGTTTGACAAAATACCTCTTATCAAAAACATGTACTCACCGCTTCGTTTTCTGACTCCCCTCATTTGGGAGTCGTTTGATTTTACCGGATATGACCTGGTGATTTCCTCATCTGGTTCTTATATGTCAAAAGGTATCATTACCCGTCCTCCTACTGTTCATATATCATATTTGCATCACCCTCCTCGGTATCTGTACTACTATGAGACTGCTGTGGAGTGGCAGAAACATCTTCCCATCAAAATATATGGGCATATTATTAACCATAACTTGCGTGCATGGGATTATCTTTCCTCAAAGCGCGTGGATCATTTTATCGCCAATTCATTCGAAACCAAAGCGCGTATCAAGAAATTCTATCGCAGAGATAGCGAGGTCATCTATCCCCCCGTTACTATTCAGTCGACAATTCAACAATCAACCCCGATTGGATCGGGGTCAATAAGTAACAATCAACAATCTTATTACATTACGGTTTCCCGTCTTGCCCGGGCAAAACATGTTGATATTCTCATCAAAGCTGCAAACACGGAAAAATTTCATTTGAAAATTGTGGGTGCTGGGCGAGATGAACAGTATCTTAGATCTATTGCAGGTAGTACTGTCGAGTTTGTAGGAGAGGTAAAAGATAGTAAGCGTGATCATCTCTATCAAAACGCACGAGCTTTTTTGTTTGCGTCCGTTGATGAAGAATTTGGTATCGCGCCGGTTGAAGCAATGGGATATGGGGTGCCAGTAATTGCCTACAAGAGTGGAGGGTTGAAAGAAACGGTGAAAGAGGGCGTGAATGGATTTTTATTTGACGAATTAAATTCCGATTCGTTGGTAAGTAAAATAAGAACACTTGAGTCTTTATCCAAAGAAGAGTACGAACAGATGAGGAAGCAGGCACGAATGCGCGCAAAAGATTTTTCCCAAGAAGAGTTTAAAAAAAATATCCTTGCTTATATCAATACTATTCGTAGCGTATAGCTTCAATGGGAGATAAATCGGCTGCTTTTTTTGCCGGTAAAACCCCAAAAATCACTCCGATTATAGATGAAACACCTATTGCTGCTCCTATTGAGGCCATATTAATATATGCGGGGAAAACTCGTTGGATGAAGAAAACGATCACAAACGCCACCAGAAGTCCGAGCAATCCCCCCATCAATGACAAAATGATGGATTCGGCAAGGAATTGAAAAAGAATATCATTTTTGGTAGCTCCAATTGCTCTGCGTATGCCAATTTCTCGGATGCGTTCGATGACCGACACATACATAATATTCATAATTCCTATTCCTCCCACCACCAACGAAATTGCCGCAATCGCCACGATTACGACATTAAATATCGAAAATATTGAACCAATGGCGTTAATAAGCTCTGTTTGTTCTATGACTGAAAAATCATCTTTTTTGTAGCGCTTCTCCAAAGCATTTTGTATTCCCCGTTTTGTTTCAGCGATAAGATCAGCATTTTTAGCTTTTACATAGAGGGCAAAAAATGTTTTGTTTGGGTTAAATGAAAAAGCAGATTTATAGGGCATATACATAAATGAATCAAAATCAGGTCCTCCAAATCCTCCTCCTTTTGATTTCAAAACACCGATGATGCGGAAACGTTGGGTTTCGATAGTTATTTTTTTAGAAACAGCCGTTTCTTCCGACCCAAAAAGTTCGCGGGCTATTTTGGGGCCGATGACCACATTTTTTGCCCGTTTATCCACATCGCTTTTTTCAAACAATCTTCCATAGGCGATTTCTAGATTGCGTGCGGGAAACATATCGGCAGTTGTAGCGTACAGGTCTCCCAGTTCAGATTTTCCACCGACATCGGCTTTGACTGTTTTGACAAATACAGGTATCACGTAGAGGGTGTTTTTTATCTTTTTAAGGTTTAGCACATCTTTTTCATCAAATTCTGCGCCTCCCAAAGCTTCTCCGCCTGGTCGCAGTGCTCCGCCTTGTAATATTTTGCCGGGAAGCACAATGATGAGATTGGTACCGAGACTCTCAAACTGTTGTTTCACATATTTCTTAAGACCAAGTCCAAAGGCAATAAGGAGGACTACCGAGGAGACGCCAATTAAAATACCCAAAGAAGCAAGAAACGTGCGTACTTTGTTTCGTCTAAAATCCTCAAGCGCTGTTTTTAAAATGAAAATGATATATGGCATAGATTTTAAGTGATTTTTCCGTCTTTCATGACAATTTGTCGACGTGTTCTGTGAGCAACGTCTTTTTCATGTGTAACGATTACGATAGTCATTTGGTCAGTTTCATTGAGTTCTCTAAGCAGATCAAGTATAGTATTTCCTGTTTTGGTATCGAGGTTCCCTGTCGGCTCATCTGCAAGGATGAGCTGGGGCGTAGTGATGAGCGCTCGCGTAATGGCTACCCGCTGCTGCTGGCCGCCTGACAGTTTATTGGGGTATGATGATGTTTTCGTTTCAATGCCGAAACGCTTCATGAGATATCGTGCTTTTTCTTTCGGGTCAAAGGATAGTTTTTTCCTACTGTAGATGGTGGGGAGAAGGATATTTTCAAGTACGGTGAGTTTATTGATGAGATTAAATTGCTGGAAAACAAATCCCACGAATTGATTGCGAAGATAGGATAATTCATTATCATTGAGTGTAGCAGTATTTCTTCCCTGTATAGTGATAATGCCGCGCGTTGGTTTATCAAGAAGACCGATAATATGCATTAATGTTGATTTTCCCGAGCCCGAAGGGCCGACAATCGAGGTAAATTCTCCTTTACTGATGGTAAGATTTACATCATCAAGTGCAGTTAGTATACTTTCTCCCACGAGATACTCTTTGGAGACATTGGTGAGTTCAATCATACACGAGAGTACCTTCTTCCGCGCCAGATGTAATTTCTATCATTTCTTCTGTTTCCATTCCGATCATCACATAGCGCTTAGTCGGTTTATTATTTTTTCTCACCATGACGTAATTTTTCCCGTTCTCGCTTTTGACGAAATTGATAGGAAGATAGAGAATGTTTTCTTTTCGCGCTACCTTGAAGGCGAGATCACCAGTCATGCCAAGTTTATATAGATTGTTATTATTGCTTTTCCCAAAGATAAATTTTACCGTGTATACGGTGCCGGTTTCATCTGTTTTGGGGATAAGGGAGATATAATTGATAGTTCCTTGGAATGTTTTTTCAGGAAATGCATCAAGCACGAGTTCTCCTCCCATTTTTTCTTTGAGTTTTATTACTTCTGTTTGATCGGCAGTTGCGGCAAAGTAAATCGTTTCGGGATTGACAATTTCTGCAATTTCTTGCGTTGAAATGATATTGACACCGGCATAGGCAGGTTCAAGTTTCACGACAATACCATCAATAGGCGTTAAGAGGGAGGCGAGTTCGACTGCTATATGTTGCAGTTCGACATCAATGACCGCATTATTGAGATCAAATTGTGATTTATTAATAGTTCTTCGTATTGCATCAGTGATTGCTTGATCTTCATAATCCTCTTGTGTTTGGTCAAAATCAAGGCGCGTTTTGGAAAACGTATTAAGCTGTTTGTCAAGCCTTTTTTTGACGTCTCGTGCATCAAGCGAAGCAATAGTCTGATATTTTTTTACCCGATCTCCTTCTTTCACTTCCAGCCATGTCAACTTCCCACTGGTTTGAAATTTCAGCGTTACATGTTCCTCCGCCTCAACTTTGCCAGACAGCGTCAGTTTTTCCTCAAGCGTCCCCTTTTTTACTATGGTTGAAAGCGCATCTTTACTTTTTTGATCAAAAAATTTTTTGTACACCAAAAAACCAATTATGATGATGATAAAAACAATAATGCCATTTCGGACCGTGATGTATTTATGTATGAAATTCATATGATATTTTATCAAATTTTGATTAAACCATATTGAAAAATGGTATGTTGACAAATTTCAGAAATGATATACTCATCATATAATGTGACGTAAAAACTCGCAGAAAATATGAGTATTCAAAATTATCGCAAGCGCTTTGTATTTTTTGTGTTCCTTCTTATCGCTTTTTTGATCGGAGGATTGTTTATATTTTTTTCTTCTTTTCAAAACAACTTCTCCAAAAATCCCTCGAGGTCATTTTCTTATGTTCCAAAACAAAACAAACAAAGCAGAGATTCTACAGTGCTTGGGAGTAATACACAACTTCCCCAAATCTATATTTCAGGAGGAGATCAGAGTTACACAAGCGGTGGAATAATCGCTCTTTCCTCAACCGATGAACCGGCAGTAGTAATTGGTGGGCGTGAACGCCTTTCTGGAGAAGTAGAAATAAAAATATATGAGGCAAACGAGAATGCACTGCTTGAGTATCTCATTCATGATAAAGATGGAAAACAGCTAAAAAAGGATCCAGACATTAGTCAATTTCGCTACCTTACCAGTGTAAAACAAAACATTCATACAACTTCCTATCAGGGATCAAAAATTCTATTGCCGCTTGGAGAGATTGGTATTTGGTATCTTGAAGTATTGAGGAATTCTACTACAACAAAAGCATTTGTCATACGATCAGATACTGGAATTTTGGCTAAAGAAGGCAATAATGAATTTATATTTTGGGGGCAAAATTTCAGAAGCAAAAGAAGTATATCTGAAGGGACAATAAGCATACTGAACCTACAGGATGTACAGAAAGAACTCCAAACGGTTTCTTTCGGCACTGACGGCGTGGCAAAAGCAAATCTTACTTCAAAAGCAGATATTGCTTTTGTCAAACAAGATAATGATAGAGCTATTATTCCTCTTAATCTGAAATACCTCAACACAGGCTACTCATATGATAAATTTAAAGAGAAAAGCAGAGTGACCAGATATTTTGTTTTCACTGATCGGCCATTGTATAAACCGGGTGACACGGTTTACTTCAAATCAATTATGAGAGATGATGATGACGTTCGATATTCCATTCCTACTGGTCGTGCCATCGTCAAGATATATGACGGTTACGGCGAAGAACATCTTATTTTTGAGAGAGGATATGCTGTGTCAGCGGACGGGACAATTCATGATGAATATAAGCTTTCCCCAGAGGCAAAAACAGGATACTATAGACTAGTGGTGTCAATGCCAGAGAGTACTGAAAGTACTGCATCTTTTGATGTTCAATTTTTCAGAAAACCAGAGTTTTCAATTGATGTAACTGCACCAAAAACAGAATTTATCGCCGGTGATCAAACATCCTTCACGATAAGCGGTACTTATTTTTCAGGACAGCCATTGATGCAACAAGAAGTGAAATACCAGGTTAATTCATCCGATTTTTATGAATACGAGTACGCCACAGATCAGCAAAACTATGCTCGTGATCGTGATGATGATTATCGATATGGAAATTGGTACGGATACAATGAGAAAAAAGTAATGGAGGGGACAGCTCGGTTGGATAAATACGGTAAAGCACAAATAAATCTTAATACAACGATGGGATTCAATGATGGTAAAAGTCAAGTGTTTTCTGTTGAGGCTACTATCGAAGACGGATCACTCAATCCATCGTTCAGTAGAAAAAATATTCTGGTTTACGCCGGAGAATATGGAATTTATAGAAAAGACGCAGTATATCGGGCCAAGGTGAACATTCAACAATCTCTTCCGCTTGCTCTTATCCCCTATAGAGATAATAGTAATATTGCCAACATTTCTTTATCTGCCAAAGTTCATCGGACACAATGGGTATCTTTTCAAGAACCTGATAAGAAGTATCCCTCCTATAAAAAAGTGGAGGAGGACTTACCAAGCTTATCAGCAAAGACTGATACTCAAGGAAATGCTGTCCTTACTCTTGTGCCGACAAAAATCGGTTCCTATTCAATTACAGTTGAAGGGAAAGACGCAAGAAATAACCAAATTTCAAAAGTTTTCTATTTGTATGTTTCTGCAGAAGATCAACCTTATTATAATAGTGACTCTGACAAAGACACGATCACTCTTTCTTTGGACAAACAGAAGTATCTTCCTACTGATACAGTGCAACTTAATATTTTTTCGGAGATACCCGATAGGGACGCTTTTTTATCGCTTGAGAGAGAAAGAGTGAATAGGTTCCAGATAGTTCACTTTTCTGGCAAAAATGCATCGGTTGATATTCCTCTGGTTGCTACGGATATTCCTAATATCTATGCAAAGGCGTCAAGTTTTTCAAACAGTACTCTTGATTCAAATACGCAGAATATTATTGTTTCTCCAGATAGCAAAAAATTACGTGTTGATGTTACTTCGAGTAGTAAGACTTTTGGACCTGGAGAGACAGCAAGTGTTACTGTTTCCACGACGGATATAGCAGGTAACCCGGTATCTACAGATTTAGCTATTTGGGCAGTTGATAAGGCCATATTTGAGTTATACGATGATACGCTTAGAGACATATTTGATACGTTTTGGTACGAAAGAAGCAATCTCACACGAGAGGCCCATTCTCTGGAAGGTATTTCGGTAGAAGGAGCAGAAATGGGGGGAGGATGTTTTGGCGCGGGGACCAAAGTGCTCATGGAGGGTGGAGCGACTAAAAATATCGAAGAGGTGAAAGTAGGAGAGTATGTGCTTACTCGAAGTGAAAAAGATATTGGTCTTGTAAAGGCACGTGTTAGCAAAACACATAAGACCGATGTATCAGGTTATTTGATATTAAACAAAAACCTCAAGGTAACTGCTAATCATATACTTCGTGTCAATGATACCTGGCTTGAAGCAGGCAGCGTACAAATAGGTGATACGTTGGTAGGTTCGGACGGTAAACACGTGGATATTGAATCAATTGAATGGCAGAGAGGAAAATTCACGGTCTACAACTTAGAAATTGAAAAACATCATACATATTTTGCTAATGGAATATGGGTACACAATGAGAAAGGAATTGAAAGGGAGATTTTTAAAGATACCGCATACTGGAATCCCTCTGTTCATACAGATGCTTCAGGAAGAGCTCAAGTCAGATTCACATTACCGGACAATTTAACCACGTGGGTTGTTGCCGCTGTTGCCGCAACGGTTAATACACAGGTTGGACAAACAACAAGCGAGTTAATTGTTACGAAGGATGTAATCGTCCGACCGATTGTACCAAATATATTGCGGACAGGCGATGAGGTTGTATTATCGGCTCTTGTGCAAAATTTTACGATGCAGGGTCATACGTTTGATATTGACTTGAAATACGATTCCGGTGAAGTGATGGATACTGTATATACAAATACCCTGATTAAATCTGAGGAACTACAACAATTATATTGGCGTGTAATACCGAAGATTGAAAACAATGCATCAAACCTAGTTTTTTCAGCGCGAGCACAAGATGATAAAAAATTAGCTGATGTTGTTACTCAAAAAATTCCTGTCCGCGCCTTTGGATTTGAAGAAAAAAGAGCAGAATTTGGAGAAGGTGAAAAGGATTTCTTAATCAAACTTGCACCCGACAGCGATAAGAAAAAAACAAAAATAACATTGTCCCTTTCTCCAACAATTATTGGTACATTGCCGAAGGCAATGCAGTATCTGATCGAATATCCTTATGGTTGTGTTGAGCAAACAACAAGCAGATTTGTTCCGGCAGTGATAGCAAAGTCAAATCAAGAGTTTTTTGCAGAGGCATTAAAAGGTAAGAATATTGATGATATTATTCAAAAAGGCGTTGCGAGGCTTGAGACATTTCAAAGTGGTGGCGGTTGGGCTTGGTGGTCTTCTGGAGGCTCAAATGCTTTTATTACAGCATACGTGATTGAATATCTGCTACAGGCAAGACTCGTGGGAATTAACGTAGATAATGAGATATTTACATCGGCAAAAAATTTTTTTGAGCGGGAAGAATATTACGATAGTGTGGCGGGTCAGACGAAAACATTTAAAAAAGACGATATTATAGCTAAAAACTATGCATTAACGCTCCTTGGTGAAAAGAATAAAATAAAAAAAGTAGAGGATTTTACAGATATAAGTCCAGATTTATTATCATTTTTAGTGATGACAAATTACCTCAATGGTGATACTAATCCCCAGACGAACGGTTTGATGTATCTCATCTCACAAGCTCAAACACAGGGAGATGCAGTTTTTTGGGAAGAAGGCAGTAAGTTAAATTTCGGATCAAAAGATGCTTCAACTGCTTTGGCGATCAGAGCAATTGTACTTGCAGGTGGCGATAGAAATTTAGCGGTAAAGGCTGCACGATATCTTATCCGTACGCGGAAATCTGATTACTGGTCCAATACTTTCGCTACAGCCCAAGTCGTGAGAGCGCTGGTTGATCTTTCAAAAACAGGTGACGAGTTAACTCCAAATTATACCTACACGATGTCTCTCGACGAAAAGAGAATCGTCTCCGGTACTGTTTCAAACTCGAACCAAATTATATCGGAAATAGAAATACCTGTTTCTTCTATAAAAAACACGGGGTCTTTCCTCTCAATAGTAAAATCTGGAGATGGCCAAATTTATTCCACACTTGCGATATATGAATTTCATACTGATAAAAATGCGCAATCCCTACATCATGGTTTATCGGTAAAAAGGGAGTATTTAAATGAGCGTGGAGAGTCCCAACTCATGGTTGGAGATGTAGCGACAGTCCAAATAACAATTGCTGTTCTTAACACTGATGAGTATTATGGAGTAATACATGATGAATTGCCCGCTGGTCTCGTTCCAATAAATGAGTCTTTTAAAAATGAAGGATATGGTAGGCGTTTATCATATAATGGTTATGGAGTTTCTGATAGTGAAGTAACAGAAAATGGGATGACACTATTACTTTATCGGGTTGCACCGGGAGCGCATGTTTATACCTATAAAGCTCGAGTAGTAAGTGGGGGAACTTTTATAGTGCCACCCGCAGTTGCGTCCCTTATGTATGCTCCGGAAATATTTGGGCGGTCAGCAGCACAGACAGTGACAATCGCAGAACAATCTGAATATATCAATAAGAGGAGTATTAGGACCATAAACGACGGTATTACTGCATTGAAACGTGAGAAATATCTTGATCAAAAAGTAAACATAGTGGGCGGATTATTCATCATTCTTGTGCTCATTATATTTCTTATTCTTCGAAAGAAGGGTATAACAGCAGCGTCGTGGAGAAGAAAAATAAAGACATTATTCAAGAAGGATGACTTTGGTTCAGGGACACCCGAACCGCAAATAAAAAATAGTTCTGAGGGTGACGATTCTTCATAAAACACCTCAAATATGAACAATGACAAACAAAAAAAGAGTTTATGCGAGCATAGTGCTTTTGATATTCTTTTTTGCACTATTGTATAGGGGTATTAATCCACACAAGAACAAAACATTTTCTTCTGCATCAGCAAATGTATCAACAGGTGTACCTAAAGAAGAATACTTGAGTCACAAGGTTCAATTTTATGACGAAAAAGCTTTCATTGATGGGATACATAAAGCAGGGGACAGCGTGCGTGAAAAAAAGTATTTGATAAAAGGCGGTATTGTTCCTCATCATTTATATCCAAGCTTCATAATCGCTGATTTTTTCTATCAAATTTCGCTTCAAAATCCTGAAACGATAATTCTTATTGGTCCAAATCATTATGAAAGGGGAAATTTTAAAGCTCTTACAGGTGCGTATGCGTGGGAAACAGTTGTAGGCAAGGTGAAACCTGATAAAAATATTATTGAAACTCTTGTAGGTAAGAACGTGGTTCGGATAGATGAAGTAACGTTGTCTAGCGAACATTCTTTATCCTCAATGATGCCTTTCATTAAATATTACATGCCGAATACAAAAGTAGTCCCGATCTTATTAAGTGGTATCTTCTCTAAAAGGGAGTCAGCAATACTTGCTGCTCAATTGAGTGAATTGTTAACAAAAGATATGATACTCGTTGTATCGGTTGATTTTTCTCATTATCTTATCAGTCCTCAAGCAAAAGAAAAAGATGCAATAACTCTTCAAATAATGAAGAACTTCGACTATGAAAAGCTATATTTGCTTAATAATGATTATTTAGATAGTCCTCCTTCTATAGGTATTCTTCTCATGGTTATGCAGAAGCTACAGACTACAAAAATGGATGTCGTATTTCACACTAACTCCGGTGAGTTACAAAATGACGATTCTATGGAAACAACAAGTTATTTTTCTATTTTTTATCACTAAACATCATGCGGAAGTCTTTCGGACGTGGTGTATAATAGAAGATAGTGGCCTAGTGGCGAAGAGGAAACGCGGCTGTCTGCAAAACAGCTACTGCACCGGTTCGATTCCGGTCTAGGCCTCATTTTTTTATTCGTTCTTCTTTATATAAAACAATGGAAGAAAATAGAGAAGTGGCAAAGATTAATCGTCGTGAATTTATAAAAAAGGGAATAAGAGGGGTAGTAGGAGCAACCTTGTTGAGCAATACTTTAGGGAAAACAGAAAAAGCTGAAGCTTTTTTCCGCATGGATTATACAGCATGGGGAACACAGGCTAAAGATATGGCTGAATGGGTTAGGGAATTTAGTCTTTCCGATCCATATGGTATGTGGGAATTTTATTTTATTCCCGCAGATTTAAAAGTTGGAGAAGGATTTGCAAAAGGAGCTCGGATCATATATAAATTTCCTTCATGCGCTGTTTCTCGACATTTCACAGAAGAATTGATCAGATTAGACATAGATATAGGTCATCACGAAGATCTTGCAATTAAAGAGAAGGAGCATTCAGATGGTGGCAAAACTTGTGAGAGCAGATATTTAGTAACGACAAACGATAATGTATCAGAGACAATTTCCTACCAAGAAAACAAAGAAACCGATGGGGAAGAAAAAGAAGGGCTCGATTTACAAACATGGGGTAAGAATGATCGTTGGCATGCTGCGTTGGTGAATAGATTTGTTGCAAGTGGTATATATAGTCAACGAAAACCTGGAAATATTTTAACGACTTCAGTTCTTGAGTTTTCGATAGACAATGCTCATCGAGATCCCCAATTAAAGCATTTTGAAGCAGTAAATTATGATCTGAAAAGTTCTAATTATCTCCCAGTGATATACTGCCATGATTTTAATATCGCACGAAAACCAAAGATACCTCTTCGAACAACTTACTGCATTCCATTCAAAACAAGTTCTGCGAAGAGGGAAATTTCAGTGTTGGCTATGCACGAACTAAGCAAAGCGGTGAGGTTACGGAAACTTCGTACCCTCTGGTTAGTTAAAGGACATGGAGGTGAAGATATTTCTATAAACCATAAAAATGGAGAACTTATAGCAGGGAGGTTGAGAACAGAGAAAGAGAGTAATATTTTAGGAAGAAAAATTGGGGAAGATGACCCAATTTTTGTCGATATATCGGAAAAAATAAAGAAATATTTTCACGTAGGGACAACAATAAACGTTCTTTAACCGATAACGAGAGTTGATACGATTTAATCGCTTTTAGCGTTTACTTTCCCGACGCTTTGCGCTGAGGAGTATCATCATTAAGTTTACATGAAAAAGAGTTATAGACGTCAAAATGTATATGCTTTTATTGATGCGTCGAATATCATCTATGGTGCAAAGGCCGAGGGTTGGTTTATTGATCAAAGAAAATTATTTATCTATCTTAAAGCAAAATTTAAAATAAAAAAGGCGTTTTTCTATTATGGAAAAGATTCAAGAGACTCCAGAAAAGAAGCATTTCTCAAAAAACTTAAACAATTTGGTTTTATCTTGCGCGTAAAGGAAATAAAACGCTTTGGCAAAAGGACAAAAGCTAATTGCGATGTAGATTTGACGATGGATTTGTTGCTTAAAATCCATGAGTACGATAAGGCAATTATTTTAACGGGAGATGGAGATTTTGCACCTCTTTTATATTATCTGCGGTCAAAAAATAAAGAGATAATCATTATCTCTTCTCCTAAAAGAACTGCTAAAGAAATAAAGCAAATTGCAGGACCAAATCATATTGATTTCGGAAGTTTGAGATATCTACTGGAGTATAAAAAAAGAGGGAGACCCTAAATTAGAATCTTCCCTCAGTGTTATGAATTTAATATATCAAATTTGAGCATATAAGTCAAATGAAAAAATTAAAGAGAAAACGTTAATTAGACCAAAACGCATCACAAAAAAGGAGTCCAGTTGGTGATGGGAGCGACGTTGTAGAGCATGAAGTTCCATGCGTATAGATATAGCGCTGGAAGAAGAATGATAAGAGTGAGTAGCCATTTTTTGGAGGTGAAAAAGCGCTCAAATGCGATAAGAGCAATTGGGAGAATTGGCAAACTGTAGCGGGCAATGTCGCGATGTTCCACAAAAATTGTCGCGGCGAAAAAAACAAGCGCGAAATAAAAAAACGGACGCAGCATTGGTTTTTTTACCAACTCAACAAGCGCAAGTAAATAAAAGAAAAAAATAAACATGATTTCCTCAAGCCACGCCGTGCTTATCCACTGTTTCTGGAAATTGAATACGGAAAACGGCGGGAACACCAGATGTATATTATCTCCGGAGTGGAAATAGGCGAAAAAATCCCCATATTGCCTCCAATACAGCAAAAATACCGCAAGAAGTCCTGCGGGGATCAAGAAGATAAAGAACCATGAGCCTTTTACTTTTTTTGTTTTAAGATATTGTTCTAGAAAATATAATCCATATGCTCCAAAAAGAAGTATTCCCGGGGTTTTGGTTGCAGTTGCCAGTCCTCCCATAATTCCCGCAAGAGCATAGTTTTTGACCATGAAGAAATACAGGGAAAGCAGCAAAAGTAACAGAAAAAGAGGTTCAGGTGAACCTATTGAGTGCACGACAAAGAAACGAGGCGTAAAAAAGAGAAAGACAATAGTGAGGAGGAGGGGACGCGAAGTTAGTCCGAGCTTTTTGACAAAAAAGTAAAATAGGCAAAAAAGCAGTATCGAGGTAAGCATTGTTGAAGCAAGCATGGCTTTGGGATAGCCCAAAAAAGGGGCAAGAAGCCTGATAGTCAGCGGATACAATGGCAGATGTGCGGCAAAATATTTATCAGATAGTCCCATCGGAGCTTCTTTGAGGATTGAGTTGTTTTTATCATACAGAGTCTTTGCGGGAATGATATACAAAGGGCCGTCCCAATGTTGTATGACGGTTTGAAGACTAATTCCTTCAGTTCTAATATAGTTGATGTTTTTTACTTTGAGTAAAAACGGACTCCATAGGATGATCGTTGAGACGATGGTAAAAAAAATAATAAGATAATACGGTGTAGATTTTTTATTCCAAGAGAGCGAATACCACGATCGCGAGATCGTGGATGAAGCGCCTATAATTCGTGCGAAGCACGCACGGAGCGGATCAAAATACCACGTGCGTAAGCACGTGTGTATTTTATATAATAGGTGAGTCATTTAATGGTATTGTATATCAAAATATGAGAAAAATTGCACATTTCTTGTTTAAAGACAACTATTCTCGAGCCGCTTTTGCGCTTTTTGTGGTAGGGGTATTTTTCCGTCTATATCGGCTAGGTGCATTTGTGACATTTCTTGGAGATCAGGGAAGAGATGCGATCATCGTGAAAAGAATTCTTACCCTTGAGCATCTGCCTGCCATTGGCGCGCCGACATCAGTTGGTCAGATATATCTTGGGCCTTTTTATTACTATTTTATCGCGCCGTGGTTACTACTTTTCAATTTTGAGCCGATAGGATTAGCTTTTGGAGTAGCGTTTTTTTCTTCGCTTTTTATTCTCGTATTTTATCACCTGATAAAGAAAATTTTTGACCCGATGACTGCGCTCATTTCCGCTTTTTTCATCACTTTTTCATCTGTGCTTGTTGAATACTCCCGCTTCTCATGGAATCCTAATCTGCTCCCTCTTTTTTCGCTGCTTTTTATATATGCGCTCTTTTTAGGCCTCAAGACGAGTAAAAAACTATATTTTCTGCTCTCTGGCATGTTTTTATCTTTTGTTATCCAGCTTCATTACCTCGGTGTGTTATTCATGCTGCCGCTATTTTTCGTGGTGGTAAAAAATATAATTGGAAGGAGAAAAGAAATAAAACACTGTTTTGTGCGATGGGGAATATGCATTGTGTCTTTCCTCTTTTTTTCCGCTCCGCTTGCTATTTTTGACATGCGGCACCAGTTTTTGAACGCCAAAAGTTTTTTGAAACTTTTTGAAGGAGGAGGTGGTATACAGGACAGTAAATTGGATAGCCTTGCCGAGACGGTTCGATTGCTTCATCTGTATGCCATAGGTGTTCCTATGTCATTTTTTCTTTCGATTTTGACTTTTATAGCAATGATCATACTCGTAGTGCTTATGCGTAAAAACGCGGCTCGGTTTTTTTTGTTTTTTCTGATTTTTCTTATCATTGGTTTTTCTTTTTATGCAGGTCCAAAATTTCCTCACTATTACGGGGTTTTCTATCCGTTCTATTATGTCGTGATTGCGTATTGTATTGCTTATCTCTATAGATTTCGCGCGGGAAAAATTATCGCAGTAGTTTTTCTCTTGACGTTTCTTTTCATCCAAAGAAAAGGGTATGGATTTTTAACCGGAAAAGGATCATACCAAGTTGAGACGGCAAAAAAGATAAGTAAAATCATTTATGAAAATGTGACAAAAAATAAATACACGACGACTGCTCTTCCCCATAAATACTCCGACAGCACATACCGGTATTTTCTGGAACTATGGGAAAAAAAGCCAATTGAAAAGGATAGTCTCGAGCGGGCAGATGAGCTTTTCGTCGTATGCGAGGTGGCATGCACTCCGGTTGGCGATCCCCAATGGGACATCGCCTACTTTGCTCCCCGGCTTATTGTGGGCGAGTGGAGAGAGGGAAATATTACAATATACAAATTAATCCGTTGAAAACAGATAGAATAAGGTATGAATATCAGTCTTGTCGTTCCCTGTTACAGCGAAGAGGCGAATTTGCAAAAGGGGGTTTTGGATAAGATCGGGAACTTTACCCGTGATGATTCCCGTTTTGCAGAAGTCATCTTTGTTGATGATGGTTCCATAGATAGTTCACGGCATATTATCAAAGAGAAATACCTCGGAAAATTTCCAAAGCTTCGACTGATCGAAAACGAGCATCAGGGTAAAGCCTACGCAATCATCACCGGCATATGTAAGGCAAAGGGCGACTTCGTGTTGTTCTCCGACGTTGATTTGGCGACCCCGATTGAGGAGGCAGAAAAATTGATCAAAGAGGCGCAAAACGGCTATCCCATTGTCATCGGATCACGAAATACTCATCGAAAAGGAGCGCCTTTTTTGAGAAAACTGATGGCAGTTGGCTTTATCATAGTGCGCGATATTTTGATCGGACTTTCGGGTATCAGAGATACACAATGCGGCTTCAAACTTTTCCAAAAAAAAGCCGCACTTTCTATTATTAAAAGACTTAAAGTATTTGCGCATAAAAAGAAAGCGATTAAAAGCCCTTCTGTGTCTGCAGGGTTTGATCTGGAGTTTCTATTCCTCGCCGCAAAGCAAGGATATCGCATCAAAGAAGTTCCCATTATCTGGCGGTATGCTGAAACGAAGCGAGTAAACTTTTTGAAAGATTCACTTGAAACAATGCAAGATATCCTCAAGATAAAATATTTTGATATAACCGGCAAATACAGCACATAAATGAGAAAAGGTCATATAAAAAACTACTTGGAAATGCATAGCGGACTTTTCCTCTTCCTCTGTTTGTACATTGTACTTGTTGGATACAAGCTTATTTTTCATACACAACCATTTTATGATTGGGATGAGTCTTTATACGTGCAGTCGGGAAAAGAAATGTTTGAGCGCAAATTCTTTCTTTTTCCTGTGTGGCAAGGTGAGCCATGGCTTGACAAGCCGCCACTTGTCCCTTTCTTATATGGACTTATTATGAGACTTTTTTTCTTTACGTCCCCTGAAGTTTCCACCCGTCTTTTTACCCTCGCTGTCGCTTCGGTCGTACTCTTTTTCGTATATATTCTCTACCTTCGTGTAGTGGGGAGACGTTTGTTTGCCTTTTTGGCGGTTGTGTTGACTACATTTACCCCCATTTTTCTTCAGCGCACGCAAATGGTTAATCTTGACATTTTCCTTCTTCTGGGGTGGCTCGGATATATTATATTTTTCAATCGTTTTTGGGCGAGTTTACTATTTGGGGCGATTGCGATATTGAGTAAGTCACTCATCGGGTTTTATCCGCTTGCGATGATGAGTTTATTCTACCTCTACCTTTTTTTTCGAAAGAAAATCAAAATGCCAGAGTTGCAGAAAAATATGATGAAAATAGTACTGCATGGATTGATGTTGTCTTTATGGTTTGTCGCAATGCTCATTCTCTACAAAAAAGCGTTTTTCATGCAACACATCATAGAAAGTCATTTCAAGCGAGTTTCATCATCCATAGAGTTTCATTTTGGCAAAAGAACTTTTTATATTGATCTTATACGCGCCCAGTTTGGTATTTTCTTTTGGGTTTCGATCGTAGGGTTTTTCCTTTTTGCAGTCAAATATTTCAAAAACGAGAAAAAACTGTTTTGGGGACTATATTTGCTCCCATGGTTTCTCTTCTTAAATCTCACAAAAACCAAGATTTTTTGGTATATCATACCCGCCATACCTCAATTTGCTTTTTTGAGTATTTTTCCCATTACTATCCTCTCCAAAAAGAGACTGGCGTATATGGTGGTAGGGGTTATTGTATGTATATATATCATATATCGCGCATTTATTCCTGATGCATTTTTTTCAACATTTTATTCAAAGAGAGAGCATTATTACGACCTTGCTCTTTTTGCACGAGAAAAATGCGATACATTATCATTGTTATTAAGTACAGACGTCAGAGAAAGTTTCGCTACACTTGAGAGCATGGGACTTCTCATCACGACTTCAAAATGGTGGGGAGATCATCCATCTATAGTCTATTATTTTGGTAAACGTGTGAATTTCATATATGATATGGACGTATTTAAAGAAAAGGTCGGTTCTCTGCGTATCAATGAGTGTCTTGTTGTTTACGAAGAGAATTATAAAACAAATCCAGAAGTAAAAAACACGAAATTGTTGAAAAAATTTGGACAGTTATATCTTTTTAAGAAATGAAAAAATTTCTCTCTTTCTGTATAGTTGTAGGTTTGGTTTTATTTTTTGTGCCCTTTGTTCATGCAGAGCAAATAAACAACTTTGCCGCAGATATTACCATAAACACAGATGGTACGATCGATGTGGTTGAAACCATCACGTATGATTTTGGTGAGGTAAGCAGGCATGGTATTTATCGAGACATCCCGTACATAAAAACAAACAACGCGGGTAAAAAGTTTAAACTCAATATCACTATTTTGTCGATCGAAGACGAAAACAGGAAAAGGTATCCATATGATCAAACACAATCTGGAGAAAATATACATCTCAAAATCGGAGATCCGAACAAAACCATAACGGGTGTTCATACATATATTATTCGATATCGAGTATCGGGCGCTGTAACGTATTTTTCTGATCACGATGAACTGTACTGGAACGTCACGGGTAATGATTGGACTGTTGGAGCGCAGTCAGCATCTGCCACAGTCAGATTCCCCAAAGAAATAAAGCAAAGTCAATTAAAGGCGATTTGTTATACGGGGACAAAAGATAACAGAGAGATGAGCTGTTCTGTCAATCTTAAAGGGGGTATAGTCGTTTTTGAAACAGATAGGTTTTTATCCGTTGGTGAGGGATTTACTATAGTTGTCAGTTTCCCCAAAGGACTGGTGAGTGTGCTTGAGCCTGCGGCTTATACCACATTTTGGCAGACGCTGTTTGGTCGATTTGTGGTTTTTCTTATGTTTTTGCTTGCGACTTTTTGGTATATCATCTACCCAATTTTCATCGTATACAAATGGTATAAACACGGCCGTGATCCTTCTCCTGCACAAGGGCAGCCGGGAGAAGTTCGGGCGTGGTTTGATCCTCCTAAAAATAAAAATGGCAGATTTTTGACGCCGGAGGAAACAGGTACGCTCATTGATGAGATGGCGCAGATGAGAGAAATTTGCGGAATGATTGTTTATCTTGCTCAAAAGGGATATATGAAAATTGAAGAAAGGGAAAAAGGAGATTTTTACTTTGTGAAAAGTAAAGATTTTTCTCACGATAAAAACCTACTTTTATGGGAGCGTTCATTTTTAAACGATCTTTTTGAAAGACAAGAAGTCTTTTCTATAAAAGACTCAAAGAAAGAAGATTTATATAAAACAGTTGAAGATGCAAAAAAAGGAATCTATGAAGGGCTTGTCGCAGAAGGGTTTTTCCCTCATAATCCCGCACGTATACGAAACTTCTATGTCGGTATTGGCGTTCTAGCAATGATGACTTTTAACTGGTTTTTGGCGGCAGCAGCATTTATTTTCGGCAGGAATCTCGTGAGAAAGACTCAAGAGGGGGTACTGGGAGCACAGGTGGCAAAATCTCTTCGTAATTTTCTGGTAAGTCAAGAGAGACAACTTGAATTTCAGGCAAAAAACCAGCTTATGTTTGAGAGACTACTTCCTTATGCGATTGTCTTTGGTGTAGAAAAAATCTGGGCAGCGAGATTTAAAGACGTTTCTATACAACCTTCCGATTGGTATCAAGGGTATTCTGGTGCTGTTTTCAACAGTATACTCCTTACGAACGGTTTGAATTCTTCCTTTTCTAGCTTGCGAGTTGCCGCAACTCCTCGTTCAAGTTCTTCAGGTTTTGGCAGCGGTTTCTCCGGTGGTTCGTCAGGTGGAGGCGGGGGTG
>Ga0209542_10005611_pt1 | contig 24914 bp, 22 predicted proteins | sample RifCSPhighO2_01_FD_184028 | JGI IMG/M metagenome (GOLD analysis project Ga0209542, IMG submission 184028) | Soil microbial communities from Rifle, Colorado - Rifle CSP2_plank highO2_0.1 (SPAdes) (version 2) | ecosystem: Environmental > Terrestrial > Deep subsurface > Rock core/Sediment ...
CGTGGCCGATTTGCGCGTCGATGCCGCGGATGGCGAGATTCATTTTGGCCAGGCGCCAGGTGGTGTAGTTGGACTCCTGCCCGTAGATGGAGATGTCGCCGAGCTTGCCAGCGTGAGCCTCGATGAACTTCTCGCTGCTGACGAACATGCCACCCGAGCCGCAGCAGGGGTCGTAGACGCGGCCCTTGTAGGGCGCGAGCATCTCGACCAGCACGCGCACCACGCGCGAGGGCGTGTAGAACTGGCCGCCACTCTTACCCTCGGCGCTGGCGAAGCGCGCGAGGAAGTATTCGTAGACGCGACCCAGGGTGTCTTTGGCACGATCGGCCGGGCTGCCAAGCGCGATGTCGCTCACCAGATTGATGATCTGCCCGAGACGCTGCTTGTCGAGGCCGGCGCGTCCAAAATCTTTCGGCAGCACGCCCTTGAGCGAGGGGTTATCGCGTTCGATGGCGGTCATCGCGTCGTCCACCAGCGTGCCAATGGTGGGCTGCGGGGCGCTGGCTTTGAGGTGCTGCCAGCGCGCTTCTTTCGGTACCCAAAAGATACTCGCGGCGCGGTATTCGTCGGGGTCTTCGGGGTCAGCGCCCTGTTTCTTCTGTGCTTCGAGCTCGGCGTGCTTGGCCTCGAAGGCGTCGGAGATGTACTTAAGAAAGATCAGCCCCAGGACGACGTGCTTATACTCGGCCGCGTCCATGTTGTTGCGCAGCGCATCAGCAGCAGCCCAGAGCTTGGCTTCGAAGCCGAGGTTGGCGCCGGTGTCGTTTGCCTTGTTGGGTTTTTCGGTGGATTTCTTGCCTTTTGCCACTGCGTGCCCTCCTCCAATCCCTTCTAATTATGTTGGAATCCTAACACCTGGGTCCCGGCTTACACCATGCCGGGATGCCGATATGCCTTAGAAAAGCCTGGGTCCCCGCCTTGCGTCCTTAGCTCCGTAACCGGCGCATCCCTGCGCCACTGCTCGCGGGGATGACAACCAAAGCAAAATTTGAAACACCCCTCCCCCACCCCCATTGGATTGGGGCTATGGAGAAGAGAACTGTCATGGACCGGAAGGTAGCGCTGACGGGCGGCGAGGAGTTGAGCGACGGCGATCACCCCTCATCCTCACCCCCACCCTATCCCTCCCCCGTGAAGGGGGAGGGAATAAATAGTGGCGGTAGCGATGCGGTGGCGCCCGCGGACGCGGAACTGCTCGATGCCTATTCGCGCGCGGTGAGAGTTTTACACAAAAATGAACAAACGTATCGGCTCACGCCTTACGTTCCAGCAGGCGGCGCACCGTATCCAGGAACTCCCGTGCCTGCGCGATCATCTGCGCGCTGTCCTCGCGCGTGAGCACTGCCTCGACGCCGTAATCGGCAAGAATGCGCTTGTCGAACGCGTCGAGCAGCCAGCGGTGGAACTTGGCGTCCATCGCACCCGTCTTGGCGAAGGTCTCGCCGAACAGCGCAATCACGCCGCTGTGCTTGCGCGAGCGCAGGTCTTTCTCGTGCAGTAGCGCCTCGGCCACGTAGAACATCGCGTAGTAAGCGCGGCCAGCGGCGAAGTCGGCATCGCCGTGATCGAGGAGGGTTTCCGCCGCAACGACGGCGCGCTGCGCCTTATCGAGAAGCTGTTGCGTCTCGCGCCTCACGCCGCAACCGCTTCCTCGCGCGCGTTGAGAAGGAACGGGGTCCGTCCCTGCTGCCAGTCCAGGAGGGTGACGAACACGCGACTGACACTCACGGAGTGCTTGAGGGATAGCGAAGCAATGAGCGCGCTCGTGCGTTCCACCTCGGCGGAATAGGACGGGATACTGTCCAGCACAACGAGGATATCCACGTCCGACTCGCGGCCGGCCTCACCACGCGCGCAAGAGCCGTAGAGGTAAACGCCGTGCAGACGACCGCCATAGAGCGACTGGAGGCCGGTCTTGAGTTCTTGAAGTAAATTATTGATAGCGGCGTTCATGGATTCGATCTCTTACTTTATTTAAGGATAAACCAGAACCTATTGCGATGCACAGGTTTCTGGCGTCTCTTTTGCGTCGGCTTCTGCCCTGGCTTTTCAATGCCAGCGCAACTTCATCGCGTATATTTTCCTCGCAACTCGTTGATGACCATGGCGCTGTCGAGCAGCGCGGCCTTGCCGCTGTCGATTTCCGCGCAGCGGCGCCGGATTTCCTCCAGCCACTCCTGCGAGACAGCAAAGTCCTGATCGAGGTCCAGGCTTTCAAGCAGCGTTTCCGCTACGAAGGCGCGAGCAGTGGGTTCCAACTGCATGGCCTTATCGAGGATTTTCTTTGGATCGGGTTTGGCGGACATGGCTCACCTCCTTCAGGCAACCGGAGCAGATTTAAGGATAAACCAGAATCTGGTGTAATGCATAGGTTCAGGTTCCTTTATTCCGTTTGATATCACATTTTGCGACATCAACTGGTGCCAGGGAGCCGGAATCGAACCGGCACGGTGTTGCCACCAAGGGATTTTCGTACCCGCCATGAGATCAGTAGAGCTTTGAGAGCACTCCTCCAATCCCTTTTATTTATGCTGGAATCCTAACATAAGACTCCTGTGGGCGGGGTTTGCGGGGGTGAGGCAGGTGAAGCGGTTTTTAAAGCCTGGACCCCGGCCCCCGGCTTACAACATGCCGGGGCAGGCTCCGCCGGGGTGACGACTTTTGTTCGGCGGGTTACGGCAGAAATCGCCTAACCCGCCCTACATATACTACGGGCAGGCTCGCGAGGGTGACGGCTATGTGGGTCGCCAGTCAGCGAGGTAGACGATCTGCCCAAGGTGGCGGGCCTTGTGATAGTAGCGCCGGTCGGCGCTGATAAGGGTCGCGCCTTGTTCCAAGGCCACGGCGTGGTAAAGGGTGTCGAACAGAGGCTGGTTCAGAGAGATGGAGAGGCATCTGGCGCCGGTCCATATTGGAGCCATACGCGAAATACAACATCAAATCTCGATCCAGTATCGAAAACACGGGTGGCCAGTTAATCGTATCATATTCATGACTGGTGATATGATTAATACATCAGCCTTTAAGGCGCTCCCACTGCGCGTCCGGACCGCGGCCGAGGCAGCGTATTTTTTTCTCGTTCCGCAGGTCTGCCAGAGCACGCTGCAACGTCGGATAGCTCACGCCGGGACACGCGCGCTTGATGTCACCAATAGTGAAACGCGGCGGCAGATGTGCGATGGCACGGCGCACCATCTCGCGCTTGGCGCCGCGCGCGGACGTGATGCTGCCCACGCGTCCCTCGAATTCCTTGTAGGCCGCCGTGAGCATGCCGAGGAAGTAGTTCCACCAGGGTCGCAGGTCGTGGCGCCCTTCGTGCCAGCCTTGCGAGCTCTTGTGCAGCGCTTCGTAATAAGTCTCCTTGCTGTCCTCCACGATGCGCTCCAGGCCGATGTAACGACCGACCTCATAACCGGCTTGATACAAAAGCAGCAGCGTCAGCAGGCGGCCGATGCGGCCATTGCCGTCCGTGAAGGGGTGGATGCACTCGAAGTCGAAAACGAACGTCGCGATGAGCAGGAGCGGATCGGTTTTCTGTCCGGTCATCGCCTCGCTGAATAGTTCGACGCTGCGCTCCATGAACTTCGGAGTCGCCAGGGCCGTAACCGGCTTGAAGCGGACAACCTGTCGGCCGTCGGGCTGCACTTCCAGAATCGCGTTGTCCTTCGCCTTCCATTTGCCGCCGCGCTCCTTGGTATAACGGTACAGCGTCCGGTGCCAGTCGAGGACGAGATTAGTGGACAGACGCATGCGCGCGTGATTGACATGGATGGAAGCGAGTACGTCCCGATAACCGGCCACTTCCTGTTCCGACCGGTCGCGCGGTTTCGACTTCTTCGCAACCAGGCCGTCAATCCTGCCGGGGGCCACGGTAATGCCCTCGATGCGGTTCGACGACTCGACGCTTTGCACCATGGCCGCGCGTTTCAACGTCGCCAGGACCTCGGGCGATTGTTCGGCATAAAGCCTCTGGCGCCCGCGAAATTCGCCCACGGCGCGGACCGCCATGAGCAGCTCATGGGAAAGCGGCGTTTCCAGAAAGTAACCGTGTTCGAACGACCTCATGTCTTCTTTCCTCCGTACGGCGGTGGGTCCTGCTCGCTCACTTGCATTGGTTGAGTCATGGCATCCACTTCCAACCAATAGTGCTGTTTTTTTGCTGTTCAGTAAGCATGATGTGCTGTTCGATCAACTGAGCAGGTTTGAACAAATAGCTTATCAAGTAGCTCCCTGGCTTCTTTTTCTGGCTCTGGAACCAATGCCCTCCTCCAATCCCTTCTATTTCTGCTGGAATCCTAACACCTGGGTCCCGGCTTACAACATGCCGGGATGACGGTAAAACTGGGAAATTCCTGGGCCCCGGCCTGCTCCCCGCCTACGGCATGCGGGGACAGGCCCCCTGCCTACTGCGTGCAGGGGCAGGCTCTGCACCGTGCCGGGGCGACGACTATGTGGGTCGCCAGTCAGCGAGGTAGACGATCTGCCCAAGGTGGCGGGCCTTGTGACAGTAGCGCCGATCGGCGCTGATAAGGGTTGCGCCTTGTTCCAAGGCCACGGCGTGGTAAAGGGTGTCGAACAGATGCTGGTTCAGAGAGATGGAGAGGCGGCAGGCGCGCTGCATCACGTGTGGCTCATCCATCACGTCGAGATTTAAACCACAGAGCATGAAGATATCGCGTTCCGCGGTGCGCGGCGTTGCCCGTGCCAGCACCGCGCCCACCTCGGCCAACCAGTGGACCGGCTGCATGGCGGCAATACGTCCTTCGACCACCGCATTCATCAATGCCGTCGCTTCGGTGGTAAGGTCTCCCCGGCCGGGATCGGCGAACAACCACTTTATGATGACGCTCGCATCCAGCACCGCCTTCAAGGGCGCCCCTCCTCCCTGAGCCGACGAAACTTCTTGTCGCTCAACTTCGGGCGTTTTTCGCGACCCTCGGTTAGCAGACGGAAAGCGGCTGCGCGGCGCTTCTGCCGCTTCCGCTCTTCGATGGCCTGTTGCATCAGGCGCGCCAGAACAGCGCTTTTGTTCTCACCCTCGAAGGTCTTGTTAAACGCCTTTTTGATCGCGTCAGGGATGCTGAAATTAACCGTGCTCATGGAAACTCCTGATTGTTGAATATTTCAACAATCAGTCTAGCGTGGGGCGATGTCGGGCGCCACCCGGCCGGATGGCGCGGGGGTCATGCCGGGTCACGAGGCCGAGCACGGCCGGGCGGCGAGGGGTTGAGCGACGGCATTCACCCCTCACCCCCGTTGTTCCCGCCGGGGCGCACATGAATCGTGTGCGCCCGTTCGGCGGGAGAAACTTCATCGCTGCGCTTTCCTGCTCCGCGCGACCCGGCGCTACGCAGTCCTGCTTCGCTGGGGTACCGGCCCAATACGTCCCTGTATTGGGCGTTCGAACCTTCGGTTCTCACCCGGCCCGGCCTTTCATCGCTTCGCGTCCCGCTCCGCTCGAAAGTCCGGGGTTCGCCGTCCCTGGCGAACCCGCTCGGCGCGGAAGATGGTCCGCTGGACCTTCTTCTTGTTCCGCCTCGCCCCTGGCCGGGCGTTCGCGGCTCGTATTCTCGCCGCTCACCCACTGGACCTTTCTCTGTTTCCGCCTCACCTCCCGCATGGGGGGAGGGAGTTATCGGTGGCGGGTGTGGGGGCGAGACGGGATAGTCATTCGGCGGGTGACGGCGATAATCGCCTGACCCGCCCTACATTAAATACTCGCGCGCGGTGATTCACGTGGTCGAGCGCGTGGGGCCGGCGGTGGTGAATATTCGCGTCGGGCGGGCGACGAAATGTCAGGGGGTTTCCTTGCCGGTTTCGACAAGTAACTGTTGTACTCGCTTCAGGAGTTCAGGCAGCTCATGCCTGATAATTTCCCACACGACCTCGTGGTCCACGACATCGTAGCCATGAACAAGAATATTGCGGAATGAAATAATTTGTGGCGCAGGTCCAATTCGGCGAGAGACTTGGGAATTCACGCGGGACAGGCGGTTCAGTGCCTCGCCAATGATCTCAAAATTTCTTTCAACGGCTTGTCTACGGATTCGGTCACGCGCATAGGTCTCGAGCGTTAGCGAAGCTACTGCTTCCAGGATGAATGTTGCCGAGTCGCGAATATCCTCCAGAAGCTTCGGGGTCTTATGCTGCATAGAGCATAGTCCTGCTCTTATTGACCTCGCGAATGAAATAGGGATTATGCATGGCTCGGGCCATCACCAGATCCACCTTTCTTTGAAATAGCAACCTGAGAGCTTCGAGCAGACCGAAGTATCGATCAGCAGCGTTCATTTCCTTGGTGGAGTGAAATTCAACCAGAAAATCGAGATCGCTGGTCTCCGGCTTAAAATCTCCGGTCGCGGCGGAGCCGAACAGTTCCAGGCGCTTGACGTGGTAGCGCTTACAGAGCTGCTCCAACTCGGAACGATGAGACTCAATTAGTGGATTCATGTCGATCTGTTAAAGAATACCCCAGAAATCATGAAAGTTGGTGCCCGGGGCCGGACTCGAACCGGCACGGTGTTGCCACCAAGGGATTTTCGTACCCGCTACGGCTTTCGCCGCCGCGCCGGCTGGCGCCTTTGGGGTCTGGACTTTACCTTTGCCGTGGCGCGGGGCGCTTTAGGCAGGAGCCGTCAAGTCTCTACACTTTCCCGGGGAGACGGCGGCCGGGCTTAGCTCGGGGTGGCCTCCGCCATGACGCGCTGAGATTTCCCCGAATTTGACTCCATTCACGCCAGGGGTTTCCCGCCTGGGTGCTCAATGTTTCAAGTCCCTTGCGTATACCAATTTCGCCACCCGGGCATCGGGAAGGCACGGCGATTATATAGGTGAATCCGGGGCTTTAAGCAAAGAATGAAAGGAAAATAGAGGCTGGGATCGGAATTGAACGGGCATACGGATTGACAGAAGGCACGGACCCAGCACGACAAAAGCTCGATCACTCGACAGGCTGTCACGCGCCCGCCTGCTGCCGCAGGCGCGTAGCGGCCCCATCGTGCTCTTTGCCTGCCCCGGACGCCCCTCAGTCGCGGAGATCGAACAGCTCTTGCAAGCGCTGCGGCGCGCGCGGGTCGCGGCCGGCGAGCCAGCGGCGCATCGCTTCCTCCCCTTCGCGGGCATAGGCGCCCAGCTCGGTGTCGCGCGCGATCGCGTCCTCGATCTGGGTGATGCTGCCGCCTTCGGAGGGGATGCCCCGGTAGCGCTGGAGGTAGCGCACGCCGAGGGCGAGCCGATGCGTTTCATCGAACTCCTCGGCCTGCGCGAGCGCGTTGCGCGCGCCGAGGTGGAACGCCTGCGCGAGGCTCTGGCGGTGCGCGTCGCGCTCCAGCGCGACGTGGTCGAAGGGCTTGAGCGTCTCGACCACGAACTCGTCGAGCGCGCGGTCGGCGCGTTCGAACGCCGGGTCGGGCGCGAGCGGCTGGACCTTGGGGCGGAAAAACCACCGGTGGAAAAGCGACACGGTCGCGGCAACTGTGTGGAAGAAAATGGAGGCTGGGGTCGGATTCGAACCGGCGTCCACGGCTTTGCAGGCCGCTGCATAACCACTCTGCTACCCAGCCATAACCCTGAACAAAAAAGGGAGGACCCGGCTATGGGTGCCTCCCCGAGTGTCTGGAGCGGGAAACGAGGCTCGAACTCGCGACCTTAACCTTGGCAAGGTTACGCTCTACCAACTGAGCTATTCCCGCAGGAGACGTGCATTGTAAGGACGGCCGGCGGCGTGTCAAGCAAGGGACCTGATATTTCCTTGTAGTTTAGTTACTTGCAAGCAAAATCAGGTAACCGCCAAGGCGCAAAAACAAGATTTTGAACCGCCAGGACGCCAGAGGCGCCAGGAAAAGATTTTTGGGGTTAAAAGCAAAGTTCACCGCAAAGACGCAGAGGACGCAGAGAAAAGATCTTGGGGATTTAAGACAACGAGGAAGACGCACCTACGACCCCGCCATTTCTCCCGCAGACATCAGAGTTGTAGCCCGGGTGAAGGCCCGAAGGGCCGGAACCCGGGATTCATGTTTGCCCCGGATTGCGCTGCACTCCATCCGGGCTACATCTACTGGATGTCGCCTCCCCGCCCCGCCTTCGCTAGGACAAGCTCTGCGGGAATAGACGGGATCGACGATTAATCACGGTGCGCAACGCTTCGCTTTTGCACACCCTACGGACGGTTGCCCTTCGACGGGCTCAGGGCGAACGGCCGATTTAAACAAAAATTTTCTTAACAATTTCATTGAATGAAACTCAGAACAGCACTGAATTTATTTAGAAAAGTTTTACGGCGAGCGCGGGGCGATGAGGTTGGGCCAGGCGGCCTTGAGGTAGATGAGCATGGACCACAGCGTCAGCGCCGCGGCGAGGTAGAGCAGGACTTCGCCGATGCGAAAGATCGGCAGGCCCCAGAACGGTTTTTGCCACAGCAGGAACGGGATGGCGACCATCTGGGAGACGGTCTTGATCTTGCCCACGAAAGATACCTTCACGTGCGAGCGCTTGCCCACCTCCGACATCCATTCGCGCAGGGCCGAGACGGTGATTTCGCGCCCGACGATGACCAGCACCATTACGGCGAACAGGCGGATGTCCAGGACCTGCGCCTGCACCCGCGGGTCGGCCACCAGCATGACCAGCGCCGCCGCGACCATGAGCTTGTCGGCCACCGGGTCGAGGAAGGCGCCGAAGGGCGAGGTCTGCTCCAGTTTGCGCGCCAGGTAGCCGTCCAGCCAGTCGGTGAGCGCGGCCAGGATGAACAGCCCGGTGGCGAGCATGTGGGACCAAGGGTGGGTCCAGTAGTAGGCCACGATGAACGCCGGGATCAGCGCGATGCGCAGGAGCGTGAGGATGTTGGGGGTGTTCAGCAGCATAAGATTTTGAACCACCAGGACGCCAAGAACGCCAAGAGTTTTTGGTTAAAATTCAAAAGATTCTCTCAGATAGTTAACCACGTTTTGGAGTAGAAAAATGCAGGGCGTGCAGTGCGCGCCGTTCGATAACATGGCGCGTGATACGCGCCCTACATCACTGATCATCGAGATTAGCTCCCCTCCCCCTCGACGGGGGAGAGTTAAGGAGGGGGTGAATCTCACCCTCCCCCTCGCCTTGTTCCCGCCCGGGGTGCACGAAAATCACGTGCACCCGCTCGGCGGGGAAAAGATCCACCAGACCTTTTCCTGTTTCCGCCTCGCCCCCTCAAGGGAGGGGGAAGATTTTTATTATCGCGCAGCCACTGACTCGCCCCCGTCAAGGGAGGGGAAAAAATTCCACGGGGCCTTCTGTGTAACTTGCGGGTGATCGAAAACATTTCTCTTTTTATTCCTCGCCATGGAAGGCATCGTAAATCTTTTGCGCGAGCTGCGGGCTGATGCCGGGCACGCGCGCCAGGTCCTCGACGCCGGCGCGGGCGACCTCGCGCAGGCCGCCGAAATTCTTGAGCAGCGCCTGGCGGCGCTTGCCGCCGATGCCGGGAATCCGCTCGATCGTCGAGCTGGTGCGCGCCTTGCCCCGCCGCGCCCGGTGCCCGGCGATGGCGAAACGGTGGGCCTCGTCGCGGATCTGCTGGATCAGGTGCAGTCCGGCGGAGGTCGGGGGCAGTATAGTGGGCCGGCCTGAACCCGACAAGAAAAGCTGCTCCTGGCCCGGTTTGCGTTCGCGCCCCTTGGCCACGCCCACGAGCTTGACGCCCGCCAGCTGCAACTCCTGCATCACGCCTTCGGCGACGGAGAGCTGGCCCTTGCCGCCGTCGATGAGCAGCAGATCGGGCAGCCTGCCCTCGCCCTCCTTCACCTTGCGGTAGCGCCGCGTCAGCGCCTGGGTCATGGCGCCGTAGTCATCGCCCGGCTCTATGCCTTCGATGTTGAAACGGCGATAGTCGGATTTCACCGGGCCGTTCATGTCGAACACGACGCACGCGGCCACCGTGGCCTCGCCCATGGTGTGGCTGATGTCGAAACATTCGATGCGCTCGGGGGTGGATTCGAGCTTGAGCGCATCGCGCAGCGCCTCGAAACGGCCCTGCATGTCGATCTTGCCGGCGAGGTGGCGGCGCAGCGCCTCGTCGGCGTTGAGCTTGGCCATCTGTACCCAGCGGCGCGGCGCGCCGCGCGGGCCGACGGCAAGGGCGATTTTTTTGCCGGCCTTTTCGGTGAAGGCGCGCTCCAGCAACGCGCGGTCGGCAATGGCTTCGCCCAGGTAAACGCGCGCCGGGATGGCGCGGCCGGACAGATAATATTGCGCCAGAAACGCCGCGAGGATCTCCGCCGGCGCGGACTCCGCGCCCATGCGCGGGAAAAACGACTTGCTGCCGAGGTTCTGCCCGCCGCGAATCCAGGTGACGACGATGCAGGCGGCCTCCGGCGTGGCGGCCACGGCCAGCACGTCGGCGTCCCCGCCGGCGCCGCTGATGTACTGCTTTTCCTGGATGCGCTTGAGCATGCCGATGCGGTCGCGCAGGAGCGCGGCGGTTTCGTAGTCCTGCCGGTCGGAGGCCTGTTCCATTTGCTTGATGCCGTCGCGGATCAGGCTCTGGCTTTTGCCCTCCATGAACATCAGCGCCTGCCGCACGTCGCGGCGGTAGCGCTCGGGCTCGACCAGGCCGACGCAGGGGCCGGAGCAGCGCTTGATCTGGTATTGCAGGCAGGGCCGCGAGCGGTTGCGGAAGAAGCTGTCCTGGCACTGGCGCACGCGGAAGATTTTCTGGAGCAGGTTGAGCGTCTCGCGCACGCCGTAGGACGACGGATACGGGCCGAAGTAACGTCCCTTCTCGCGTTTGGCGCCGCGATGAAAGCCGATGCGCGGGTATTCCTGCCCGTCCGAGACGAAGATGTAGGGGTAGCTCTTGTCGTCGCGCAGCAGGATGTTGAAGCGCGGGTGCAGCGTCTTGATGAGGTTGTTTTCAAGCAGCAGTGCCTCGGTTTCCGTGTGGGTGACGGTGATCTCGAGGTCCTGCGCCTGATGCATGAGCAGCAGCACGCGCGCCGCCAGGCCGCTGGCGCGGAAATAACTCTGCACCCGCTTGCGCAGGTTGCGCGCCTTGCCGACGTACAGCACCTCGCCCTTTCCGCCCAGCATGCGGTAGATGCCGGGCCTGGTCGGCAGCGACATGATCAAGGCTTTGGAATTTTCAACAGGCATAAATTAATTTGAACCGCCAGGACGCCAGGGGCGCCAGGAAAAGATATTTCGAAATAAAACCAAAGCTAACCACCAAGATGCCAAGGCGCCAAGAAAAACATATCGGGGTCAAAAAACCAAGTTCACCGCAATGACGCAGAGAGCGCGAAGAAAGATATATGTGTGTTTAAAACCAGATTCACCGCAGAAGCGCAACAAGCGCGAAGATTCCATGAATTCTATTCTCATGAGATTTTCTTTGCGTCCTTTGCGCCTTTGCGGTGAGCAATATAGTTGCTGGATTATTTAATCAGATAATAGTTTCCGAGCCTGATGCAGAATCTGGTCGAACATCTCCGCCGTCAGGCGCCTGGTCTGGGTGTTGTAGCGGCTGCAATGATAGGAATCGAGCAGGTGCAAACCGTTCGGCAGCTTGTGATAGCTGGCGTGCGCGAATTTGTAGTCCTTGCGCTTGAGCTTGAAGGCCTGCAACGCGGCATCGTGCGCCACCGTGCCGAGCGCGAGCAGCACGCTGCCCGGCGCGAGTTTCGCGAGCTCGGTCTGAAGATAAAGATTGCAGGTGGCGATTTCCGCCGGCAGCGGCTTGTTGGCCGGCGGCAGACATTTGACGGCGTTGGTGATGCGGCAGTTTTTGAGCTTCAAGCCGTCGCGCGCCGAGACGGATTTGGGCCGGTCGGCAAAGCCGTGCCGGTGCAGCGTTTCATATAAGAGAATGCCGGCGTGATCGCCGGTGAACGGACGCCCGCTGCGGTTGGCGCCGTGCATGCCGGGCGCCAGTCCGATGATGAGCAGGCGCGCCCTGGGGTCGCCGAACGGCGGCACCGGCCGCGCGTAATAGGTCGGGTACATGTCGCGGAGCTTGGACAGATGGCTCGCCAGCCGTGGGCAGGCCACGCAGTGTGGATCGAATTCGGGCATGGGGACTATCGATAAACAGCGATACCGACATCCTAACGGACTTCAGGAGGAAGCAACAGACAGAAGATAAATAAAATAGACAGGATTAACAGGATTCACAAGATTAAGGATTTGAGAATTAAAAAAACTTGCTAGTTATGTAGGGTGTGCAAAAGCGTAGCGTTGCGCACCGATATGTTATTCGGTGCTGCTTCGCTATCGCTTAGGGAACCTCTGATTAAGTCCCCTCGCCCCCTGAAAGGGGGAGAGGGCCAGAGTGAGGAGGTTGGGCAACATATTGAAATCACTCACCCTCACCCCTGCCCTCTCCCTGATAGGGAGAGGGGGTTACTATTTAATCGAGACTTGTTCAGAGCTTCCTTAGCAGCACCCTACGCGACTAACGGACTTCAGGCGGGAGTAACATCCTGTGTGATGTTGCTTTTCCTGGCGACCCTGGCGTCCTGGCGGTTAAATTTATTTTTAATTCACCCGCACCATGTTGGTGCCGTAGAAAATCTCCGCCATTTCGTGCGTGAGGCGCTGGGTGACGATCTTGTTATCCTGCGGCGAAAGCTCCGCCTCTTTCACACCGAACAGATAATTGTCGAGCTTGGAGTCCTTCAGCATCATCTTGGTGTGGAAAAGATTTTCCTGGTACACGTTCACGTCCATGGCCTGGTAGCGCGCGAGCGTGGTCTTGTCCACGAAATTCTGGACCGAGTTGATCTTGTGGTCGATGTAATGCTTGGTGCCCTTCACGTCGCGGGTAAAACCTCTCACCCGATAATCGATAATCACGATATCCGACTCGAAGCTGTGAAGCAGGTAGTTCAAGGCGCGCAGCGGCGAAATCTTGCCGCAGGTGGACACGTCGATGTCGGCGCGGAACGTGGCGATGCCGTTGTCCGGATGCGATTCCGGATAGGTGTGCACGGTGATGTGGCTCTTGTCGAGGTGCGCGACCACGGATTCCTTGACCGCGCGGCCGTTCTCGAGCGCGAGGCTCGCCTGCACGCCGCGGGTCTGGCGATTATGCGCCGCATCCGGCAGCGGGCCGGGCGCCTCGGGATTGAGCGGCTCTTCCTGGATCGGCAATTCGGAAATGAGCATGGTGACGCTCGCGCCCTGCGGGTCGTAGTCCTGGTGCGCGATGTTGAGGATGTTGGCGCCGATGATGCTGGCCACCTCGCTCAGGATGGCGGTCAGACGTTCGGCGTTATACGCCTCGTCGATGTACGCGAGGTATTCCCGTTGCGCCTGTTCGCTCGGGGCATAGCAGATGTCGTAGATGTTGAAACTCAACGTCTTGGTGAGGTTGTTGAAGCTTTCCAGCCTCAGCTTTTTGAGCGGCTTTAACAGATCCAATTCGTAATACCCCCGGCGCAAAACCGTGTTGACTAACGCTAATTATCGGACATCTTTCGCGTGAATCAATATTTTTTTGGCTCAGGCGATGCCGCTGACGGCGCGCACCGCGTCACGGTATGACTGATCCTGCGCGAGTTGGCGGCGCGTCGGATTCTCCCGCCCGTGCATGCGCACCAGACGCAGGTGCGACACCGGATCGTCGTGCGCGCCCAGCCCTTCCAGCACCTGGTCGGCGGCCTGGGCGTCGTTGCAAACCAGCACCATGTCGCAGCCGGCGGAAAGCGCCATTTTGGCGCGCGCCACCACGTCGCCGGCGACCTTGGCGCCCTCCATGGACAGGTCGTCGCTGAAGATAATGCCCTGAAATCCCAGTTGTGCGCGCAGGATTTTGCGCAGCCAGGTGCTGGAAAACCCGGCCGGAAGGGCGTCCACCCGGGAGAAGACAACGTGCGCCGGCATGATGCCCTCGAGGCCGTAGTGGATCATGCGCTCGAACGGCACCAGGTCCTCGGCCTGGATGTCCACCAGCTTGCGCTCGTCCACCGGCAGCGCCAGGTGCGAGTCGGCCGCGACCGCCCCGTGGCCCGGGAAATGCTTGCCGGTGGCGGCCATGCCGGCGCGGTGCATGCCGAGCATGTAGGCATGGGCGAGATCGGCCACGGTCTCGGGATGGGAGTGAAACGCCCGGTCGCCGATGACCCGGCTCACGCCGCGGTCGAGGTCGAGACAGGGGGCGAAGCTGAAATCCACCCCGACGGCGCGCAATTCAGTCGCCATCAGCCAGCCGCTGGTCTCCGCCAGGCGGCGGGCGCGCTTGGGATTCTCGTCGTAAATCCGGCCGAGTTCGCGGCTGGGGGGCAGCGCGGTGAAGCCGTCGCGAAAGCGCTGCACCCGCCCGCCTTCGTGGTCCACCGCCACCAGCAACTGCGGCTCGCGCAGGGCGTGGATGTCGCGCACCAGCGCCTCCACCTGCGCGGGCGAGTGGTAGTTACGCGAAAACAGGATGACGCCGCCGACGAGCGGATGCCGCAGCCGCTGGCGCTCCTCCGGGCTCAGTTCCAGCCCCTGCAAATCGAGCATGACCGGGCCGAGCGGCATGTCAGCCCTTGATGAGCACGCGCGTGCCGGGGGCGACGCGGTCGAAAAGTTCGATGATCTCGCTATTGCGCATCTTGACGCAGCCGCGCGAACCGGGCACGCCCATGGGGTCCGCGTCCGGGCAGCCGTGGATATATATGTAGCGGCGCATGGTATCGACCTTGCCGAGGCGGTTTTTACCCGGTTCCCGCCCGCACAGCCAGAGGATGCGCGTGAGAATCCAGTCGCGGTTCGGGAAGGCCGCGCGCAGTGGCGGCGAATAGATCTCGTTGGTCGGGCGGCGCGACACCAGCACCGCGTTTTCCGGAAGGCCGGCGCCGATCTTGGCGCGGATGTAATGCACGCCGCGCGGGGTTTTTTCGCTGCCGGCCTCCTCGCCCGCGCCGTTGCGGGCGGTCGAGATGCGCGTGCGCATGATCTCTTTGCCCTGCGCGTCCTTGAGGGTCAGGGTCTGCGAGGGGATGTCGATTTCAATGCTGTGTGGCGGCGCGGCCATGTGTTCAAGGTTTAACGAAGAGGGCCATGGATTCAACATGGCTGGTCTGCGGGAACATGTCCATGACACCGGCGGCGGCGAAACGATAACCGAGCACGCGCACCAGATATTCGCTGTCGCGCGCCAGCGTTGCCGGATGGCAGGACACGTAAACGATTCTCGACGGGAGCGGCTCCACGAGACTCTTAAGAGCTTCCATCGCCCCGCCGCGCGGCGGATCGAGCAGCAGTTTATTGGCCTTGCCATCAACCCAAGCCGCGCCGGCACTTTCACGATAAAGATCAGCGCTGACGAATTCGGCATTCGTAATATGGTTAAGCCGGGCATTGGCCCGGGCGCGGTTGACCAAGGCCGCCTCCCCCTCCACACCCAGCACATGCCCGGCCCGGCGCGCGAGCGGCAGTGTGAAATTGCCAAGGCCGCAGAAAAGATCGAGCACCGTGTCATTCGGCGCGGGTTCGAGGAGCTTGACCGCCTGCTCCACCGTGGCGTTGTTCACGGCGGCATTGATCTGGATGAAATCGGCGGGGTCGAAGCGGATTTCCACGTCGAACGCCGGAATCCGGTAGAACAGCGGCTCCGGATTGGCCGGCCACAGGGGGGCGATCGAATCCGGCCGCGCCGCTTGCTGGTAGATCCGGACCTCGTGGCGCTCGCCGAAGGCGATGAGCAATTTCTTATCCTGTTCCGTCAGCGGGACCAGGTGCCGGAAAACCAGCGCCGAGGCATTAGGCGCACCATCCCTGGCGCGCTCCCCTTCGGGCCGCGCTGAAGCGCGTTCAATTTGCATCCTTTGCTCCGCAATCGGCACATTGCGTCCTCGGCTTCGTAAGCGGTACTTCCCTGTACCACTCCTCCTGTGCCGCTTCTCGCTCCCGGCGAAATTGTCGTCTCCGACCGCGACCTCGATCTGGGGAATGCGATCCGGGCAGGAAAGTTCGGCGATCAAATCATGGAGCGCGGGCAGGAGCGCGGAAACCTTCGGCTCAAGCACAAGACAAGTCTCAAGATTCGCCAGGAAACTTTTGTTTCGTTGACGAAAACCCATGATGACCCCACCTTCACTCGGGACCAGGCGCACACCGAGGCGCGCGCGCCGGCGATAACCCAGCGCCGGGCCGGTGATGGGTTCAAGCCACGACTCCGGCTTGACCTTGCCGAGGCGTTCCAGCTGCTCGGCCAGAATCTGCTGTTTGGCCTGAAGCTGGATTTCCGGGCGCAGATGCTGGAGGTCGCAGCCACCGCAGGTGCCGTAGTGTGGGCACGGTGGCGTGACGCGGTGCGGGCTCGGTTCCAGGACTTCCACCAGCCCGCCGCTGTCGTAACGCTTGTGCCGGTGAACATAACGAAAGCGCACGCGCTCGCCCGGCAGCGCGCCTTCGATGAATACGGCCTTGCCTTCAAGGCGCGCCACGCCGCCGCCGTCGTGGCTGAAGGCGGTCACCGTGGCAACGGCAATGTCAGGACTGCCCTCTGACTTCGAAATTTTATTGGCCAAAGCGGACATGGAGAAAGATGGCTCAGGGCGCCATCCAAGATTGAGACACGCCACACCCCCTCCCTCTCCCTCCCCCTTCCAGGGGGGTGAGGCGGAAATAGGAAAAGGTCCAGTGGACCTTTTCCCCGCCGAACGGGCGCACAGGATTCTTGTGCGCCCTGGGCGGGAACGGGGTGGGGGTTGAATGCCGAAGTTTGACTCTCATTTTCACGTTCTATTTCCAGGCCTTGAGAAACTCATTGAGGTGAGGCTTGTTGGCCTCACGCAAGGTTTTGCGCACCAGCTCGGTTTCGCGCTTCCAGCCGGCGTCGTCGAGGTTACCGCGCATGAGTTCATAGCGCAGATAGATAAGATAAGTATTGAGCGCGTCAGTCTCGCAGTAATCGCGGATTTCGCCGATCTTGCCCGCCAGAAACCGGTCCCACACCTCGCTGCCGTGACGACCGAGCTTGCCGGGGAAACCCAGCAGCTGCGCCATCTCGTCGAGCGGCACGGTGGCGCGCGGCTGATAGGCCGAGAGCACGTCCATCAGGTCGGTGTGGCGCTCGTGGTAGCGGCTGAGATAGTTGTTCCAGCGGAAGCTCTGGTCATCGCTGCCGTTTTCCCAGTAACGTGGCGCGGAAATGCCGTGCAGCAACGTGCGGTAGTGCAGCACCGGCAAATCGAAACCGCTGCCATTCCAACTGACCAGGGTAGGCGTGTATTTCTCGATGCCATCGAAAAAGCGGCGGATCAGATCGGCCTCGCTCGAATCCTCCTCGCCCAGCGACCACACGCGCAGGCTGTCCTCGCGCCGCAGCACCGCCGAGATCGCCGCCACGCGATGCAGGTGATGGCGCAGAAAATCGGATTCGCCGGTCTGCTCGCGGCGCTTGGCGAACATGGCCTGGGCGGTTCCCTTGTCACTCAGCCCATCGAGCCCGTAGAGCTTGCGGCCGGTGGCGACGTCGGGGATGGTTTCGATGTCGAAAGCTAATATGTTCATAAAAGTTTTTACCGCCAGGTCGCCAGGGTCGCCAGGAAAAGATTGTTAAAGTTAAATGCGATGTTAGCCGCCAAGCGCCAAATATTATTAATTGTAAATAAATACAATTGTAAATAAATATATTTGAACCACCGGGACGACAAATGCGCCAGAATTTCGAAGATTAATTATTGCTTTTCCTGGCGGCCCTGGCGTCCTGGCGGTTCAAGATATTAATCTGGAAAAACTCCCGTCGATAAATAACGATCGCCGCGGTCGCAGATGATGGTGACGATCACGGCGTTATTGATTTCCCGCGACAGTCTCAGCGCCGCGTGTGTCGCGCCGCCGGAGGAGATGCCGCAGAAGATTCCTTCTTCGCGCGCCAGGTGCCGCGTCATGTGCTCGGCCTCTTGCTGGGTGACTTCCATGACGCGATCAACGCGTTTGGCATCGTATATTTTTGGCAGATATTCTTTCGGCCAGGCGCGGATGCCGGGGATGCTGGAACCTTCCGACGGTTGCACGCCGATAATCTGAATCGCCGGATTTTTCTCCTTCAGAAAGCGCGACACGCCCATGATGGTGCCGGTGGTGCCCATGGAACTCACGAAGTGCGTGATCTTGCCTTCGGTGTCGCGCCAGATTTCGGGGCCGGTGCCTTCGTAGTGGGACAGCGGATTGTCGGGATTGGCGAACTGATCGAGCACCCTGCCCTTGAGTTGCGCCTGTATCTGATGGGCGAGGTCGCGCGCGCCTTCCATGCCGGCCGCCTGCGATACCTGGATAATTTCAGCGCCGAAGGCTTTCATCACGGCGCGGCGTTCCTTGCTCATGTGCTCCGGCATGATCAGGACCATTTTATATCCCTTCATTGCCGCCACCATCGCGAGCGCGATACCGGTATTACCGCTGGTGGCCTCGACCAGCGTGTCGCCCGGTTTGATCTCCCCGCGCGCCTCGGCGTGCTTGATCATGGACAGCGCCGGGCGGTCCTTGACCGAGCCGGCGGGATTGTTGCCCTCCAGCTTGGCGAGGATGACGTTCGAGGTTTTTCCCGGCAGGCGCTGCAACTGCACCAGTGGCGTGTTGCCGACCAGATCTTCCAGAAGTTTCATGTGCGGAATATTAACCCGCGTGCGCCCGCAATGCGACGGCGGCGCGGACGCTGGAGGGCACAGCAGGGTCATTCAGTCGGCGGTGGCGGGTTCGGTTTCGGGGACTGCGGCATCCGCCGGTTCCAGATGTTCGAGGATCAACTGCAACGAGCGATACCCCTGGTATTCGTTCACGTCCAGCTTGAAGGCGGCGCGGATGCGCGCATAAGCCGGCGGCTTGCCGTCACGGACACTGTTGAAGGCGATGGCATCGAGCGTTTTGGCGGCCCCGGGCAGGCGCAAAACGAGCTTGAGGTGTTTCTCCCCGACCACCCGCTGGCTGGCCACGTCGAACCAGCCGTCGAACAACGGCTCCGGGAAGCCCTGCCCCCACGGGCCGGCCGCGCGCAGCAGCTCGGCGACCGGGAGCGACAAGTCGTCAGGCGTCAGCTCGCCGTCGCTGATGATCCGGCCCTGCAAGTCATCCTCGGACAGATGACGGCTGACTTCCGCGTCGAAGGCGTCGCGGAAGGCATCGAAGTGTTGTCGTTCCAGCGTCAGGCCCGCGGCCATGGCGTGTCCGCCGAATTTGCTCAGGAGTCGCGGATGGCGCGCCGCGACGGCATCGAGCGCGTCGCGGATATGCAGGCCGGGCACGGAACGGGCCGAACCCTTGATCTCGGTGGCGCTGACCGGGGCAAACGCGATCACCGGACGATGCACGCGCTCCTTGATGCGCGCGGCCACGATGCCGATCACGCCCTGGTGCCAGGATTCGTGAAACAGGCACAAGCCACGCGGCAGCGCGGCCATGTCGAGCCGCAGCCCTTCCACCTCCGCAATGGCCTGTTGCTGCATGGCGGCCTCGATCGAGCGCCGCTCACGGTTCAGGGCGTCGAGTTTTTCCGCCATGGCATGCGCCGCCGCAAAATCATCCGTCAGCAGGCATTCGATCCCGAGCGACATGTCGGTAAGCCGGCCGGCCGCGTTGAGGCGCGGACCGACGATGTAACCCAGGTCCATCGCCGTCACACGCTGCGGCTGACGACCGGCGATGCGCAGCAAGGCCTCGATGCCGGCGCAACAATGAAGCCCTACTTCGTTCGTCCTGTCATAAGAATAGCCCTGGTTGATGCGCTGCAAACCTTGCGCCACCAGGATGCGATTGTTGGCGTCGAGTGGCACCACGTCGGCGACCGTGCCGAGCGCCACCAGGTCGAGCAGCCGGGCCAGATTGGGTTCCGCGATGTTGCGCTCCGTGAACCACCCGCTCGCGCGCAGGCGCGAGCGCAGCGCCAGCATGACATAAAAGATCACGCCGACACCGGCGAGGTTCTTGCTCGGAAAGGAGTCGTTGGGCTGATTGGGATTGACGATCACCGTCGCCGCCGGCAGCGACTCACCGGGCAAATGATGATCGGTGATCAGCACGTCGATGCCGTGCTTTCTCGCCTCCTTCACTCCCTCGATGCTCGAGATGCCGTTATCGACGGTGATAATCAGGTCCGGCTTCTGCGCCGCCGCCAGGGCGACGATTTCCGGGGTCAGGCCATAACCGAATTCAAAACGGTTCGGCACCAGATAACGCACGTCCGCCGCGCCCAGGCTGCGCAGGGCGCGCACGGCGAGCGCGCAACTGGTGGCGCCGTCGGCGTCGAAATCGGCCACGATCAAAATGCGTTGCTGCCGCCGCAGGGTTTCCGCGAGCAAGGTCGAGGCCTCATCGATGCCCTTGAGCTGGGCCGGCGAAATCAGGCGGTCCAGCGATTTTTCGAGTTCCTGCCGCGAGGCCACCTGGCGCGCCAGATAGATGCGCTGCAACACGGGATGCAGATCGGTCAGAAACCCTTCTGATCCGGTTTGGGCGCGGCGGATGATTTTGGCGGTGGAAATCACTGTTAGGGAAACTCCGGTTTATTAATTTTCAACGCAGAGACGCGGAGAACGCAGAGGAAGGCAGAGTATTTCCTCGTTAAAAATACCCCCTGAATTTTCTCTGCGTCTCTGCGCCTTTGCGTTGAGTAGTTCATTAATCAGAGAATCCTTAGTTAGTCCGTCCGCGGTGTGATGCCAGAGAACGGCGCCAGCGCCACCAACGATGCGCCTGCCGGGATGTCAGGGTGAAACAGGTACCGGCGTCGGTCATCAGGGTCACGCGCTCGATGGCGCCGGATTTCAAGTCGCGCAGCAGCGGTTGCATCCAGTGCGTTTCCAGTTTATGAAGAATTTCCTGCCAACGCGGTGCGTCATTGTAGAGCGTTGCATCGTGCGCCGCGTCCCACACCACCAGGTGCTCGCCGGTTTGGTCCGCCTGTTGGCGCCAGTCAGCGTAGTCTTCCGGCAGGTCTGCTCCCGGTGTGCCGGACAATTTCGCCAACGACAGGCTCACGGGTTCGTTGCTCCACACCCGCGTCCAGGTGACCGGCTTGATGCGGGGAAGCCGGCCGCTACCCCAGAACCACAGGCTGTTGATGGGAAGCTTCCCCTCTTTTTCGCGCTCGACATTGACCGTCGCGGTGTGCAGCAGGATCTGGATTTCATTCAGGATGGTGTGCCAGGCCTTGTCGTCGGGACCGCGCGGCAGGAAGCCATGGATGTCGCGCCCGACCACCTGCGACAGCGGCGTGGTGGTCAGGTTCGGGGCCCGCGCCAGCTTGAGGTACCAGCGCTCCGGATGCGGCGCCTTGAGCAGCCAGCCGTCGGAGGTAAAGACTTCCAGGATTTCCGCGACCAGGCGACCAGCCTCCTCCTGCGTGACTTCCAGTTTCCGCGCATCGGCCAAAATCAGACGGTCGCGATCGAGGCTCAGGTGCACCGGGTCCGCGCGCAGCCACCAATCGTTGTCGATCACGCCCATGTCGAACATGCGCGTGACGGCGGCGACCGGCAGGTCGGTGTTTTCCTGCCTGACGAGATCGAACAAGGCAAACAGACCCGCTTCGTATCCCGGCGGGAATCCACGCTCGATGACTTCCGCCCGGGACAGCAGCGTCTCCAGCGCGCGCATAGGTTCGCCTGGGGCGCGGCCGTTTTCCTGCAGGCCGAATAATCCGGGGATATAGAGGGTCAGATGCCGGCGGGCGGGGCTGTCAGGGGCCTCGGTCATTTTTTTAGTGCTGGTCCCGTGTCATGCACAGCATGGACCGATTTTAAGTCATATCTGCTTCGCAAAAAATCACCCTGCATGAATTCGATAGAAATTCACCACCGCGGCACGGGCGTCCGGTCTGATCCTGCTGAAAAACAGGAACGCCGAACCGGTGGCCGCTGCATGCCCGTGCAGCGGTCCCGTCCTGTTCCCTGACCCGGCCGGCGCCCAACAGCGAAAAAATGTGACATAAAACCTCCGAATTTGCCCTGAAACACGGGCGCTGGCCTGACTTTTGCACAAATATGGGCTAAATCCTTTATATAACGGAATTTTCAGACAGGGCGCCTTGAGCTCCAAAACCGGGGTATCGACCACGCAGGGAAACGTCGCCACCGACGACGCTAAAGTCGTGGCGCTGGAGGATTTCGTCCAGTCGCGCAACGCCAAGGCCATGCCCGACGGCTTTGCGCGCGGGCTGACGCAATTCAAGCGCTGGCGCGACGACCTCGCCCAGGCGATTGTCGATTATCAGGCCTGGGTGGAACTGCAGGGATTTTCCGACGGCGAGCAGGACCTGCGCGTCTACGAGCTGATCGAGATGTTGCAGTCGGACAGGCTCACGGTGGCGCTGGTGGCCGAGTTCTCGCGCGGCAAGACCGAACTCCTGAACGCGATTTTCTTTTCCGATTACAAGCAACGGCTGCTGCCCTCGGCGGCCGGCCGCACCACCATGTGCCCGACCGAATTGCGCTGGGATGAAAAAGATGGCCCCTGCGTCAAATTGCTGCCAATCGAGACACGCAAGACGGCGTCGACCATCTCCGAATACAAGCGCACGCCGGTGCACTGGACCACGATTCATATCCTGAAGCTCAGCTCCGCCGAGGAAGTGCGCGAGGCGCTTTCGGAAATCACCAAGACCAAGAAGGTTAGTCCGCGCGAGGCGCAGGAACTGGGGTTGCACGATCCGAAGCAGCCTGTCGGCAAGAACGCACCGGCCTCCGGCGACCTGGTTGAAGTCCCGGTATGGCGGCATGCCATCGTCAATTTCCCGAATGCCCTGCTCAAACAGGGATTGGTGGTGCTCGATACGCCCGGATTGAACGCGCTGGGCGTTGAACCCGAGCTGACGCTGAACACACTTCCCAGCGCGCAGGCGATAATTTTCCTGCTGGCCGCCGATGCCGGTGTCACCAAGACCGATCTCGATGTCTGGACCAACCACGTGAACACGGTGCGAGGCAATTCGCACCTGGTGGCGCTGAACAAGATCGATATTCTCTGGGATGAGCTGCACGACGATGCCGCGGTGGCCAAAACCATCGCGCGCCAGGTGGAAGAAACAGCGCGCGTGCTGCATGTCGATCGCAAGGTCATCTTTCCGGTTTCCGCGCAGAAGGGACTGATCGCGAAAATCAAGGGCGATGCCGCGCTGGCCGCCAAGAGCGGGTTGGCGGCGCTGGAGGACAAACTCACGCAGGACCTTATCCCGGCACGCCACATGCTGATCCGCAACCGCATCGTGCATGAAGTCAGCGGCCGGGTCGAAAGCAGCCGTGCGCTGATCGAGTCCAGGCTTGCCGGGGTCAACAAGCAAATGGCCGAGCTCAGGGAGTTGGGCGGAAAGAACCTCGACGCGATCCAGAAAATGGTCCTGCGCATGCGCACGGAGAAGCAGAAATACGACAAGGAACTCGAAGGATTTCAGTTGACGCGTGCCGCGCTGTCCAAGCAGGCGCAGATACTGTTCGGACATCTGAGCATGGCGAGCCTGGACGAATTGATCGCGAAAACACGCGCGAGCATGAACGAAACCTGGACTACGCGCGGCCTCAAGACCGGCATGGCGACGCTTTTTACCGGAGCCCGCGAACGCATGGAAAAGGTCAGCTTCGAATCGGATGCCATCCGCAAGGTGGTCGAGGCGATCTACCGGCGCCTGCACACCGAATACGGACTGGCCAGTATCGTGCCGCCGCGGCTGTCACTGCTGCCGTACGTCATGGAATTCAGGCAACTCGAAGAGCGGGCCGATGCGTTCCGGGACAGCCCCGTCACGGTCATGACGGAACAGCACTTTGTCACCAGGAAATTTTTCATCACGCTGGTGAGCCAGGCGCGTCACCTGTTCACCGTATGCAATACCGCGTCGAAGCACTGGTTCCAGGCCGCCGTGACGCCGGTCTTCGCCCAGATCCAGCAGCACAAGGCGACGATCGAACGCAGTTACGAGGCCCTGAAAAAGATTCACAAGAACATGGACACCCTCGGCGAGCGCATCGTCGAGCTGGAAGCAGCCCGCCAGGACCTGGAAGGCCAGATGAAAACGAGCGACACCCTGCTGGAACGCATCCACCGACCGCTGGCGGAATAGCCTGAACAGAAAACAACTTAGGAAGGTCTGATTAAGGCGACTCTTTCGACCGGTTACCGCTCCCCGCGGGAACGGCCGGGCTGGCCCAGTCCACGATATGGTCGGCAATGCGCTCGAGCGACACCACCTGACTGACGGCGCCGAGACGGATCGCCTGTTCGGGCATGCCGAACACCACGCAGCTTTTTTCATCCTGAGCGATGGTATGCGCGCCAGCCAGTTTCATGGCATGCAAGCCGCGCGCGCCGTCATTGCCCATCCCTGTCAGAATGATGCCCAGGGCAGCGGCGCCGGCCATACGCGCGGCGGAATCGAACAGCACGTCAACGGAAGGGCGATGGCGGTTCACCGGTTCATCCTCATAAACCCGGACGGCATATCCCCCACCCACGCGCATGATTGCCATCTGATAACCGCCCGGGGCGACCAGCGCCACACCCGGTTTCAGCCGGTCACCGCTCCTGGCCTCGCGCACCTCGAGGTTGGATTGATGGTGCAAGCGTTCGGCGAACGACGCCGTGAAGCTTGGCGGCATGTGCTGCACGATCGCCATACCCGGTGTCGAGCGCGGCAGTTTCGCCATGATTTCCGAAATGGCCTGCGTGCCGCCGGCGGAAGCACCCATGACAATGATGCCATCGCGAAAATCAGGCGTTGACGAAGGCGTTTCCTGAATCAGGGATTTGACGGCAGGCGCCGCCGGCGCGGGTCGCACATGCGCACCGGCCGCCGCGCGGACCTTGGCGCGGATTTCTTCCATCAGTTCCGTGCCCAAGCTCTCGCGCACACCGCCCTGCGGCTTGGCGACAAAATCCACGGCCCCGAGATCGAGCGCGCGCAGCGTGGCCATGGCGCCCTTTTCCGTGTGCGAGGACACCATGACCACCGGCAGGGGATGCAA
>Ga0209542_10005614_pt1 | contig 24905 bp, 26 predicted proteins | sample RifCSPhighO2_01_FD_184028 | JGI IMG/M metagenome (GOLD analysis project Ga0209542, IMG submission 184028) | Soil microbial communities from Rifle, Colorado - Rifle CSP2_plank highO2_0.1 (SPAdes) (version 2) | ecosystem: Environmental > Terrestrial > Deep subsurface > Rock core/Sediment ...
TTGAAGTCCGCCACCAATATTTTTGGCTTCTATGAACACCGTGTAAGTTTTGGCAGTTGGCGTATATTCAAATTTTGTTCCGGGAACTAAATCTGCTGCTGCCACAATATCTTTAATTTCACATTTAACTTTTGTAAACGCGGTACCGGCTCTAGTAGCTGTTCCTTTTTGCGGAGCTGCTGCAGTGCCGCTCCACTTCCATCTTTCCGCTTTATATTCATGGTAACACGATTGAGCGCCTGTATAACCTTTAGCCTGACAATATTGGTCTGCCCAGGCCTTACCATTCATCTGTGTTGAGCAGTCTCCCCATCCCATATATCCCCAAGCATCAATTGCAAACGGCATAACAAAGTCAACAGTAGTTGTGGCCGCACCAGTAAATGTAGACGGGCCAGATGTAAAAATAAATACAGATATTATACTTATAAGTGCTATGAGTCCGACATTAGCTAACGTCAGTTTGAACTTCTGTTTGGCCATTAATTTACCGAATTAAAATAGCGAATTGGTACTTTAAATATGTATTGTATTCTAAAGTAACTTTTATATATCGCGCTAGCGATCCAGAAAATTCAATATGTTTCTATAAAGCAAATTTTATATACATCTACTAATTCCTCAAAGTATGAACGAATCCATAACTATAGGCCCTGGTCAGCATCACAAACAATATTATTGGAAAATCATATTGGCAGTCGTCGTTTTAGGAGCTATTACAGGAATTGCATTGTTACAGCAAGATACACCTACAGGCTTCGCTACTTCTATACCTGGCTTAAGCGCACTTTCTGGTTCACCAAATATTCAAATGTTAGCTACTCTTGACAGATTTCCGTTATCAGCTAAAGGCACATTTGAAGAATTAGTTTTAGTTTATGACGCACCTAATTCAGTTTTGAAAATAGATAAGAATCAACTTGACGTAATCGGCGAACAAACATTAGAACTTAAAATTGTAAGTTTTAAAGGAAAGGTTTCATTAGATTCATTAAATCCTAAATTAGTTTCAATTGACGGCGAAGCATCAAAATTTTATATTAACGGCATAGGTCAGGCGAGCGATAAGACAGTCAGTTTGGCAGCTCACAGCTTGGAAGTAAAGAGTTTAATTTTAACAGGTGCGAAAATTCCTGGATTCACTGGAGCAGATATGACTGGAAGTGCAAGCTTCAATGACGGAAAAGTTATGTTTAAGTTAGATGCAGAAGCATTTGAATTTGGACCGTTTATAGGATTTGTAAGAGTTTTGGAATCTGGCGAAGTAGAACTCGAAGGAGCGACAAGTTTTGCAAAAGCAAAAGGTTTGAGCATTGGCGATGAGTTAAATCAAGGCAGCAGTGTAGAGACTGCAGACGAGCCTCAAACGATCGGAGAGTTAAACGCACCTTTACCAGTAATAATACCGCAGGAAACTTCAGACAATGTGACTGAAACAACACCAGAAGAAACAATAGTTGGACAGTCGGATGAAGAAATGAAATATACTGTAGAAGGACACAGCAACGAAGAAGTACAAAGTGAATGCATTGATATGGGCTTGTCAAAAGGAGAATGCGAAGAATTTTTTGGCGTAGAATAATATGTCTGATAAAATTAAACTGAAAATAAGACCTTCGAGAATAGGCTTCTTGGGTAATTATATTCTAGCTGGAATTTTTGGCGGAGCTTATAGCGGTTTTACATACTTTTCAGAATTTAATATTTTTATAACTATTTTAGTTGCATTCGCGAGTCTAGCACTTATTATGGAAACGGAATTGTTTTTATTATCAAAACGCTGGCACATAACGCCAGAACAAATTTATTTCATTGACGGTATTGTTAAAAAAAGCCGCTCAGGTATTTTTTTGTCTACTATGACGAATGTAGAAGTCAGACAAAGCGGATTTGAACGCTTTCTGAATGTCGGCAAGATAGAACTGCACGGTTTCCAAAAAGACGGACCTATTATAATTCCGGGCGTCAGAAATCCAGAGTACGTAGCGAATGAAATTGAAAAAATAGCGAGAAGCCAATCAAAAACTCCTAATAATTAAGTTGTTTAGTGAACAATTGTTATAACTAATTATTTATACTAACAAATATAGTTGCAAATATGCTGCCAAAAGTTTCAAATACTAGAGAATTCTTAGGCCAGATTAAAGCACTAGTAGTGTTGGTAGTAGCAATACTTACAATAGGAGTGTTAAGCTCGGTAGTAATATTTGATGAAACGCCTACAGGCGCTTTTGCGCTGACCGTAACAACACTAGCTGGCTCTGGAAAAGCAAATATCGGATATGCAGACCCTGCACTTGGAACTTGGGGATTGGTGATGAAGTTCTTCGGTGCATTTATTATCTGGTTCGCATTATGGACTACGTTTGGATTAGCTGTCGAAGGAAAATTCAGCGAATATTTCAAGGAGGTAAAGGAAACGAAACACATTAGGGCTTTGCACGGACACTATATTGTTTGTGGAGCAGGCAGAGTTGGAAAGCCAATAGGAGACAGATTAAAAAAGTCCGGCGAAGAAGTCGTCTTCATTGAGAAAGATAAAAATACAATAGCTAAGCTGAAAGACGAAGGCTATTACGTTATTGAGTCAGAAGATTTAGATGAAAACATTTTAATTAAAGCTGGTATAGTCAATGCAGCAGGAATCGCAGTTGCAATTGGAGATGACAGCAAGAATTTGCTTGCCGTTCTGACAGCAAAGGAATTGAATACAGATTTGAAAGTCGCTGCAAGATTATCTGATCCAAAGTTAATTCCGAAATTTAAGAGAGCCGGCGCAAATTACATAATATTGCCAGAAGCTATAGGCGGAACAAAATTAGCAGATGCCTTGAGAGGATATGTAGATGATGATCACATATTTGTAAATGATTAAGAAAAAAGTGAATTGGGTTTTAGGGTTTGTATTATTGCTGGCAGTTGTTGTACTAACTATTCATACGGGCTATTTATCTGGCGCGGCGGTGTCAGTAAATACTAACTCTTGTGCGCCTATAACCTTAGCACAAGGGCAGGGCAAAATAATTTTCGGAAAATCTTTTTATTTAACTAGCGTCCCGTCAGCAGGAAATGTTGTTTTGAAAGTTAACAATGTTATAGCCAGTGCAGAACTGGGTAAAACAGCTTCGGTAGAAGGACTTACAATAGAAGTTGTTGATACAAAATTTACACCAAACGTGCAGAATAGACTTGCTAACCTTATAGTTTGTGAGAATGCGTAATTATATAAACTATAATTAGAATATATTTTGTATATGGTCACATTCAGTAAATCGGCCTTAATTTTAGCATCTGTTCTAATTTTAGCTTTATTCGCAGCAGCAATTGAAACAGGAACTATTACCGGCGCTGCTAGTACGATTAATGCAAGTGGTTTAAGTTGTTCGGCAACAAAACTTTATGTTGGAATACCTTATCCCTTAAAGGATAAAGTTATACGTATGAATAAAATTAATAATATTAATTCTAGAGCAAGCGGGATAGATATAACAGTTAATGGTAAAACACAAACAATATCTGGAAGCGGAACAATAAATGATGTAACTATTACTGTAATTAGTACAGATAGTAAAAGTAAAAGCGCAAAATTAATACTATGTGTAAAACCAACTTGCACAAACGTAAAGCTTGCAGCCGGTAAGACTACAACTCATGAAGGAAAAACTATATCAGCTATAACTATAGGCGAGCTTATACCTGTTGTAATAGATATTTCGGGTAAAACATTTACGTATACTGGTTTGGGTCAGAAAGAGTCCAATAACGGAGCTATCGTTACTTTAAAAGCCGTGAGTAAAGAGGATAGCACTGGGCTATCCGGAACAGGCACGAAGTTAGCAAGTTTAGAAATCTGCGCTTAAACTATTTCCTCCAAAATAGAAATTCTTAATATAGTTTCTAATAGGTTATATTTAGGATAAAATGGCCAGTCTACCAAAAATAACTACAGAACAGATTACAGATATAGTCAGACGATTTGGTCCAATTTTACCAATAGAGTTGGCTAAGAAAATAGGCGCGGATAGTTTCATAGCTAAAGCGTTTCTTTCGCAGCTGATTGAATCTAAACAGCTTAGAATAACTAACGAGAGAGTTGGCAATGAGTACCTTTATTTCGTTCCCGGACAAGAAGTTGCAGCAAGAGCAAGACTGCAAACATTCGGCTTGAAACAAAGCGAAGTTCCAGCATCCTCTGCAAAAAACATTTCAGTCGGTAAGGTAGGAGTAACCGCGTCTACGTACGGAACTCCTCAAAAAATTGTATCTTCCGAATTACAGAAAAAACAGGAGCAGTTTCTAAAAAGATTACGCGAAATAGAAGAGCGGGAAGTAAAACAAAAGAAACTCAAAACCGTTTTGCCTATAACTGTTGAAGATGTAAGAGTTCTATTTAGCGATAAACCCGTAGCTGTCGGCGGCGAAATACTTTCAAAGTTAAAAGATTTGCAAATAGAATCAGCAGTTGTTGAAAAAGTAAAAGAATTAATTGAGGAAGAAACAGGCATAAAAACACAGGAGTTTGAAGAAGAGCCGAAAGCTAAGATTACGTATACTAGAAAATATACCGAACCTATAACGCCTGAAATAAAGTTATATCCAAAACACAAAGAAAATGTTGAAACTATAGAAATTAGTACGTTGCGAGACGAGCGTCCTGACAGGTTAATACAGTCAAAAATCTCTGAAGAAGGAATAGGTGTTATACAGGCAATCGGATATATTACTGGCGTAGGCGGAAAAATTATTTCTAAAGAGTTACTAAGACGTGGCAAGGATGCAGAAATAATTGTAGAAATAAATTCAGCAGTCGGACCAATGAAAATGTTAGCAGTTATACGAGATAAAAAAGTAATTAACGACGGAGATTTAAGTGTGGCTTATAATTCTGGAATTGATAGGAAACTTCCAGTTCTATTTCTAACGCAAGGAAAATTGACAAAGAAAGCAGAAGAATATGCAAAAAGTGTTGATTTGTTAACGATAAAAAAGATTGGCGAGTAAAGGCTTATAAATCGTTTTCTAAACCATATTATTACAGCGGGATAGAGCAGCCTGGAGTGCTCGATGGGCTCATATCGCAAAGTTCTTTTGCGGAACATGCGTTGGTAACCCGTAGGTCGTTGGTTCAAATCCAACTCCCGCTATTTAGTATGAAAATCTGTGGTATTGATGAAGCGGGCAGAGGTCCTGTAATAGGACCTTTAGTAATAGCAGGTATATGTTTTGATGAGAAAGATGCAGAGGAATTAGTAAGACTGAACGTTAGAGATTCTAAATTAATACCGCCAAAAAAACGAGAAGAATTATTTGAGAAATTAATTAAGATCGCAAAGTCCTACAAAATAATTACCATACCAGCAGACGAAATTGACAGCAAAAATGCTGCAGGTATAAATCTAAATCAGCTTGAGGCTATGAAAGCAGCAGAAATAATTAATGAGCTCCAGCCAAATGTAATTTATGTAGATTCCCCAACATCTCCAAAAGCATCTAAATTCGGAGAAATGATAAGAGAACATTTGAAGAATAAAGATGTAGATATACACGCAGAACATAAAGCAGATTTAAATCACAGGCAAGTTGGAGCGGCAAGTATTTTAGCGAAAGTTACGAGAGATGCAGCAATAGAAAAAATAAAAAAAGAAATTAAATTAGATTTCGGATCAGGTTATGTTGCAGATCCAATAACACAAAAATTTGTAGAAGAGCACTGGGAAAATAAATTATCAAAATATATTAGACACTCCTGGGGAAATATAAAGAAACTTAAACATATGAAAGCCCAGCAGAAGTTAAATCTTGAAGATTAGAAAACTTTCTCGTTTTGTAAATATAAACCAGCTAGACCTATTCCAACTAAGACGAGTAAAGTTGTTAAGAAATAATCAGAAGATATTGTAGTTATTGTAGCAGTTGCTGCACCGCTTCCTGTCAATCCTACGCCAGTACCTAACAAACCCAGTAACCCTACTATAGCTACTATTGAAACGGTAGTTACAATTACAAATGTATTGCGCTCTTTATGAGCTTTATTTTGTTTCCGTTTTTTAGCCATATTTATATACCCGCAGTATAGTATTTAAAACTTGTCAACCTTTAAATAATAACACAACTTTTTAGGATTATGAAACGCTCTTACAGTAAAGAAGTTCAAAAAGCTAAACTAGGAAGCTCTGTTGAATTGGCTGGCTGGGCAGCAACTGTAAAAGTTCTTGGAAAAATAGCGTTTGTTAAATTAAGAGACAGAGAAGGAGAAATTCAGTTAGTAGCATTGAATAAGAAACTCATAAATTCGCTAAAAGACCTCACGCACGAATCTGTAATTTATGTAAAGGGAAAAGTCCGCGAATCCAAATTAAAATCCGGCGGAAATGAAGTAGAGCTTCAAAAGCTAGAAATTTTGTCGAAAGCAGATGCGAATCTGCCTATAGATATGTCTGGTAAGATACCTACAGACTTAAGCAAGAGACTAAACTGGAGAGTTTTGGATTTAAGAGATGCAAAAAAATATGCAATTTTCAAATTACGCTCTGCGATGAATTATTATGTAAGAGAATATTTGCAGCAAAATGGTTTCATAGAAATGCAGACGCCAAAAATTGTTGGCAGCGGCGCTGAAGGCGGAGCAACATTGTTCTCATTAGATTATTATGGAAAGAAAGCATACTTGAGCCAGAGCCAGCAATTATACAAACAAATGCTTCTTGCAGCGGGATTGGACAAAGTTTACGAAATTGGTCCTACTTTCAGAGCAGAAAAATCTCATACAATGAGACATCTCGCAGAATTTACACAGTTTGATTTTGAAATGGCATTTCTAAAAGACGAAAACGATATTATGCATGTAATAGAAGATATGTTTGTTTACGTTTTGAAGAAACTTAATGCGCATAATAAATCTGAATTAGAAAAATTAGGACTAAATTTAGAGCCGCCAAAAATTCCGTTCCCAAGAGTAACATATGAAACTGCACTAAAACTTCTGGCTAAAGAAGGAATAAAAATAAAGAAAGGAGATGACATCGGAACAGAAGATGAAAAGAAACTTGGCGATTTAGTAGAAAAGAAATACAAAACAAAAGCGTATTTTATTACAAAATTTCCTTTCGGAATAAAACCATTTTACATTATGAAAGACGGCAAGACTTACAGCAAAGCTTTCGATTTCGAATATAACGGCGAAGAATTAGCATCTGGCGGACAAAGAGAGCATAACTACGATAAGTTAGCTAGCCAAATAAAAGAAAAAGGTTTGAACGTCAAAGATTTCGAGGATTATTTAAACACATTTAAATTCGGCACACCCGCGCACGGCGGATTTGGATTAGGCATAGACAGACTGGTAAAAAATATATTAAATTTAGACAATATACGCGAAGCTGTTCTTTTTCCAAGAGCTCCAGAGAGATTAAGTCCTTAATATGCTCTAGAAACGCTATGTTTATAAGTAATTAAATACCCTGACTAAGAATGTCAGTTACGTATCTAAAACAACTTCAATTAAGAGGTTTCAAATCATTTAATCGTAAAACTGTTTTTGACCTAAGTAATGGTTTGAATATATGTGTTGGACCTAACGGCTCTGGCAAATCAAATGTTTTAGATAGTTTATGTTTTGTTCTTGGACGGATGAGTTCTAAAGATTTGAGAGCAGATAATTTTGCAGAGCTTTTATTCAGGAGAAAAACTAACGTTGCTTCCGAAGGAGAAGTAGTCTTAACACTCGACAATGAAGCAAAAGTTTTTCCATACGATACGAAAGAGGTAGAACTGAAAAGAAAGATAAAAAGGAGCGGACAAACTCAGTATAAAATAAATAACAGGAATGTTACAAGACAGCAGGCTCTCGAATTGCTGTCAAAAGCAAAAATATTCCCCGACGGCCACAATATAATTCTGCAAGGAGATATAGCAAGATTTGTAGATATGAAACCAATACACAAACGGCAGGTAATAGAAGAGATTGCAGGAATAGGCTTCTATGAAGACAGAAAAAATAAAGCACTGCAGGAACTTGCTAAAGTTGATGAGAGATTGAAAGAAGTAGATATTATTCTTTCTGAAAAAGGAGCTTATATGAAAAATCTTGAAAAGGAAAAAGCTGATGCAGAAAAATTCAGAGATGTAGAAAAACAGCTTAAGTCAGCCCAGGCAACAGAAGTCAATATAAGAAAAAATTACGCATTAGCAAAAAAAGAAAAAATAGATGATGATATTAGCAGCAAAAATAACGAACTTGAAAACCTAAAACTAGATATACAAATTTCTAAACAAAAGATTTCGGATTTGACTGATTCTATTAAGAAACTAGATAAGAAAATAGAGGAAAAAGGCGGTCCAGAACTTACTCAATTGCAGAAAGATATGGAAGAGTTGAGAATTGAATCAGAAAAATCACGTAATTTAATTGCAAGTTCGTTAAATGAAATAGAGCGAATTGAAGTACGAAAAGTAGATTTGGATAAAAATCTTAACAGCATACAGCAAAAAATTTCAGAGAAACAAAGTGAAAAAAGCGAACTTGAAAAGAGAGAAAAAGAGCTTTCTAAAAAATTAGCATCGTTTAAGCGTAAAGTCGAAGAAACGGATTTGAAGACGCTTGAAGATCAAGCTGGTGCACTCGAAAGTAATATAGAAACTCTAGCTAAAGAACGCCAGAAATTAAATGAGCAAAGACACGAAATGCTGTCAGAAATAAAAATTCTTGAAAGTCAAATACAAACAACAACCGAAAGATTAGCTGATTTTACAAAATCGAGAGCATCACAAAAAGTTGGAAAAGTAAGCTATGATGATATTATAAAAGAAATAAACAAACTCGCAAACGAAGATTCCAAACTAGCTTTACAAATAGGAAATTTAAGAAAAGAGCTGATTAAGAAAGAAGCGGAAGCAGGAAGTATCAGAATAAAATCAGGAGCGCACGAAGTTCTTTTACAAGACAAGGCAATCGGACTTTTGAAGCGAAGTAATAATAAAAATATATTAGGCACTGTTGCAGAACTTGGGCAAGTAGATCCGGAATATTCCGTTGCATTAAAAGTTGCAGCTGGTGCAAGATTAAAAAATGTAGTTGTTGAAAATACAACTACAGCTATAAGGTGCTTACAGGATTTGAAAAATGCTAAAGCCGGAATAGCAACGTTTTTGCCGCTTGATAAAATAAAAACTCCAGATACAAGTTCAATACCAAAAACTGTTTTGAATAATAAAGAGGTCTTTGGCTTGGCATCAGAATTAATTAACTGCCAGTCAAAATATAAGAGAGTTTTTCAGTATATTTTTGGAAATACATTGATTGTAAAAGATGTGAATACAGCGAAGAGTTTAGGTATTTCATCTTATAGAATGGTGACGCTTGACGGCGATGTTTTTGACAGGAGCGGAGCTATAACTGGCGGTTATAGACCGAAAAGTTCTGGTTTAGAGTTTGAAGATACGCGAGCACAGGGCGCTCTTGTAAAATTAGAATCAGATTTAGAATCTATAAAATCTGAAATGGAAGGTTCGGAAAGACGAAGATTAGAATTAGATTCTCAAGTTACTGCATTGCGGGCACAAAAAGCAGAATTAGGTGATGAAAGAGGAGCAAAAGATAAAATAAAATTGATTAATGATTTGCAGTCGGCAAGTAAAGAAAACGAACATAAAATAAAACTACTTAATTCAAGCGTTGGAAGATTAGAAAAAGAATTAACCAATTTAGACGAAGCTCTAGAATCAAAAGCAGAAGAAAAAAATTCTGTACGCGCCAGATTAAGAGAACTGCAGTTTGGCGAGCAAAGCAAAGAACTATCAAATTTGAATGAAGAGAAAAACCAAATTGACAGTCGGCTTGCGGCACTTACAGCTACTTTAGAAAATGGACTTCTGCCAGAGCAGGAAAATATTACTAAAGTTTTATCAGGACTTGGTAAAGAAAGGAAAACTTTTGATAGACAGGCAAAAGATACCGAAATTTTAGTTGGAAAATTAGATAAAAAACTTGAAGCCAGAGAAAAAGAATCAGAAAAATTCCACGGTGCGCTGCGAAAACTTACAGATACAAAAACAAAACTTTCATCAGATCTGCGGGAAGCAGAAACCAATGGACATAAATTTGGCTTCCAAATCGGAGCGGTAGAAAAAGATAAGCATCAGCTCTCTATAAATAAAGCTGAAATTTCAGCTCAAATAACAGCGCTTGACGAAGAAATGGAAGATTACAAGGGTGCAGAAATTTTATCAGAAATAAAGAACTTAGAGGAAGCAAAAAAAGAAATTAGGAATTATTCAGCATCTTTGACAAGGTTAGGAAATGTAAATATGAGAGCGCTCGAAATTTTTGAATCTGTTGAAAAAGAATATGAAGAGCTTGCAACAAAATCTTCTAAACTTGCAGACGAAAAAAATCACGTTTTGGGTATGATAGATGATGTAGAGAAAAGAAAGAAAGAATCATTTATGAAAACTTATGATGAAGTTGCAAAGAATTTTGAACAGCTGCATTCAAAAATAGCTGATAAGAATTTTGCAGTTTTAGAACTTGAAAATAAGGAAAATCCATTCGAAGGTGGCGTATCCGTAAATGTAAAAGATTTGAAGGGTAAACGTATGTCTCTTGCATCTTTATCCGGCGGAGAAAAAGTGCTTGTAGCGCTGTCATTTATTTTCGCAATTCAAGATTTTGAGCCGGCGCCGTTCTATCTTCTAGACGAAATAGATGCTGCTTTAGACAAAGTAAATTCTGAGAAAGTTGGCAAATTACTTAAAGAATACAGCAAACGCGCACAAGTAATAATGATAAGCCACAATGATAATGTAGTTTCAGAGGCCGATAATATATATGGTATTAGTATGCTTAAAACAGGAGAGTCCAACGTATATGGGTTGAAAGTATAATGTCAAAATATAATTTTTCTATGGAAGAAATTAAACATATTATTTTGGCAACTGTAGCTTTAGCATTCGCTTTTTCACTTATATTGAACAGCTCAGAAATTTTTGGAGGTGTTTTCATTCAAAGTTACAAACTAAGTTATTTTACTGATGCACTCATAGCAGTAGGTTTAGCATTTGTTCTGCACGAATTAGCGCACAAATTCGTAGCACAGAAAAAAGGACTCTGGGCAGAGTTCAGAGCCTGGCCTATGGGACTTTTAATGGCTGTTGGCTTAGCAGTAATAACTAAAGGCGGATTCGTCTTCGCAGCACCAGGCGCTACAATGATTTCTGGCAGGCATTCTGTCTTCGGCTCTCCAGAAAAACTGAATACAATAAATATGGGTCTTATAGGAATAGCGGGACCTGTTGTAAATGTAATTTTGACAGCTGCATTTTTGCCGTTTGCAGCTATGGGTATTTCTTTAGCTATAACTGCGGCGCAAGTTAATGCCTGGTTAGCAATATTCAATATGATACCGTTATCATTATTAGATGGTGCAAAAGTTTGGCAGTGGAGCAGAGCAATATGGGTTGGATTTTTCGCGCTTTGTATAGGTATGTTTGCAATTACGTTGATGGTTTAATATGTATATGGCAAAACTAAAAACGAAAACACAAATTGAAGATGTTGAAGATACTAGAATAGAGACTCCAAAAATAGAGAGTACAGACCAAGTATATGATTTAATTTTCAAAGAAGATGATGTTACGTGGCGAACTATAATTATAGATTTAGCTAAAAGCGGCAAAATAGACCCGTGGGACGTTGAAATTTCTACTTTAGCGCAAGAATATTTGAAGATTGTAAGCAAACTAAAAGAAACAAATTTCAGATTATCCGGCAAAGTAATTTCTGCAGCAGCTTTACTATTAAGATTGAAAGCCGATAGAATGGGCTATAAAGAATTTCTGCAGCTTACTCATCCAGAAGAATTTCAAGAACAGCTTGATGAGGGTGACCTATTTGATTTTGAAGGAGAGAAACGCTTTTCTAAAGCAGGACTGCAGCCAAGAATTCCAGGTATAAGAAAAAGAAAAGTTACTGTATTTGAACTAATAGACGCGTTAAAGCAAGCTCTTGAAGTTGATCAAAGAAGAGAACTTAGATTAAGAGATTACGGACGAGACGTTATACGGCCTGTACAAGAAATTAAACAAACGAATTGGGTTGAGAGAATACAAGCTGTATTTGATATTTTGCGCAGTTATGTTACTAAATTTAAGAAAACAACTGCTGAATTTACAGATATAATTCCATCCGGCAGCAAAGAGGATAAAATTTGGACATTTACTTCGCTTTTGCATTTAGCAAACGAAGGTAAAGTGGGACTGCGCCAAGAAGAGCCGTTCGGAAAAATTTATGTAGATATAAATGAAGAGGAATTAAGCAAGAAATTAAAACGCGAAGATATAGAAGATGCGATTAAACCCCAAGAAATAATTAAAGAACATCTTCCAAGTATAAAAATTAAATCCGAAAAAGTAAGGAGAAATAACAGTGGTAAAAAAAATAAAAAGTCAGCCAAAACAACCAGAAAACGCAAATAAATTACAGGATATTAGCGAATTGAAAGCTAAGCTAGAGGCAATATTATTTTGTATGCCTGAAGGAGTAAGCATACAGGTTTTAGCTCACAAAGTAAATTTAGGTTTCACATCTACTGTTAAAGGTGCGCTTCAGGACTTGCAGCAAGATTATGTAAAACGTGGAGCTGGATTACATTTACTTGATAACGGAGATATTTGGAAGCTCCGAATTAAGGATGAACATACAGCTATCGTAAAGGAAGCAGCCGAGCCCGAATTTGAAAAATCTGTTTTAGAAACTCTCGCTTATATTGCTTGGAGAGGCGGCTCAAGACAATGCGATGTAGTAAGAGTGCGCTCCAATAAATCTTATACTCATATTAAGACACTTATTGAGAAAGGCTACGTAGAATCAAGCAAATCAGGATTAAGCAAATGGCTGCAGCCAACTAAAAAATTCTATGAATACTTTGATATGAAACAGGGCGAGAAATTAAAGACACCACAGCAATTTATAGCGACTGTGTCAGAGCTTCCGGGCGTTATAGATATATCTTATTCAGAGTGAATAAAGCTTTAATACCTCTTTATTGTTTATGTTCTTATGGCAAAAACATCTAAGTTAGCCAAGCTTGAGAAAGATGTAGAAAATATTTGGAAAGAATTAAAACTTCTTAGCGAGCAATCTGTGAAACAGGAAAACTTGCACAGAAAATTTTTGAAAGAGCTGGCACAAAAAGTTGAAGACTCAAGACAGCACACTCAAACATCTAATAAGGAAGTAATAAAATTAAACAAAAATATACGAAACTTTGCAGAAAAAGCAGAGGGAGTAGAAAGTAAGTATTTGGAAGCTAAACACGCTACCGCAGAACTTGAAGATACAGCCAGAATTTTTGTAAAGCAGTTTGACAGCCTTAATGACAAGACAAATTTGCACGTCAATAAACTTGCAGATTTGCTTACCCAAGTTGAAGCTATGGAAGGAAAAATGGCGCGTCTTGAGCAGGCACCAGATAAATTAAAAGATGTTCAAACTAAAGTTAGCGGTCACGAAGCCCGCTTGACAGAAATAAGAGATGCTATTGAGACTATCCAGCAGTTTAGGAACAAATACGGCCGGACGATTATATTAGATTAAAACTTTTGTAGCAGCTAGATAAACTAATTACAAGTTTTTATATAGTAATTTGCTGTATAACTTTTATGGCTTTGACAATATCAGCGAAAGCAAGAAACCTCGTAACGCCGTCAAAAGAAGAAGAAAAGAAAATATATAATATAGTTTCAGAGGTTTTGCAGGATGTTTCGGAAAGTTTGAAAAAACACAACATTAGAGCTAAAATATTAGTTGGCGGTTCTGTCGGCAAACATACGTGGCTGCACGGAACAAGTGATATAGATTTCTTTGTAGCATTTAATTACACTACATATGAAAATAAATCACATAAACTCTCAGATTATTTAGAATTGGTTTTGAAAAAGTACAAGCCAGTAAGATTGAAAGGCAGCAGAGATTATTTTTCTGCTAAATACAAAGGTTTTGATTTAGAATTTGTGCCAGTTTTAGAAATTAACGATATTAATAAAGCTTTGAATATTACAGATGCAAGTCCGCTGCACGTCTATTATGTAGCTAATAAAGTTGCAGAGAATAAAAATTTGGCAGCGGAAATAAGATTAGCAAAACAATTCTTCAAAAGTGCAGATGCCTACGGCGCGGAGTCTTATATTTCGGGATTCTCCGGATATGTAATAGAACTTTTAGTTTTGCATTACAAAAGTTTTGCTAACTTGGTGAAAGCAGCGAGTAAATGGAAGCACCGCGAAATTATAGATATAGAAAAGCATCACAAAAATGCATTGGAGAGTTTAAATCCTTCTAAATTAGATAGTCCTATAATAGTTGTTGATCCGCTAGATTATCACAGAAATGCTTCAGCAGCGCTCAAAGCCGAAAGATTTGCAAATATAATAAATCATAGTAAATTATATTTGAAAAAGCCGAGTCTTAGCTTCTTTGAAGTGAAACATTTTTCACCGTCTAAACTAAAAGGAAAAAATACTATTATATTAAGTGTCAAACCAATTAAAAAAACACAGGCTGTTGCTGGCGATACCATTGTTAAAACCTTTAACAAAATAAGAAAGACTTTTTTGGAAAATGATTTCAAATTAAACAGTGCGGACTGGTATTGGCACGGAGATACTAATGAAAATGCGTATTATACATTTAGGTTTGTAAATACAAAACTGCAAAGCAATAAAAGAGTTGTAGGACCTCCAAATAACGTAGATAAGAAACACATAGCTAGGTTCAAGAAAAAATACAAAAACGCGAAAGTAATTAATGGAAGATATTTTGCAGAAATAAGAAGAAAATATACAGACATAAATAAATTTTTAAAAGTAATATTAAGAGATAAAGCTATTAGGAAAGTATGATGCTAGCCATAGATTCGCAAATAATCGCATTTCTGCCGGAAGCAAACATTAGCTATGATATAATTAGTTTTTCTGTTTATATTTTATTATTTGGAGCAATAGCTTTTTTTTTATATAAGAAAAAAGTTTTTGAAACCTTTCAGTTATTGACAGGAGCAATTATAACTTTCATAGCAGTTCAAAGTATAAAAATAATAGTACCTATAGAACGGCCAAATGGATTTGATTTAAGATCTTTTCCATCACAGCATACTGCATTTGCATTTTTTCTTGCTTCAGTTTTACCAGTGAAGAGAAAAGAAGAGAGAATTGTATTGTACGGCTGGGCTGTTTTAGTGAGTTTCAGCAGGCTTGTTTTACTGGAACATTGGTTTACAGATGTATTAGTTGGAGCAGTAATAGGATTAGGAGCGGGCTATTTAGTTAAATCTAAAATAATAAAAAAAGCCCTAGCTGAGTAACACTTATGCTCTGGCTTTTGCAGTGCTTTCTGTACTAGCTTCAGCTGTGCGTTTTGAAACTATATTTTTAATGTGCTTTTCATATGCGATTTTTTTAATTTCTGCATCAGCTTCGCTTCCTAAGGCAACCGCATAAACGCCGTCCATATGTTCAAGCGTATCAGCAAGTTCGTCTTTTGGAACTTTTCCAAGAACTTTTAGACTTTTGTCAAGTATTACAGTTTCGTTTTCTGAAAGTTTGTTAGCAATTTCAGAAATTACTGGATTTGTACTTGTGTATTCGTGTCTTGGCCTTTCGTCTCTGCTGAAATTTCTATTGTCTCTTGAGTCGCGTCTGTCAAAACTTCTTCGCGCAGGCACTCTGTCAGAAGTATACTGTGGCCTTTCGCGCCTTTCAAAAGTTTTTATAGGTTCAGCTGCAACAAAAGCAGGTTTACTTTGTGCACCAATTTTTTCTTTCGCTTCGCTCCAAGGTATTTTTATTCTAAGTGCTTTCAAGATTTCTTTTCCTGTAAGCTCTTCAACTTCTTTTCCGTCTGGAGCAACTGCAACAAAAGCCATATTTGTAAGTTCAGCAACTTTTTTTATTATTAGTTCTCCACCTCTATCACCGTCAACAAATAATGTTGCAGTTTTGTCTTTTGCTAAATCAATAAGCGTACGCGGAACTTTCGTTCCTTGCAGCGCAATCGCATTTTTTATTCCATAGCGGAGCAAAGTTAGTACATCTGCTCTGCCTTCTACAACAATTATTTCTTTAGAAGTTTCAACTTCTGGACCTGCAGCAAGTTTGTCTATACCATATTCAATTACTTCAGCACTTCTGAAACTTTCGTTTAAGTCGTTTGTAAGTTCCTGTGAGTCAGGCATATCTGCTACAAGTGTTTTCAAAAGCTCCTGTGCTCTATCTTTTACGAAGTCTCTCTTGGAAACTCTAGTATCGTCAATTTTTATGATATGTACTTTAGCTTCGCAAGGTCCAACTCGTTCAATAGTTTCAAGAGAAGCACCAATTATAGCAGTTTCTGTTTTACCCATAGAACTTGGCAAGATTATTTCGCCGCTTGTTTTTCCATCTTTATTTTCTACATTTACATCTATTCTGCCAATTCGTCCAAACTTTTGTAGTTCTCTTAATTCCAAATTAGAACCGAGTAAACCTTCAGTCTGTCCGAAAATAGCTCCGATTATATCGGGTTTTTCAGCAATTCCGCTAAGTTCAAACTTAGCGTGTATTACATATTTTATTGATACAGGACTAATCTTTCCCATTTTGTTCACTTTTTCCTAAGAGCCCTATATTACTACAGAACGTAAGTCTTGGATGTGGCGTCTGTTTGCCAATTTGAGCAGCTTTTCGCCGTCTTTACTGACTTTTACGCCAAGGCTTTGCAAGTAAGTAACCATTTTTTTTGATAGTTCCTTGCCTTTTTGATCCGCGTCTAACATTAATATCGCTTCATTAAAGTTTGAAGCAATGTGTTCTGCACTTTCATATAAGCTCCTTTTTTGATTTGATAACGAGAAGATTTCAGCACCGGGAAGGAGCTGTTTTAAAGCAAAACTATCTCGCTTTCCCTCTACTATTAGGACCGACCGCTCTCTTTGAGCTAATTTGTCCAGTAAACTCCGAATTTCGGAGTGGTGATGATCATTTGTGATTGTCTTCAAGCACCTATCTTCTTGTTATTACTTTACTATATAGCATAGTGGTTTATAAAGGTTGTGCCATTTATTGATAAGTTATATAAAGTTCTCTATTAAGCCACTTTTATGGTAGAACTACAGCCCATCAAAGCACGAATTATCGTAGAAGTAGCGGGCTGGCCAGAAGATCATATTAAACATACATTAGATTTGGTTAAAAGTAAATTCGGCGGCGAAGGTATAAAAGTTGAAAAAGCAACTATACGCGAGCCGAAGAAGATTTCAGACAAAGCATATTCAGGATTTGTAGAGTTTGAATTTACAGTTAAAAAGCTGACAGATTTAATCGGAATAGTATTTGACTGGATGCCATCAACTGTTGAGATATTTGAGCCAGCAGAACTAGCAGATACGAATTTTAATTTTACAAACTTATTGAATGATATGACAACAAAATTGCACCAATATGATGCGCTTATCAAGAAATTGAAAGCTACAAATACGTTAATGCAAAGAGATTTGCAAAGGCTAAATAATAAATTAGTTGAAGGGAATGACAAAATTAAAAAATTAAAGAAAGATGTATCTACAGAAGAGGAGCTTAACGACGTCAAAGATTCTGACCAAGCTCCTAATTAATTACGACTAATCTGACTTTGTTCTTAAGCTCTGGACTTGCCCACTGGCATAAGTTTTCTAAAGTAATATTGCTTAACTCATTACACTTGACGTGTATTTTTGTTCCAGTTTTGTCAATACTGCAGTATTCTGGTTTTTCAATTACAGAAGTACTTATGCCGTTTGTCAAGCCGACATAATTACCAACAGCAAAACCAACACCAAGCGTCACTAGCATACCTATCATTACGATTGCTACCAGATGACCCATCACGAGCTCATATTTTCTTTCTTCCATTATTTTTTATCCTCCTCATTTTTCCATTTAATTGTAACTTTAGTGTTGAGGAATTTTAGGAGATTGAATTTGTCAACTTCATATTTTACTTCTCTGCCGTCCGTTTCTCGCGTTACTAGACCTTCGCTTTCCAGCTCTTTGATTTGCTTTGAAGTAAATGATTTATCAGTATCAAGAACTTTAGAAAGCTCTTTGTTCTGCTGGTTTCCCAACATAATAGCGGTAAGAATTTTCATTCGTCTTACGAGATTATGCAATTCTCGCTTATCTGTATCTTGGTTTAACTCCTCCGGCGTTTTAGTTAAAATATCGTGAGCCGTAAGAACTTTCGTGTCTTTATATATTTCAGGCTGTTTGTAGACTAAATCTATCGCTTTCTTGATTTCTAATTCCTTTATGTCTGAAGGTACATCAATGACAAGCTTGAACGATTTAGAATCTTTGACTATTTTAGGAGCTTTCAGCTTAGTTTTGGCAGCTTTACGTTTAGATTCGCTATCCTTCGCCATAAATCAGAGTGCCTATAGTCGCTTTTAATAGTTTATATGATACAAAAGTTACTTTTGTTAAGTAGTAATTACAAATGAGCAAGACAAACAAAATGACCACAATACATATAAACAAAATTACGAGTTCTATTTTATTAACACAAAGGACAAAAAATGCAAGACGGATTTGTATTAAAAGCAAAAGGTGCACTGCGCAAAATAGCAGCTGTTTCTTCAACAGCAGCTATGATGGGCGCAACAATGTTTGGTGCAGCCGCTGCAGCCGATTTGGCTGAATATCCATCTCCATTCATCAAGAATGGACAATGGGTAGGTTTGATTGTAGTTGGTGCTGACGCAGCTCCATCTGATATCATAGGCGCAACAGACATTGCTGTAACTCTAGCACAGAGTGCCACGACCTCCGCAGGTGGCGGATCAATCGTTACTGTTGGCGGAAAAACTCAAGAAATTAACTTGGGTAATTTCGTAGGTAATGTAACTCCAAATGGATTTGATGCAGAATTACAAGATGATGCTGTAAGTGGATTAAAAGATAGCTCTATAACCTTCCAATCTACGAGCTACGATTACCACGACGAAGTTGTATTCCAAAACGGAACTACAGCAGGCAAAGGTCCAAGAGTAGTCACATCGCTGGTAGCAGCTGAAGATGACTATAAGTCTGGAGTCTTCTTAGAAGTTGACAGAGGAACGTTTGGTTACTATTATATATTTGATAGTACCATTAACATTAGTAAGACAACAACTTCAGACCCATTGACTATAAATTTCTTGGGCAGAAAAGTAAAGATTACATCTGTAACAGATGATGACACCTTTACTGCAAGAGTTGGGGAAGAAGTTTTCATGAATGTTGGAGACACTGCAACTGTATCTGGAAAAAAGATAACGTTGAAGAACGTAGGTTCAGCCACAACAAATACACCAGTTATTATTGATGTTGACGGTGTACAGGAAACTGTAACTGGAACAGAAACAGTAAATGGTTTGGAAGTAAATGTAGCAGAAACGTTCTATTCCGAAAACTTAGCAGAAAGAGCAGCTACTTTAGTAGTAGGTTCTGAAGCAGTAGAAACGTATAACGACGGCGACAAGTTTATTGAACCTTGCGCAACCGCTTGGAAAACAGCAAACTGTAAAAAAGAAGACCCAGATTGGGTATGGGACATTGACGGTTTGATCTTGAATGCAGCCGGTGACATAGACGATGTAAACGGTGCAAACGGCGGACAAACACTTGGTGTAATAAACGACTATGTCATTAATGACGACTCTGATGGTCCAATCACAGTTGGCGGTAAATACGACTTGCCACTTGGTGGATTTGAGTTGAGATTTGATAGCTTAAGTCTAGCCGACAACAAGTATGCAGAAATTACTGTAAAGTACGAAGCATCTGCAGACCTTAGTGATGCCACAGGCTTCACTGCACAAACAGCCGAACCAGCAATCCTTATTGAGTCTTCAGTATCTGACTCATTGTTGGTAACTGCCGGTGGTGCAAACAAGAAGACCAATAGAATCTACATAACGGTAGACGATATAGACAACAACAGAACAAATATATTTTACCGAAACCCAAGTGATGGTAAGATAACAGTTGCTGGAAACGTAACCATTGCCCAGATCACAAACGGAACTGGTAATGCATCCCAAAAGTTTGGTGAACTATCATACGACGACACTAAGAGCACAAATGTTGTGTTAAGTATACTTGGTGACCGTGGTGGTACTGAACTAGCAAACGTTCTGAACGTAACTTTTGACGTTATAGATGACAATAGCTATTTGTTAGACAAGTACGACGATATATCTATTTGGTTTGGTAATTCTGCAACTGGAGATATAACTGGTTTAGGCGGAACAGCATCCCTTGAAGAAGCACACGAAGTTGCTTGGGGAAAATCCGTACCAGGAAACTTGACATTAGGTACCAAAGATGAAGACCACAGAACAAGATATGGTATTGTAATAAAGGATCCAAAAGGTAACGGCGCTTCCGACAGAGCAAAGTTCTTGGTACCAGCAGACGCTGTAACAGCACAAATATCTGTAGCAGGACCAGAAGCAACTACAACCACAACAGGTGGAGCAGTTGCAATTAGTTCTGTAGCTGGAGTTCCAATTGCAAAATTGGACACAGAAGTAACTGATAAGAAAGCATACGATGTAATAGTCGTAGGCGGACCAGCAGTTAACAGATTAGCAGCAGAAGCTCTTGGTTTGAGCTATCCATCCTACGGTGCAGCTTCAGGTATACCGCAAGATGCAGGTTTAATCAAATTGGTTGAAAATGCATACGGCGGAACAAAGACTGCAGTAGTAGTAGCAGGTTGGGAATCACAGAACACAAGAGATGCCTCAGCAGTATTGAAGGACTATAAAGCATACGGCTTGTCCGGAAGTGCAGTTAAGGTAAGCAGTTCAGCGGGCGTAATAACTGTTGGACCTCTTGCTGTAGCAGCTAGTGTTGCCAGCGCTGAAGAAGAAGTTGCTGAAGAACCAGCCGCATAATTAGGGGTTTAAACCCCTTCTTTTTTATTTTATTCTATTATTATTTCAAGCGAATGCCACTTTCGAAACTTTTATATCGCTTCTCTACGAGTCGATTATATGGCGCTGCCTAATATTGGAGTTGATTGGCACAAAGATGATGAAAAGCCGGAAGAGAAAGGGATAGAAACTAATACTTCTAAAAGTGATGCAAAATCTCCACTACCAAAAAGTTTTTTCCCTAATTTTCTACCCAAAATAGAATTTAAGCTAGATAAATCAAAAGATGATAATCCAAATCTCAAGAGTAGAAATGAACAAAAATCAAATAAAACTAAACAAATAATAGTTTGGTTTACGGTTATTATATTAGTAGGCAGTACAATTGGATTCTTCGGAATAACATTCTTTACAGGCGCTGCAGCTGGATTACCAAATAACGCTTTTAGAGTTGGCGATTATGTTTTTTACAGTCTTGAAGATAATACTTTTGGAACGTTAATAAAACACAGCGGTAAAGATATACCTATATTATTTAGACTAGATCCAAGATATGCGGAAGGTATAGCATTAGAGCAAGCTTCAGTAAGTAGGATTTTACAATCACAGAAAATTTATTTAGTATTAGATCCAAATGCAGAGGATATAGCTAAATACGTAGTGGCAGCGACAGAAGTCGCAAGAATAACGGCGCTTTATGGAGTAGAAACTATTACAGCATATACTGAAGATTCAAATCCAGTCCAGCCAAATATTCCTATTCGTAATTGCGAAAATGTCAACGCCGAGACAGGTGTTATTAAATTCCAGCTTGGCAAAACAGGAGTAACGCTGGAAAATGGGTGCGTCTTAGTTTCTGGAGAAACTCCAGATGAAATAATATTAGCTGCGGACAAACTCGGCTATAATTTAGTTGGTATAGCTATCTAAATAAAATGTTAGAACTTTTCATTTACAGATTAATTCTTTATGTAATTTCATTTATAGGTTTATTTATGGCTATTTTTTGGATTAGTGTTTTATATATTGAGGAAGATTCGCTTGAGGAAGAGACTTTTGAAGGCAAGCCGCCGAATGTAAGTATTCTAATTCCAGCGCATAACGAAGAAGATGTAATTGCAGAAACAATTGAAAGCGCGTTGGCAGTAAATTATCCAAAAACAAAAAGAGAAATTATAGTTCTGGCTAACGCCTGTACCGACAGAACTGAAGAAATCGCAAAACGCTATAAAGAACAAGGCGTGAAATTAATTTCAATTAAAGAACCCGGAAAAGGACACGCTGTAAATATAGGTTTACAAAAACAAAAAGGCGAATTTACAGTTATATTAGATGCGGATTCTATTGCAACTCATAATTTATTGGAAGTGCTATTACCTAAATTTAACGATCCAAAAGTTGCCGGCGTCAAGACGAGTATAAAAGTTTGGAAACCAAATAATTTATTAGAAAAACTACAGTGGTTTGAATACATTAATACTGGTTTAGTTCATAAATTAATGTCTATTTTAGATGTTTTATATCTGACTCCCGGAGTTTTTAGTATTTACAGAACAGATGCTTTAAGAAAAGTCGGCGGATTTGATGAAAATATACTGACAGAAGATATAGAAATAGCTGTCAGACTTTTGCATAATGGTTACAAAATAAAATCTAGTTTGGCGGCTATGCCTTTTACAAAAGTTCCACATACATTGAAAGGCTATCACAGTCAGAGATTAAGATGGGCAAGAGGTTTTTTTGCAACTATGCTTAAGCACAAAGAAATGTTTTTCAAAAAAGAGTTTGGCTTATTAGGTTTATTTATGCTGCCAATAAGTTTCATTATGCCTATTTTAGTAATACTTAGTACAATTGTAGTAGCATATACTTTACTAGATATAGTGTTTAAGTCTTTGTTTGTAAAATTACTAACAGGCGAATTTTTCTACAATTTATCAGCTCCCGTTTTAGATTTCAGTGCTCTTTTTTGGACAGTTATATTAGTTATATTTGGTATTTATGTACTTTACAAATCTATAAAACTGTTCAGAGAAAAAGCATTTTATCCTGTGGCTGGGTTTTTATTTTTTACAGCGTATCCTTTTGTAAAATCTTTTTATTGGTTTCTAGGCGCTATATATGAATTAGCTGGAGTAAAAAAAGTCTGGAGAGGAGACGTAAGATGGTAAGACTAAAATTAAAGGTAAAAGATGCAATTTTAGCCGACCACTTTGCTCGGGAGTTCGCAAAATGGTAGCTGAACGTTATAAGAAATATTTGCTTGGAATTGCTCTAATAATCACTATATTTGTATTTGCTGCAGGACTTTTAGTCGGGAGCACATTTGATACATATCAAACCGATGAACTACTGCTTAGTGTAAGGCAGAATGAACTTGAAACGCAGTCATTTTTAGTTGAACAACAATTCGTAGATACTTTTGGCGGCCAGTGTGATAGTATGACCTCAAGAGTTGAAACTGTTCAGAAATCAATTGCTGAAACTGGAAGAAAACTTACGCTGTTAGAAAATAGTCTTAAGTATACTGGAACTGACGATTTCGAATACTTAAAAAACAAGCATTTAATTTCAAAAGTCCAACTTTTCACGCTGTTAAAAAATTTTGAAGAGACGTGCGGAGTAAATTACGACATAATTTTATTTTTTTACCAAGTAAATCACTCTAAAAGCATAACGCAGGGATTTGCTCTTGACGAGCTTACAGAGAAAAATCCAGATATAGTGATTTTGTCTATAGACAAAGATTATGAAAAAGAACCATTAGTTAGTTTGCTTGTTGCACGTTATAATATAGAGAAGGCTCCAACTTTGATAATTAATGATGAAAAAATCGAAGGATTTATTTCAACAGAGAATATTGAAAATTACATTAATTAAATAGATATTTGACTAATTCAGTTGCATAAGCGCCTTTATCCAAGCTGAATATTATTTTTACTTTACTCTTTCCTTTATTTAATTCATCTTTCTCGAACTTTCCAATTTTCAAATTCTTCGGCTTGACAAATGCTTTTCTTGTAGTTCCCTCTGACGCTAATTCTGGAATTCTTTTAGAAGAAAAATCATCTAGTATAATTTTTTCTCTTTTAAGAGCTGATTTAATAGCTTTAGAGAATACATCATTGCCTAGTTTTGTATCTGTTCCTGGAATTGGAAGTTCTGGATTACCTTTAATTCTATCTAAACATTTTTTAAGAGCTTTGTTCCAAATTTCACTCTGATATGCGTGTATATACATACGTCTCATATTTTTTGGAATAATTCTTAATGCGCCTCCGAAATCTGTAGGATTCTGAATTAGCCAATTTAAAACAGCTTTTTCTAAATCCATATAGTTTGGGAATTTAACAATAATTGCTCTCCAATCTCCCCAATTGTTTAGTGCAAATTCCTTCGCAATTTTTGTATCGTTGTTAGAACCTTCTGAGTAAGTTATTATTAACTTTACAGCGTTTTCTAAATTTCCTTTAAGAATTTCTTTGCCGACTAAGTGCGTATTGCCGTAGCCAAACCTCTGCTCGCCGAAATAATTTGGAAAACCCGCAGATTTTAGTTTAGATAACTTTTCGGAATTAATCTTAGATTTCAAATCCCGTACAATTATTGTAAATTTATTACCGCTCAATGTACCTAGTGAAATAGGAGCGTTGCCCCTGCCAATAATATTTATTTCAATGTCCTTTATCATAACGCGCTTTAATTGTTCGGGAGAAATTTTGAAAGCTGATACAGCTTGCTTAGTAACTGCATTTCTATCTTTGTTACCTGCAAATTTAAACCGTCTCATACTGGTGTGGCAGCGCTGGGCGATCGTAGATATAGCTTTGCCAGTAGTCCAGTTTTTTTTAGTCAGCCAGAAATAAGTCTGTTCGCCGTTTTCATTAAGTTCTAACCTTATCAGCTCTTCTACCGCAAAATCTTCAGGCAATTGTTTGATTAACATGGGATTTATTGTTTATTGACTTCTAAAAAGGTTTT
>Ga0209542_10005615_pt1 | contig 24905 bp, 23 predicted proteins | sample RifCSPhighO2_01_FD_184028 | JGI IMG/M metagenome (GOLD analysis project Ga0209542, IMG submission 184028) | Soil microbial communities from Rifle, Colorado - Rifle CSP2_plank highO2_0.1 (SPAdes) (version 2) | ecosystem: Environmental > Terrestrial > Deep subsurface > Rock core/Sediment ...
TGCCATATCGATGCATTCGGCGGGGTTTCACCCCCCCGAATGCTTCTTACCTTTCCCCCTTTATCTATTTTTCGCCCCTCAAAAGCCTACTTTCGGAATCTCTGTAAGGGGGAAAGGAAGCTTTTTATAGCTCATTCTCTAGGATTAATGCATGGATGCCTTATTAAGGAAGGTGCTCGATCGGGTCAAGCCGAAAGAAGTGCAAGTGCATGAAGTGGAAGGCGTGGTGAAGAGAATCAACACGGCTTTGCATGTCGCCAATATAGATGCTGAGTGTGTCATTGGGGGCAGCTTTGCGAAAGGCACTTTTTTAAGAGGAGATCATGATGTGGACTTGTTCGTGCGTTTTGATAAGGGTAAATATCCTGACAAGCCCATTTCCGACTTGTTAGAGCCTGTTCTAAACCTATTGTTTAAGGGGGTTGAGAGAATTCACGGCTCCAGAGATTATTTCCAATTCCAAAATGATTTTTTCTTCGAGGTCATCCCAGTTTTAAGGATCTCAGATCACAAAGAGGCAAAGAACGTCACAGACATGAGCCCATTTCACGTGGATTATGTGAAGCGTAAAATATCAAAAAAGCCTTTTTTGGCGGATGACATTCGGTTGATGAAGGTTTTTTGCAAGTCAGCAGGAGTGTATGGAGCAGAAAGTTTTGTGCAGGGTTTCTCCGGTCATGTAATTGACTTGCTCATTCTGCATGCAGGTTCATTCCCCGCGTTAGTCCAGGAAGCCTCAGAATGGGATTCTCGAGTCGTGATTGACAGCGAGGGGCATCACCAAGACCCATTAAAAGCCTTGAACCCTTCCAAACTGGTCTCTCCGCTCGTCATCGTGGATCCTATCCAACCCGATCGCAATGCGGCTGCCTCCGTCTCAGATAAATCCTTTGAGCGGTTCAAATCAGTGTGTAAGAGTTTTTTGGATCGTCCTTCCGAGTCTTTCTTTGAGTTAAAGCACATCGACTGGGATGCCGTGTTGTTGAAGCACAAAAAAGACTGGGTTCTGGGTTTAGACGTCAAGCCCTTGGAGGGCAAGGCAGATGTGGTTGGTACAAAGGTATTAAGAGTTTTTGAGCACATAAAAGAGCGTTTGGCAGAGCATGATTTCCAATTGGTGGAGGATGGCTTCGAGTTTGACGAGGAAAACTCGATCCTGTATTTCGTGGTGAAAAAAGAAAAACTCTCCGACACCGTTCTGCATCAAGGTCCTCCCATCAAGAACAAGGAAGATGCCGTCAAGTTCAAGGAAAAACACGCATCAGCCTACGAAGAAAAAGGCCGCTTGTGGGTGAAGTTGAAGCGTAAATATTCAGAGCCAAAGCCTTTAATTCAGCATCTCATCAACGACAAGTACATCACCGAGCGTGTAAAGAGCGTTTCTTGGCTGCATCACGAGCCTCTGGCAGAGGAAGGGTGAATGTTAGGAGGAGATTAGAACGAATTGTACTGCTATAAGTATGTTAATATCGACGGCAAATAAGGTTTTTGGAGCTGATTTAATGCCATTTATCGTCGAGAAATGAGAGGATAAACATACTTAATCTGGCATACTTCGGATTAGAACGCCAAGAATATCCCCCACATAGGTGCGAGCCAGGTTTCTGGCTTAGGATCTCAATCTTATTTGTAAGAGCACCGATTCTCAAATTCTTCCCATATATCACTCTTGGAAGGGATGGAGTCAACACCCTTCTCCCTTACTGAAAGCCCAGCACATATATTGCCGAAGAGAGCGCTTTCAAGGAGAGGAAAGTTATTTACAAGACCATAAATGAATGATGCAAAAAAAATATCACCACAGCCCGTAGTATCTTTAACTAAATACTTTTTGAATGGTGGAACAATCTTCCACATATTTTTATTATAGACTAATACCCCCTGGCTCCCAAGAGTTATTAAGAATAATACCTTAGAGCACCCTAATCGCTCAAGAGCTTTATACATATCTTTGCAATCTGAAAGACCTAAAAGTTCATTTTTCGATAACTTAATTATTTGCACATAATCCAACAGCTGTTCAAAATAATGTTTATGCTTGCGCGTAAATCTTCCATTATCATTATTAAATGGATCTATACATACGACTCCATTATGACTTTTAGCCGCCACATCTCTTACAAAATCAATAGGCATATCATCAACAATAGGAGAAAGCAAAATATATTTTGATTGAAATGCCTCTTTTGGAATATTTTTAATATTTAAATTCTCCGCTCTTTTAACTACATATATATTCCTTAACCCTTTGCACTCCTCTAACCTAAAAGTTGTTGTATTCTTATTTTCAATAAACACATATTTTTTAATTTTTTTATAATAATAGTCTCTAAATAGGAAATCGTTTCTTCCTATTTGTGGAACGACTAGAAAATTACTTCCTAGTTCTGAAAGGATTCTTCCTCCATAAGATGTAGGCCCTCCAAGAAAAATGCCTTCAATGGTAATGTCTATAGAGGCATGTGAAATAATCACTATATCCAGTTTATTGCTAATCATTCGTTATCTCCTCTAGTCTTTTTAGCATATCTCTATAGTTCCCTGTAAGAGTAGTGAACCTTACGTCTTGCCTTTTCAAAACTTCTAAAAAAAATTTTGATTCTTTCCCATTATCTAAAGATGGGAGTGGGAGCGCATTTTCCATAATGCAGTAACCTGCTGCGCGCATCTCTCTACTTATCATTTCGTAAAATAATATTCGACCAACCTCCGCACCTAGATAAGAACTTCTATTTGTTCCAAACAAATCTTGCTCTAGAAAAACAACGTGATTCAAAGCAGAAGGAGTCTTACTATATATACCTAATCTCACAGCATCTAAATATACGGGTAATCCATCTGGATAAGCTTCACTTATTTTATTATGACGAGTATGGTGTTTCCTGTAGCCTACAAAGCGATTGCCACTGACAACTGATAGATTAACTTTATCAGCGAGGCTTAGTTTTATAGCGTCATCCCCATAAAGCGTAAATCCCCTATTTAATGATAACTCTAAACTTAAACTAGTTTTTCCAGCTTTTGACGCACCGATCAATAAGATCGATTTATTATTTTTTGCTATTGCGGCCCCATGCACAACGTATGATTCATGCTTCAAAAACTCACGTTGTAAAAGGTGGTATATAAGATAGCATATTTGCCCTTCCGATACATGTTCATACGCTGCTTTTACTCTTACTAAATCACTAACACAAGTATACTCTGGATCGCCATTTAATAACTCAACTGTGCTTCCAATTTTACTGCTGTCATTGATAAATCTAGACTCTAATTCAGGAATGATATGTCTAAGATAAAGACTCTCATCAATAACTTCTAATACTTTTTTCGAGTCCGTTACCACTTCTAAGCTTTCTTTCCCTGATACGATTTGTCTTTTTTCCATTTTAAAGAAAAAAAATCTAACAAAGATGGTTTCATAGGTCGTGATTTATATTCAAGATTGGACTGGATTATAAAACACCTACTAGTATTTAATCTCTTCTCAAATACATCTCCAATTATTAAAGTCGGGATATCTCCATTTAGCAACGCATTTTTTTTCTTGTAGACCTCCTTTATTCCTCTAGTTATAATCAGATAATCATACCGTCTTGGGTCAATATTTACTGATTCGTTTTCCTTTGGCCAGGTAATTATTGCGTCCTTTCCTAAATGCCTTAATGCGTGTTTTACTCCTTCTTTCAAAGAAATAAAAGATCCTGAAGACTCTGTCTGTCCGAAAATTAATACATTCGCTTCAGAATCTACCGGAAGGAGACAATATTTTTCCAAATGTCCTTCTTTACGGTTTGTAATACTCAATCCGAGTCTGGAGAATATTATTTTGTATTCTTCTCTTTCCATAAGTTTTGTAGGAAGCTCATATATATCTTTGACTGTTGGAACAATAATAAGCTGCTTATCCATAAGAAACACATCTTTCAATATTCTTTCTTTATGTTTTTTAAGAAATGGAAGAGATATACGGTCGACAATAAGCAGGGTTCATCTTCCACGAGTATATCAGATTTAGATTTCATTGGCAGATAGTTATAATGAATAAAAATAAGCTTTTCAACATACTTTTCTCTTAAAATTGCAAGAGCTTTGATGAAAAATATTGAATCATTGTCTCCGAGTGTTCCTCCAACCTCAATGAGACATACATCACATCCTCTAGAAGCTTTAACTATCTTCTCTATATAAATAGGTATCAAGTGACTGTTGACGGTGATTATTTCTCCTTTAACAAAATTCCCTTGCAACTGTTTATTGATAAGCTCTTGATAACATTCCCCATTAGTAATACTACTATTTTTAGTAAAATTTTTGTCAAGAAATCTTTCATAGACCCCGATATCTGAATCAACTAATTCATTATTGTTTGTAACAAAAATTTCCTCTCCTTCCCATATTAGTTCCTTTTTTTTAAGCTTTGAACTTATTAACGTAGAAAAATTTAGGTTAAGAATGCCATCAAATTTTATTATTGTCACGTTTAGACCGAAAGTGGACAAAATATAAGAGAGACTTGCTGTAAAAAATGTTTTTCCTGTCCCTGTTGCTGTACCCCCACCAATGACGATAAATTTAGTCATCAAACACCTTCTTGAATTCGTCTCTAATATACTCTAAGGATTCTAGGATATCCTCTCTTCGGATAAATTTTTGTATATCCCCAAGCTTTACCCATTTATATGAAGATAACTCTTTTTTTTCAAGGTCAACCTTTATATAATCAGGAACTTTGACGATGAAGAAATGTTGTTCTTGTCCTCTAAAATGTTTTGTTTTCTGAAGGTCTTCTGGCCAATCAAATATATTTATATGTTTTGACCTCCCTATTATATTATACTGGATTATATTCGTCTCTTCTAAGAGTTCTCTTTTTAAGGCTTCCTCAAATGATTCATGAATGTTAACCCCCCCTTGAACAAACTGCCATTCTTTATTCTTTTTTTCTACAATAAGAAAATTACCATTATCCTTAAATAATAAAATACAGACATTTTTTCTATACGGGAAACACGTATCGTTTACAAGTAATCCTTCAAACGCATTATTAATCTTATTAAATTTCAAATTCTTCTCAAAAAGATCGAATAGCTCTTCAAAAAAATGAGCGCTGTGGTTGATGAAATCTGTTGGAATTATTAGATTTTTATTATTCCATTCTGATCTTATTTTACATGCTGTAGTTGGGAGCATGGCAAACTCGAATTCATGAAAAAACTCGCTAAACTCTCTAGCGATCTCTTCCTTTTTTCTGCTGAAATCTCCTTTAAGAATGTTTAAGCAAAGTGCGCATTCCAAAATCATATCTATGTACTTAGCGACAATATAAGATTTCTTTCCTTCTATTTTTACAAGAACATGAAAAGATTGTGTAAAAGGTTGTAACGAATTACTTGAACTTATCAGGCTGCGTGACTCGTGCCGTGAACCAATAATCTTAGATTTTAAATCACTCTCAACCTTACTGATGGTAACAGTTTTCAAAACTTTTCTCATCTCTTCTTTTAAATCCTTACCAAATATTGTTATAATATCCTTATAAATTGAAAAAAGAGAATACGAGCATATCGAGCTTTCAACAGTTTTATAATCTGGAAACTCATCTTTTGAATGAATACGAAAAGTAAGCTGTATGTTAGAATCTTTTGTAAGAATCTTCTTCTTAACCTCTATTAATTTTAAGAGGAGATCCAATGGTATCTTATTTGAATTAGTAAAGATCAGCACATCCAAATCAGACCAAGACTCTACCGTTTCTCCCCTTACGTAAGACCCGTAAATCCCAATAGAATAAAGCTTCGGACGATTTAGATTTTTTAATTCATGCTCTAACTTAGTTTTTAATAGGTCGAAAGGATTTCTTCGTTCCATACTACCTCATTAAATCTCCTTTTATAAAACCTTCAATTCTATTTATCGCTTTTTTATCATCTATTTTTTCGTAAGGATGCTTAAATAAAAAAGAAGATGCAGATGTTATAGCACCTCCTATTTTTCTATCTAACCCCAATTTCGCGCATCGAATTGCATCTACAACGACTCCGGCAGAATTAGGAGAATCTTCAACTTCTAGTCGTATGTCCATATTAATTTGTCGATTGCCAAACCCTTTTCCTTCTAGCCGTATTTTTGCTATTTTATTATCTCCTAAACCTTTTATGTAGCCATGATTGTTATGTTTGGACCCTGGCCCAGCATAGACTGGGGGAATTAAATAACCCCCCTTCGAATGATCTTTTATAAGGTGTTCTATAGAGCTCTTCTTACTTAATAATTTTGTCTTAATCCTTTCACTGCTGGTCATATTAAGGAAATCTGTGTTCCCCCCATAATTTTCTTGTTTGGTAAAACATATTTTTATCCCCCTATCTAAATATGCCTGGATAGCCATCCTATGTGCCCATGTTGCTCCAAGTTGAGATTTTATATCATCTCCCAGAACCGGAATACCTGCTTTTTTGAATCTTTTAACCCATTCTTCATTTGAACCAATAAAAATAGGCATGCAATTGACAAATGCACAATTCGCATCTATAGAGCATTGTGCGTAGAATTCTGTTGCTTTTTTGGATCCGACTGGAAGATAATTTACAACCACTTCTACCTTATGTTCTTGTAATTTTTTAACAACATCCACTGGATTATTTGAAGAAAGAATGATCGCTTTATCCGGATCTATATCTTTCATATGCTTTGGATTTCCATCAAGTATGGGCCCCATATAAACCGGAGCTTCGTTCTTTGGAACCTTCATGTATTTTGATGCTACATTTGGTTTTGCAAAAATAGCTTCTGACAGAAACTGACCAACTTTTCGCGCATCAATATCAAACCCCAACACAATTTTAATATCTTTTATTTCGTAATTTCCAACCTTCGGATGAATAATTCCTGGAGAAAATTCGTTTGCGCCTATGTTATTGTAGTAAGAAATTCCTTGAACCAAGCTACTCGCACAATTTCCAATACCAATTAAGGCAACTCTAATTTGTCTTGCCATTTAAATGAAAAATAGGTTTATTTTATATATTTTACCTATCATTTGCTCCCCCTTTTGTGACTATTTGTGTCAATGTTAACTACTAATCTAAGTTATAAAAGCCCCTTAAAACCTAGGAAAAGAATAGTATTTAAATACTTTTTTAGTAAATTGGCTACATTTCAAAAATAGCAATGTTTATATTCGTTGAAATGAATATCTCTTTATGCGAGTCTTACATACCTATGCAGATACTCCCAGAGGCCTCTATCGGGGCTTGGCAGACTTCAATAAAAAAGTAATGCACTCTAGCAACATAGAAACAGTTATACGAAGAAAACTCAAGACCTATCCTCACCTAAGCGTTTTGGAGATTGGTGCTGGAAAAGGAGCCTTACTATTGCAACTCGCCAAGTTGTTTCCTTCTGTGTCTTTCACTGGGGTGAATAAGTTGCGCTCTCATGGGCCTAGGAATGAAGAAGAGTGGTTGGCTTTGTGTAGAGAGTTAAAAGTATCTCTTCAGAAAAAGCCTCACATAGTTATTGCAGACGCAACTCGTCTACCTTTTGAAGATGCTTGTTTTGACTTTGTCTTAAGCCAAGTGACTTTTCATCATGTAAAAGATAAATTTCGTGCATTGCAAGAAGTTGCTAGAGTGCTTAAATTAGGTGGAGAGGCCCATATAGATTTAGATGCATGGCAGTTTAAGAAGCATAAGCCGAAAGGAATAGCGCCTGAATTCTATCGAAGCTTGTTCAAGACCTTAGGAAGAGAAAGCCTGCCAAGACTGATCATTATGAATAAGCAGAACCAGTTTCTATCCTTAAAGAAATTTCTAAAAACAACTGCTTTTACCATCAATTTGATAAGAAAGACTTGCCATAAAAAATCAACTTATTATAAGCCCTGCTTTACTTTCGCTCTACATTTGAAAAAGAAAAAAAAGGGAACACTTAAGTTCTCTTGTCGAAGAAATTCAATACTGAGCAGGCAGCTAACCAACCTTCCAATTATCGATCACAATCCCGCTTCGTATGGAGTTGTAGATGTTTATAGGCTCTAGTTTATTTCTACTTTAAGACAAGTACGTCACCGAGCGTGTAAAGAGCGTTTCTTGGTTGAAGCATGAAGGGGATAAAGAAGAAGGCAGTCTTTAGACCCGTTTGATCTGGATCGTTCGTTGTTGTGAGCTGCTGTACCCATACCATAGTTCGAGTGTCAACGGCGTTTGATAACCGCTCTTCGTAACAATAGCACCACTCAGGTCATACCAGCAGGTGAATCTTCCTTTCTTTTTATTAAGTCTCACGGAAAAGGGGGGGGTGCATTGGAGTCGTTGTTTTCCGATGTAGGCTGCCCCAATAATAACGGTATCCAAGTCATTGGCATCCACAGGCAGGGGATAATAGGGGCTGCAGCGTTGGATTTTTCCAGGGTCGTACAATTGGCCTTTGCCGACGTCTTCAATGTCAATCTTGAAGTAAACCTTAGTGGGAGTGGTTTCTTGTTGAACGCTCGTAATCGCAACCGGTGCTCCTTGTCCTTTGCTGCTGGAATATCGAGTGGGAGTACACACTTTTTTGCTGGCCGATCCTGGGTCGGGGTCAATGCAGACGTTCGGAGCAAAATACGTGCTGTAAAGATAACAACTCTTGATTTGCACGGTTTGGTCAGCAGTGGGTTGTCCGGGGGGTAATCCTCGGACAATGCCTCTAAAATTAAAGTACTGTGCATTCGTGCCTGGATAGTCAGCTATGCTGGGTGGTAAAATAAATTCAACTCCTTTTCCGTTCATGGTAAAGTCAATAAAGCTGTACGCCGCTAAAAACAGTCGTCCTCGGCTGGCATAGGGCAAGTCTAGGTCTTCGTTGTGAAATCCGATGTCAAATCGTGTGCCGGCGTCGTTCTTTGTAAAGGAGATGTCTGTTTTTCCAAAGAGTTTGGTTCGTTCAAAGAAATTTGTTTGAAAAACTTTTCCGAGGAGTTTGTCTAAGTCCAATCCTCCCAAGTCCAGGGCTAAGTGTCCTTGTTTGTTGGCCGCAAGTCCGAGGCTGACTTCGCCGAGGCCGGGGATTTCTATTTTTTGGCATTGGAATCTTCCATTGAACAGGCCAAATCCTAGTTTCTCGATGTCGAGCGTGCAGTCTTTGTAGGTTTGTAAGTCTTTGACGTTGTCATCTTGTCCTTCAAAGGCCAGGATGCTGGGGTCATATCCTGAAATATAAATCGCTCCGCGGACAAAGCTGGTGCCTTTATTCCATACTTTAACCCCAATGTCTAAGTCTCCAGCGTGTTCAAGGGTTGTGCCTAAGGGTTCATCTTGGAATCCTCCCACGATTGCATTCCCGGTCAGGAATTTTATCTCCAGGTCTTTCTCCGTGTAAATGCGTGTTGGAATGCCTCCGGTTAAAGTCACTACCACTCCATCTTTTCCAAAATATCCTCCTGATTTTTGTGTGGCTTGGCAGCTAAGGAGAAACAGTAAAGTGAGGGTTATTGCAAAAGTTATTTTGCGTTTGTTTAGCATCCTCAGGTCAAAACTCTTTCGATGGAATTTTGAGTTCGTTGCGGGGGTTGGCCCCTTCGGGGAGGCAGAACCTCGTAAAGAATCATTCAGAGTTTTGAAGATGCTAAACAAATACGTTTTTTTCATGGTGCGGGTGCTGTTGGAGTTTTTGTTTCAGTTTTTACAGCGGTTTCTTTGGGCGGTTTTTCACAGGTGTTCTTGGCTTCATTGTACTGGCTGCGTTCTCCGCAGAGGGGTTTGCATATTTTTTCAGTGCGTTCTTCGGGTGTGAAGCTTTCTTCTCCTCGTTTGCTATTGATGCAACTGGCTTTTTCGGTTTCGCTGTTTTTGGCGCAGTACGTGCATTCCTCTGTTTGAGTGCTGCAGCCCTTTGGGTCAGTGTGGTATTGGGAGCAGTCGGTGGGTCTGCAGCAGCCGTAATCATCTGGGCATAGGTCGCCTGGGACGGCTAGTTTGAAGGGTTTGAACTGTTGGATTTCTTGGTCGTAATACCAAGTTTCTCGTTTAAATAAGGATTCGAATGTTTTTTGGTCGCAATTGCATCCAAAGTCATCAATGATTTTGTAGGTTTCTCCGAGGATGGGTCTGGAAGTGCAGAAGGCTGGTTTGGGGTTGATCGCGGGGTTTCCACAGTAGTCGCATTTATTCCAGCATCGGTCTGTTTGAGAGTCATAATACTGCCAGGGGAAGGGACATCGGCCGTTTAGGTCAAGTCCGAGTAGTTCTTTTGGCTTTTGGAATCGTTGGATATGTCGCAGGGTTATTTTTTGCTCTGCAGTAATCATATAGTAATAGTCCAGCTCAACGCGTAAAGTCGTCTTGTAGTTGTCTCGATTTCCAAACCGTGCAGGTTGGTTTCGTAAAGCCTCCTCAGTAACATAACAATTCATCCAGTTTTGTGTGCTTCCAATGTCAATATAGTCTGGTGTGCCTTCTGGGCCGCAGTCCAGTTGTAGGTCTGAGAGGTAGGCTTTGATTTGGACGCGGTCGGTCTCGTCTTTTTGGGCTCCTTGCAACGCGCAAATCTGGTCGGGTGGTCTTTGGCTGGGAGTAGGTGAAATGACTTGTCCTTTTCCTTTATTGTCCATGTAAATCTTAAAGGTGGGTCGTACAAATCCGCCTTGAAGTTGTTGCATGTTGGGTTCGATTTTAGTAATCACAACAGGAGCTCCTTGTCCCGAGAAGGTGGTTTCAGTGCTTTTGCAGGGTTGGACGCGTTTATTGAGGGTATTGACGTCTATGCAGACATCTTGGGTGAGTTTGGTCTTGTAGGGGTAGCAGGCAGTGATTAAAAGGGGGGTTTCAGGTTTTTCAAAGTTGCCAGGAATCGTAGAAGCCTTGTACATCCCCAAGTCTAAGGTATAAAATTGTCCTTCCGGGTAAGCGTCTGATTTTCCTCGGATGGGGAACGGTGCAGCATATCCTTCGGTGGTTCCTTGGATGAAGTAGTTGTCTTTAATGATTGTCACGTAGACGTTTTGCGCAGGATCTCCCTCTTGGTTTTGAACATCGTAGGAGCCTTTATTCTGCACCAAAGCCCACACTGGAAAGGTGCTTTCTTCATCGATGATCTTGGCGGGTGCATTTTCGATGAGTTGGATCGTGACTCCATCTGTTCCGGTGAAGTAGTTGACGTCTTTATAGGGTTGGCCTCCTTGCGAGACACAGCCGGTTAGGAGAAGTAAGGCAATGAGGATAAAATACTTGAAGATGCTAAGATTTTCTCTTTTTCTCATGTTCTCACCGAAAACGTGGTTTCTTTTTGGATTTTGTATTTGTACTTGATTTCCAAGGCAAGGGTTTTGAGGGCTTTGGGTTTGTCTTTTAAGAGTTTTCTTGCGTCTGGGATTCGGATGTTGCATGTGAGTCGTTGCAGGATTTCTCGTGCGTTGAGTTTATCATAAGGAATGGTATAAGCTCTGTATTCTTGGATGTTGCTTTCTGTAGGTTCAAAGTTTTCACAGCCTGTTTTCGTTTCGAGTTCCATTTCTTGGGGTAAGTACAAGGTGATGTACTCCGCATGTTCCAGCTTTCCGTCAGTCCAGTTGCTTTCCAGGAAGAGGTGTAGAGGAACTGTTTTTGGGGCTTCTAAGTCCAGGGCAATGGGTTGTGTAACGCGATCAATTTGTACGGTAATGGGTCCGTGGGTGTATAAGGGTTTGAAGACCGGATCAATATGAAGGAGTTTGTTCACGTCCACTTCAGGTTCATGGGTGCGGAAGCTTTGAAGGGTGTCTCGTTCGACAAAGGTCATCGTGACAAAGGCGTTGGTTGTACTCACAAGGCTTCCTGTGTACGTTGCTCGGTACGTTCCTTTTTTGAGGTTATTCCAAGTACAAGCCACGGTTTCTTCTTTGGTTTCATACACATTGGTGCTTTCTGGGTCAATCTCATGAGCCGTTCCAATGGGTTGCGTGGCAGTGGCAAGGGTACAATGATGCTGGATGTCCGTTGGGTAATAAAGCGTGCAGAGCAGTTTGCTGTAGACCGTGATGGGTTCGCCTTCATGCAACACGCCTCCTCGAGGCAGTCGAGTGTTCATGCTGAGGATTCGGCATCCAATTTTTTGATTCTCTGCTTTTCCTTCGAGTTGGAAGCCGGCCGTGACGAGTTCACGATTGATCCAATTTCGCGTAAAGTCAATGGGGTTGCGGCCTCCAAAAAGTTTTCTTCCTTCGATCTGGCCTTGAAGGACGCCTTGTTCGAGTAGGGCTTGGCATTCTCCACTTCGTATGCAGCCGATAAAGGTTGGCAATAAATAGAGGATGGCAAAAGCAACAACACCCAAGATGGCTGCCCATCGAAGAAGAAAGATCCACAAGTCTTGGTTCCAGCTGGGTCTTGGAAGGAAAGGAACATCTAGAGAGGAGAGCAACAGCAAAATGACGGGAATGCCTGCAAGCAATTGAACGGCAGTATTGGTGAAAGGTAAGTAGCCTAAAAAGGTCAGGAGAAGTGTCCCAACGATGATCACTAGAAGGCCCGCCGTCCAGACGGGGTTGGGAGAGCTATACGTTTTTCCTTTCTTTCCCGCTTGAGCTTTTTTTATTTTTTCTTGGTATTCTTCTTTTCGTTTTCTGATTCGGGCCGCTTCATTGTGGTATTTACGATCGCTGTACCAGGCAATGGATACTCCGAGGATATGGATAGGGAAGAAGTCTGCGCCAGGGATAAACTCAAAGGCTCCTATGACTGCTGGAAAAAACCCTCTTTTCCCTAGGAAGACAAAATATAACGCTTCAGTAATCGCGTCAATCACATCGCCTGCACCGGGAGCAAGCCCAATAGCAATTAAGTTAGAGGCAAAATTGGCGCAAGCAATGACAAAGGCGAAGCAATATCTTATATTTCCAGGGTGTCCTTGCAGTACTTCTTCAGCTTGTTGGTCGTATCGGTCTAGTTCAGCTTGTGCACGGGCTTCTTCCATGGCTTCTTGTCGTTTGCCTTGGTCTCGGATCTGGTCGAGTTCAGCTTCTTCGGCGTGTTGCCGTGCTTCTTCAGCTTCTTGCTGTTTCTTGGCTTTGTAGTCTTGAATTTTTTGTTTGGCATAGTCTTTGCCTCGGGCGGCTTGCGCAGCTCCGAAAGCAACTCCTTGACGGGTTTTTGCGGGGATGTATCCGAGGCCTTTTCCTTCTGCTGCTCTTTGTTTTGTTTTTTCAAGGTCGGCAGACCATCCTTGCTTAGCTTGTGAAAATCTTCGTTTTACCCATTTTTTCCATGGGCTGTCTGACTTGAAGTCAAATTCATTCCATGCAGGGGTGCCTACTTGGTTTTGAGAGGGCGTGTTAGTTCCTGTTTTCTTTCTGTTTTCCCCCCCGCCAGTCCATCCTGAGAATGGATCTTCTTCACTCATCTTGGTTCAGAAGCGTACATCAAGAGCTTCGTTTAGGTTACAAGTTAGGCGAAGTTCTCGGAGTGGGTAATTACGCCCACTTTTAATGTGCATAGCGGAATTGTCCATAGCTCCCTCTTTTTAGCTTATTCTGCTGTTTCAGGGTATATAAATATTGCCTCATTTTAGAGGAGAAATTTACCGTACCAGTGGATTGCAAGCGGGGGCAGAACAATCAATGTATTTTCCGGTTCGACAGGATTGTTCGCCTGTATAAGAACACATTCCTGGGGCCGTGTAACAGCAAGGAGTGCCCTTAGGAAGAGAAGCAGCACAGTCTTGTGCACACGTGCCTCGGAAGCAAGGTCGAAGTGAGCAAACTTCTCCTTTTGTGCATACAGGGCAATCATCGGCTTCTCCTGCTTCGCAGAGGCCATTTCCGCAGGAAGCTTCTTTTTCACAGGCTCCTTCATGCACAAATTTGGCGAGAGAATTTTTGCTTAATTCACACGAGTTACTAAACGTCTGGTACTGGGGCGGGCATGGAGCTCGGATGCATTGAACGTTTACCAAGCCACAAACAGGTTGGTAGATTGCAGGGCAATAGCTTGGTTCAGTATTTCCGCCACCGTTGCAATCTTCTGGGCAAGTCTCAGCACTTTCAGCGCAGGGGCAGCCAATCGCCAAGCAGACGAATTCTTCACATCGCCCGTCTCCGCAAAGGTTTTTACAGACTGGTTTATCGATTTCTTCGACAAAATGTTTTCCATCCGGCGTAGCGCATTGTCTAGGATAGCTTTCCATGACTAGGTTTCCAGCGCGCACGCATTCGTCATAGGTAGTGATGTCTTCACCAGGTGGAGCATTATGGGTCATGGTGGTACACGCAGTAAAAAACACCAACATCAAAATGGCAAGGGTGTATAGTTTCATATTAGGCCGCTTGTTGGATTTCAACGCGTAGTTCTACAACATCCAGAGGACTTCCTTGGGGGATTAACTGGATGCTATTGGGTCCGTCAATTAAAAACTCAGGGGGTACTAGGGTAGAGTAGCTTAAGTCGGTAGTTTCAATGGTATTTTGGAATCCATTGACATTCAAGGTAACCACTTTCTGTTGGGTGGCATCCGCAAATCGTACGGTAATAACGAGGCTGGCGCTGCCTCCATATTGCTGTTGTTGTCCATACCCTCCAGGTGTACCGCCTTGTCCTCCATATCCTTGTTGGCCTCCTTGTTGAGGGGATCCTGCGTAACCGCCGGGTTGGCCGCCCAAGGCATTGTATACATCCATGGGGAGGTTGAAGTAGTAGGTGGGGTTCATGCTTCCGCTGAGTTGGCTGCGTAAGGATACTTGATCAATTAAATAAGTGCTTTGTTCGGACAAGAAAAATAGGCTGTTATCACCTGGTTGAAGGAGGTTTTGACTGATTTGCAGCGCCGCCATTTGTCCACAGTCAGGGTAGCTGCTGCTAAGGGGTTTGTTGTTGACTCGAAGGATAAGTCTTCCCGTGACTCGAGGGTCGCAGTTCGGCACGTAATTAAGTTCCAAGTAGGCGAGATGTTCATATTCAGCAGGAGGCATGGTGAAGTGGTGTTCTGCAGTGCTGGCTTGAATGTCTTTTACATCGGCTGTGATCATGATGTTTTGAAGGCTGAATTCATGGATGCGCCAGAAAGCGACGCCGGCGTTGTTGGCTTCAAAAATGAGTTCGTTATTAAGTCGTAAGTATTCTTCCGGTAGGGTGATGGGGGGTGGGGTGGGACTTTTGATTTCTCGTTCATAGATGGCTTCACCATTTAGGTAGATGCGCAGGATTCCATCATATTCCTCGGCAGTGAAGGATAGGAGTGGGTTATGCATCGTATTCTTATCATAGGTGAAGCTAAGGTTGTATTTTGTTTTTCCCAGGAAGCTGTTTTTGATGTAAGCGTGTTCAGCTCTTCTAAGGGCTTTAGCATTGGTTTTAGTAAATATAGTAAAACTAGGAATCGGGTGTTCCATTAAGTTGCTTCCTTCTGGGTAGAGTCGTCCAATGGCTTGTTGAAGGATGACTTGTCCGCTAGGTGCATTTTGGAAGCCTTGTCGTACATTTCGGTCATTTGCACTGGGTTGTCCTTGTCCTGCAGAGGGGCCTCCAGATCCTTTACCAGGTCCTTCACCCAGTAAAGCCGCACGGTCTTCGGGGCTGAGGATGATAATATATAGAAGGATAAGGACAGCAATGACAATGACTAGGATAGCGGCTCCGCTTGCAGATTGGCCTCGTTTACTTCGCATTTTTCGTTTGTTTAGCATCTTCAGGTCGAAAACCCTACGAAATGAGAGCTAGGCGCGTTGCGCAGGGTTGGCTCACAGAAATCCTAAGGATTTCTGGAGCCAGAAATTCGCTACGAATTTCTGTGCTCCTACGGAGGCGCAGCACTCACAGTTTAACATCTCGGTTTTCGAAGATGCTAAACATTCCTTATCTTAGACGCTGAGCCTATATAAATTTAGCGCTGAAATTCAGCCCACTCCCCCCACTTCCCACTGGACATGGGCTGATAGGCTATATAAAAAAACGTGTTCTAAGAAGGGTTAGTTTGTGCCAAAACGGCATGAACAGTGTAAGGAACGTCAGTTTCTTGCACATTCCCCATCCCTGGACCGGCGGCGTAAGCCGTTTGGTTGTTCGGACGAAAGTCCGAACTACAGGACGTTAAGTCCTGTATTTTTGGGACCTCCACAGGTCCTAGAGTACAGGGATGTGAAATAAGATCCGAAAGGAAGGGTGGAAAAATGGAAAAAAAACAAGTAGGCCTTATGGCCAAAGAATTAGAGTCTGGCAAGCAGTTGCCGGAAAAAAAGATCCGGATCGGTGCGATTACCGCAACGATCTGGCGCAACGAAAGTAAGTCCAAGGAAGGAGAAACCTATACCTATCGTACAGTTTCTTTCGGTCGTTCCTATAAGGATAAATCAGGGGTTTGGCAGTCTACAAATTCTCTAAGAATCAACGACTTGCCCAAAGCTTCTCTGGTTTTGTCGAAAGCGTATGAATTTGTATCCTTTGACAGCGTCGATGAAGAGGAGATTCAATGATTCCGAATTTTTTTCTTTTTGTTCGGAAAATTTCCGATTTTTCTTCGGGAACCTTTTTTAATAGGATGTTTGCTCCTCTGAGCAGCCCAAAATTAATAAACGCGAGGTGTTTACTATGCAAGAACTTGAATTGAAACAATTGCCCCGAAAGGTGGAAAAGATGGAAGAACCGAAAGTAGAAAAGAAGCTCGTTGTGACGACTTCTAAAAAAGACCAGAAGCTGGAAGACTTACCAGGCGTTGGCGCAGCTACTGCAGAAAAGCTAGCAGCAGCAGGCTTTGATAATCCTCTGTCCATCGCCGTTGCAACTCCTGGCGAGTTGGTTGAAGCCGCAGGCATAACCGAGGCGGTCGCAAGGAAAATGATCCAGAACGCGAGAGATAATTTTGACATGGGTTTTCAATCAGGAGAAGACATCATGAAGAAGCGGGAAAAGGTGATCCGCATCTCGAGTGGAAGTAAAAATTTTGACACCATGTTAGCTGGTGGGTTTGAAACCGGTTCCATCGTGGAGTGCTTCGGTCAATACGGGAGCAGTAAGACGCAAATTGCCCATGCCTTGGCCGTTAATTGTCAAGCCGCAGATCCGACAGCCGTCGCAGTCTACATAGACACAGAGAATACCTTCCGTCCAGAGCGCATTCGCCAATTTGCGTTGGGGAAAAAGCTGGACCCAGATAAAGTCCTTAGAAACATCAAAGTGGCTAGAGCGTTCAACTCAGATCATCAAATGCTGCTTGCCGAAAAAGTAGAAGAGTTGATCAAGCAGGGCTTGAATGTAAGGATTGTGATTGTGGATTCTCTTACGGCCCATTTCAGAGCAGAGTTTGTTGGGCGTGGTACGTTAGCAGAGCGTCAGCAAAAATTGAACAAGCACATGCATGTTTTGGCTAAGATAGCAGACATGTACAACTTGTGCGTTTATGTGACAAACCAGGTGATGGCAAGGCCAGACACTTTTTTCGGTGACCCAACAGAAGCGATTGGTGGTAACATTGTAGGTCATAACAGTACCTTCCGAATCTACTTGCGTAGAGGCAAGAAAGGTACTCGAGTAGGAAAACTGATCGACGCCCCAAATCTGCCGGATAGCGAGTGCGTTTTTCAAGTGACTGAACACGGCATCGAAGATGCATAGAAATCTCTGATTTCTATGCTCAGGAACTAGAGTTTCTGCTCGCATAGAAATCTCTGATTTCTATGCTCAGAAACACGATGTTTCCGCATGCGTAAAAATCGCTAAATTTTTATGCCCAGAAGCTGCGTTTCTGTATGCATGAGCCAGACATTAGCACATTTAGATGTCTTTTTTATTTTTTTATTCTGGATTTTGGTTCCACTAAATTTATAAACAAAAACCTCTTTCTAAGAGGGTGCGCAGTGTGAAGAACTCCTTTTTCTGAGGGTCAACACAGTGCATAAAGAGAAAGGTGAATAAGAAATATGGAACATAGAGGGTTTGGAAATAGGTTTGCCCCGGTTAAAGAGGGGGATGAGTTTGAAGCAACGATAGAAGCGTTGGGTGAAAAGGGTGACGGAATTGCTCGTAAGGACGGTTTCGTTATTTTTGTGCCTGGCGTCGCTCAAGGAGATAAAGTCCGAATTCGCGTTACTAAGGTTCTGAAGAAAGTCGGTTTCGGAGAAGTGGCTGGAGCCGCAACCTCAACTCCATCAGAAGGATCAAGCAATTCTTCAGACGAGCCAGTCGAATCGGAAGAGGCCCAGGAAGAGGAGCAGTACGATTCTTCAGAAGACTCTGAAAACTTCTAAAGATAACAGAAAACATATTTTATTTTTTACTATTTTTTTGTTTCCTGTATCTGTATTATTAGGGTTTTGAACAAAGTATTTTTATAATTCTTCTCTTTTTCTTTTGGTATGGCACGTTTGTTTATCGCTATCGATCTTCCGGAAGAAATAAAAAGTTACCTGACTTCGTTTAGGGATGCCTTTTCAGAAATGAAACGAGGTTGTTCTTGGGTGCGAAGAGAAAACCTTCACATCACTTTAAAGTTTTTGGGAGAGGTTGAAGAAAAGAAAGTGGGCGCTATCACTGGTCGATTGGAAAAAATAAATCTCAGCAACTTTTCTCTAGCTTTGAATAAGTTTTGTTTTTTCCCAAATGAAAGCGATATGAGAGTGTTTTGGATGGATTTTATCGACGAGAAACCGTTGAAAATACTCAGTAAGGAAATCAATAACACTCTAACTGAGTTCAAGGAAGACCATCCATTCAAGGATCACCTCACGTTGGCTAGGATTAAGTCTCTTTCAGCTTTGGAAAAAAATAATTGGATTAAAAAAACAACAGACGTTGTTACAGAAAAAAAACAATTCATCGTGCAGGAATTTATTTTGTATCGTTCTACTTTGTCGCGAGAAGGGCCACAATATGAAGTTTTGCAACGTTTTAAGCTTACAAAATAATGTGAAATCGAAAGTTTTAAATAGGATTATTCCAATAAATAGATAAATCACGCTAAGAGGTGAATACAACCATGGCAAAAAAGAGAAAGAAGTCAGCTGCAAAGAAAAAGCGAAGATAAATTCGCTGTTTTGCTACCTCGATCATTCGAGGTATGCGTTTTCTTTTATTTTATTGGATTCAAATGGATCCAAAACGTTTATAAACCCTCCCCAGCTCCATGTAGAATATAGCCGAGGGTATGCTCAGAAATTATAAATTTCTGGCACGCTGAAGAACTTCGTTCTTCGCGTCGCAGGAGTTTGCTCCTGACGACGCCAAGAGCTTTGCTCTTGAGCGAAGGAAAGCTTTTTGGGACTTTACCCGCTCACTGCGTCGGCGATAATAACGCGAATTTCAAGGAAATTCGTGGGATGAAGAATTATGCCAAGAAAAATAGAGGGTGCGTAATTCTTCATAACGCGAAGGGTTCTAATCTTCGCTGGAGTGTATTAAAATGGGAGAAACACAAGAGTTATTGGTGCCAAATGATGAGTACTTAAAGTCAGGTATTCATATTGGTACAAAGTTTAAGACGAAGTACATGGCGAATTTTATCTACAAAACACGCTCAGATGGTCTGTCGGTGTTGAATATTCAACAGATTGATGATCGTTTAAGGATTTTGGGGACTCTTTTGTCAAAATACGCTCCAGAAGATATATTAGTCGTTTGCCGAAGAGAAAGTGGTTGGAAGCCAGTAAAACTGTTCGGTAAGTTGACGGGCGCTCGGTTCTTTGCCGGCCGTTATCCTCCTGGAATTTTGACCAATTCAGCATTGAATAGTTATACAGAGATTAAGGTGATGTTGGTTGTGGATGCTTGGCCGGATCGTAACGCGGTTTTGGATGCCGTTAAAGTGGGCGTGCCCGTAGCTGCACTTTCGGATACAAACAACCAGTCTAACTACATTGACCTGGTGGTTCCGTGCAATAACAAGGGAAAAAAGAGCTTGGGCCTTGCTTTCTATATATTGACAAAGGAGTATTTGGAGAAACGAGGCTTGGCGGGTGTAAGCAATCCATTTAAGCATACCGTAGAAGACTTCACGGAGGTTTAATTTTTTACCTCTTCTATTCCTTTTTCTGTAATCTTAAAACTGATCTCTTTGCCTTCGGGTAGGCTGCGGTGTTTCCGAACAACGGCCATTCTCTTTCCATCCATTTTTTTGATTTCAATGATGCATTTGGACATGTTTTTGATCATGAGCCCTCCAACGATGTTGAGCTTGTCTTTTTCGTTGAGGTCGGAATATACTTGACTTGTTACAAGGACAGGAATCTCTTTTTTTCGGGCGATCTCGATCAAGTCTCTGAGTTGTAAGACAAATTGGCTGTTAAGTTCTTTTCCGATTTGATCATTGAGTTCAGCTCGATAATGCATGGAAATCGTGTCCATTACGATGAGGCCTATTTTTTGTTTGACAAGAATTTCTTTGAGTTGTTGGATGCTTTGGGTTTGTTCAGTGAAGTTGGTGGGTTTGAGGAAGATGATTTTGTCAAGGACATTTGGGTAGTCTTCACAGACTTGTTTAAATCGGGTTACAGAGAAGCCTTCTTCGGTGTCAATGTAGATGATTTTTTGGTTTTTGATGCTATGGGCGGCACAGAGCATGCAGAGGAGGCTTTTTCCGCTTCCGCCAGGGCCGTAGATGGCGGTAATGACTCCTTTTTCATAGCCTCCTTCCAGGAGCCAGTCGAGTTCGGCTGTTCCGCTGCTGACTTTGGTTTCCATGGAGGAAGGGGGTAGAGAGCAGTATTAAAACATTTGTTATGGGTCAAGCTAGATATACAGATTTATAAACAAGAATCGATCTTGAGCCTTTATGTCAAAAATGGGGCTTTTAGAGAGAAACATACAACTTGAGTACTTGCGGGCGTTTATGTCCAACCTAGCTTTTTACTTGCCGGTAATGGTTTTATTCTTCAATCAAATTGTGGATGCAGTCACTCTGGTCGCTTTGCTCTTTAGCATCCAAGCATTCATTTCGATCATTCTAGAGCTCCCAACGGGGGCATTCGCGGACTTATTCGGAAGGAAAAGAACTTTAGTGTTTGCAGGGCTTCTTTCAATCATTGCTACCGGCCTTCTCGCCTTCTCAGCAAATTTCCATATGTTGGTTGTATTTTCCATACTCTTTGCAATTAAAGGGACCCTTACCAGCGGAACTCAGGAAGCAGTGGTATATGACTCGCTTAAGCAGTTAAAGAGAGAAAACGAATATAAGAAGTTAGTCGGTCATTGGAACATTTTAGCCATGTTGGGGGCTTTAGTGGGTTCTGTCGCAGGAGGATTTATGGCAGACTACGATATCAGATTGCCTATAATTTTGACGATACCTATATCTTTAGTTTATCTAATCTCATTTCTTTTAACAACAGAACCCCAATACAAGAAAGAAACGCATAGAAATATCTTTAAGCAGATGCAGGGTTCTATCAAAATATTTCTTTCGAATAAGCAGCTACTCTTGCTATCCTTGTTTAGCTTGTTTTCTTTTGGCATCACAGAGTCAACGGCACACCTAGATCAGATCTTTTTCAATCTTGTAAAACTTCCTCTCTCTTATTTCGGGATCGCTGCAGCAGCAGGTTATCTTATGGGCGCCTTGGGTTCCTTTTTATCGCATCGACTCTCAGATAGATTTGGTGATAGACCTATTTTGATGGTCTCTAAAGTCCTAGACGGTCTTATGTTGGTATTGGCAGCTTTATTTTTAGGATATACTGGAGTTGTATTCATAATAATCCTAGCTTTCTTTAGATCCATAGGCTCTCCTATTTTGTCCCATTTATTGAATGAACAAATAAAGTCTAAGCAAAGAGCAACCGTTCTCTCATTAAACTCATTAATGATGAATGTAGGATATCTACTATTTGCTCCTCTAATGGGTTATGTTGCAGACCTATATACCATTGCAACTTCATTTAGAATTTCAGGATTTTTACTTATGTTCACCGTCATCTTACTCGTATTTATTAAAAGCAGAAAGTGAGTCTTATTCTTCTTCGCTCTCTTCAGGCTCTTCATCTTTTTTATCTTTTCTGCGGTGTTTGGGCTCGGGCGGTAAGGGCAGTCCAGCGACGTTGGCAAACATGCTTTTTAACCCCAATTCAAGGGTGGATTCGTCTGCGATCAAGTGGTGTGTGCTTGGGTTTAAAATCCATTTATCGTTATTTTTTAGGTTGACAAAGATGAACTGAAAGGGGCAAGTGATGAGTTGTCTCCAATTTTTTAGGATGTAGTCTAGGTTGAGTGGGGTAGCGGGGCATACAAACGTGAGAGAGGGGGTGGAAGTCTTATGTTGAAAGCAGTTGGAGAGTTGTTCTTGAATGACATATTCATGTATTTTGTCTTTATAGTGAAAAGTGAGGGTATTGCCTTTTTCAGTTTGGTTTTGTAGTTTTCTCTGTAGGAGGTCTTTATTTTTGACGTAGATGCAGGTCCATTCTTTTAGGCGATCCATTTTTTCTCCTCCAGGAGAAGGATGGTGTAGGGGCATAAGTATGGCAGGGTGTAGGCAAGCATGATAAGGATGGGGTGTTGAGGGGTCGGTAGTTGAAGGTAATGGGCAAATTGTTCGCTAATGTGGAGGATGATGCGGAATTTGATGATCAGGGTGATGGGGAAAAAAAGGAACACAGTAGCATGATGCTTAGTTTGTAGGTTTTCAATTTGTTTAGCAACACTGTGTAGGATAATGCCGAAAGAAAGTCCAAGGATGGCCAATATCACATATAGGGTCCTGCCTTCAAAGTAAAGGATCAAAGGGATGGTGATGATGGTGGCAAATAGGTTGGCGATGAAAGATTTCATGAGGGCAATCCAGAAAAGATTGTTTTCTAGAAGGAGTAAAGTGGGGTGTTTTTTCTCTTCTGCTTTTTTTAGGATGCGTAGGGTGTTTTGGATTTCAGTTTTAGTCCATCCTTTTTGTTGAAAGGTGTGAGAAAAATGCTGCTCGTGAATCATGAGTGGATTTTTGGGGTTTTAAGTATATATAGCTTACTCATTAGGGGTATGTTCGGGTACAATCCGTCGGGTTTTAGGAAGGTAATTGTAGAGCTTGCCGGAGCTGGCTTTGCCGCATCCTAGATAGTCCGACTGATGCCGAATGATTTGGAAGCCTGTGCAGGAAGGGTCTATTTCAAGGTCTTCTCCTCGAAACCAAGCTTTGGTTTGTTCTTTGGTGAGGTCTAATACATTTTTGGTGGCTTGGGGTCCTATAAGTTGGCTGCCTTCAATGCTGAGTCTGAGTTGAAATTCACTTGTTTTTTTCCCTTTTTCATGGGGGTAGTGGAGGGTCATAAAGTAAAGGCCTAGAGTGTCCACGCGTAGGGTTTGGAGCTCGACCTGGTCTACGTCTTTGTGGATGATGTAAACTTTGTCTTTGTTGCTTTGGAGAAAGGCGTAGGGCATTTTTCCTTTGTAACCATACTGTTGTTCGAGTTGTTCGTGGAGGCGTTTGGCTTCTCGGGTGTTGAGTATGGTGAGGTGTTGGATGCGCATATTATACCCCCCATACCATGTTTTCCTTTCGCTTGATCTGTGCGATTTCTTTGAGGACCTCGATCTCTTCGGGCTTCAGGTATTTCTTGAGGGTTTTAATCTTCCTAAAGTCTTCTTCAGGGATAGCCGAGTAAAACACGTCTCCTTCTTGGACTTGCCTTCCAATGGTTACGTCAAGTAAGGAAATCGCTAATTGAGTTCCTTTTTCTGCTTTTGCAACGTTTTCCTTTTCAAGCTGCATGCTCGCAATCTTTCCAATGGGTTTTCCATCGGTTTTCATAAGGGGGATCCCATTTTTTGCAGTGCCTCGAAGGACTTCTACACCAAGAATAGCAGGGTTGCTGGCGCGAAAGCTGCAGTTTCTTAAAAACTCGAGTTTGCACGGTCTAACAAGGTTCTCAAGTTCTTTTTCTTCAAGTCTTCGTTTTTCTTCTTCAACCCATCTAGTATAGTCGATGATGAGGCGGTAGATGACGTCGCTTGTTAATATCTTAACTTTGTCGGTGCTTTCGGCCTCAGGGATGTTAAAACCCAAGATGACTGCTTGGAGGGGGTCTTGTTCGTAGTTGGCTTCAGCGTCGCTATAGTCTTTTTTCATGATCGGCCCTACCGTGGCTTTGCGGATGGGGATGTTTTTTTCTTTGAGTAGGGTGGTAAGGGCTTCAAGGCTTCCAAGGCTATCGGCTTTGATGATGACCCCGTTTTTGTCAGTTTGAATGGCCACTTCATTGACTTCTTCTTGGACTTTTTTCTTGGCTTCTTCAAGGTTTTTTCCAGGTACGACCAGGGGCATGCCGGCAATGACATTTTCAATGTCTGGAGCTACAATTTTAATGCCGGTCGCAGCAATGGCTTGTTGAACAGGGTTGTACTTTGTTTTTCGGTCGCGCATCTCAGAAAGAGGGGCGGGTTCAAAGAGTGCCTTAACCCTTGTCACAATGGGCTGTTCCACGCCACCAATGACAATCGTATCGTTAAGGGCGATTCTTCCATCATAGATGATGACATCCAGTGTTTTTCCTAGGCCCGTTTCTTCTTTGATTTCTAGGATGATGCCTTGAGCTGGTCCTCGGGGGTTGATGTTGAGGTTTTGTTCTAAGAATTTTTGGGCAAGGCCTGTGAGAACCATGAGAAGTTCAGGGATCCCCGCGCGGGTTTTGGCGCTGCAAGGTACAATGGCAACCTGTTTGGTGTAATCATCCACGCGGTCATATCGTTCCGTGTTCATCTTGTATTTTTCATAAAGTTGTCCTACGACTTCGTAGATTTTTTGGTCGATGAGTTGTTGTACATAGGAGCTTTGCAAGTTGAAGTTTTCAAGTAGATTTTTACTCTTCTCTTCATATCCTTGCAGCAAGTCCAGTTTGTTAAGCGCAATGATGAAGGGGGTTTTGTAGCTTCTCAAGATGTCAATGCTTTCAAAGGTTTGGGGTTTGAACCCTTCATTTATGTCGACTACGACAATGGCAATGTCGGCTAGGTTGCCACCTCGTTTTCGTAGGTTGGTAAAGG
>Ga0209542_10005616_pt1 | contig 24903 bp, 24 predicted proteins | sample RifCSPhighO2_01_FD_184028 | JGI IMG/M metagenome (GOLD analysis project Ga0209542, IMG submission 184028) | Soil microbial communities from Rifle, Colorado - Rifle CSP2_plank highO2_0.1 (SPAdes) (version 2) | ecosystem: Environmental > Terrestrial > Deep subsurface > Rock core/Sediment ...
CCCGCCATATGGCGGAACTCGCTTCCCCTCTCCCGCTCGGCGGGAGAGGGGGCAGGGGGAGAGGGCTTCATTTATCACGGGCAAAATATTTTTAATGTGGTTGCGCGCGGCGAGTTCCGGGATAACTCCGCCGTAGGGGCGATGAATTTTTATCTGCGAGGAAACGACGTTAGAGATGACCTTAATTTTATCCGCTTTGCCTTCAATCAGCGCGGCGGCTGTTTCGTCGCAGCTACTTTCAATAGCTAAAATAATCATATTTTCTGTCATTCCCGCGAAAGCGGGAATCTAAGATTTTATAAAAGTTTGATAATGAGATTCCCGCTTTCGCGAGAATGACAATAGTATTATGTTTTTTTACTTTTTTTCTTTCTCCACTCTTTAATTTTTTTATGGTCGCCGGACAATAAAACTCTGGGTACTTTATATGTTTTGCCGTTGATGGTCAACGTTTCCGGTCGAGTGTAATGCGGGTGTTCCAAAAATCCGGCTGGGGAATGCGACTCAAACCGCGCCGACTCCTCATTGCCCAAGACGCCGGGCAGAAGGCGCGTAATTGAGTCCACCACCGCCATTGCCGGCAATTCGCCGCCGGTGAGAACATAATCGCCGACCGATATTTCTTCATCCGCGAATTGCTTAATTCGTTCGTCCACTCCTTCGTACCGCCCGCAGATTAAAATAATATTATCTCCCGAATGTTCGGGATTGGCATATCGCTTCGCCAGCGCTTGCGTCCACCTTTTCCCCTTAGCCGATAAAAGTATTATTTTTGATTTTTTCCCGCCGGCAGCGCTAGGCGCGGCATTGCCTGCCCGCAACTGTTGCAACGTTGCAGGCGGGCGGGAAGGTGTTTTAATGTTTTTATGTTTTAACGCTTTAATGATTGGTTCGGCCATCAGCACCATGCCGGCGCCGCCGCCGTACGGCCGGTCGTCCACCTGCCGATGCGCGCCCTCCGCCCAATCACGCAAGTTGTAAATTTTGATGGCGATGATTTTTTTTTCGAGCGCGCGTTTAATGATGCTCTGGGAAAAGTAAGAGCTGAAAATGTCGGGAAAGATGGTAATGATGTGGAAAGTCATAAATAACCTTATTGTCATTATACCAAAAAACCCCGCAAAATAAGTCGGGGTTTTTGGTTCTAGCTAAGTTTAGAATTTATATCTTTAAATCGTCAACGGCGTCAGTAGAAATTTCTTCGCGCATTGCCCGACGCGGATGGGTACTTCCTTCCGGTTCGGCAATTTTTAAATTAACGCGGGCATTGTTTTGAGCGCCGACGATTTTTAAAAGCGTGCGAATGGACTTAGCGGTCTGGCCGCCTTTACCAATCACATAACCCATATCTTCCGGGTTAGTTTTGAGGGTTAAAAGAACCCCCCGCTCGTCGATTGTTCTCTCGGAGCGTACGTCTTCCGGGTGGGCAACAATTGCCTTGACTATGAATTCTAAGAATTCCTTGTCTGATATTGCCATATTTTTCTCCCTTTCCTCTTGCTTGGGCATTTTAGCCAGCGAAGAAGGCCTTACTAAATAAATTATTCCAATTTCGGAATATCACATTATATTATAACAGATAAATACAAATTGTCAAGAACTAAATTTTAACCCCTATCGGGGCAGTATTTTTAGCCTTTGGTTTCCGCATTTTCTTTTTCCTCTTGCTTTACTTCCTTTACTTCAGCCTTGGTTGCGGTTTTGACCGCAGCCTTTTGGCTGCTCCTTTTAATATGGGTAACATTAACTTTTTTCCCCGAATAAATATTATTAGTTATCAATAAATTATGCATGGTGGGCGAAACTGCCGCTCCGACGGACAGCCAATATTTCACCCGTTCGTTTTTTAGCTCTATTTTTTTGGTGCGAGGGTTGTAAGAACCTAATATTTCCAGCGCCCGGCCGTAAGTATCGCGCGCCTGCTCCGAAATAATAATACGGTAATAAGGCTGTTTCTTTTTGCCGATTCTGGCTAATCTTATTTTTAACATGCGGTTGAATTATAATAATAATAAATTAGTAATTTTTCTCCGATGACGAGTAATACCAGTTTATCCTTTTTAGCATAAATGTCAATTGGGTCAAATAACGCCTTCGGCCGCCGCTGGCTTTGGTTTTTCCGGTTTAACTTTTGGTTCTTCCCCCGGCCCATCCTCGCTTTGCTTGGCGGCCGCTTTATCGGCGGCGGAGGTTCCCAAAGGTTTAACGCTTAGACCTAAGCGATGGGCATCCGGCTCTATCGAAATTACGTAAAAATCATAAGATTTTCCCGCGGTAAATTTGTCATTAATTTTTTCTCCCGGCTTTAAGCCCAAGCTGGAAATATGGGCGAGCGCATGAATGTCGTCGTCCAACTGGACGAATAAGCCAAAGGGGTTGACTTTTAATACCGTGCCCGGCGTTTTTTTGTTAAGCTGATACCGCTCGGTTACCTTTCGCCAGGGGTCGGCAATTAATTTTTTTGCCGACAAGAAAATTTTAGCGCCGTCAATGTTAATAATTTCCGCTTTGAGCTTATCGCCGACTTTTATTAAGTCAGCCGGGTTTTCAATCCGCTGCCAAGCCAATTCCGAAATGTGGATTAATCCTTCCAGCCCTTCGCCGAAGCTGATAAAGACGCCGAAACTGGTAACGGCCGTAGCCACCCCCTCGACGATTGAGCCCGGCTTATATTGGGCGATCACGTCTTTTTGTTTGTCGCTCCAGGCTAATTTCTCGGAAACGATTAACTTATCCTCTTTATCGCTCAAGTCCATTACCTTTACTTCCATTTCTTTATTGATAAAGCTTTTTAATTTTTCAAAAATTTTACTTTTATCGCCGCCGCCGACGCGAGGATAGTTTTCCGGGGAAAGTTGGGACACGGGCAAAAAGCCGTTGGTTTGGCCGTAACTGACGATTAAGCCGCCCTTATTAGCTTCTTTAACTTTGACGATAATTATCGCCTGGTTTTCAAAAGCGGCTTGCAACGTTTCCCAAGCTTTTTGGTGGCCGGCGTAACTAAAGGATAACTCTAACTCTCCGTTTTCGTTTTCTAAATCAATCACCGTTGCTTCTATCTCGTCGCCTTCCTTAAGGTTGGCGTACTCCGGCGACTCGCGGTAAAGCTCTTTGCCCCGCACGATGCCTACCATTACTCCGCCAATGTCCAGTTTAATCTCGGATTTAGAGGCGACTATGACCGTGCCTTTCACGATGTCTCCTATTTTAGGCGCCGCTATTTCTTCGTCCGCCAATAATTCCGCAAAGGCGGTTGGTTTAATTTTTTGCTCGGCTGCTTTGTTTGTTTTTGACATGTTTTTATACTTGTGCCGGCTCAAGCAAGCACAAAAAAATTACCCTTAACCCGTTTTCCCGAATTATTTCGGGACTAAAGCCACCGTTTAATGGCCACGAGCCCTTCTAACGCCTTGATTTAGAAGGCTGAATAAGAGGCGTAAATTTTGTTAATACATCAATATTAACGCCGGGGTTAAAAAAAGTCAAGTTTAGGCATTATTAAGCGGGATATTTTGCTCTTTGTCAAAGTTGTCGGAGGAGGAGAATGTTGATACAATAAAGCCATGGAAACCCTGCTGATAATTTTAGTGATAATTTTAACGGCCATGATTGGCGCGATGTTTTTCGTTGTGCAAAAGAAACTGGGCGGAAAGCAAGACGGCCAATCCTTACTCATGCTCCAGCAGCAAATGGGCCAGATGACGCAAACGTTAGACGCTAAGTTAGCGGAAGTGCATAAAGCCAGCCAAGACCAGTTTGGCCGCACGACCGGCATTATGCAGGGCGTGACCGAGCAAGCGCAAAAAATGCTTTCCGCCATCCATTCCCAGAGCCAAAACGCGATTGCCGCCGTGACGGAAAAATTAACCAAATTAGACGAAACCAACAAACAAGTGGTAAATTTTGCCGAGCAGCTGCAGTCGCTGGAAGACATCCTGAAGAATCCAAAGCACCGCGGCATTTTAGGCGAGTACCAGCTGGAAATGGTGCTGAAAAACGTTTTGCCGCCCGCGGCGTATAAATTGCAATACGAATTTGCCGACGGCGAGATCGTGGACGCGGCCATTTTCGTCAAAGACAAGATTATTCCGGTTGACTCAAAATTTAGTTTAGAAAATTACAACCGCATCGTGCGGGAAAAAGACCCGGCCGCGCGCGAACAGCTGGAAAAAGAGTTTAAATTGGATTTAAAAAAGCGCATCGACGAAACCGCCAAATACATCAAACCGAGCCAAGGCACGATGGATTTCGCTTTTATGTTCATCCCGGCGGAAGGAATTTATTATGATTTGCTGATAAACCAGGTAGGGGGGATTAAAGTCAACACGCGCGATTTAATTGAATACGCTTTCAGCCAAAAACACGTCATTATCGTTTCTCCGACCTCGTTCCACGCTTATTTGCAGACGGTGTTGCAGGGTTTGCGCGCGTTGCAGATTGAAGAAAGCGCGAAAGAGATACGGCAGCGCGTGGAACAGCTCGGCAAACATTTAGCGAGTTACGATGAGTATATGAAAAAGCTCGGCGCGAACCTGGGCACGACCGTCAATATGTACAACAGCGCCTATAAAGAGTTTGGCAAAGTGGATAAAGACGTGCTGAAAATTAGCGGCGGCAAAAGCCAGCTGGAGCCACTCACTTTAGATAGACCGAAAACAGAAGAATAATATATCAGTCCATAAAGTCAATAAAGTCGAAAGTCCATAAAGTCAAAGGAATGTTTATATATGACAATAGAAAAATTTGAGGATATTTTAGCGTGGCAAAAAGCAAAACAGCTCACGATTTACATTTACAGATTATTTAGAGATAGCAGAGATTTTGGTTTTAAGGATCAGATACTACGCGCGGTATTGTCAATTATGAATAATATTGCCGAGGGATTTGAGAGGAGAGGAGACAAAGAACTGAAAAATTTCTTGTTTATTGCTAAAGGTTCGTGCGCAGAAGTAAGGTCAATGTTGTATATAGCTTTAGAGTTGGGATATATTAATAAAAACGATTTTAACAATTTATATAATCTAACCACCGAAATTTCCAAAATGCTTTCCGGCTTTATTAAGGCTTTGTATCAATGACTTTAAGGACTTTATAGACTTTAAGGACTTTTGACTAATTCATCCCCATGCAATCTCTTACTTTAACAACCCTGCAGGAAGTAGCTTTTGATTTTAAGCATGATAGCTTTTTATCAAAATCAGCACCGGCGCTGCCCCAGGCGATTATAAAAACGCTCGCTTATTTTGACGTTTTTAATTTTCCGCTGACTGCTTGGGAAATTTATAAATACCTTTGGGTGGAAGATTTAGTTGATAAAAAGGTCAGTTATCTGGCGGTGCGGCGGGCGCTTAATGAATTGACCAACATTAACTATCAAGACGGATTTTATTTTTTGTCCGGGCAAAGCGAACTGGTGCCTTTGCGCAAAAGCCGCCAGCTGATCGCGCGGGAAAAGTATCGGCGAGCGCGCTGGGTGGCGGCATTGTTAAGCGTTTTGCCCTTTACTAAACTGGTCGCGGTCTGCAATTCTTTGGCTTATGACAATACGCGCCCGGAAAGCGACATTGATTTTTTTATCATCACTTCGGCGCGCAAAATTTGGACGGTGCGGTTTCTAGCGACGCTGATGTTGAAACTTTTGCGGTTGCGCCCGACGGCAGCGAGCAAGCAAAATAAAATATGCGTTAATTTTATCGTCGGCGAAGACGCGCTTAATTTGCAGCCGCTGCTGATCGCCGGCGATGTTTATTTTATTTATTGGTTCAAGCAGCTCGTGCCTTTGTACAATCAGGGCGGAATTTTTGGAAAATTCATCAAAGCCAACGATTTTATTGGCAAGGCCGTCAATAACTCCGTGCCGCCGCTGTTTTACAGCCAGAGGAGGATTGAACCTGAAGTGGCATTTAAAACGGCTAAGTTAGTTTTAGAAATAATCAGCGGCGGGGTTTGGGTGGAAAATTTTTGCCAAAAGATTCAACTTAAGCTGATGCCGCCTGCGCTCAAGCAACAGGCGGGCGCGAGCACGGCGGTGGTGATAAGCGACGGCGTTTTGAAGTTCCACGAACGGGACTGGAGGGAGGAATATCGCGACTTATGGAAAAAGCGCATAACAAGTAACAAGTAACACATTCAAGTATGGAGGTATGGGCAAAACAGAAGATAAAATTTATTAAAAAAAGTCAAGAGTATTTATTATATATTTTGATTTTTTTATTGCCCCTGCAAACGCGCTGGATGGCGAAACTGGGAGAACTGAACGGAGGGTATTGGGAATATGGGACATACAGTTTATACGGGACGGATATACTAATTTTTGGGTTACTGCTGCTTTGGTTTATTGGTTGGAAATTTTTTGGTGGCCAAATGTCAAATGTCAAATTACAAATTACCAATCAAATCCCAATAACCAATGACAAAAATTCAGCCCTTAATGCTAAAGACTTAATATTAACCCCTAACTTTTTTTGGTGGTTAGTCGGCGCGTTGGAGTTGGTTATTTTTATTTCTGCATTGGCCGCGCCGGATAAATTGTTGGCGCTGTACGGTTACGGGAGATTTTTGTCGGGAGCGGGATTATTTTTTTTACTGACGCAAGTTCGCTACGATAAAGTAAAATTATATTGGAGCGCGGTGGCGGCCGGAGCGGCGCAGTCAACCCTCGCGCTGCAGCAATTTATGACGCAGGCCGTTTTTGCCAATAAATGGCTGGGAATGGCGGCGCAAGAGGCGAAAAATTTAGGAGTATCGGTAGTGGAATTCGGCGACGAGCGTTTCTTGCGCGCTTACGGCAGCTTGCCGCACCCCAATATTTTAGGCGGATTTTTAGCGGTTACTTTGCTCGTTAATATAATTTTATATTTTACCTTATGGCAAAATTGGCAAACGGCTAAAAACATAAAGCAAGAAAAAAAATATCAAGCCGGCTTGATTTTAAGTTTAATATTTTTTATTTTAAATTTTATCGGCTTGCTGCTGACTTTTTCCCGCGGCGCGTGGCTGGGGTTTATAGTCGGCGCCCTCACCCTAACCCTCTCCCGCTCATTCTTCGCGGGCGAGGGGATTAAACAAAACTTAATGGTTTTATCAAAGTTTGTTTTTATAATTATCGCTGTCGGCGGTTTATTTTTTTACTTTTTCCGCGAGCCGATATTAAGTAGAATTAATATTGACGGCCGTCTGGAAAATAAATCCGTTGCCGAGCGGACGGAATATAACCAAGAAGCGCGGCAAATCATAAAGCGACATTGGCTGTTTGGCGCGGGGGTTAAAAATTACGGGCTCGCGGTGTATAATGAAATTAATAATGATAAGCCGGCGTACGCGTATCAGCCGGCGCATAACGCGTTTTTGTTAGTCTGGGCGGAAATTGGGATATTAGGACTTATTAGTTTTATTGCTTTATTAGTTTATTGTTTTATTGTCAGTTGGCGGATGAAACCTGGGGGAGAGACAGCGGCTTTGCTGGTTGCTTTGGCAGTAATGATGTGTTTTGATCATTGGGTTTGGAGTTTGGCGTTTGGGGGGATGATCATGTGGGTTGTGCTTGGGGTTGTTTATGCAGATAGAAAAGTCGTTATTAAAAATTAAAAATTATACCTATGTTAATCGATCTCCAACTCCATTCCACCTGCTCGGACGGGTATTTGACGCCGAGCGAAGTGGCGAAAACCTGCCGCGAGCGCGGGGTAAAAGTAGCGAGCTTAACCGACCATAACACGGTCAGCGGGCAGGAAGAGTTCGCGCGCGCCTGCAAGGAATTAAAGATTAAAGCCGTGCCCGGCATTGAGCTGTACGCGACGCTTGGGCATAAGCACCTGAACTTACTTTGGTATCACTTTGACGTCAATGACCCGGAGCTGCATAATTTATTGCGCGACTCGCAAAATCGGCGGCGGGCGGGCGTGCGGCGGGCGCTGGAGCGCTTAGTGAACAAGGGGTATTTATTAGACATTAACGCCCTGCTGGACAAACAAAACCATTATATTCCCATTAACCACGTGATAGACAGTTTTTACGCCCTGAATAAAAAAAGAGTTCAGCGGGAGTTGGGCAAAAAAAATATTTTAGAGACGGAAATCATCCGCAATTATTTCCGCAAAACGGAAAAGACCAAAATGCACGAAAGCTATCTTGACATTAAGCGCGTTTTAAAAATCAAGCGGCGGGTTGGCGGCCAACTAATCTTGGCTCATCCCTGCATGTTCAGCTGGATTAAAGAAAACACCATTCAGCAGCTGGCGCAGTCGGGCTTAAACGGGCTGGAAGTGCTTTCGCCGCACCATTCTTGGGAAGCGGTGAGTTATTTGCAGGCGCTCGCCGACCAATATAAATTAATTATGACCGGCGGCAGCGATTTCCATCGCTTTGAAGAGCAGCCGTGGTATAACATTAAAAGCGCCTGGGATTATTTTGAAATTGAAAGTAAATTACTTAAAGAGGTGGAAAAAATAATAAGTTGAGAGGTTGTCATCACGAGCCGGAGCGTTAGCGAAAGCGTGGCAATCCCGAGATTGCTTCGTCGTCGCTGACTCCTCCTCGCAATGACATTAAAACATTATGTCAGTTGATGTAAACATCTACGACGCCCGTTTTTTTACCAATGCGGTTAAATTAGAAGCGCCATCGGCACGCGCCGTGGCGGATATTTTAAATAAACATTTTGCGCCGCGCTCGGTGATTGATGTCGGCTGCGGCTGCGGCGTTTATTTGGCGGAATTTAAAAAAAGGGGAGTGAAGATTTTAGGCTACGACGGCTCGCCGGCGGCGCTTAAGGCATCTTTAGTCGGCGCTAAAATTAAACTGCGTGATTTGTGCCGGCCGCTGCCGCTCAAGCAAAAATTTGATTTATGCTTATGCCTGGAGGTAGCGGAACACTTGCCGCTCGTGTCCGCTGACACTTTGATAAATACGCTGGTTAATTTAGCGCCGACTATCGTTTTTACCGCCGCCACTCCCGGGCAGGGTCCGCGTTCCATCGGCCACATTAACGAACAGCCGCATTCGTTTTGGGTCAAAAAATTTCAGGCCCAGCAATATAGTTTAGACAAAAAATTAACCGCTAAGATTAAGCGAGAGATGAAAGCAAGAAAGGTAATTTGGTGGATAGTGAAAAATTTAACGGTGTTTAAACATTCTCGCGGCTCTTGATTTTTTTAAAGCATTCCAATATAATATCAGTATTCAGCAAAAATTGCAGCTGATAACAAAAAAATAACGGGAGGTATTACGATGGTTGAAATCAACCCATCTTATAATCCTCCTGTTAATAATGGAGGGTTAGTTAGTCCAGTTAAACGGCTTGAGCATCCCAGTGTTTCTTTCCGGTCGCCGTCAAAGGCCGTGATAACCGCGACCAAAGAAAAAGCACCCCCTCCTAATCCTACCGATGAGACTCCTAACCCCATTCAGCGCCTTCAGAGTGTTGTTCCTTTTCAATCTCCCTCGGGTGCGGTAACAGCCAAGACCAAAATAGAGGTCAGAGATGGGCCGTCGGTAGACCATCCATCTTTAGGGTGGCACATAAATATTAAGGCTTGATCTTTAAACTGTCTGTTTGATTTTTTAACAGGCAGTTTTATTTTAAATTAAAAGTTTGACAAGAAGAGAAATTTATGATTGAATAAAGGTATTAGTTCATTACATAGTCAAAAAAAATATCAACTTTAGGAGATAAATCATGGATGCTCAAACCAAAGAGTTATGGCGGAAAAGAAAGCGATACTCTCTGTATAAAGAGAGTGAGAAATTCTGCTTTGCTTTAGGATGGGTATGTCTGTTCGCGTTAATTTGCGGGGCGTTTGTTTTGCCTTTTGTAAAAGTACTTGCTTTTTATAACGCTAGACAGGTAGAAGTTGCCCAGATCAAGTTAATTTGGTTTATCGGGGCGACAACATTGCTTTCCATTATACTGTGGACTTTCTGGCTGGTATTGCGACAGAAAGCGAGAAATTGTCCCACTATTCTGCGCTGCCAGTTGCCCAAACAAGACTTTAAACCATCGCAATACGACGTTTGGCGCCGGCGCGGCAAAATTTTTGCTTTAGTGCCTGCTAGTGTTAAAATTTTTAAGCCGGATACATTCAGCAAATTTTCTAATGTTATCATGCTGGACACCAAAGCCGTCCAGGGCAAATCGTTTCCGCGCTTAGAATTTTATTACCCCAATTTTAAAGTGCGGATAGGATGCAAGGAAAAAATAATATTAGAGACGTTACAAATTATCTTTGCCAATCCGGCGAGGTTTCGAGCAGAGGTAAAAAAAGAATTAGAAATAAATTTACCGCAATATCTATCCCATTTGAATTTCAATAGGGGCAAACCGGTTTCCGGCAGGGAGGTGAGTAGTATTTGCCAGCATGCAGAGATAATAGTAATGGGCGTATCATTAGTTATCCGTTATGCCAGTCGGCCGGATGTGCTCACGGCGGCGGAAAAAGGGTACAGCCGCAAACAGCCAAGCGCTACTGTTCAAGTTAAGCCAGACCCGCAGACGGCCATTCGTCGCGCTTTACAAATGATCCATTGGCGCCGGCAGTTGGCTATTGAAAAACGGTTGTCGGCGGAAGAAAGTTGAAAAAAAAGAAACAAAAAACTAAGCGGCTCTAAGTTCAAGAGCCGCTTTTTTCTTTTTGCCAAACGCCAGATCGGTGTAAAATTACCTCCACACCAAAAATTTTGGCGTGGAGTTGAATTATCGATAAAATTTGGCCGCCGCTTCCGGCGCGACTGAATTTATCACCAGCCCGCTTCCCAGCTCCACTCCCGCCCAGATGGAATCGCGCGGCTGGATTTTAATATAAAAATATTGGTTCGGATTAGAAATAACCTGATGCATAAAAAAGTTGTAGGACAAGTTCAGCCGGTGCAGTTTTTCGAGAATTTTTTTTAATATTTTCGCCAGGGATTTTAACTCGGTTGCCGTTAGCTCGGTGATGTTGTCAACCAGCCGCCGCGGAAAAATCCAAGCTTCGTAATGAAATGGCGATGCGTACGGGCAAAAGGCGGCCGTGAGCTTATCGGCGTAAATTTTACGCGGACTCTTAATTTCTTTAGCGATAATGTCGGCGTAAGCGTTGCGCCGGTGCTTGGCATGGTAATTAACGGCGGCCGTGATTTCTTCTTGCACGTCCGGCGGAATAATGTTAGTGGCAAAAACCTGCGAATGGGCGTGCGCGATGGAGGCGCCGGCGCGTGCGCCGTTGTTTTTAAAAATTAAAACATAATCCAGTCCCTTGATTTTGCTTAAAGCCGCCGTGCGCCGCTGGTACATCGTTAATACCGCTAAAATTTCGCTTTCGTTCAATTCTCCTAATTCCACGCCGTGCTTAGGGGTGTCAATAATTACTTCCTGCGCGCCGTAAGCTTTGCCGTTGGTTAGACTAACCGCCGGGTAATTATTAGGCAAAGATAAAGTTTGCCAATGGCCGTTATCTATTTTATCAATGATTTTTTTTGGTTTAACGGCGGCCGGGCAAAAAGGGCAGGGCGCGTTGCGGCGCACGACCGTTTCTTCGGAAATATCGCGCGGACGGCGGGAGCGGCTAGGAGTAATGATGACGTATTTGTTTAATAGATAGTCTTGGCGAAATTCGGAGTTCATACTATTTTGTCATTCCCGCCGGAGTTTACCTCGTATTTATTGCGGGGCGGGAATGACGGTTAAATTTGGAGTGACGGTTAGATGTAATTATACGCTTATTTTACCAAAATTATCACCTCTTGACAAATAATGGGCGTTCGCTCTACAATATAGGGACATAAAATAGTTAGCACTCTCCAGATTAAAGTGCTAAAAAATTATTATTTACTAATTTTTAAGCTTATGCAGATTAAACCACTCAACGACAAAGTTGTCGTTAAGGCCTCTTCCAAGGAGGAAAAAACCCGTTCCGGCATAGTATTGCCGGACACGGCGGATAAGGAACGGCCGGAGCAGGGAGAAGTGATCGCAGTCGGCCCGGGAAAGCTGCTGGATAACGGCAGTCGCGCGCCAATGAGCGTTAAGCCAGGCGATAAGGTTTTATTTAAAAAATACAGCCCGGATGAGTTTAAAATAGAGCAAGAGGAGTTTTTGGTTTTGAGCGAAGGGGAAATAATTGGAATCATAGAGTAAATTTTTAGAATTAAACAAAGCGAAATTAATAAATAAAACAAATTAACATTAAAATCTATGGCCAAGCAAATAATCTACGATGAAGAGGCGCGCAAAGCGCTCAAACGCGGCGTGGATAAATTAGCCAACGCCGTCAAAATCACTTTGGGTCCCAAGGGCCGCAATGTGGTGCTGGAAAAAAGTTACGGCTCTCCCGTCATTACTAAAGACGGGGTTACGGTCGCGAAAGAAATTGAGTTGGAGGACAAATTTGAAAACATCGGCGCCGAAATCGTTAAGGAAGTCGCCTCCAAAACCAACGATGCCGCGGGCGACGGCACCACCACCGCGACCATTTTAGCCCAAGCGATGATTACCGAAGGGCTGAAGCTAGTCGCGAGCGGAGTTAACCCGATTGAGATCCGCAACGGCATTGAGCAAAAAGTGGAGCAGGTTATCAAAAAGTTAAAAGAGATGAGCAAGCTGATTTCCACTAAAGAGGAAATCGCTCAAGTCGCCTCCATCTCCGCCAACGACAAAGAAATCGGCGGCATCATTGCGGAAGCGATGGAAGCGGTCGGCAAAGACGGGGTGATTACGGTAGAGGAAGGGCAGCACTTCGGCGTGGAAAAAGAAGTAGTGGAAGGAATGCAGTTTGATAAAGGCTACGTTTCGCCCTATATGGTTACGAACGGGGAAAAGATGCAATCCGAATTTGAGGACCCCTATATTTTAATTACCGATAAAAAAATTTCCGCTTTAGCCGACATTTTGCCGTTGCTGGAAAAATTGGCGCAAAGCGGCCGCAAGGATTTAGTGATTATCGCCGAAGACGTGGAAGGCGAAGCGCTGGCCACTTTTATCGTTAATAAATTGCGCGGCACCTTTAACGTGCTCGCGGTCAAAGCGCCCGGTTTTGGCGACCGGCGCAAAGCAATGCTGGAAGACATCGCGATTGTTACGGGCGGCCGCGTCATTTCCGAGGAAGTCGGCCTAAAGCTGGAAAATACCGATATTAGCGATTTAGGCCAATCCAGAAAAGTGATTGCCACCAAAGAAGACACGACCGTTATCGACGGCCGCGGCGACAAAAAAGCCATCAGCGAGCGCATCAGCCAAATTAGAAAAGAAATTGAGTTGACGGACAGCGATTTTGACAAAGAAAAGCTGCAGGAGCGCCTGGCGAAATTATCCGGCGGCGTGGCCGTCATCAAAGTAGGCGCCGCTACCGAAACCGAAATGAAGGAAAAGAAAGACCGCATTGAAGACGCGCTGAACGCCACTAAAGCGGCCGTAGAAGAAGGAGTAGTCTTAGGCGGCGGGCTGGCTTTGGCCGTTGCGGGAGACGCTTTCCACGAATTAACTGAAAAAAATAAAGATAATCCGGGCGCGCGCATCGTGGACAGCGCGATCCTCGAGCCGATCAAGCAAATCGTTTATAACGCCGGCAAGGACGGCTCACTGATTTTATACAACATCATCGTCCATCATCAGAAAGGCCAGACCAACATCGGCTATAACGCCGTGACCGGAAAATTTGAAGACTTAATGGAATCAGGCATTGTGGACCCGACCAAAGTTACGCGGCTGGCGCTGCAGAACGCCGCTTCCGCCGCCGTGATGTTTTTAACGATTGAAGCGGTGATAGCGGATAAACCGGAACCGAAAGAACATAATCGCGGCAATCCGGGAATGGGCGGCATGGGCGATATGATGTAGAACGCATTAAAACATTAAAATGCCTCGTAAAAAACGGGGCATTTTTGTTTTTATGTTTTTATGTTTTAATGTCTTAAGGTTCTGGTGTTTTAATGCTTGCCCCGTAGGCTTGCCTTGCGGGGTTTTTATGTATATAATAAGATTATTCAGCTAAATAAAATTTATGTCTTCCCCCTTAAATTCCACTTATCGGGTTAACATCACCATCGGCACTATAATTAAAGTAGCCGCCATAATCGGCTTGCTTTACGTCGGGTATGTCATTAGGGACGTGCTGGCGCTGTTGTTCGTGGCGTTGATCTTTTCTTCCGCCATTGACCCGTGGGTGGACGTATTAAAACGCTACCGGATACCCCGCGCCATCAGCGTGATCGTTATTTATTTTATCGCGGCCGTAGTGGTCAGTTTGGCGATTTATTTGTTGATTCCGCCGGTTACCGAGCAGTTTAACTCCTTGCTGAATAATTTTCCGCAGTACGTGGAAAAAATCAACTCCGGTTACCAATGGATTAGGGAGTTTAGCATTGAGCACGGCCTGTTAGATAAAATTAAAGGCAGCTTAGGCGGTTTTGAGGAAAATTTTCAAATAGCGGCCGGCGGCATTTTCTCCACGGTCAGCGACATTTTCGGCGGCATAGTTTCCTTTTTTATCGTGCTGGTGATTACTTTTTACATGGTAGTGGAGGAGGACGCGCTGAAAAAAATCGTCTGGTCGCTCGCGCCTATCGAGCGCCAGCCATATTTAATGCAGCTCATTGACCGAATGCAGCGCCAAGTAGGCTATTGGTTCCGCGGCGAGCTGATTTTAATGCTCATTATCGGCACCTTTGTTTGGGTGGGAATGCTATTTTTAATGCCCCAGTACGCTTTGGTTTTAGGCCTGATTGCCGGTTTAACCGAATTTATTCCTTATTTAGGGCCGATACTCGGCGCCATCCCCGGCATATTTTTAGCCTTGACCGTCAATCCGTTTTTAGCGCTACTGGTGGCTATTTTATACATCATCGTGCAGCAGGTAGAAAATAACATTTTAGTGCCTAAAATAATGCAGCGCGCGGTCGGGCTGAACCCGATCGTGAGCATCGCGGTTTTAATGGCGGGCATCAAAATAGCCGGCATTGTCGGCGGACTTTTGTCCATTCCGGTCGCGACCGCCATTTCGGTCTTAGTAAAGGATTGGGTTAAGATGAGAAATCAGCATCACGGCGAAAGATAGTTTTTGTCGCCATCCCCTAACACGTAACTTATGCCTGAATTAACAATTGAACGGCCAAAATTCAAGGAGCGCGATTATTTGAATAGCCTGATTATCTTCCTGCTTAAATTGGCAGTTTTTTTTATTCCGCTTTGGTTTTGGCCCTTCAGCTTTGAGGCGTTTGAGTTTGGCAAGCAAAACCTGCTTTGGTTTTTAACCGGGCTCGCGGCGATAATTTGGCTGATTAAATCAATAGTGATAGACAAAAAAATAGTCTATCAGCGCACGCCGCTTGATTTGCCTATTTTAATCATGCTGCTCGTCTGGGCGCTGTCCGTCATCTTCAGCGTTGACCGATTTAGTTCGTTGTTTGGTTATTACGGCCGGTTTTCGGACGCCTTTTTAACTACCGTCAGTTTAGCCCTTTTTTATTGGTTGGCGACCCAGGCCATCAGCCGTGGCCAGATTGCCAAATTTTTTAATGTTTTTATCGCTTCCGTTTCATTGGCGTTGCTGATTGGTTTATTATCCTTGAGCAAGGCGCTGGTGAAATTGCCGGCTACTCCGGGCCTAAGCGAAATTTTAAGCTCTAATGCTTTTAATCCGGCGGGCGGCTCAATGGAATCCCTCGCTTTATTAGCGGCGGCGGCGTTAGTACTCGCAGTCGCCTTATATTCCTATAACATCAAAGGGGAGCAAAAACGCCCGTTAGAAAACATAAAATATTATTTTTTGTTTGGCCTTTCCTTAGCGGTGTTAGCGCTGGTTAATTTTTCTTTATCGTGGCTAGGGGCAATTATCGGGCTCGGAGCGGTTTTTAGCTTTGCTTTGTATGTCGCTTATCTGAATAAAGAGGATGCCGCCGCCGCTACCATTGAAATAGCGATTGCGCCGGCTTTGATTTTATTTATGGGAAGCATTTTGCTTTTATTCATCGCGAGCGGAACCGGCGGCTTAAATATTTATAAATTAATTTGGCGGAGCAACGTGCCGCAAGAAATCGTTTTGCCCGCTGCCCAGTCTAACGCTATCATTTGGCAAACCGTTAAGTCGCGCCCGCTGTTAGGCTCCGGCCCGGGAACGTTTGCCTACGATTTTTCTCTGCAGCGGCCGGCTGATTTTAATAATTGGCAATTTTGGCAACTGCGCTTTGACAAAGCGCCGGTACACATTACCGAGCTCTTGGCTACGGTTGGGGTTTTGGGGGCATTGAGTTATTTCGCGCTGGTCGGCATCTGGCTGTTCGTCAGCTTTGTTTTTTTAAAAAACATGTTCCGCTCCGACAGCGAAGCCAGTTACTTGGCTTTTGGGTTTACCTTTGCCGCCTTTACCCTGTTTATCAGCCAGTCCCTTTATTTATTTAACACTACCCTTAACTTTGTTTTTTGGTTTGCCTTGGCGATGGCGTTCATTAATTGGCGGGTCGTTTTTGAGAAAATTTTTTCTACCCGGGAAATTGATTTAGCGCAATATAAAGAAGTGGCGCCGGTGATAGCGGGGCTGGTGATAGCCGGCGTCGGTTTATGGCTGTGGTTTAGTTACACGCAAGCCAGATTTTGGCTGGCCGATACGGCTTATAATGACTTTAGACTTTCCGGCAGCCGCGAGCGGCTGCTGCAGGCGGTTAAACTCAACCCGCGGCGCCTCAATTATCATTTAGCTTTAGCCAAAGACTATGTTAATGAAGTTAAAGAAGACATCGTTTTATTGAGCACGCCGGACAAAAGCGAGGCCATTACCGCTGAACGCAAATCTAAGCTGCAAGCCAACGTTCAGCAAGCTCTTAAAGAAGGGCAAGCGGCAACGGCGGTAGCGCCCAATTCAGTGATGGCTTGGGAAACATTAGGCGCGACCTACCGCGACATCCGCCTGATTGCGGTCGGTTCGCTTGCGCCCGCGATTCGTTATTTAACCAAAGCAAGCGAACTGGAGCCGACTAACCCCGTATTATTAACCGAGTTAGGCAAACTTTACTTGGCTAACGGCCAGACAAAAGAAGCGGCGGACGCTTTTGAGCAAGCGGCTAAATTTAAGAGCGATTATTGGGAGGCGCAGGTTGGCTTAGCCCAAACCTACGACAGCTTGGGGGAGAGCGATAAAGCGCTGGTTATTTTGGAAGATTTAATCAGCCGCCAGCCCAACGCCGACGTAATTTACGAAAGCGGACGCTTGTATTATAATCAAGGAAAGCTTGATAAAGCGATTGAGCGCTTTACGCAGGCGATTGCCCTGCGCCCGAGTTACGCTAACGCCATTTACAGTCTGGGCTTGGCTTACCAAAAGCAAGGCGATAAGACGCGCGCGCTGGCGGAATTTCAAAAAGTACTGGAATTGAATCCGGGCAACGAAACGGTGAAGAAGATGATGGAAGAGATCAATCAACAAAAACAAGGGGATGATGAGATGGAAATCAAGCAGTAATTTAACGGTAATTGAACAATAATTTTTTAAAGACAATCATGCAAAAGGATTAATTACTGTTAAATTATTATTTAATAATGGTTGAATTATGGAGTACAAGTATGGTAAAAAAAATTAAAGAAAATGACAATGATTTAATGGACAAAATCGTTTCTTTATGCAAACGGCGCGGCTTTATTTTTCCCGGCTCGGAAATTTACGGCGGGATGGCTGGAATTTATGATTACGGCCCGGTTGGCGCTGAATTAAAAAGGAACATAAAAGAGGCATGGCGGTGGGAGATGTTTAGACGCCACGAGCACATCTATGAAGTGGATAGCAGTATTTTGATGCAAAGAAAAGTTTGGGAGGCCTCGGGGCATACTTCAGCCGGGTTTACCGATCCTTTGCAAGAATGCAAATTATGTCACCATCGTTTCCGCGCCGATCATTTAGCTGAAGCAGGCGTTAAGCAGTGCCCTGACTGCGGCGGTCCGTTAACCGAGGCAAAAAAATTCAATTTGCTCGTGGAAACTCACTTGGGGCCGGTGCAGGATGAATCATCCCTTACCTATCTGCGCGGTGAAACTACGCAGGGGATTTATGTTAATTATGCCAATGTAAAAACAGCGACGCGCGCCTCTCTTCCTTTTGGCATTGGACAGGTGGGCAAGGCCTTTAGGAATGAAATTACGCCCGGGCACTTTACCTATCGCCTGCGGGAATTTGAACAAATGGAGCAACAATATTTCGTGCATCCGGACGACGCGCCTAAATATTTTCCATATTGGAAAAAAGAAAGGATGCGGTGGTATCTTGAGTTGGGAATAAATAAAGCCAATCTCCGCTTTCGCCCCCATGAGAAGGGCGAGCTGGCGCATTACGCTAAAGCCGCGGAAGACATTGAGTATAAATTTCCCTTTGGCTGGCATGAAATTGAAGGCATCCATAATCGCGGCGACTGGGATTTATCGCGCCACAGCCAATTTTCCGGCCAAGACCTGTCGGAGACCGACCCTAAGACTGGCAAAAAGTTTTATCCTTATGTCATTGAAACTTCAGCCGGGGCGGATCGTTTGGCGTTGGCATTTTTAATAGACGCTTATACCGAGATAGCCGGTGGGCGTACGACGACCACTAAAAGCATAAAAGAAACGGAGGTTGTGCTAAAATTTGATAAAAGGATAGCGCCGTTTAAAATCGCCGTCTTGCCCCTGTCCAAAAAAGAACAACTAACAACCATCGGGCAGGAAATCGCGGCCAACTTACGCGCGCAATGGATGACGGACTATGACGAAACGCAAAGCATCGGCAAGCGCTACCGGCGCCAAGACGAAATCGGCACGCCTTACTGCGTCACGGTTGATTTTGAGAGTCTGGAAGATAAAGCCGTGACGGTCCGGGAGCGGGATACGATGGAGCAAGAGCGGATTAAAATAGGGGAGTTGGGGGGGTATTTTAAGGAGAAACTTAACAGAATTAAATAGAATTTTTAATTTTTGTAATTTTTAATTTTTAAACTACTTGCTCCATAGATATGAGAAGTTTTGAATTTATATATTAAAAATTAGATATTATTTAAAAATTATAAAATTAAAAATTATTTATTAATTATTTTTTTATGAACAAAACATGGATCATTATTGGCGTTATCGCCATAGTTATCGTGGTCTCTATTTTCGGCTACTATAACCGTCTCATTACCGGCTCGGAAACCGTGGATAAGCAATGGGCGCAGGTGGAAACGCAATACCAGCGCCGCTTTGACCTCATTCCGAATTTAGTGGAATCGGTCAAAGGAATTATGGCGCAGGAGCAGGAGGTGTTCGGTAAAATAGCCGAAGCTCGCACCCGCTACGCCGGCGCTCAATCCGTTAACGACAAAGCGGCCGCCGCTACCGAGGTAGAATCAGCTTTGGCGCGCCTGTTGGTAGTAATGGAAAATTATCCTCAGCTTAAATCGGCCGAAAACGTTAATACCTTGATGGCGCAGTTAGAAGGCACGGAAAACCGAGTGGCGGTTGAACGGGGACGCTTTAACGATGAAGTGCGCGGCTATAACCTGACGGTAAAACGTTTCCCGGGCAATGTGTTCGCGCGGCTGTTCGGATTTAGCGAGCGGAATTATTTTGAAGCGGTCAAAGGATCGGACCAAACTCCATCCGTTAAATTTTAGTAGATTTAGCCAGTTTTTTATAGGCAACATTTAAAATATTAGATATTGGATATTAGATATTCGCAACGAGGTTGATAAATTTTATGATATTTAATGTCTAGTATTGTTTAGTATGGCTGATTATATTAAATTAGGAGATCTAGATTTGTACCGGATGGCTGTTGAGTTAAGCAGAGAAGCGCGGCCAACATATGAGGGACTAAATTGGCAAGACAAAAAAATAATGGGCGATCAGTTTATAGAAAGCATTGATTCGGTTGGGGCAAATATTGCTGAAGGCTATGGCCGGTATCATTATAAAGATAGAATAAAATTTTATTATAACGCACGCGGCTCTCTTTCCGAATCAAAGCACTGGGGGCTGTTTTCGTACGAACGAGGAAAAATAAATAAAGCCAAATTTTACTCTTTATTAAATAAACAGCAAGCTTTGCATAAAAAGTTAAACTCATATATTAGTTCTTGTTATAACTATAAGCAATAACAATAGCCGGGTTGAATTATGAAACGTCGTAATATCCAATATCTAATATCCAATATTTTTTTACTTTTTATAAGCATGACTCCGGTTTTAGCGTACTACAACCCCGGCTCCCCGTCTGGTTTTGTCAACGATTTTGCCGGCGTAATTGATGGGGCGACTAAACAGAGCTTAGAGCAAAAATTAGTTAATTTTGAAAAAGAAACGAGCAACGAGATTTCAGTCGTAACCATAAATAATTTAGGCGGCGATTACATTGAAAATTTCGCGGCCGAGCTGTTTAAGGAGTGGGGGGTAGGGAAAGAGAACGGAGATAACGGCGTTTTGGCATTAGTGGCGGTGGAGGACCGGAAAATGCGCCTTGAAGTCGGCTATGGTTTGGAAGGCGCGCTCACGGACGCGCAGTCAAACTGGATTATCAATAATGAAATGAAGCCGGCGTTTCAGGCGGGCAAGTATGGCGAAGGCATAAGTTTAGCGCTGGAGAGCATTATCAAAGCGACGCGCGGCGAGTATGTGCCGGAAGAAAAATTACCCCAGCGCAAAATAGCTAATTATGAATTTATTGCTTGGGCGGCTATTTTTTTGTTGATGTGGCTTGCGGCCATTTTAGGCCGCTCCAAGTCTTGGTGGGCGGGAGGGGTTATCGGCGGGGTAGCCGGCGTTATTATCGGGTTGGTTAAAGGTTTCCTGTGGTTTGGCGTGGGCATATTAGCGGTCCTAATCCCTTTCGGCCTTTTATTTGATTATGTTGTTTCCAAAAAATATCACGCGGCTAAGGCAAGCGGGCGCCATCTGCCGTGGTGGTTTGGCGGCGGCGGTTTTGGCGGCGGGATGAGCGGAAGCGGCGGGTTCGGCGGCTTCGGAGGAGGGATGAGCGGGGGAGGAGGAAGTAGTGGGAGTTGGTAAGAAAAATTTTTAATTTCCAATCAAAACCCCTCTGTCCCGAGGGACTCGGGACACCTCCCCTTAGCAAGGGGAGGAATACCCCTCCACCTCGCTAACGCTCGGCACCTCCCCTTAGCAAGGGGAGGAATAATGGAAGAATAATACGGTATTTATTCCCCTCCTTTATAAGGAGGGGTGCCCGAAGGGCGGGGAGGTGGAGTTAATGGGAGCTAGAGGAGGTCTGGTATGACATTAATTTATAACAAGCATAAACAGAAAGATAAAAGAAAATTTTTACGCAGTAACAGCACTTTGCCGGAAGTATTATTATGGGAAAAGATAAAAAATAAGAAATTAGGGGCAAGATTTAGAAGACAGTATGGGATAGGTTATTATATTGCAGATTTTTGTTGTCCGCAAAGAAAAGTAGTTATTGAATTAGACGGAGGTGTACATGATAAAAAAGAGCAAAGACAATATGACGGTTGGAGAACGGAAGATATAAAAGATTTAGGATTTACCGTAATTAGGTTCAGTAATGAGGAAGTGAAGTATAAGATGGATAAAGTTTTAGAGAAGGTAAAAAGTTTGCTAGATGTTTAAAAATTGAAAATTACCCGCCTGACAAAGCTACCCGCCAGCAACTGCGTAGCTGTGGGCGGGTTGCGGGCAGGCAAAATTAAAAATTAATATGTTATGCATCTAAGACAAACATTATCTAACAAATATCGTTTATTAGCCATCTCTTATTCTAATCTTAGCTAAAAATTAATATCGGGTGCAGATAGAATATTAAAAGGCGCTGCAACAGATTGGTATAAAAAATAGAGCGGACTGCACGCTCTATTTTTTTAATTTTAGTTGAGGGTATTTAACAGTTAAAATGGAAAGAGAAAATTTCGGAGTAGCAAGCTTTTATTTCTCAACTATTATTTCATATCGGATACAATATTGAAGCTATACTCAATATTTTGTATGCCTTATCTTTTACTTATAGCTAATATCAAGAGAGAAATTTTATATAAAATAAGGGAGATAATTTTAACTAACATTAGTGATAAATAATCTATCGGATAAATTATTTTTTGCCAAATTTATAGAAAAATTATTACTTTAGATCTTTAATATCTTAGTTAAGCCGCCAGTATTTATCCGATACCCGATAACAGCCAAATTTAAGCCATTATTTTGGAATATCTGGTTTGCCACTCGTTTAACATCCGTCCGGCTCACACGCATTATTTCTTCTATATGCTCTTTAGCCGTGAGCAGAGGGAGGCCTAATACCGCCTGCCGGCTAAACCAGCTCGCCATATTTTCCGAAGACTCTAATTGTAAGGCGACTTTGCCTTTAAAATAATCTTTGGCTTTCTTTAATTCGGCCGCGCTGACAAGCTCTTTAGCTATGCGGCGGTATTCCAGTAAAACTACTTTAACCGCCGCCTCTATTTTATCAGCCGAGGCGCCGATATTAGTCGTTAGATAGCCGCTGTCGGCGTATCCTTCCACATTAGTATGCACTTGATAAGCCAGCCCCCGGCGTTCGCGCACGGCGATAAACAAGCGCGAACTCATGGAAGCGCCTAAAATTATCCCTAATAATTTCAAAGTAGGGTAATTAGAATCAAAGTAGCTGTAGGCCCTGACGCCGATTGACAAGTTAGTCTGCTGGGTTTTTTGCTCCTTAACTTTTAAGGCGGGCGTTGTTTGCGGGCGAAGGGAAATGATAGTTTTATTTTTTGCCCCAGCCGGAATTTCGCGGAAAAACTTCTTGCTTATTGAAGCGTCTTTACTATGAAACCGACCGGCTAAAGCAATGACCATATTGCGGCTTTGGTAATGGGAGCGCCAATAGCTTAAAAAGTCATTGCGGCTGAAATTTTTAACGTTAGCTTTCGTGCCGATAGTATCCCAGCCAGCCGGGGTGTCGCCGTACAAGCAGGATTCAAATAAATCTTCAATATGTAGGATGGGGTTATTTTCGTACATGTTAATTTCTTCCAGTATCACACCGCGCTCCCGCTCAATTTCCCGCCGTTCAAATTTAGAATGCAATAAAATGTCGGCGATGACGTCAAGCGCCAGCAAAGCATGCGCGCCGTCAACTTTCGCGTAATAACCGGTATACTCTTTGGAAGTAAAGGCGTTGAATTCTCCGCCCACTTTATCTAAGGCGGAAGAAATCGCAAACGCGCTTGGCCGTTTAGCGGTTCCTTTAAAAAACATGTGCTCCAGAAAGTGCGAGATGCCGTTGAGCGCCCGGCTTTCATAGCGCGAACCGGTCGCTACCATCACGAGAATGGTGAAAGTCTGGGTGGCAGGCATAGGAACAGTTAACAGCCTGACGCCGTTAGGAAGGGTTTGCAGTTTGTACATAAAAGTTTAATTAAAGATTAAATTTGTCATCCCCGCGCAGGCGGGGATCCCGTAGTTAGAAAATTAGCTCGTTAAATAAATCTTTCCATGTAGGATTAAATTTATTGATTAATTTTTCTTTCCACCCTCGGTTCCACTTCTTTAAACATTTTTCTCTATAAATTGCTTCGCCAATGGCCGCGTATTCTTCATAATATATTAATTTGCATACATTATATTTTTGAGTAAATCCTTTTACTATTTTTTCTTTGTGTTGTCGTACCCTTTCGACTAAATTATTGGTAACTCCTACGTACAGTACGGTGTTTCTTTGATTAGTGAGAATATAAATATAATGAGTATAGTCTTTCATAGATTCACGGGATTCCCGCTTTCGCGGGAATGACATTAATATCGGATAAAAAGAAAAAATAACTGTCAGCCGGTTTAAATCAATAGTTGTTTTTTCTCCCTATCAGCCATAACTATAGTTTTATCCGATAGGGAAATTATGTCAAATGATTCATCGAAGTTAGTGGATTAAAAATTAACTTAATTTGAATTTTTTTGCCGTCAAAATAAGAAACAATTTTTAGCGTCAGGCATTTTGCGGGGTAACTTTTATCTTTATCTAGTCAGCCATTAAATTATTGATATTAGACGGGCAGATTTGCTAAAAGACAAATTAGCGATAGGCGGGCAGTTGTGGATAAACGTTTTTTATTTTTTAATATTCGGCCGGCTTTAACGGGGTCAAGCTTTTTTAAAGTTAACGGTTACAATTAAAACAGGCGTCGCTAAGAATAATTTTTGCTAATTTTAAATGATTTTTTATAGTTTTAGGTAAATGGCAAAGTAATATCGGATAGAAGTATTTTTTGTCGTTTTTTTAGTTGCCCTCAACCCTTTAAAAATGTTATAATTAAACCAACAAAAATTTTATCCGATACAACTTAATTTTAAACTCCCCATGCAAAAAAAAGGAGACGAACAAAAAGAGCTTAAGCCGGTTCAGCCGGATGCTTTTGAGGTAACGGCTGGAACTGATTCAGGTGCGAATCAGTCGTTTGAATTTATCGGCGATAAAACCGCTTACATCAGTTTGGCGGAAGCGGCAACCTATACCCGCTTCAGCCAAGAATATCTCTCGCTCCTCGTTAGAAACAAAAAAGTCCCCGCCCAAAAGTTTGGCCGCAACTGGAAAGTACGGATGGCGGACGTTTTTAACTACGCGGCAGCCGTAGAGCAAAAGACGCACGCGCGAGAGGAAAAAAAAATGCCGGTAATGGAGCGCGGTTTAGCCAAAGCGCTTAATGCGCTTTCCAGTAAGCCGCAAGAAATTTACACTCCTCTAATCAAGGACACCTTGTTTAATGTCGCCCGCCATAAGTTTCAAACGCTGATGGCGAGCTTTTTAATTTTAACTACGGTATCATTGGCTTCTTTCTTTTGGGTAGCGCCGGTTCAGGCCTCGAAATTAGAGTCCGGATTTCAGCGGGCGGCAGCGGCCGTCGTCCAAAGCATAGCGAAGGGGGCGGATAAGCTGAAAGCAAAAGTCAGCGAGCAAGGGACGGCGCTCTTAGAACGCGGCGCTGATT
>Ga0209542_10005617_pt1 | contig 24899 bp, 27 predicted proteins | sample RifCSPhighO2_01_FD_184028 | JGI IMG/M metagenome (GOLD analysis project Ga0209542, IMG submission 184028) | Soil microbial communities from Rifle, Colorado - Rifle CSP2_plank highO2_0.1 (SPAdes) (version 2) | ecosystem: Environmental > Terrestrial > Deep subsurface > Rock core/Sediment ...
TAAGCACACTACTCTACCCTCCTTGGTTACAGGCGTACCACCACCAATAATCATATTGAGGGAATCCGTATCCCCTGCAACGTCACTCGAAACATTATTATCTTGAGACCTTATGGCATAGACGCTAATTCCCGCCACTACTAATATACCTAATAAAGCAATAACATATGGATTTTTCATAATTTTTTTTCGTTAACTGATAATACTATCTCATTATACCTTAAAAAAAGTATATCCGCACTTAATCTATTCCTCGTCTGGTCCCCACTGCCACTTGGGCTTTTGACCTTTCTTGTAAGCAATCCGAATAAAAGCAACTGTCAGTAAAACAAAAGGTAGAACAAAGGTGAATATTATTTCCCTCCTTGGAGAGTTGTCATCTATTGTTAGTGAAAATAATATAATTAAAGCCAAGTAGACGAAAGTGATGAGCCACCCCTGCCAAGTAGCCGGCGTCCAGCCCCAGCCATACAACTTTCTTTTAAACCAAAATCCTTCTGGATTATTCTTTAAATATTTGATCTCTTTTTCAAAAATGTTCATATGGATAATTTTTTTAATAACTTTAATTTCTGCTCCCTACTAAGCCTCTTGAGTTCCCCTTCTCTCGCACGCGCCTTGCTAAATAATCTAAACTTCTCTTGATATACCAGACGCACCGGCCGGCGGATTTTCGTATAATGCGCGCCTTGCTTGGAAGTGTTGTGTTGCTTCAGTCTTTTCCCGAGGTCATTGGTGGAACCAGTATAAAGACTCTTGTCGGAACACTCTAGCATGTAAACGAAAAACATACCCTAAGTATATCAGCACTAGAAAGAAAATCCATTTGATTAAAAGCCACATTTGTATTAATGTGTAAAGGTATTGCGGGATCGTCTAACTTGCCCCGCTAAAAAAATAATAAATTTGTAAAAATTTTCTTTCTAGAGCTGGGAGATCGTCTAATGGTAGGACATATCCCTCTGGAGGATATTATCTTGGTTCGAATCCAAGTCTCCCAGCCCTGGAAAGAAGATCGTCTAACTTGCCCCGCTAAGCGGGGTGAAGTAGGACATATCAATTCGGTTCGAGTCCAGATTAGTTTGTAAAAAGGTTCGGATTTTGTTCAGGAGACACAGCTAGTTTTATTTGCCATTTTGCTCTAGTGGTATTAAAATATAGATATGATAAAAAGTAAATTTGTTTTAGTTGTTTCGTTTTTATTTTTAATAATAGGTATTGTCCACGCAGTAAGATTACTAAATGGCTGGGAAGTTCAAATAGCGGATTTGGTAGTTCCGATGTGGGCTTCTTGGGTTGCAGTATTGTTTGCCTTCTATCTCGCGCTTTCAGGTTTTCGAATGTTGAAAAGAGGATAATTAAATAGTGTTATAATAAAACTATGAGTAATACAATCAGCCAACGACATCATCGTGCCATCTATCTACGGCCCATCAGCTGATGAAAATACTTTCTAATGTCTATTTATTTAAATTTTATTTTTTAATACACGCTTTAATAAAAGCGCTGAAAAGCGGATGCGGGCGGAGTGGATGCGCTAGGAATTCCGGATGATACTGAGTACCCAGGAAGAACGGGTGCTCACTTTTCGGAAGCTCCGCTATCTCCATTAATTCCCCGTCCGGGGAACGTCCAGAAAATACTAGCCCCCTAGTTTCCAAATCTTTTATAAAGGCTGGGTTCACTTCGTAGCGGTGACGGTGACGCTCTTCTATCTCTTTGACGCCGTAGGCAGTATGGGCTATGGTTCCTTCCTTGAGCACCGCCTTGTACCCGCCTAGGCGCATAGAGCCGCCGTAGCGGTTATTCTTTAAATTATCTTTCTGAGACTCCATCACATCGATTACAATATTCTTAGAACTTGGATTTACTTCCCGGGTATTTGCATCTTTTAGCCCCAAGACATTGCGCGCGTATTCTATTACCATCATCTGCATTCCATAACAAAGTCCAAAGTATGGAATTTTATTCTTGCGGGCATATTCCACAACAGCGAGCTTGCCTTCCACTCCCCGTGTCCCGAATCCTCCTGGCACCACAATGCCGTCATACTTTTTTAATTCTTTTAATTTTGCGGGCAAATTAATACTGCTTTCGAAGTCTACTGAGTTTAGCCATGAGATTACCGGTTTCTTATTTTGCGCATAACAGGAATACTTTATCGCTTCAATGACAGACAGGTAAGAATCCGACAGAACAAAGTCCCCTGTTTCAAAATATTTTCCAATCATAGCTATCTTTACAACCTCTTTACCGTTGTGCGCGTGCTTGGCAAAGTTCTTCCACTTATTCCACTCGGCTGGATTAGGCACCGCGGAAGTAAGTCCTAGTATCTCACAGAGCTTGTCGGAGAGTTTTTCTTTTTCGAAGTTTAGCGGTATGTCATAAACACTATCCACGTCCGGCGCCGCTACTACTCTGTCCGCGGCAATGTTGCAGAAGAGGGAGAGCTTTTCTTTGCGCTTTTCATCAAGCGAAGTCTCCCCGCGTGCCAGCAGTATATCCGGCTGGATACCAGAAGCATTTAAGGCGCGGACGGCGTGCTGGGTCGGCTTGGTTTTCATTTCACCCACTTTGTGCGGCGTCGGCAAATAAGACACCATCACGAAAATAACATTCTTCGGACTTTCTATTTTCATCATGCGAGCCGCTTCTAGGAAAAGAATGTTTTCATATTCACCCACCGTACCACCTATCTCTACCACTACCACATCGGCTTTGGCATTAGCACCTGCCTTCTTTATGCGAGCCACCACTTCGAGCGGTATGTGCGGCACCACCTGCACACACTTGCCCCCATATTCTAGATTGCGCTCTTTCTCTATGACACTCTGATACACCCGGCCGGTGGTCATGTAGTTCACTCGAGTAAGATTTAAATCTAAGAATCTTTCGTAGTTACCCATGTCTTGATCCGTCTCATCACCATCCAAGAGCACAAAAACTTCCCCGTGCTCAGTAGGATTCATTGTGCCAGCATCAATATTTATATATGGATCTATCTTTACTGCGGTTACCACAAGTCCGCGGTTTTTCAAAATTAGGCCAATGGAGGATGAAGTTATGCCTTTTCCGACTCCAGAAATAACTCCTCCAACTACAAAAATATATTTTGTCTCACTTTTGGCCATCTTTATTTATTTAAATACTTTCTTGTTGCAAAGAAACTAGAAATAACTCCTAATAAAATTCCTGATAATAAAATTATTACGGATATCTGTAAGAAATTGGAAAGGTAATAATTGTACATATTGAGCCCTAGGAAAGAGGTCATGTTGCTTCCCATCCAAGCCGTCACTGGCCAGAAAATAATCAAGGTAATGACTGTGGCTATAATACCATACAGTGCGCCTTCCACCATAAAGGGCCCGTTTATGCGCAGTTTTGAAGCCCCTACCAGCCGCATAACGCCTATTTCTTCCTTGGAGATAAAGATGGTAAGTCTAATAGTGTTGAAGGTTATAATTATAGAAACCACGATCAAGATAAGGGTAAGCAGGAAGCCTAATTTCTGCGCGCCGGAAATTATCGAATTTAATCGATCGATAACTAGCTTGTTTTGATTATAATTCACTTTATCTATCGCGGAAGCAGAACCTAAGACTAGGGCGTTGTCAGACTTTAGGAAATTCGCTATGCCTTCGTATTGGGAAACTTCTTTTGCCTTTACGTTCAAGTAAGCACCTAGTGGATTCTCATTCAGTTCATCTAGAGCCTGGATTGTAGGATAATCCCCCTCATGTCTCTCACGGAAAATCCTAAGCGCTTCTTCGGCAGAAGTATATGAAACAGATGCTACCTCGGGTAACTTTTCCATAGAGGATTTCAAAAGCATTATCTGAGCCTCGTCTGCACCTACATTAAAATAAATAGTTACGTCCACTTTGTCCTTAATCTGACCCAAGGAAAAGTACAGCACAGCCTGAAGTAGGATAATTGCGGTAATAACAGAGAGCGTAATAGTAGTGACTAAAACAGACGCATACGAGAGAAGACCGTTTCGCCTAAAATTTAGAAATCCTGATTTTACAATTCTTTTTAACATAGTATAAAATTCAATTATATAGCATACTTGCCTCCTTTGTCATCTCGAATAACTTTACCATTTTCCATGGTTATCACACGCTTCCCCACCGAGTCTATCACTCCGCGGTTGTGAGTAGTGAGGATAATGGTAGTGCCTAAGTCATTTATCTTTTTTAAAATTTGTACCACTTCATAAGTATTTATCGGATCAAGATTCCCTGTCGGTTCGTCGGCAATGATGAGCTCAGGCTGGTTGATGATGGCGCGCGCGATGGCAAGTCGCTGCTGTTCCCCGCCGGACATCTGGTGCGGGAAATGAAGGGTCTTTTTGGTAAGATCCACGAGCTCTAGAACGTGTGGCACGTCGGTGGCTATTTCTTCATCCCCCTTACCGGCGGCTTCCATGGCAAAGGCAATATTTTCGTAAGCGGTTTTATTGGAAAGAAGCTTGAAGTCCTGAAAGACCACCCCGATACGACGACGGAGCTTGCTCAAGTCCTGGTTTTTAAGTTTATGAATATCAATCGATTCGAAAAACACCGTCCCGGAGGACGGATTCTCATCCGCTAAAACCATTTTAACCAGAGTGGTCTTGCCCGCGCCGGAATGCCCCACAATAGACACGAACTCCCCGGCCGTAACCGTTATGGAAACGTCGTTTAGAGCTACCGAATCCTTGTTATATACTTTTGAAACATTGTTGAAATAAATCACCTATCCATTATAGCATATCCCCCTCCGCAGAAACAAAAATGTCTAGGTCACCCTCCTCAAGTACCGCCGAAACATTGCTGGTTTCTACCTCAGTTCGATGATCCTTAACCATTTTGTATGGATGAAGCACATAGGAGCGGATTTGGTTGCCCCACTCTATCTCCGTATTTTTGAGCTTCATGCTCTCTTCAATACTTTTCTTCTCTTCTCCAGCGCGCTTGAAAATCCGAGCCCGGAGGATGGCCATGGCTCGTTCCCGATTTTGTTCTTGAGACCTCTCTTCGGAAGAATGGACAGAAATATTACTAGGGAGGTGAGTTATGCGGACTGCTGTTTCCCTCTTGTTTACATTTTGTCCGCCTGGGCCACTAGATTTGGTAAATTCAATTTTAATATCACTCTCCGGGATAATTATATCCCTCTCTTCAAGCTTTGAGAATTTAGGCAGAGCTTCCACTAAGCAAAATGAAGTATGTCGGAGTTTCTTGGCGTCAAAAGGTGAAATGCGCACCAGCCGATGCACCCCGCTCTCGTGCTTGAGCATGCCATACGCACCCCTGCCATCTATCTCGACCGAGACACTACGGTAGCCGCCATCATCATTTTTATTTTCATGAATGAGAGAGATACTCCACTTTTTCCTGCCGGCATATTTCCGATACATTTGGAAAAGCATTTCGGCAAAGTCTTCGGCATCTTCTCCGCCGGCGCCGGAAATTATTGTAAGGACAGTACTACCTTTATCATATTTCCCCAGACCCTCTTTAGCATCTTTCAGTTCTGCTATTTTCTTGACCACACTCTGAGCTTTGTTTTTATCATTCCAAAAATCCGGCTCTCCCATCTGAGCTTCTAGTCCTTCAATCTCTTTGGTTATTTCATTTTTATCTTTTTCCATAAATTTTTCTCTACTTCACCCCGCCAGAGCCGATGATCAGAATCGAACTGATGACCTTTCCCTTACGAAGGGATTGCTCTACCAACTGAGCTACATCGGCTCTGGTGGGGCAAGCTGAGCTAACGGCACATCTGGAGCCGTTGTCGAGGATTGAACTCGAGACCTCGTCATTACCAATGACGTGCTCTACCAACTGAGCTACAACGGCACAGTAAAAGAGCTTACTGTATAAGCTATACTATTCCATTTTTGACTTTTTTGCAAAACTATAAATCTATATCAAGGAATTGGAAAAGAAGTTAAAAAGCATCAAAAACAAAAGAAATAAAGTGATTGTCATACTTTTAGAGCTAGCACGGCATCAACTACATGAAGAGGCTAGAAATACAGACAATGGTAGCGCAGAGAATCAGATCAACAATCAGATAGACTTATTGGAAGCACAACGAGTGAAAGTCGACAACTTCATTCTTAAGCAAGAAGAAAGGTTTAGTCTATTTGGATGGCTTGTAAGTTCACTTTAATATTTTAAGAAGCGAGAAAAACATTAACCTATAAAAATTCCGCCGTTTTGATTTTCTAAAAGATACGTCAAATAGTGCGCGACTTAGTAGATGATGTTAGGAATCCGAATTACTGTGTTTCTGCACGAACAGTAGCTCCAGTTTTGTCTGTTCGATAGAAGTACGTTTCCCCTTTAGCTAGCATTTCAACTTTGAATCCTGGAACCAGAGCTTGTAAACAGCTCTCAGCTGGTCCACCAAGCCCAAGACATCCATCACTCCATGTCATTTCAGTAATTTTCATAATTACAATGCTCTTTTCGTCAACTGAAAGTTTGAGAGCAAGGTCTTTTCGTGCCACGTCTGCTGCAGGCTCAACAGGTAAATTATGGACTTCGCTTCCGGGTTCTGGATTTTCACCAGAAGTAACAATAGGCATTTGGCTTGTTGTGTTTGTATTTAATTTTTCTTTAGAAATCAACCAATATGCACCACCGATAAGCACAACTATAATAATTAAGCTTGTTATTATTTTCTTATTCATACTAACTATTATATTTTATTTATAATTTTTTAGCAATACTTTGCGCGGACTAGTGAACGAAGTTGGAACTGCTGTACGACAAGATGATGATTATATTTACATACCAGATTAGGCAAAAAACTATAGGAATAGCACTAAAATCCCTGGCTGTAAAAATAATTAAAGTGAGAACATTGATTTTAGGCTCATACATGGTAGTATTGGGTCTATGATACCAATACCAGTGCCAGAAATGCCCTATAGTGTTCCATTGTATTCGCAAATTAGTGATATTACTTCTATAGCTTGGCAACAAAAAGGCTGTGGAGTAGCAGATGTTGCAATGATTGTGGAATTTTACAAACCAAATACTACTACTGTACAAAAAGTTCTAGAAGAGGCCCTAAAAGGAGGAGCTTATGTAAAAAATGTCGGCTGGAGCCATGCTGGATTAGCCGCCTTGGCTGTAAAACATGGCCTAGTGGGTAAGACTGTGGATTTATCTTCATTAAAAAGCGAAGCAGCTCTTAGTCAATTTAAAGACGAGGTAAAAGAAGGACCCGTCATAGCATCCATCCGCAGAGGTTTTGACCCATCTAGTCCTTATGGCCATTTGATTGTTATAACCGGTTTTGATGACAAATTAGTACATTATAACGATCCAGGGAAACGTGACGGGAAAAAAACAGTAACAATTACTGACTTTATGAAAGGTTGGAAAAAAAGACTCATAGTCATAAGAGAACCAGAAGTAAAAAACAAGGTCGCTCTAGTCGACCAGGTCAATCGGAACTCTAGTGCCAATAAGGCACACCTTCTGCCAGGGTTTATAAACACTATGAAAGTTTTGGTCTTTCGTGGTTCCGTCGGGGTATCTTACACTGTATAAAACATCTGTGGTCACTCCGTCATGAGGCATTTCGGTGCATTTTGTCTGCCCAAGCAGAAGTTCTACGCTTGAAATATATTTTGTTGGAGGTGCTGGAATTTTATTGTATGGAGTGGGTCTGGAAATTTCCACCGACCTACCATCTTTCTGACCATATAGTTCCATAATTACTTGCTTGTTTTCTACTCGCGCCTGTAAAAGCAGGTAGTTTCCGGTATCGTTTACAAAACGCAAATCAGGGTGAGGTCCATATATCGTGGCATCAAGTCCGGGAGGATCATAGTAATGAACAACAAAGCGATGATTGACTCGCTCCGTTATGGGTAATCCAGCATTAAGAGCCAACCGAAATAGGGTGGTGGCAATTTGGCACAAACCTCCACCAAATTCCTTAGTGGTTTTATTTTCTTTAATTACCATTTCTTTTACATATCCCTCTTTTTCAGTTACAGGACCAATGGAAGACACCGTGGAAAATTCTCCGCCAGGGGGTATGAGCATGCCATTGATAGCTGCCACCCCAATTTTTATATTATGTTCCCGGTCTGCCGTACTTCCGTCGAAGCTAGTCCGAATTGCCCCCACAAGATCCAATATGCGATATGTTTCCACAGTTTCTTTGGTTATCTTAGGTGGAACTTTAATTACTTTTATAGGAATATATATTGTTCCATCTATAACTCTGGCATTTATATCTGAAATTACTTTTTCTACTTTTTTTAATATATCGTCTATGTCGATAGCGTTGCCTGACCTACCAAGCACTATCTCAACTAACTTTCCACCTTGCATTTGAAAACGACTATTTTGCGGTGGATTGTCTATAAATTTTCCAATTGTATTATTTAAGTAATCTTCCAGCTTAGTGTTATCGACACCAATGGAGTCCTTTTCATTCATGGTTAGCCACGTTACAAGTTTGGGTCCTTTTATTTTCCAATCACGTCCCTCGTATTGAAATACAAAATTTCCTTCCTTAGAAATCTTTTCAGCTAAACCTAAAAATGGTTCCAACTTCTCCTGTGTATCCATGGGAGTATCCTTTTGGATAACAAAAGTAGTGGGAGTGATATCAAGACGCACAAGCTTTTCTTCCAGTGTATTCAAAACCTCATTCCTGTCTAGAGTTTCTCCCTCTATTTCTTTAGTGATAACTACTTTATTGTTAGTGAAAGAGAAAGTAGCTGGAACACTTTTTTTGAGAAAATTATAGATTGTATGTTCAATAAAAGAATCTACTGCAACTTTCTGGATGTCGACTGAGAAATTAAAATACTTTTTTGTGAATAAAAGTGTTATCTGCTCTTTTAAATTACTGACATGGTTTGTGCTACGACCCCATTTATATGCCTTCTCCAAGTCACCATTCCAGTCTCCGAGAGAGATATATTCCACGGAATTATCTGCAGTAAATCCCATCTCGGACATCGGTATGTGTATTTTTTTAAATTCTTGAAAACTTTCAAAATTTACACCTAAGCCGTTTTTTTCTAATTCAGTAATTCTATGCTGGAAGCGGTTTAGAACTTCCTGATAAGTCTGCCCTCCAACAGATTCACCACCTAAAAAAATACCAGGGTAGAATCTATCTTCATATTTAGCTTCAAATACTTTATGCTCTAAAGCTCCAAAAAAAATTAAAACTACTAGTATAAATATACCAGTTCTTCTATGCTTAAAGTCAGTGAGTATAGAAGTGGAATGTTTATGCTGTTCAGCCATATTTGAATTTTAGTACTTCCTACTTAATTATACCAGCTCCAATCCAATATACCCGTAACCTTTTTGTGGCTTTATTATTAGCTAAAAACCGATGCGCGACTTAGTGGACGAAGTTGGAACTGCTATTAGACAGCATAAGGACTATATTCACATTCCTATTCTTCATCCGTAAAGGGGTATTTTTTATACATTAGAGCAATTTGGTCTGCTAAAGTATCCATACCCATTTTAGCCCTCCTTACATCAACATTATTTTCATCTTCAATTGGTTGTGGAATATGTTTTCCTCCCTCTTGAGTAAATTGGGTCCCGTAGATTTGTCCTTGTTTTTGATTTACTTTAATTCTATCTTCAAGGTAAGCAATATCTCTTTTTTCAACTTCTCCTACAGGAGCTTGTTTCATAAGTTCCAAACACATTTTTTGAAATTCCACATCAAGGTCTGCGTGTTGAATCAAGAGCCACGCGTTGTGGCTCCCTTCTTTACCAACTTTAGAAATAGTTGGAAAACCAATTTTTGCAATAATTTCTTTCATCCTTTCTGTATTTCTTTTATCCACTTCATCATCCAAAAAATCTTCTTCAGTTCCGCTTCTTTCTCTCATTTCTTGGTCAACATCAGTCATCCTCTGAATTTCAGAAGCAATGTCTGGGTAATGTATTTTAGGTTGAGAATCTTTTCCCTCTACTTTGTCTAAAAAACGAAAATCATCAGGATTTACTTCTAACTTAGCAACTGGCTTAATCGGGGCTTCAGAAGTCCACTCTCCGCTTGGCTCACCAGCATCGTCCACTTCAGGGATAAATTGACTTCTATCAAAAATATAGACGACCCCATTTGTCCAAGGTTTGGTGTCTAGTGCTTCTTTTGGTATTCTGAATTTATATTTTAATTCTCCTGTTTGTAAATCTGGTTCAACACTGCTTTCCACTACGCCGTTAATCTTTCTTAGGTCTTTAATAGCATAGAAGATTGGAAGAACTGGGTCAACAACACCATATACAGCTTTTTTATTGCCAGAAACTTTTGAGGAATCATTAGCTTGCTTTGGCTCTAAGATTTCTAAACTTGCATTAGAAGAACCGTGCAACAAAACATTTTGCTCTGTAGCCAAAAATCTTAAAAAATCTTCTTTAGGATAAGGCAGGTTATATTCAATCACAGGAACACCCTCCCCTTTTTCCTTTAGAGTATCTTCAAATAGCTTAATGAAAGCTGTTCGCTTTTTTGCCTGTTCTAGAATTTTATTATCTGGGCTAAGCCCTCCTAAAGTATCCATTGTTATAAAATCTTTCTAACTTTTTCTAGCAAATCAGGAAAGCTCGTATATCCTGCTTTTTTATTAAAATGCCCAGCATTAGGAATAAAAGTAAGTTCAACTCCTAATTCTTTAGCTAATTGCTGTCCATTACCTAATGACACATATGGGTCATCGTCAGATTGGAAAACATCGAAGTGTTTTGAATTTGATTTTATCCTTTGCCAGTCAAAATTAAATCCACTGAAAGCACTATCTCGGTCGTAATTTAAAATCGGTCTCACGCCAATCGGTGTTCCTGTTAGAAAAACTCCCTTAACTGGATGCTGAAGTTTCTCTAATACCTTTAATGCAAAATTACCACCTAAACTGTGTCCAATTAAAATAGTATCTTCATTGATATTTTGCTCATAGCCCTTTAACACATCAAACCATTCTGCGAGTTTCGCAGGAACAATGGGGGGTGAAGGAAACTGGGGCACAAAAACTTTGCAACCTTTTGCTTCAAGTTTTTCTTTGAGCCAAGGAAACCAGTTTTCTTCTGGGTATCCTTCTGTGCCGTGAAATATAAATACACTACTATTCATATCAAAATAATACCACAATTCAAGTCCAATAGACCCGTGAACTTTCGGCCCTTATTTTATTGAGTCAAAACCTTTGCGCGACCTAGTGGACGATGTTAGAACTACTGTTTATTAACCCTCAACTTCAATTCATCCATATATTCATCTTTGTATTTTCTATATGAAGCGTAATCGTCTTGGTATTTAGAATAGAGCTCTTCTTTATGTTTTGAATATGCTTTTACTTCTTCTGGGTGAGAGCGGAGATAATCTCTTAGATTTAGCATTTCATCATTGTGAGGATGACCCGCAGGGAAAAAGTGAACGTTCGCGAACAAAGTGTCATCTTTCATAACCCTAAAGAGTCTAGAGTTTTCCATTACAAATTCCCCCGCATCTTCAAATCCAACTTTTTCCATATCACCAATATGCTTCTCAGCAATCTTTAAGTCTTCAACTATAACTAAGAGATCAATACATGGTTTACCCGCCATCCCAGGAACAGAGGTACTGCCAATGTGCTCAATCTGAGCTTCTGGAAATATTTTTTGAGTTTTTGATTTGTATTCTTCAAACTGATCTACCCACTTAGTATCATAGGGAGCTACATCGTATTTTCTGTTTTTGTAAGAGTATTTATCCATATCAAAATAATACCACAATTCAAGTCCAATAGACCCGTGAACTTTCGGCCCTTATTTTATTGAGTCAAAACCGATGCGCGACCTAGTGGACGAAGTTGGAACTGCTATACGCAACCATAACGGTTATATTTATATACCAAATTTAGGCAAAAAGCCAGAAGAAATCATTAGTTCTTAAAGCTGGTGTATTCGGAAGGATATTCCAAGCCAAATTTCTCGCACAAAGCTCGGATGTCTTTCAAGTATTTATCTGGATGTTTGCTTATCCAAGGAGCCATAAATTGAACCATATGTTTAGGATCAATACATCGCACTGACACGCCTTCTATGACACCCATGCCGGTAAGTGATCCGTCTGGATACTCAATACCTTCAATAACGTGCCCTTTGTCGTCAAAATGGAAAGCATGGACATCCACTTCATATCCTTTATCATTTCCCAATACAAAATTCCACTTTTTATCTTCGTCACGCTCTAACTCTTTATACCCTCTTGATTCCATATATTCTCTAAATTTAGGTAGATCCTTGTATTGAATAGCAATGTCTAAATCAGAATGCTCACGAGTTTGCTCGCCAAGCAGTGCATCCACACTCCAGCCGCCATCAATCCATATCTTGATCCCTCTTTTCTTAAGAGAAGTATATAAATCAGTTATTTCTTGTGCTGTGATCTTTTCTGCCATAATTTTATTCAATAATAATAACTTCTCCATCTCTAATAGCTTTATAGGGAATGTTATTTTCTTTACAGTAAGTAATCTCTTTATCTATATCCGATGATTCGGGGTGATTAGAATCCCAGTGAGGCATAAAACGAAAATCAACAAACCCTAACCCATCCCATATAATTTCCTTCTGTTCACTGTATGGAGTATCGAGAGGATCAACTAACTCCATTCCCTTGAGACTGGGAGCAAGAACACAACCAGCGGCACTGTAGCCAGCAAAGAGAAAATCACTATCATCACGAAGTTCTTTTAGTATCTCATCAAGTCCGCTCAATTTCATTGCTTGTCGCAAGACAAAAACATTGCCACCACTTATAAAAATAGCACCGAGTTCTTCAAGTTTCTTTTTTAATTCAGATTGCTTCCCAAAATAATCACGCAAATTAATCATCTCAATTTCAAGACCAAGCTCACGAAGCGATTGCATATCGTTCTTGTTTCGTCTTTCTCTCCTTTCTGGGTCAGCACCAGTAAAGTCCCGAGCATTTGGTATATAGCCAATCCTTCCTTTAGGAATGAGCTTTTTTAATTTCTCTATTTCATTACCCAATTCGTATGATGATAAATAGAATTTCATAAAATTATGTCAAATGAGAGAAAAATTCTTTTACGACAAAATGGAAAGCGTCACCAAATAACTTTGGGTTTTCTTTTAATTCCTTTTTCAATTCTTCTTCAGTAAAGTATTTGTAGCTATCGGATTCGTCATTCAATACTGGCTTTTGATCAGAGTAAATCTTGTATTGTATGAAAAAGTGGTTTTCCTGCCTTCCTATTACATAACGATTGAAAATCTTTCTACCAACAAGTTCATATTTGAAATCTCCCTTTAGCCCAACTTCTTCGTCAGCTTCTCTTTTTAGTGCATCAATTTCGGTTTCTCCTGCTGTTATATGACCACCTATTGGAGAAACATATTGACCTGCATCTTGCCTATCTGCGGATTGTTTTACAAGTGCCCATCTTCCTTTAGTATCAATCAACTGACTGATTACTGTTTTATGCAGAAATCCATTTTTATGTGCTTGCGATTTAGGGACCACTTCAATAAAGTTTCCATTTTCATCAACAATATCTACAAGTTCTTCTTGGGTCATAAAATGAGTTTATCATAATTCGGTATAAAACAAAAAACTCCCAAAATGGAAGTTCTTTGTTAGAGTAGCACTCTTGATATACCGGTAAGCTAGTTCCCACTTTATACGCTAGCGCGGCCGACCGGATTTGAACCGGCAACCTCTCCCGTGACAGGGGAGTGCTCTAACCAGTTGAGCTACGGCCGCAAATTTATTCCTTAATTTTACAAACATCAACTGAACAGTGTCGGCGGGTGGAATCGAACCACCGACCTTGGGCTTATGAGTCCCACGCTCTAACCGTCTGAGCTACGCCGACAATTAACGATTATCACACCCTATATTGTTGCGGGGGACCGAATCGAACGGCCGCCTCAAGGTTATGAGCCTTGCGAGATGCCTCTTCTCCACCCCGCGTAAGAGTGCCTCTTTGACACTTCCTTATTCTACATAAAATTTCCTAAAAAGCAACCTATAAATGCTATATATACCCGTATTGGCGGAAAATACCTTCGTATAAGGCCACTACCCTTTTAGCTTCGTGCTGGGAAAGCGGAAAGTTAGAGCCTTCATGAGCTATCCTGTTTCTGACAGTATGTACTTCCCAGGCAATAGCTAAATTACGAAATTCTTCTTGACTAGCCGCTTTGAGCCTATCCCCTAGACTCTCACCCTCAAATCCTAGCTGAGAGAGTAGCGCCTCGAGCATGTTGTCTGCTTCAATGACTGCGAGCTTCCAGTCCGCGGCATTGGGGGAGAAAACATAATCTAAGACCCGCACCCAGTGTTCATTGTGGGATACGGATTCGCCTTCCCTTTGCTTCTTCTCTCTCTCCGCCTGGTGATGCGCGTATTCTTCTATCTCGTGATGTAAGTGCTTATGCTCCTTGGCTCTGATTTCAAAAAGTCGCACTATGCAATAAAATGTGAGCGTCATAAAAAATAGCGCGAAGAATACTAAAAGTGTATTTAAATCCGTTAGAGTTTCTTTCCGGAAAATATACTGGAAAAACCTGACCATGTACTCAAACAAGTAATCCGGGTCCAGAAATTTCTGATTCAGGATTGAATCAGGCGCAGGGTTATTTAGATTTATAGGTGGCAACTCTGACGGATACATCAGTTTATTATAACAACAAACGAGGAGCATGAACAAGCAAGCTTGTTTAATGTCCGAGTGCAGTTGTTATATGGTAATCCATATAACATTTATCTTATTTATTTTGCCTTCTCAAATTCCTTACCCACCTCAAATAGTAAATCTTCGCGAAAATGAGATGCCATGAATTGAATTGAAAAAGGTAGACCTTCCTTGGATAATCCCGAAGGTAGCGCGAGTGATGGTACGCCGGAGAGGTTTGCCGGAGCAGAAAATATATCACATAAATACATTGCCACTGGATCATCCATCTTTTCTCCCAATTTAAAAGCGGTGATTGGCACAGTTGGAGTTAGGATGTAGTCTACTTTTTGCAATACTTCCATTACTTCTTCTTTAATTTTTTCTCGTATCTTCACCGCCTTGTTATAATACGCATCGTAGTATCCGTGAGACAAAACATACGTACCTAGAATAATTCGTCTGCGTGCCTCGCGACCGAAACCTTCTCCCCTGCTCTTTTTATATACTTCCATTAAATCCACCCCTTTGGCACTGTGGCCGTAGCGTATTCCATCAAAACGTGAGAGGTTGGTAGAAACTTCCGCCGGCATTATGATGTAATATGCTGCTAGAGAATATTTTGCATGTGGTAATTCTATATCCACAATTTCATATCCTAATTTTTTTAATTTTTCGATGGACTCTTTGAAATTTTCTAATACATCTCTATCCACGCCCTCCTTAAACAGATGCCAAGGTACACCTATTTTCTTGGAATTAATTTTCGATTGAGTAATTCTCAAACTCTCTGGCACAGAAGTACTGTCTTCCTCGTCATATTTCGAAGTTAAATTAAAAATTATTTCAGTATCCCTGACACATTTACCAAAGGGAGAAACTTGGTCTAAAGAATTCCCCATTGCAATAATTCCTTCTCGAGACACAGCCCCGTAAGTTGGTTTAAGTCCTACCAAGCCACAGAAGGCTGAAGGCTCTCGCACCGAGCCACATGTTTCCGTTCCCAGAGCAGCAAGAGCCATATTGGAAGCGAGTGCCGCCGCAGAGCCTCCAGAAGAGCCTCCAGGCACCCTAGATAGGTCAACTGGATTCTTGGTAACGCCATAGGCGGATGTTTGAGTAGAAGACCCCATGGCGAACTCGTCCATGTTGGTTCGTCCCAAGAAAACAGCTCCAACTCCCTTTAAATATTTTATCGCGGTAGCATCATAAGCCGCCCGATAATTACCTAAAATTTTTGACCCCGCGGAAACAATACGGCTTTTGATTAGGATATTGTCTTTAATAGCGGTAGGAATTCCGGTCATAAGAGTAGCGCTGCCGTCAGCAAACTTTTTATCCGCTATCTCTGCCTGTTCTAAGACATCATCATAAACTTCGAGGTAGGCGTTTATTTCAGGATTTTTCTCTTCAATCACTTTGAGATATGCTTGCGCTAGTTCCACGGCAGTAAATTCTTTATTTTTAAGACTCGCGTGAGCCTTTTCTATTGTTAAACTTTTTAGATCAATCATATTTTTTATGGTGAGCTTGCTGAACCTAGAGAATCTTTTTAACTTTCAAAAATCCATCCTGTGACTGGGGAAATTGTTCTAATATCAAATCTCTCGAAAAGTCCCGAGTCTTGAGCTCGTCTTCCCGCCAGGCATTGTGCAAACTCAAGCTCGATTTAGAATCCTCTACTTCTACTTCCGCAATCTGTTTTACATATTCCAAAATACCACCCATATCAGATAGGATTTGCTGTTTTTCTTCCATAGACAGCTCAAGCCGAGCTAGATTTGCCAAGTTTTCTACGTCCTTTATATTCATATTTAGAGTATACCCTAAATTATTTCTTTTGCCATTCTTCTACTAAGACCAAAAGTGGAGAGGCTAGGAAGAGGGAAGAATACGCGCCGAAGAACATTCCGGTAGTGAGCATGAGAGCAAAATATTTTGTAGAAATCGGACCAAATAAGAAAAGCGCCAAAAGCACCAGTATAACAGTAAGCGAAGTAGAAATAGACCGCACAAAGGATTGCTCCAAACTCTTCCCCACTACCTCACTAAAAACTATTTTTTCTCTATCTTCCGCTTGGTGGTTCAAATTTTCCCGAATGCGATCAAATATTACAATAGTATCGGAAACAGAAAGCCCCAAGATGGTAAGCACTGCTACCACAAAAAGCGTATCAACTTCCGCTCCAAAATATTGGGACAGGATGACGAAAAGTCCAACAGGAATAATAACGTCGTGGAGCAGGGTAACTATGGCAATGAAGCCATAACGCCAAGAAGAAACATGTTTGGAAACTTTCCTGAAAGCAAAAGCGATGAAGCAGATGATAGCAAGAGAGACAAGCACAATAGCAATAATCGCTTTCCTAGTGAGCTCCCGGCCTACAGATGGCCCAATGGAGTTAAAGCTTGTTTCAGTCAGCACATTCTTACCATCCATAGATAAAGTTCTTAACAATACAGCATGCTCTGCATCATTTAGGTCACGAGACTTCACAATATAACCCATCTCCCCTGTTGGCTGAAGAAGCACAGAACCTAAACCTAAAGATTGCAGTGTTGGATCCAGCACTTCTTGGGCTGGACGAGATTCGGTATAAACAACTTCCGTCAGAGCTCCACCTTTGAAATCTATCCCGACCTTAAGACCAAAAACAAAAAGTGAAATTATGGAAAGAACCACCAACACTATGGATACGCTAAGGAAGATTTTTTTGTGTTTAATTATGAACATACTATTTTGATAACCCTGAGCTAAATAAAAATCTCGCAACTCGCCCATTCCCAACAAAGTTAAAGACCGAAAGGAAAATCCGAGTGACCGTAATAGCGCTAAAGAGCGATACTAAGACTCCCATGCCAAGCGTCAGTGCAAAACCTTTAATAAGTGACGTACCGAACCAAAACAAGATAAGCGCAGTAATAACGTTTGAAATATTTGAATCACGAATCGAAAACCACGCCCGAGAGAATCCATCTGTTACTGCATCTTTTACGCTCTTACCTAAACGCATTTCTTCTTTCACGCGTTCAAATATCAACACATTTGCGTCCACTGCAATTCCGATGGAAATTATAAAGCCAGCAATGCCAGCGGCTGTAAGGGTTACCGGAATAAGCTTAAATATAGCAAGCATTATAATTATAAAAATACAGAGGGAAACAACCGCCACTAATCCCGGCAAGCGATACCAAAGAATCAAAAAGAGAGCTACCAATAGAAACCCTATTACTGTAGCCTTCACTCCAGCGGCCACTGCATTTTCCCCTAGAGTGGCACCGATGGTCTGCTTGGAAATTAGAGTGATGGGCACTGGCAACGCACCGGAATTTAGTCTACCTACTAGGGTCTTGGCCTCAGTCGGAGTAAAGTACCCGGAGATAAAAGCTAGGCCGTCTTTAATTTCTTCACGGACCACCGGAGTAGAGATAGCCGCGCCATCTAGATATATCGCCACCATTTTACCCACGTTCTCTTTTGTTATTTGAGCAAAAAGCTTAGCGCCCTCGGCGTCAAACTGCAGACTTACCTGAGGCTCGCGAGTATTCACGTCGAATTCCAAAGTCGCTTTTTCTAAATATCGTCCGGTAAGTTCCGTTGAAACAAATTCCTCTTCCCCTTCAATTTTAAATTCTAAAAGCGGAGTTTGCCCTATCATCTCTGTCGCCTTCTCCACGTCAGTGATTCCTGGTAAATCCACAATGAGCTGATTTTCACCACCTAAAATAAAACTACTGCTAAGTCCTCCACCTTGTACCTGCACTACCGGCTCAGAAACTCCAAAGAGGTTTATTCGACGTTCTATCACATCTCGAAGCGCATCCATTGAGTCAGAGACTTGACCTGAAGGCACGCCGGATACGTCGGCTTTGTAAATTAGATGGCTACCACCCGAGAGGTCTAGCCCCAGACGGAAAGAGTGATTCTTGAAAAAGGCACGCTCGTTCTCAAAATTGCTATTTAACTTAGACTCAGACTTAAAGACGAAAAAGCCGACTCCTGTAGCTAAGATAAGTATAATCAATGCCAAAACTATTTTCTTCCACATTTTACGCATAAAGATATGGGTATTCTATACGTTCCGCACGAAATATGCAATCAGCGCGCCTAAAGCAAATCCTCCTAAAATATCAATCGGAAAATGTACCCCAGCCATGATGCGAGCGGCACTTATAAGTAGCGCAAAGAACATAAAAATTAAACCAGTTTTTTTATGGTGGAAAAAGATCAGTACCGCTAAAGCCCCGAAGAATGTAGCGTGGCCGGATGGAAACGAAAAGCTATTATCTACCAGTAATTCCTGCACATTAGAGAATACTGTAAAAGGGCGATCTGTATTAATGAAAATTTTCAGCATGCGAGCTAGAATCCAGGCAGAAATAGAACAAATAAAAACACCCAGAATTTCTTTCCACTTTACCAGAAATGCCTTGAATGGATTTTCAGATTTTAAAACATCATGGTGCTTGAGCAAAAAAACAAAAGCGAGGAAAATTACAATGTAAGGAAAAGTATCTGCGAAAAAGACAAAGAGCCTGTCGAGCAATTCCGACTGATGCGAGAAATTATAAAAAAAATAAAAAATTGCTTCGTTCATATAGTTTATTGTTTTAATTTTTTGGCCACATTAAGAACATTACTTAAAAGCATCGCTACAGTTACCGGCCCTACGCCGCCGGGAACTGGGGAAACATAACTTGCCACGCCTTTAACTGATTCTAAGTCCACGTCACCCACTATACTTGCCCGTCCTCCGGCGAGGCGTTTCGAATCTTCTGAAGTTCCGGCATCGATGAGTACCACTTTATCTTTCAACATTTTCCCCGTTATATGTTTACCATGCCCAATGCCCGAAATTATTACGTCTGCATTTTTTAGTATTTCTTCTTTATTCTCCGTCTTACGAGTCACTGGCACAGGCTCGAGCCCTCTAAATTTAAGCAAAGCCAGAACCGGCTTACCTACCAATTCCCCTTGTCCTAAGACTACTATCCTTTTGTTCTGTAAATCTAGATTTATTGAGTCGAGTAACGCCATGCAAGCAAGCGCCGTAGGAAATCCTATCTCTCCAACGGTTGAACCGCTGTAAAACTTTCCACTTGCCACAGTACCTAAGCAGTCCACGTCGAGGCGTGGATCGATAGCGTCCAAAATAGCTCTCCTGTCCAGATGCTCCGGTAGGGGCAACTGCACGATGATGCCACACATGTTCGGTATTATATTTAACTTTTTTAACTCAGTAATTAACTCGGGAGTTTGGATAGAAGATGCAAAAGAAGCATTATGAAATTTCATCCCTACTGATTCCGCAGTCTTCTGCTTCATCCGCACGTACTGCGCACTCCCCGGGTCTTCCCCCACTAGTACATCACAAAATATTGGCTGGAATGGCAAGAGTGATACTTCATTTTTTATTTGAATTAATATTTCTTCTCTTAACTTTTTCCCGTCAATAATTTCCATCTGTTGTTACATAGGCCTTGCCTATGGGTTTCATAGGCAAGGCCTATGTTCATTATTAAATTCCTAAAAATTCATTCCTCATATCGTCCCGATGGACCGACCTCTGATACCTCCGCATGCTCATTAAAATTCCCAAAGCCATAAACTCAGTAAGCAAATGTGACCCGCCGTAACTCATAAAGGGCAAAGGAATGCCGGTAATAGGCATAAGCCCCAGATTCATACCCACATTTATGAGTATATGGCTCACGAAGAAAATAGCAATGCCTAGCCCGAACAGAATTTCAAAGTTAGTCGCTCCAAAGGATGCGTTGTAAAGAATCCGAAAAATCAAAAGCAAGAATAGAATCAGAATAAATACCGAGCCAATAAAGCCCCACTCCTCTGCGTAGGCCGCAAAGATGAAATCCGTCTGTGGCTGAGGCAAGAAGCGGAGGCGCGACTGCGTACCGAAGCCTAGACCCTTACCATCAATCTGCCCGGAACCGACAGCTACCTTGGATTGAAAAGAATTGTAGCCAGAGCCATGAATATCGGCAAGTGGATTTAAGAAATTCGAGATACGCGCCTTCTGGTAGGGAGCAAAGGCAAAGAGCCACAAGGAGCCAAAAATTACTACCCCGGTAGCGAAGACGATTAATAGGTGCTTCTTAGAAATTCCTGACACCAGCACCATCCCGAACCAAATAAAAAACAAAATCATCGCCGAGCCAAAGTCCGGCTGAAGTAAAACTAAAATAACTGGGATAAAAGCGTAAACTCCAGAAATAAAAATATGCTTAATGTAACGTATCTCCACGTGCCGGCGGGAGAAATACTTGGCCAAGATAAGCACTAAGACAAGCTTCATCATATCCACCGGCTGGAAAGAAAATAAGCCTAAGTTGAACCAGGCCTTGGCTCCGTTAGCTACATAGCCTAAGACAAAGAGTAGGAGCAAGAGACCAGAGAAGAAAAGGAATAGAAACACCAGAACATCTGTACGTTTCAAAAAACGAAAATCAATAAAAGAAAATATAAAAAAGACGGTAAGCGATACTACAACCCAGATGAGCTGTCGGCTAAAAAAATCTCCGGAATTCTCCCCCGGCACGAAAGACTTCATGGTAAAAAGCCCCGCTATCATTATGGGCATTATCAGTAGAACCAGAATCCAATCTATTCTTTTGAAAACTTTTTCCGCCATACTACTTCCACTCTACGCGAGAAATGTTATACATTGGAATTATTTCCTTGGTCACGATCTGGTAGTTGAATGCTTGTGGCCAGGTGAAATTAAGGTTCTGACTCTCCTCTCCGGCAAGCTTGTCTAGATAAGTGCTACTGACCGAGACGGCATTGTGATAAGCATCATAAAGTATCGCCACGACATTTACCTCCGGAATATCAAACAAGGAATAATTTTTAATCGTGGCGGATAAGTAGGGTGCAGATGTTTCGTTTTCTAATTTTATATCTGAGACCAAAACTTTAAGCTGTCTTAACTTCTCGGGAGCAACCTGGATCCAGTGTGGCGCTTCAATAAATTCAAAAGTAGTGTACACCGGCACGGACTGCCCCATATCCACCGCTCCCTCAAAAATAGCAAAGTTTCCGCCAGGAGGGATGATGGTTGAGCCGTCGCGCTTCCCTAGATAGACATTGTCCTTATCCGCAAAACGGAATCGATAACTTATTTTATCCACCGCGGCAAACTTGTTATGATTAACAATGTATGCGACCGCGTTGTAACGGCCTGGAACAACCTCGAAACTCCGTGACCATAGAACGGAAATATCTTCTACCTCCGCCCTGCAAGCATTGGTGCAGGACCCTCCACAGTCCACTCCTGTTTCAATGCCGTTCTGCTTGTTATCCATGCAGGTAGGCGGGCGGTTGAGCTTGGGGTAAATTATTAAAAATCCAAATATTATAAAAAATACAGCCAGAATACCCACATAAAAAAGTTGTCTTTGTAGAGCCCAAGTCATGGGGATATAATAACACTAAAAGTATAAAAATAAAATGAGAAAGGGAGGGGGTCCGCGGCAAGCCACGAACACACCTCCCTTCTATCCGTGCTAGCCAATCTGGCTGGCACGGAGTTTCGCGTGGCGCTTTTTCGCTGCGCGACGCATCCTTCGTACTTTTCGGGGTACGAAAACCCGTGAGGCGAGCCAAAGGATAGTGACCAACCCCAACACAAAAATGGTGAATTCCATGTGCAACGCTCCCTTCCTTACATTATATACTAATTTACGCCAAAAGTCAAGCTTAAATTGGTAGCCCAAATAGCCTTATAGCATAAGGGTATTTGGGCATAAAATATCCACTTCTTTTAATTAGGTTGAGGCTCTGAATTGGTCGTATTTGGAGGGAGGGACCTACCAGAAATATCGTCATAAAACATGGCCATGGTTACCTGAATATATGGCAGGAACCACAGGAACCCGATTCCTAACGTCAGGATGCATAATAAAAACCATCCGAAAAATCGAAGGCTCAGGAAAAATAATTTCTTTTTATTACCATTCATCATTGCTTTACTTTTTCTTATCGCATCTCTCGCGCCTATGGATTTATCTTCCGCTAGAATAAAAAAGGTTTGGGAATAGGATAATGCGGCAATAATCCCAGGCACTATCAACAACAAGGCCCATAGAAGAATAAATAGAATCATTAACAAATAAGCCGACAGAGCTCTCAAGAAATCATTGAACCCAACGAATAATTGAGAAATAGAAGCTTCTTGTCGGCGAGATAAAGCTAAAGAAAATACTGACAACCCTATAAGCATCGGTCCATCAATTAAAAGGCTAAGAAATGGCCCAATGTCGTCCGGGGCACCAACAAGAATAGTCACCGCCATGTATATAAAATAACCACCCACAGCCAGTCCCCACTTCCCCGTTAGAGCTTCCCTGGCATTCCTCATTAAAACTGCATTCTCTGTTTTCATAAAAATTAATATTAGTTAATAACACTTAAAGCATATGACAATTAGCCTAATAACGCAACACAAAAAGAACCGTAATCGGTTTGCTTTAGAATCAAGTACTTAGTGTTGGCGACAACCTACTTTTGCCATATAAGACTATCATCGGCTTAACAGGACTTAACTTCTCTGTTCGGAATGGGAAGAGGTGTAGCCCCTGCAATGAATCACCAACACTAAAAACTTGATTGAGACTTCTTGGTCTCCTATTTTCATAGGAGTTGTGGTTTCCAAATTTCTTAACAGGAATCGAAACATTAGTACTTCTCAGCTGAAGCGATTACTCGCCTTACACTTAAAGCCTATCAACCTGATCATCTCTCAGGGTTCTTAACGATTCCTAATCTTGAAGCTGGCTTCCCTCTTAGATGCTTTCAGAGGTTATCCATTCCCGACATAGCTACTGTGCAATGCTTTTGGCAAAACAGCACATACACCAGAGGTCAGTTCACTCCGGTCCTCTCGTCGCGTGATTTTTCACATCTTTCTTACTGTGTAAAATCCTCCCCTATTTCTAGGAGTGCAGACTATATCTTCATCCGTCTTCATTGCTGAAGCGAGGATGTTGGCGTATTACAAGCATAAGCTGTCATTCTCTCTGGAATGATTCACCGTTATGCAAGTCCTCCGACCTAGGTCGGAAAGTCGTTACGGGGTCAAACCTAAAATTTTTCGCAATTCTCTTTTTGTCTTCTTTTTCTTAGTGACATAGTTTTCACTTTGAATCGCTAGAATCAAGTCAACAAGTTTAAGCAATTGGACTTTAGAGAGCTTTTGAAACTTAGTACTAGATAGTATCTCAGTAGCTTTTACAAGCACGTGAGTTTGAAGTTTTTTGAATCGAATATATGGTAATAAACTTTTAAGAATATTTCTTACTTGTTCATAGCCATTTATCCGCAGTTCGGTCATTCCATCCTTACGTTTGGAAATATACCCAATACCCAAAACCTTCTTTATCCAATACAGAGTTTTAGCATGCCTAGTGTCCTGATAGAAACAAATGGTTGTCATGAAACGAATTGCTCGTTTACTGTCGCTCCGCTTTTTAATTTGGAGCATTAGACTTCCATCGCCATCTAAGAAACCGGCAATATAAGCTCTTTCAATTTCTCTAATTTTAGATCGACTTCCCACGGTATTATCTTAACATTTTCTGGTCCTCAAGTAAATCTCAACACATGAACTGGACCGTTCTTTATGTGTATGCTGTAGAGAATAGAAAATGATGAAGACTTCACCGTTATTAGCCACTTTTTCATCACAAATCTCTTCGTGAAGTAGCAAAGCCCTAAAGGGCCTACTAGGAGCAAATCTTCTCAAGAATCAACGAGTGCAGTAGATAGGAGACCAACCTGTCTCACGCACCTACAATTCGTAAACATTAAGTTTACAAATATCCACAATTACTTGTGGGATTGGACTATACATTCTCGCCGTTGAGGCGAGGTCGGTTTGTAGTCTCTACAAAGAAATAAAAATATTTCTTCTCGGTGTTGTCCTTCGTTTGCACGAATAGGATTCCTCCGAAAACCCCGACTTCTTTCTACTCCGCACAAAGCTTCGTAGAACCGCCGTGATACAAATTAAATAAATTAATTCATATGGTTAATTTCGATTAAAACAGTTTCAATACAATTGATTGAATTCCTCTGAGGGTTCAAACTGTCGAAACTGCAAATTGCTTTACAATCTCAACGGTCTGAACCCAGCTCGCGTACCTTTTTAATTGGCGAACAGCCAAACGCTTGGCAGCTTCTCCACCGCCGCGCTAAGGTGAGCCGACATCG
>Ga0209542_10005619_pt1 | contig 24897 bp, 27 predicted proteins | sample RifCSPhighO2_01_FD_184028 | JGI IMG/M metagenome (GOLD analysis project Ga0209542, IMG submission 184028) | Soil microbial communities from Rifle, Colorado - Rifle CSP2_plank highO2_0.1 (SPAdes) (version 2) | ecosystem: Environmental > Terrestrial > Deep subsurface > Rock core/Sediment ...
GAGTGCGGTAGCAAGGAAAGTGGCAAGACGGCGCATGGCGTGGCTCCAGCGAGTGGGTAGGGTATTCAGTATAGAAAACCCTCACTCATTGACTGGGCCGCTGGTCACTCAAACCCTGGCGCTGCTCACCCTATCCAGCAGGTATACCAGCCCGTGGTAATCAATGCCGCCGTGCTGGCTCAAGCCAATTTCGCAGGTGCGACTGGTGCTGATGCCTTCCGCGCAGTACTGGACGGCTGACTTCAGGCTGCGCAGGGCGTGATCGTTCAGTTCGGGCGTAGTGAAGCCCTTATCGCCGGCAAAGCCGCAACAGTGAATACCTTCCGGGATGACCACTTCTGATGTGCAGCGCCGGACGATATCGATCAGCCCTTGCGCCTCACCCAGATGCTGGGTGCTGCAGGTGACATGCACCGCGACGGGTTTTTCCTGCGGGGTGATGTGCAGGCGCTCGAGCAACTGCTCGCGGATAAATTTCACCGGGTCATGCAGTTTCAGCCGGGCGTCCAGGCCATCCTGCATTAGCCGCAGGGTGCAGGGGCTGGTGTCGCAGTAGATGGGATCAAGGCCGCCACGGCTGGCCTTGAGCAGCGCGTCGATCAGCTCCTGCTTCTTGCGATCGGCTTGTTCGGCATAGCCCTTGGAAGCAAACGGCTGGCCGCAGCAGAGGTTGTCCAGCTCATCCGGGAACACCACCTGAAAGCCGCCTTTCTCCAGCAGGGCGCGGGTCTTGTCGAGCAATGGCATTTGCTCGCTATCGCTGGCCGCCGGGCCCATGGCACGGGATACGCAGGCGGCCAGGTAGACCACCCGCGGCCGCGCATCATCATTCGTCTTTGGCAGTTGCAGGCGCTGCACCGGTTGCGGCATCGCTGGCGTCCACTGCGGCACGCGGCCCCGGCTGGCCTTGCTAAGCGCCGCCGAGGTGCGGCTAAGCAGCGGTGCGCCCATTAGCATGCGCGCACCGTTGGCCACATGCAGCATCACCCGCGCGCCCTGCATGGCGCGGTGGAAGTTATTTGCTAGCCAGTCGGCACTGCGCGGGCTATTAGCGTCGCGGGCGCGCAGTTGGCGTACCAGATCACCGGTGTTGATGCCTACCGGGCAGCGCTGGGCGCACAGGCCGGTGGCAGCACAGGTGTCGATGCCCTGGTACTGGTAGGCGGCTTCCAACTCGCGGGTGTCGATGCCGGCGCGCTTTTTGGCCTGGATATCGCGCCAGATCACGATGCGTTGGCGTGGGCTCAGGGTTAGCCCTTTCGATGGACAGACCGGCTCACAGAAACCGCACTCGATGCACTTGTCGATGATGTCGTCGGCGGCCGGCAGCGGCTTGAGGTTTTTCAGGTGGATGTCGCGGTCTTCGCAGAGGATCACGTCTGGGTTGAGGATGCCCTGAGGGTCGAGCAGGCGTTTGATCTGCCACATCAATTGGTAGGCATCAGTGCCCCATTCCAATTCAACGAAAGGTGCCATGTTGCGCCCGGTGCCGTGCTCGGCTTTCAGTGAGCCACCGAACTCCACCGCCACCAGGTGTGCGACGTCTTGCATAAAGGCTTCGTAGCGGGCCTTTTCCGCCTCGCTGTCAAAGCCTTGGGTGAAGACAAAGTGAAGGTTGCCTTCCAGGGCGTGGCCGAAAATGATCGCCTCGTCGTAGCCGTGCTTATCGAAAAGCGCGAGCAGGCGGTTGACGCCTTCGGCGAGTTGTTCGATGGGGAAGGTGACGTCCTCGATGATCACTGTGGTGCCGGTTTGGCGCACGGCACCGACGGCAGGGAAGGTGTCTTTGCGGATCTTCCACAGCAGGTTGTAAACGGCCGGGTCTTCGCTGAAATCCACCTGCTTTTCCAGGGGGAACTCGGCGATAGAGGTCATGATCAGTTGCAGCTGCTCATGCAGCAGTCTCTGGCTGGCGGCGCGGGATTCGATCAGCAGGGCGCAGGCGCTATTGGACAAACCTTTGACCCACTCCGGCATGCCGGGTTTGTCCTGCACCGAGCGCAGGCTGCGCCGGTCCAGCAGCTCCACGGCGGACACCGGCTGCTGCTTGAGCACCGTCACTGCGCGGCAGCAGCTCTCTACATCGGGGAACACCAGCAGGGCGCTGGCCTTGTGCGGGTGGTCGGGCACGGTGTTGTAGGTCACCGCGCTGATAAAGCCCAGTGTGCCTTCGGAGCCGACCAGCAGATGGCTGAGGATATCCAGCGGCTGGTCGAAATCCACCAGGGCGTTGAGCGACAGTCCGGTGGTGTTTTTCAGCCGGTACTTGTGGCGAATCTTCGCGGCCAGCGCGCTGTTGGCGCGGGTCTGTTTGCCCAGCTCATTTAGTTGCTCCAGCAGGTCGGCGTGGGTGGCGAAAAAGCGCGTGACGCTGAGTGGGTCTTCGGTGTCCAGGACCGTGCCATCGGCCAGCACCAGGCGGATGCCGGCCAGGGTGTGGTAGCTGTTTTGCGCCGTGCCGCAGCACATGCCGCTGGCGTTGTTGGCGACGATGCCGCCGATCTTGCAGGCGTTGATCGACGCAGGATCAGGGCCGATCTTGCGTTGAAAGGGCGCCAGCACGGCGTTGGCTGCTGCGCCGATCACCCCAGACTGCAGGCGGATCTGGCTGCCCTGACCGCGGACTTCTCGGCCGTTCCAGTTATCGCCCAGCACGATCAGCACCGAGTCGCTGATGGCCTGGCCGGACAGGCTGGTGCCGGCGGCGCGAAAGGTCACCGGTACTTGATGCATGCCGGCCAGCTTAAGCAGATCGACCACTTCCAGCTCCGCCTCGACGCGCACCACCAGCTTGGGAATCAGCCGGTAGAAGCTGGCATCGGTGCCGAAGGCCAGGGTCGACAGCGGGTCGTCGAAACGGCGCTCGGCAGGGATCAGGCGTTCGACGGCGGTGAGAAAGGCGCTGGGCAGGCTCATGCAGACTCCGGAAGTCAGGGGCGGCGTCAGGACGCGGCGTGGTGCAGTTCACGCACCAGCGAATCCGCATTGATCTCGCTGATCGATTTGGCCCCAGTCAGCACCATGGCCACGCGCATTTCCTTCTCGATCAGATCCAGCAGGTTGCTTACCCCCGCGCCACCGTCAGCGGCCAGGGCGTAGATAAACGCGCGGCCGAGCATCACCGTGTCGGCGCCCAGGGCAATCATGCGCACTACATCCAGGCCGGTGCGAATGCCGGAGTCGGCGAGAATCGCCAGCTGGCCTTTCACTGCATCGGCAATCGCTGGCAGGGCGCGGGAGCTGGACATCACACCATCGAGTTGGCGGCCGCCGTGGTTGGACACCACGATGCCGTCGGCACCGAAGCTCACGGCGTCCTTGGCGTCCTGCGGATCGAGGATGCCCTTGATCACCATCGGGCCGTCCCAGAATTCACGAATCCATTCCAGGTCCTTCCAACTGATCGAGGGATCGAAGTTGTTGCCCAGCCAGCCGATGTAGTCGGCCAGGCCCGTGGGGTTGCCCCGGTAAGCGGAGATATTGCCCAGATCATGGGGCTTGCCGAGCAGGCCGACATCCCAGGCCCAGCGTGGGTGGGTCATGGCTTGCAACATGCGCCGCAGGGGGGCGTTCGGCCCGCTCATGCCCGAGTGGGCATCACGGTAGCGCGCGCCCGGCACCGGCATATCCACGGTAAATACCAGGGTGGTCACGCCAGCAGCCTTGGCCCGCTCCAGGGCGTTTTTCATAAAGCCACGGTCTTTCAGCACATACAGCTGAAACCACATCGGTCGGTCGATGGCCGGCGCGACTTCTTCAATCGGGCACACCGAAACGGTCGACAGGGTAAAGGGGATGCCCTTGGCAGCGGCGGCCTTGGCGGCCTGCACTTCACCGCGACGGGCGTACATGCCAGTCAGACCGACCGGGGCCAGGGCCACCGGCATGCTCAGGGTTTCACCCAACAGGCGGGTTTCCAGGCTCAGCTCCGACATATTGCGCAGCACGCGCTGGCGCAGGGCAATATCCGCCAGGTCAGCGACATTGCGCTTGAGCGTGTGCTCGGCATAGGCGCCGCCGTCGATGTAGTGAAACAGAAACGGTGGCAGCCGGCGTTGGGCGGCGGCGCGGTAGTCGGTGGAGGCAGAAATGATCATGGAGTCACCCAGGCAGGAAAAAGGGTTGTAGCGAAACGTCACTGCGCGCCGCTCCGGCAGCGCGCAGTGCGGCGTCTATCAGCTCGCCATCAGCGGGTCGCTGACGCCCAGCACATACACCGCGAACAATGCGATCAGGCCGGTAAACAGCACGTAGTACAGGGTAGGCCAGACGGTCTTGCGCAGGATGCTGCCTTCACGGCCCAGCAGGCCAACCGTGGCCGAAGCGGCGACGACGTTGTGGATCGCCACCATATTGCCGGCGGCGGCGCCAATCGCCTGTACCGCGACAATCAGCGCGCTGGAGATGCCCAGGCTGCTGGCTACGCCGAACTGGAACTGGCTGAACATCATATTGCTGACGGTGTTGGAGCCGGCAATAAAGGCGCCCAGGGCACCCACGCTTGGCGCCAGCAACGGATAGATGCCGCCCACGCTATCGGCCACCCAGCGCGCCATCAGGATCGGCATGCTCGACAGCTCGGCGGCGTTAACCCCGGAGTTGATCAGGATGCGCACCATCGGCACGGTAAACAGCAGCACGAAGCCGGCGCTGAGTAACACGCCCGACGACTCCTTCACTGCACTGCCCAGCTCGCGCAGTTTCATGCCATGGAAGAAGAAGGTGGCGATGACCACGGTGACCAGAATCCCGCCCGGCAGGTACAGCGGCTGGAAGTTGGCGCTGATCCCGGTTTCGCCGAGCAGGTCAGGGAAGTTCAGCATCACCGCTTTCAACGCGGCGCTGACCTCGGGAAATACCCGGCTGATCACCAGCAGCGCGCCGACCAGTACATAGGGCAGCCAGGCGCGCAGGGCGCTCATTGGCTTGGCGGTGAGTTGGTCGAGTTTCATCTCCACGGTGCCCAGCCATTCGGCTGGCCATTTGTCCGCCGGGGCGAAATCCCAGGTGGTTTTTGGCAGCAGAAAGCCCATGCGCGCAGCGCTGGTGACAATCGCCAAACCAATCAGACCACCGGCCAGCGACGGGAACTCAGGCCCGAGGAACACCCCGGTCAGCACATAAGGCACGGTAAAGGCCAGGCCGGCGAAAATCGCGAATGGCAGCACTTCAAAGCCAGCCTTCCAGCTTTTCTCTGCGCCGAAGAAACGCGTCAGCATCAGCACCATCACCAGCGGCATCACGGTGCCGACAATGGCGTGGATGATCGCCACTTCACTGGTGATCAGCTGCAGAAACTGCGCCCAGGATGAACCCTGTTCAACCAGCTGCGCGCCGATGGTGGCGCTATCCAATCCGGTGTTGATGCCGACGATGATCGGTGTACCCACCGCGCCGAAGGACACCGGCGTGCTTTGCACCAGCATGCCGAGCATGACCGCAGCCATGGCCGGGAAGCCGATGGCCACCAGCAGTGGTGCGGCGATGGCCGCAGGCGTGCCGAAGCCAGACGCGCCCTCGATAAAGCAGCCGAACAGCCAGGCGATGATGATCGCCTGAATGCGCCGATCCGGGCTGATGGTGGCAAAGCCGGCGCGAATCGCCGTGATACCGCCGGAGTGCTTGAGGGTGTTAAGCAGCAGAATCGCGCCGAAGATGATCCACAGCAGGCCGAGGGTGATCAGCAACCCCTGCACGGTGGAGGCCAGCACGCGATTGAAGCTCATGTCCCAGGCATACAGTGCGACACCGGCGGTCAGCAGGTAGACCAGGGGCATGGCATGTTTGGCCGGCCAGCGTAGGCCGATCAGCAGCACAGCAGCGAGCAGGATGGGCGAGAACGCTAATAGAGCAAGAAGACCTGTCGACATGGCGGTCTCCCCTTAACGCTGCGCGTTGCGCATGGGTGAATGCGGGTGCGCATCGTGATGCAGCGTTGCGGCGGGTATAAGCAATAGAGCCGGCATGGGGAGACCTCGTTGGATTCTTGGAATTGTTTTAGTTTGGTTAATTGGTAATACCAATTTACAAGACTGCGCGGTCAGGGTAAAAGTGCGGCCTCCAGCCTGTCAATTAGCTGCCTTACGACTTTGGTCGTAAGGTGGCGTCTTGCTTGGCTGTGATGGCGGCGATAGGCTTGCCCGCAGCGGGCCGCAAAGGCCCATGGCAGGTGGTCAAACCAGTGGAGTGCGGGCTATGGAAGTGGGATCGGTACGGCAACGCCGTTTGTCGGACGATATCGTTAGCCAACTGGAAACCCTGATCCTCGAAGGCACGCTCAAGGCTGGCGAACGCTTGCCCGCCGAGCGCGTATTGGCCGAGCAGTTCGGTGTGTCGCGGCCGTCGTTGCGTGAAGCGATCCAGAAGTTGGCGGCCAAGGGCTTGTTGGTCAGCCGGCATGGCGGCGGCAACTATGTGGCGGAAACCCTCGGTTCAACTTTCAGTGATCCACTGTTGCACCTGCTGGAAAGCAACCCCGAAGCGCAGCGCGACCTGCTCGAGTTTCGCCACACCCTGGAAGGCTCCTGCGCGTTTTACGCTGCTCAGCGCGCCACCGAACTGGATCGCCAGCGCCTGACTGACGCCTTCGCCGCGCTGCAGGATTGCTACAGCCGCAGTGGCAAGGTGACCCGCGCCGAAGAGGGTGCCGCCGATGCCAACTTCCATTTGGCGATTGCCGAGGCCAGCCATAACGCCGTGCTGCTGCACACCATTCGCGGGCTGTTCGACCTGCTCAAGCGCAACGTGGTGACCAACATCGGCGGCATGTATGCCCAGCGTGATGAAACCCGCGACATGCTGATTGAGCAGCACCGCGCCTTGTTCCAGGCCATTATCGAAGGCCGTGCCGAGGACGCCCGTGCGCTGTCCAACCGGCACATCGACTACGTGCAGGAAGTGCTCGCCGACGTGCAGCAACAGGCCCGCCGTGAAGAGCGGGCGCAGCGCCGAGGCATTACGCGCTAGCGTCGTCTGGGGAGGCGCACCGCGACTTCCAGGCCGCCGAGGGGCGAGTCGCCCAGGCTGATGCTGGCGCGGTGCAGTTCCACTACGCGCAACACGATGGACAGCCCAAGGCCAGCGCCCTGGCCAGCGCCAAGGCGATAGAAACGTTCGAAGAGTTTTTCCCGCTGCGCCTGCGCGACGCCGGGTCCGCTGTCCTGCACGCGCAGCACGATGGCATCCGCCTGAGCCTCTAGCTGAACCCGGATACGGCCACCGTCAGGGGTGTATTGCACGGCATTGCTGATCAGGTTTTGCAGCAGGGTGCCGAGGCTTGGGCCATCCGCCAGCAACAGATAATCCGCTGGCTCCAGGGCATCCAGGTCAAGTTCCTGATGACGCTCCAGCGCCAGTGGAATCAGCTCTGCCAGTTCGTTGCGCACAAACCCGAGCAGGTCCAGCTCGCGCATGGCCAGTTGCGCCACATTGGGCTCCAGGCGCGCCAGGGTCAGCAGTTGAGCCACTACCCGAGTGGCTCGCTCGACACCGCTGCCGAGCTGGCGCAGGGCATCATTACGATCTTGCGGGTCTGGCGCGTCGAGGGCGTTCTGGGCGTGAATACGCAGCACCGCCAAGGGGGTGCGCAACTCGTGGGCCGCATCAGCGATAAAGCGTTTTTCCTGGTCGAGCAGGTGGTTGACCTGCATCAGCAAGCGGTTGAGCGAAGCGCCCATGGGTTCCAGCTCGTGTGGCAACGGGCCAAAAGTCAGCGGCGCGAGGTTGTCAGGGGCGCGCGCCTTGATTGATTCGGCCATGCGCTGCAGTGGGCGCAAGCCAAAGCCCACGGCCAGCCAGAGCAGTAGAGCCAGCAGCGGCAAACCGATCAGCAGCGGTTGCAGGGTGCGCCGGGCAATCTTGCCAGACAGTTCGCCGCGCACGTCTTCACGCTCACCCACCAGTACCCAGTGGTGATCGACGTTGTCGTGCAGCACAAACACCCGCCAGCGGTGTTCGCCCAAGGTCAGGGTGTGATAGCCGCTGAGGTATTTGGCCAGGCGATTGAGGCGTTCACTAATCGGCTGTGAGTCGGCCGGCAGATTGAGGCCGAGCTGGGCGATCATCTCCATCAGCAGGCCTTTCGGGGCGCTGGCGGATTGGAACACCAGCTCGCCATTGTCGTTAAGCATCTGGAAGGCCAGCTTGCTTTCGTAGCTGTGCCCGAGCAGACCGTCGAGGTTACGCGGGCTGTTTTTCAGCAGCAGGGCTTCATCCAGCGCAGTCTGCAGATCGCGGCGCGAGTCGGCGGACAGCTCATGACGGACCAGGCCCATAAGCACCCGGGAGGTCTGCGCCAGCTGGGCGTCGAACAGCTCTTCCACTTCATGGCTGGCATCACTGTAGATCTTGTGACTGATCAGCCCCAGGGCGACGCTCAACAGTGACAGCAGCAGGACCAGCAAACGGGCGCGGATCGAGCGCAACACCTTCGGCATGTTATTTATCCACCAGGTAGCCGACGCCGCGCACGGTACGGATCAGCTCGGGAAAGAATTTTTTGCGCAGGTGGTGCACGTGTACTTCCAGGGCGTTGCTCTCCAACTCCTCGTCCCAGCCGTAGAGGGCCTGTTGCAGCTTGTCGCGCGTCATCACCCGGCCCGGCTGGGCGAGCAATTCGTGCAGTAGGAGGAATTCCTTGCGCGGCAGATTGACCGCCTGGCCCTGATAGCTAACGGCCTGGCTGACCGGGTCAAGGCTGATGCCACGATATTCCAGCGCCGGTTGCGGACGGTTGAAGCTGCGTCGCAGCAGGGCGCGCAGGCGGGCTTTGAGTTCAGCTACATCAAAGGGTTTGACCAGGTAATCGTCGGCGCCGGCATCCAGCCCGGCGATGCGATCACTGGTGGAGTCGCGCGCAGTCAGTACCAGCACGGGCACCGGGTTGGCGGCCGCGCGCAGGTGCTTGAGCACCTGCAAACCGTCCATGCGTGGCAGACCCAGGTCGAGGATCGCCAGTTCAAAACTCTCGCTGGTCAGGGCATGCAGCGCACTGCTGCCATCCTGTACCCAGTCGACGGTGTACCCCTCGGGTTTGAGGGCGGTGCGAATACCTTCGCCCAGGGCGTTGTCGTCTTCGACCAGCAGAATGCGCATGCAGTGATTCCCGGTGTGTTCTATCCAAACTCGCGTGGGCGAGATTACTCCAATTCGGCGTTGACCTTGGCCAGCAGCGCTTGAATTTCCGCTTTGCGCCCAGCGTCGGCAGACAGGCGATTAGGTCGGGCAGGCGCTTGTAAGGCTTTTTCCAGTGCCACTTTTGCCTCAGCGTAGCGTTTGGCGCGGGTCAGATAGTCCGCGTAAAAATAGTTGGGATCAATGCCGTCCGGGTTGATCGCCAAGGCCTGCTTGAGCATGGCTTCGGCCTTTTCGTCATCGCCAAAGCCTACCGGCCAGCCAGGCACCTGGTAGTACAGGCTGCCGAGGCTGGTGTAGGCCGAGCCGGACAGCGCCTTGGGGTCGAGCGCCAGGCTCTGCTCCAGGCTGGCCTTGGCTTCCTTGACCAGGCCCAGTGCCCCCAGGCCGCCTTTGGCACCGGCGTAGGTGCTGAGGATGATGCCATTCCAGATCTGCAGTTCGGCGGCGTTCGGCTCGGCGGCTACGGCTTTTTGCGCCTGCTCGCTGAGGCTGGCGAAGGCTTTCTCGCGTTGTTCCTTGGGCAACTGATAATTGATCTCGGCCCAGCGGTCTTGCAGGCTTTGCAGCTGCGCCTGGCCCTGTTCGCTCAAGGCGAAACTGGGCAGGCTGATGAGGCAGAGCAGGGTGCAGGCGGCGGTGCGGAAAAGCGTCATGAGTATGTCCTCTTAAGGTTTGCTGCGCGCAAAGCGCTGGATGATGGGCAGTTGTTTACGCAGGGCCTGATCAACCAGGCGCGGCAGCAGGCTGTTGAGGCGCACGAAGAGTTTCTCCGGCCAGCCCAGGTAGCGCTCCTCTTCCTCACGGCGTATGGCTGCCAGCAATTGCAGAGCAACGCTGTGTGGGTCGTCCATGGCGACGTTCAGCTCGTCATTCATGGCCACCACCTGGGCGCCGTTCATGCGGGTTTGAGTGGCGCGTGGAGCGAAGTAGAGAACCTTGACCAGGGTGTCAGCCAACTCGCGGCGCAGCGCTTCTGAAAACCCGCGCAAGGCAAACTTGCTGGCGCAGTAGGCTGTGAAGCCGGGGTAACCGATGGAGCCGAACGTCGACCCCAGGTTGACCACCAGGGCTCGGCCCTGTTGCCGCAGCAGCGGCAGCAGGCGGTGAGTCAGCTGCAAGGTGGCGGTTACGTTGAGTTCGATCAGCTCGGCGATGGCGGTTTCATCATGCTGCTCCAGCAGGCCGAAGTGATTGACCCCCGCAGCATTGATCAGCGTGTTGATGCCGCCAAAGCGTTGCGCGGCGGCGATCACGGCTTCACGGCCGCTGCGTTCGCGGATGTCCGCAGTCACCAGCGTGACCTTGCCGGCATGGGCCTCGGCCAGCGCTTGCAGGGGTTCGGGCTGGCGGCCAACCAGCAGCAGGTGGGCACCGTCGCGCAGCAGTTCGGCGACCAGTGCTTGGCCAATGCCACCACTGGCCCCGGTGATCACGGCGCGGCATTCAGGAATATTCATCGCTAGTCCTCAGGCGCTCAGCGGCAAGCTGCGGAACATATCGCCGTAGAGGCGATAGACCACTTTGGCGGTGTGCACCACGGCAGCTTTGTCGTCGTCGTTGTCGAGCTGATTCATCAGTTTTTTGAAGAATTCGATGTGTTCCAGGTCCAGGCTGCCGTGGGAACTCAGGTAGCTGAAGGCCTTGTTCGGCAGTTGCAGCTTGTCCTGAATCACTCCGGCCACCTGGGTAGCCAAGGCAATGCTGGTGCCTTCCAGCACATTGACCATGCCGAAGAAACTCACCGGGTTGTGCCGCGCGATGCGGTCGTAGACGTAGCTGACCATCAGTTCGGTCGGCAGCTTGGGCGTGCCGTGGCGCACCGCTTCTTTGTCTGCACCACAGACGGCGATGTCGTTGAGCACCCATTCCTGGTGGCCCGTTTCTTCCTCGATGTATTCGCCGATAGCTTCGCGCAACCACTCCAGCCGTTCTGGCAAACGCGCGCCGCAGGCCATCAGCAAGGGCACGGTGTGTTTAACGTGGTGATAGGCCTCTGTGAGGAAGGCCACGTAGCTGTTCAGGCTGACGGTGCCAGCCATGGCCTGGGCAATGATCGGCGCACTGAGCAGGTAATTGCGTTCAGCGCTGGTGTGTTCAAGCAGGGATTCGTAGAAGCTCATCAGGCATCTCCATAGCAGGATTCGGTGGCCATCAATTGCTCGATGGCGTGCTGGTAGTGGTTAAGCAGGGCTGTACGCCGCAGGCGGCCATTGCTGGTGGCCAGCGCATTGGCACTGCTGAAAGGTTGTTCGGCGCGCAACCAGTGGTGCACGCGGGCATAGTCGGGCAGGGCTTGGTTGGCCGTCGCCACGGCCTCCGTCAGTTGGCTGTCGCTGGTATTCGGGAAGCGCGGCACCAGCACGGCAACGTTGCCGGGCAGTGCTTCGCCATGCAGCCAGGCCTGGGCGATTGGCAGTTGCTGGACCAACTCGGCCTCGACCCATTCCGGGTTGACGTTGCGGCCAAAGGCGGTGATGAACTGGTGTTTCTTGCGCCCGTGCAGTACTAGGAATGGTCCGTCGAAATGGCCCAGATCACCGGTGCCCAGCCACTCCTCGTCAGGGCATGGTTCGCTCAGGTAACCAAGCAGGCGTGGGCCTTGGACCATCACCTCGCCGTCTTTAGCCAGGCGTACCTGCAGGTGTGGCAACGGTAGGCCGACGGTGCCGATACGGCGGTTTTCCGGGGTGTTCAGGCACACCACTGAGGCGCACTCGGACAGGCCGTAGCCCTCGAACACCGGCAGCCCCAGGGCGTCGGCACGTTGCAGCAATTGGCCGGCGACGCGGCCACCGCCGACGGCGATAAAACGCAGGCTGCTCGGCAGGGGTAGGCGATTTTCGCCGGCGCTGACCAGCGCCAGCAGCAGTTGCGGCAGCAGGATCAGGCTATTGGGCTGCGCCTGAGCCAGGGCGCCGAGAAAGCGCGGCAGATCGAACTGGCTGGCACCGAGCAGACCGATCTGCGCCATCGGCATCAATTCAATCCGTGCGCCGGCCAGCAGAGGGGCATAGACCCCGGCAATGTTCTCCAGCAGGGTGGCCAGCGGCAGGACGCACAGGTGGCGTTCGACCGCGCAGCTGGCGCTGGCCTGCACCAGGCTCTGCGCCACCGCCAGTTGCGTGGCGATATCCAGGCACACCCCCTTGGGTTGCCCGGTGGTGCCGGAGGTGTAGGTGATTTTGCAGGTGCCGACCGGCAACGCGCTGACCTGCGCCCGTGGGCGTTGCAGCACAGTGGTGGTAGCGGTTACTGCACGCGCCGCTGCGCTTGCGCTGAAACCCAGTGCGCTGAATAGCGGGCTGGCCGGGCCGATCAGGCAGTCAATGCCTGCGCTATCGAGGACATGCACCTGCTGGCCGCTGGAAAAGAAACCCGGCAGTGGCACGCAGACCAGCCCTGCATGCAGAGTGGCCAGGTCCCAGAGCACCCAGTCGATTCCGTTATCCAGCGCCAGGGCGACACGTCGGGCGCTGAGGTGCTGAAGGTATACGCTGCGCTGTGCGACCTCGCTCAGCAGCTGGGCGTAGCTCAACTGTTGCTCACCTTCGCGCAAGGCAATCGCCTCGCCAAAGGCGGCCAGGCGATTAAACAGGGATTCAGCGGCAGGCCACATCAGGCATGTCCTCCAGGGCATAAAAGGCTTGATGGGCCAGGCGTGGGTAAGCGCCCAACTGCAGCAAACGCTGATGGCCGGCGTAGATGTCGCCAGCCATCACGTGCGGTTGGTTGTCGTAGTAGCTGCCCCAGTCCGCCAGCTCATCGCCCACGCAATCCGGATTGGCCGGGCCCAGCGGTACGGGCGTTAGGCCCAGGCGCTGAAAACTGTTGAGCAGGGTCAGGGTGCCGGTGAAGGTCACCCAGCGATAACCCAGCGCCACCAGCAGGTCGGTCAGTGCCACGATCAGTAAGCGCGCGGCGCCTGGGCTGCCCGCCGCCAGGTTGCCGACCTCGACCAGTTGCGCCCGCTGTGGTGCATGGGCCACCTGGCGTGCGGCAATAACCTGCTCCGCCGGTTGCTCAAGGTAGCGCTCCAGAAACAGCGGCCCACTGGCGGCGCTGCGCAGGCCCACCGCACCGAGCAACTGACCGCTGCTGTCTTCCAGGCTGAGCAGACAGGGCATGAAGTGACGGATGCGCGCCTGATGTTGAGCGGCAAAGCGCTCGCCAATAAACGCCTCAATTCCTGCTCGGCGCGGGCTGTCGGCGTTGGCCAGGAAAAGGCTGAGCGGCTGTTCGCGGCCGATCTGTGCAAGTGCAGTGTTGTGATACACCCAAGGCAGCTCCATAACCGGAACCTCATCTGAGAACTTGGGTGTGAGTGTCTGCCGCCAGTCTTAACGCTAAATTAAGTCACACAATATTCAGCCGTGAGACGGTCGCAGGCATTTCATTGCTTGCGTTGCAGCCACCACAGCTCATAGCCTGCAAAGCCTGACTTGCCGAATGACGGTAAGTTGATCAGCCCTGACCTTAATCGCCAAACGCTCGGAGATAGTTATGCCCCCTATGGATACTGAGCAACAACTGGCGGCCCGTCTGGCCATCCTGGAAAACCCTGACGCGCAGGACTGCACGGTCTACCGCGCCGATGATCAGGACCCGGAAGCCGAGGAAGTGGATCTGGGTGATGCCAAGGTGCTGTTCTGCGGCCCGTTTGAGGCTCCGGCCGATTGGGACGCGGCAGAGCGTGAAGATTATTTCGGCGACAGCGCGCCTGAGCTGTTCGTCAATGCGCGTATCGAGTGTGAAGCCAAACCGGGCTCAAACAGCCATTTCACCGTGGACATCGGTGACTACGTGGCCGCCCAGCCGGGGTTGGGGGAAGTCGTGATGTTCTATGTGCACGATTATCTGGAAGACGACACCGGCTGCACCTATGTGCTGCTGCGTGATGAAGAGGTGCTGGAATAATCCAGCCACCGCGCTGGGCTTCTTGCTGAAGCCCAGCCACAACCTGCCTTGCTTCATATCCTCGCTAATTCGCTTTTTGCCCTGTAGTACCGGGTTATTACCCGCGCCTGACGGATCGGGATAACACTCTGTGCTTCTCAATTCATTGAAGGGAGCAGGCACATGGCAGCGAAGAAGATTCTCATGCTGGTCGGCGACTACGTCGAAGACTACGAAGTGATGGTGCCGTTTCAGGCGCTGCTGATGATCGGTCATCAGGTGCACGCCGTCTGCCCGGACAAGACTGCCGGGCAAAGCGTACGCACTGCCATCCACGATTTTGAAGGCGAGCAGACCTACAGCGAAAAACCGGGGCATAACTTCGCCCTCAACTTCGACTTCGCTCAGGTCAAGGCCGAAAACTACGACGCCTTGTTGATCCCCGGTGGCCGCGCCCCGGAGTACCTGCGCCTGAATGCTCAGGTGCTGGCGCTGGTACAGGCCTTCGACAAGGCTGGTAAGCCCATCGCAGCGGTCTGCCATGGCGCGCAATTGCTCGCCGCTGCTGGCGTGCTTAAAGGCCGCGAATGCAGCGCCTACCCGGCCTGTGGCCCGGAAGTCACCCTGGCCGGCGGGCGCTATATCGATATCGCCGTGGATCAGGCCCATGTGCAGGGCAATCTGGTCACCGCGCCGGCCTGGCCGGCGCATCCCAACTGGCTGGCAGCGTTCCTTGGTCTGCTGGGTACGCAGATCACGCTGTAAACTGCTGGGGCCAGTCAGGCCCCGCATTCAGTGAGGTAAGCCGCCATGTGCGAGCTGTATGTCAAAGCCGATCCGATTCTTTACGAATCCCGTGCCCGCTCGCTGCGCATCCGTGGCGTGGTCACCACCCTGCGCCTGGAAAACCAGTTCTGGGACATCCTGCGCGAAATCGCCGAAGTCGATGGCATGACCACCAATCAGCTGATCACCAAGCTGTATGACGAGGTCATGGACTATCGCGGTGAAGTGGTGAATTTCGCCTCGTTCCTGCGCGTCAGTTGCACCCGCTACCTCAGCCAGCGCCGTGCGCCGGCTGAGCTAAGTCTGGTGCGTTCGATCCAGGGTTAAACGCCAGTGGGGATGCGCAGCGCAGGGTCGCCCAGCGGGTGGCTGAGCGCATCGAAGAAGCGCAGCTCCACCTGCTGCTCGGCGAACAGGCTCGCGTAGTGCTGCTTCTGCTGCGTGATAAACAGCGGGTTGTGCGGGTAGATCGAGATCGCCAAGGTTTTCAGTCCGGCCTGCTGCAAGGCCTGGATCAGGTGCTGGTCCTGCGCCGCCAGGCTGTGGCCGAATATGCACAGCTTGTCCTTGGGCTGCGCCAGCTGGCTGTAGCAGTACGACAAGTAGTCGGAACTGCGGATGGCCTTGAGCTTGTCCGCGCTGCTGCCTTCGTTGACGAACAACGGAATATCGCCCAGCTGGTTGATGGCGAAGCTGGCCAGCAATGTGCTTTCCGATGAATTGAGAATGCGCGTGCTGCCGTCGATGTTCTTCACCAGGTGCATGCCGCCGTGCAGGTAGAGCAGGCGCGTGGTGTTGCCCTGGCGCTGGCAGTCGCCAGGGGCGAAGGTTGAATCCGCGCCCCTGAACATATCTTCAAATGCGTCCGGTGCCTGCATCACGGCCCAGTAGTTGAGCAGGTCGTAATTGCCGGAATACACCGTTTGATACTGGCTAAGCGCGCTGTTGATCCGCGCCAGGCTGGTGGCCTGCATCTGACTCCAGGGAATATGCACCGAGCGCACGGCGTGGATCAGCGCTTCCTTGATGGCAAAGTAGCGATGGCGCGGCGACGAGGAGTTGATGGTCAGTGCGGCATTAACCCGGATGCTGTTCTTCAGCGCGCTGAGCACCTGCTCGAAGTTGCTGGTGTCCAGGGCGCGGAACACGCTGAGCTCGGTCGCGCTAAGCGGGCGATTGCGGGTGGTCTGCGCCTCGTCGAATAGCGAGAAGTAGGCGAACTTGCGCCATACCGCCAGGCTCGCGCCGTTGCCGATCAGCAGCTCGGGGAAGCCGATACTGCTGTTCAGGGTGTTCCAGTCTTCCAGTTCGCCAGTAAATGCCGGGGTTTGCATAATCGCTAGTTGTCGCCTTGGCCGTATCAGGGCGCGACTTTAACATGGGGCGCAGCAACTGCCGGCTTGGCCGCTGCGGCCCATTGCACCGCGAGGATGCTGCCGAGTACCGCGATCAACCCCAGCAGCGCCACGCCAGTGATGCTCTGCCCGAGCAATGCCCAACCCAGCAGCACCGCCACCAGCGGGCTGAGCAGCCCTAGGGAAGACACTGCCACCGGAGCCAACCGGGCAATGCCGCGAAACCACAACACATAGGCCAGCAACGCGCCGAATAGCGACAGGTAGGTGTAGCCCAGCCACTGCAACGGGCTTAATTGCGGCAGCGGTGGGTCGATCAGCCAGGCCACTGGTAGCAGGAACAGACCGCCAATCAGCAACTGCCAGCCGGTAACCGCCAGCAGCGGCACAGTCGGCCGCCAGCGTCGCGTCAGGTAAGTGCCGCTGGCCATGCAGGCTGTGCCGACAAAGGCGGCGGCAATCCCGATCGGGTCCCAACTCGCACCCGGTGCCAGCAGCAATGCAGCCATCCCGGCGATACCCACCACACTGGCAGCAACCGCCACAGATGCCGGCCGCTGACCATCCATCGACCACACCAGGCCCATCACCAGCAGCGGTTGAATCGCCCCAACCACCGCCGCCAAACCGCCCGGCAAGCGATACGCAGCAACAAACAACAACGCCTGGAAGAAGCCGATATTCAGCGCTGCCAGTACCAGCAAGCGCGGCCACTCGCTGCGCCGGGGCAGGTAGCGGCTGTACAGCACTAACAGCAGCCCGGCGGGCAGGGCACGCAGCAGCGCGGCGGTAAACGGCCGGTCCGGCGGCAGAATCTCGGTGGTGACGATATAGGTGGAGCCCCAGATGGCAGGCGCCAATGCTGTGATCAATACATCCAGCCAGGTGCTACGCGATGCTGAGCGGCCCATGCATTTGTCTCGCATTCAAGATAAAATGAGAGGCTAATAACAACTTGTCTTGAGTTCAAGATAAATTTTAGGGGTAAGCCCATGGCAGTCCAGCGACAGATGGATGCGGTCGATGCAATTCTTCAGCAGTGGCACCGCGAGCGGCCCGATCTGGATGTCAGCCCCATGGGGGTGATCGGTCGCCTTGGCCGCTGCGCATCGCTGCTACGGCGCGAGCTGGACAAACTGTTCAGCAGCTTTGGCCTGACCGCCTGGGAGTTCGACGTGCTGGCCACCTTGCGCCGCTCCGGCGAGCCTTACCGCTTAGCCCCGACGACGCTGTTCTCGACCCTGATGGTCACCTCCGGCACCATGACCCGGCAGTTGCAGCAACTTGAAGCCGCAGGCTGGGTCAGTCGTATAGCCAACCCCAGCGATGCGCGCAGCATGCTGGTGCAGCTGACCCCGGCTGGGCTGGAACTGATCGACCGCGCGGTGACCGCGCATGTCGCCAACGAAGCGCGACTGCTGGCGCCGATTGCCGCCACCGAGCTGGCGCAACTGGAGGCGCGGCTATCCGAACTGTTGACGGTGCTGGAACCGACTGGCGAGTGAGTTTTCCGCAAACCAGGCCCTGAGCAGGCCTGCTAGAAGAGGTGATTAATGAGCAACGAATTGGTGATCGAAGATATTCAACTGGGTGACGGCAGGGAAGTGGTCAAAGGTGCGCTGATCACCACCCAGTACAACGGATTTCTCGAAGATGGCAGCAAATTCGATTCCTCCTATGATCGCGGCAAAGCCTTCCAGTGCGTGATCGGCACCGGTCGGGTGATCAAGGGCTGGGACCAGGGCCTGATGGGCATGAAAGTCGGCGGCAAGCGCAAACTCTTTGTGCCGTCGCACCTGGGTTATGGCGAGCGCCAGTTCGGCGCGCATATCAAGCCGCACTCTAATCTGATCTTTGAGATTGAGCTGCTGGAAGTGCTGACGCGGGATGATTGAGTCTTAGGGCTGCTGTCGGCCAACAGCAGTCAGTCGTATGCGTCTAGAGAAACAGGGACGATTCACTGGAACACCTTTGCGGCTGCTCATTAATTTCATTTTTGGCAACAGTAAAATTCAGAAAGCATCTATTCTTGCAACCAGCTAGAGCTGAGAGACTTTCCTCACTGCCGATAACGGCACCCAACCTGAGGAACTCATCATGCATAACCTTCATCGCAAGCATCGACTCTTTGCCACGGCCTTGCTGTTCGGCGGCCTCGCCAACCTGGGCAGCGGCCCGTCTTTTGCGGCCGACGGCAGTGAACGCCTGCAGCACAACCCTCCTCATGCCAGCGTCAATAAACTGCAAAAACTGGCCGAAGATGGCAGCGAGCGTAGCAGCCGTTTCAGGCTTGAGCGTGATGTCTATGTGGTGGAGGGCGGTGCCGACCGTGCAAGACTGATACGCAAAGTCTGAGCCTAGCTATCCATAAGCCCCTGAGCGGAAATCCGCTCAGGGGCTTTTTACTTATGGAATCAATTTCAGGTCTGAAACAACAGCCCTCTATCCACTAGCACTGATGGCTGATCTGCTAGCCCGCGGACGACCGGGCCTGCCCCCCAGCATAATCAGTGATCCGCTCATTCGGCCAAGAACACCTGCCAGTACAACAGCTGTATCAGCCGGTTAAGCCACTCCGGATGTTCGGCCAGTGCTGCCGGCAAATGATTTGGCTGGGTAGCTATCTGCAGCAGCTCACAGCTAACCGCATCGAGCGGCTCGGTGCGCAGCAGTAACCCATGTCGCCAGATCAGTACATTTTCCTCCGACCAGTTCTGGGCGGTAGGTGCTGGTGTGCCCCCTTGCTGACTGGCCCACAAACGGTACAGCGGATGATCCGAGCGCAGCAGTGTCACCGAGGGATGCCAGCGCAGGGGCTGCCCGAGTCTGTCGGTCAGGGTCGCCGAGTCCATCTCCGCAATACTTAGCACAGGCGTATCTGGCGCATGGAAGGCACACAATCGGGCCCACTCCAGACGGGCAATGTCTGCCAGATAGCTCAACCCGCTCAGCGGCTGGAATCGGGCGATAAAGCCCGCCAGCTCGGCACCATACTCATGCAGCGCAGCCGAGCGTGGCGGATGCTGCTGGATAAACACCGCAGCCAGGGCGGTGAAATAGTCCGCACCCAGTAGCCGTTCCAGCACCGGAAAGCCCTGACGCAGAGCCTCCGTGCGGGAGGCTCTAACGTTGTTGCGGTAAATGGCAAAACGCTGGGCAAAGGCACCTTCACCACACTCGCCAAGATGCAGTGGCACGGCATCGGAGTTATGTACTGCCAGGGAAAATTCTTCCAGTGCAATGGGCGTCATGCGTGTTTCTCCCGGGAGGCACAGGGCGGCATGTAGGGACTTTGCTGCAGGGTACGAGCGCAATCGACTTCGGCCGCCAGGATGCCCCAGACAGGCAACTCGCGGTCCCATTCGATCAGACTAGGGCGCGGGCCGGCCTGCAGCAGCCACTGCACATACAAGGCCCAGGTATCATCGGCCACTGCACTGGCATGATCGTCAATCAGCAGCGTGCCGTCACCGATCGGCATGCGGGTGCTGCCGGCCAGGTGCAGCTCCGCTACCCGTTCAGCCGGTAATGCCTTCAGGTAGCTGTCGGGGCTGCCGCCGCAGTTGTGGCAGCTGACCAGCAGGTTATTCAGATCCAGCAGCAGGCCGCAGTCGGTATCCCGACAAAGCTGGCGGAGAAACTCCACCTCGCTCATGTCGGACTCATCCAGGCGTAGGTAAACGGCCGGATTCTCGATCAGGATGGTACGGCCCAGCGCCTCCTGTACCTGCTGTATCCGCGAACTCAAACGCTGCAGCGTGGGCGCGTTGTAAGCCAGTGGTAGCAGATCGCCCAGATACTGGCCGGCATTCCCGGACCAGGCCAGGTGCTCGGATACCAGCTGTGGTTCGTAGCGCTCGCACAGCCGGCGAAGGCGTTGCAGATGCAGTGCATCCAGCGGGTCAACGCCGCCCAGCGAAAGCCCCACGCCATGCACCGACAGCGGCAGGTGCATGCGCAGCTCAGCGAGCTGCGCATGCAGCAAGCCGCCCTCGCCAAAATAGTTTTCCGCATGCACTTCGATAAAGTCGACGCGCCCGGGGTTGGCCAGCAGGGCTTCAAAATACACCGGTCTGAACGCCACACCGGCACCGCCACGCAGCGCGAGACTGCTCATGGCTCAAGGCCTTTGCACGGGTTCGAGCGAGCCCTTGCCGAACGGTGTTTCGATCTGCAGGCAGGTGCCTGCCGGAACCAGCTTCCAGGCGTTGCCCTGATAGTCGATCTTCGAGGTGCCCGCGCAGGAGGTACCCGGGCCGGCGGCGCAGTCGTTCTGCCCAGCCAGCGAGATGCCGTAGCATTTTTCCTTACCAGCATTGACCGGGGCATCTGCGGCGCTGGCTAACTGGGTGGCGGCGAGCAAGGCACTGGCCAGCGACAGGGCCAGACAAGTATTAAGCGTTTGCATAAGAATTTCCTCAGATGGGTTAGTTTTGCAGCCGTGCCAATGCCCGCTGCACGGCAGGCCGGGAAGCGATCCGCTCAACCCAGGCCCGCACATGGGGAAACTTGTCCAGGTCGACGCCGGCATAGTCGGCAATGCGTAGCCAGCTGTAGTGCATGATGTCGGCGATTGAGTAGCTGCTGCCGGCGAGCCAGGGTGCCTCGGCCAGACGTTCGTCCAGCAACCCGGTCAGACGCAACGACTCGCTTCGGTAACGCTCGATGGCCAGCGGCACCGGCTCCGGAGCCGAGCGCAGGAACCAGCCAGCCTGGCCGAACATCGGCCCGACGCTGGCCACCTGCAGGAACAGGTACTCCATCGCCCTCTGATACTCACGCGGGTCCTCTGGCAGCAAGGCGCCGTACTTCTGCGCCAGGTACAGCAGAATGGCACCGGACTCGGAGAGACTGAGCGGCTGAGCGCCGGGGCCGTCGAGATCGACCAGCACAGGAATCCGCCCATTGGGATTGAGCGCCAGAAAGGCCGGGCGCTTCTGCTCGCCTTGGCTCAGGTCAACCTTAATCAGACGGTACTCGGCATTAAGCTCTTCCAGGGCAATCGGTACCTTCAGGCCGTTGGGGGTGTTGGCGCTGTAAAGCTCTATCATTGCGGTGCCCTCAGGCATTGTTCCGGGTCGGCATGACCGGCGCAGGGGTTCTGGCTGACGCCCTGGCGACGCAGCCACAGGCGTTGCAGCCCGTGATCAAGCGCCAGACGTCCGCCGCCCTGCCCGATCAACAGCAGCAATGCCACCGCCCAGGTGCCGTGGGTAGGCCAGGCATCGGGGTAGACCAGCAGCTGAATCACCAGTGTCATGCCCAGCAGGCCGGCGGCGGCGAAGCGGGTGCCCAGCCCAAGCAACAACAGGATTGGCAACAGGTGTTCGGCAAAGGCGGCGAGCCCGGCGGCCAGCGTCGGATCGATCAGCGGCAGGCGGTATTCCTCCTGGAACAGATAGAGCGTCGATTCCTTGAGCTGCCAGCCCTCGACCTTGGTCCGGCCTGATTGCCAGAACAGCGCGCCGGGAGTGATGCGGGCCAGCAGCAACAGGGCATCACGGCCCAGCGCCTGCCAGCGTGCGGATACAGTTCGGACTGTCATGTCATGTCTCCGGAAAGCCCCTGCCGGCGGCAATCGCAGGCAGGGGGGCGGCAGGGTTACAGGCTGCTCGGGGCCTTGTCCTTGATGGACGGCCAGTTGGCGTCGGCCTTGGCGATGTTACCCGGCACGTCCTCGGACCACTTCTTGAACACGTCCGCGTTAACGTTCAGGTACAGCTTGCCGTCGACCACCTTGTACTGGCTCGGATCGACATCGAGCTTTTTGCCCAGCGCCGCGCCCATGGCGCAGAAGCCGCCGAACTGCGGCACGTAATGCGCAGCATCGCTCTGGAAGGTCTTCATGTTCTCGGCCGAGGCGAAGTAGTAGGTGGCACCGTCATGCTTCACGGCAAAACGCTTGTCGCCCATGGCCGGCTTGCCCTGGAAATAGGACACGGTGTCGTAACCCTTGAGGATCACCTGGCCGGCTTCGACGTTGATCGACGCAGTAGAGGTTTCGTCGTAGGCAAAGCTGCTGGTGGCGGTCAGCAGAGCTGCACCGCCGCTGGCCAGAGCAACGGCGAGGGAGGTAGCAATAAAGGAGTTCTTCAGGTTCATCGGGGTCTTCCTTACTGGATCAGTTGAACAGTGGGTGAACGTCAGAACCCGTTGAGTCCGACGTGAGCGCACTGTAGAAACTCAAGGAACGAACAAGAACAGCCTAATCTGGCAAGGCTCTATTGCAGATTCTGCAATTAACCACGCAGACTATGGACTCACATTGGGAGCCCAACATGGATCGCTTTCAGGAAATGCAGGTGTTTCTGGCCGTCGCCGAGGAACAGGGGTTTGCCGCCGCAGCCCGACGGCTGAGCATGTCGCCTCCCACTGTGACCCGCGCCGTGGCGGCGTTGGAAGAACGTATCGGCACTCTGTTGCTAACCCGGACCACCCGCAGCGTGCATATCACCGAGGCTGGCCAGCGCTATGCCGAGGACTGCCGGCGCATCCTCGCCGAACTGGAAGAGGCCGAAGAGTCTGCCGCCGGTAGCCATGCCATGCCCCGGGGCCAGCTGACGCTCACTGCGCCTGTGTTGTTTGGCGAACTTTTTGTCGCTCCGTTGATGGTCGACTTCTTAGAGCAGCATCCGGCCGTGCAGATCCGCGCGCTGCTGGTAGACCGGGTGGTGAACATGGTCGATGAAGGCATCGATGTGGCCGTGAGGATCGGTAACCTGCCGGACAGCGGCCTGAATGCCGTGCGGGTAGGTGAAGTGCGCCGCGTGATCTGCGCTTCCCCGGCGTTTCTCAATGCCCATGGGCGGCCGACTCATCCTGAACAATTGCAGCAGCTACAGGTGGTTGCCTCGGCGAGCAGCCAGTTGCTCAGCGACTGGCAATTCGAGGACAACGGCAGCCCGCTCAGCGTGCGCCTGCAACCGCGACTGGTGGTCACCGCCAATCAGGCGGCCATCAACGTGACCGCACTGGGCTGGGGGCTGACTCGGGTGCTGAGTTATCAGGTCGCGGCCAAAGTGGCCAGTGACGAGCTGGAAATCGTTCTGCAGGACTTTGAGCAGCCGCCGCTGCCCGTGCACGTGGTGTATCAGGGCGGGCGCAAGGTCGCGGCCAAGGTGCGGGCCTTTGTCGACTTCTGCGAGCAGCGCCTGGGCCAGGATCCGGCGCTCAATCCGCACAGGCCAAGCTGAGCCATGGACCGCCAGCAACAGATGCAGGTATTCCTCGCGGTCAGCCAGACCCTGAGTCTGGCCGAGGCCGCACGCCAGTTGGAACTCTCCGCGCCAACCGTGACCCGCGCCATCGACGCCCTGGAATCAAGGCTGAACCTGGCGCTGCTGCAACGCAGCACCCGCGGCGTACTGCTCACAGAGGCGGGGGAGCGCTTTACCGCCGACTGTCAGCGCATTCTCGCCGAGGTCCAGGATGCCGAAGCCTCGGCCAGTGGTCTGCACAGCCAGCCCCGCGGGCATCTGATAATCAGCGTGCCCCTGCTGTTCGGGCAGGAACTGATGCCAGCCATCCTCCTCGATTACCTGCAGCAGTATCCCGAGGTGCAGCTTTATGCGCGCTATCTGGACCGCCAGCCTAATCTGCACGAGGAAGGCGTCGATGTGGCAATCCTCGCCGGCGCCCTGCCCGACTCCTCGCTGTTTGCCCTCAAGACCGGGCAAATCCGCCGCGTGGTCTGTGCCAGCCCGGCGTACCTGGCACGGCATGGCACACCCACGCATCCCGAGGAGCTGGCGCAGCACCGCATCATCCACTCCAGTGCCGATGCGCGGCTGACCGAGTGGCGCTTTCAGGTCGGTGGCACCGTACGGCATTACCCGCTGCGCCCCCGGTTGAGCTGCACCACCAATCAGGGTGCCATTCAAGCCGCCAGCCATGATGGCGGCCTGACCCGCTGCATGAGTTATCAGGTGCATGAGCGCCTGCAACGCGGCGAGCTGGTCGAGGTGCTGCAGGATTTCGGCTTGCCGGAGCTGCCGGTGCATGTGGTCTACCGCGAAGGGCGACGCGCCGCGGCGCGGGTGCGCAGCTTTGTCGATTTTGCGGTGAGTCGCTTACGTGAGCACCCGGCGCTGCGCTGAACGACGGGTTCATTTCATTTCACGCAACAATGGATTGCCGATTCTGGCGATTCTGCGATTTCGCTAGGTGGCTCAGTATGGCTCCCACAGCACGGCACACCCGGTGCCGCTGTTTCACCTAGCTAACTGCGGAGTCCACCATGTCCAAGCCGATCAAACTCTTCCGTCACCCGCTCTCCGGCCACGCCCACCGTGTCGAGCTGTTCCTCTCGCTGCTGAATCTGCCGACCGAACTGGTCTTCGTCGATCTGGCCAAGGGCGCGCACAAGTCGGCCGAGTTTCTGGGCATGAACCCCTTCGGCCAGGTGCCGGTAATCGATGACAACGGTGTGGTGCTGAGTGACTCCAACGCCATCTTGGTGTACGTGGCGAAGAAGTACGATACAAGCGGTCAGTGGCTGCCCAAGGAGCCGCTGGCAGGTGCACAGGTACAGCGCTGGTTGTCCGTTGCCGCCGGACAGATTGCCTCGGGCCCGGCCACCGCGCGCTTGATCACGGTTTTCGGCGCACCTTATGACGCCGAATCGACCATCGCCCGCTCCCACGCCCTGCTTAAAGTGGTAGAGCAGGAACTGACCAGCAGACCCTTCCTGGCCGGCAACCTGCCGACCCTGGCCGATGTCGCCAGCTAT